>OKKB01000100.1_pt1 | contig 55892 bp, 28 predicted proteins | sample 1613931 | NCBI WGS metagenome assembly OKKB01 (sample SAMN04436893, study PRJEB24849) | human gut metagenome | biome: human gut; feature: NICU; material: stool | host: Homo sapiens | place: USA: Saint Louis, MO | collected 2012-02-08
GAAGTTATTCTTTTACTTCGATCATATCTAATCATCTTGGTAAAAATTTCTTTCATGAAATCATCATTGCATCGAGGTAAAATAATATCCCAATCTTTTCTAGGATATTTTTGTAAATTGAATTTTTTAAAATGCAAGTTTTCATTATTATATTCATCACAAAATAATTCATCTTCAAAATCAGTTAAATTTGGTGTACCGAAATTTTCAAATATTTGATTTAATAAATATAAATCACTAACATGAGAATCATTAGTCAATTCTTTATCATCTTTGACTAAAACACTTTGAAAATTTTCTGAATATAAACCAGTCAAAATTATACCCAATGACCAAATATCAATTTCATATTCATAATTAGTTATACCAAGAATCAATTCTGGTGCTTTATAAATACCTGTAGATACATCAATATATTTCGCCATAGGGGGTTCATCTTTAGGTGGCAGTTTTAAATCATAACAAATATCAAAATCTCCAATAATCGGTTGTGTTATATCATCCCGGGCAAAGAAAATATTACTGGGTTTTATATCACGATGAATTATCCCTTGTGAATGAATAAATTCAAGTCCTGAACTCATTGATTTTAACCATAATTTGATATCTTTTTCTTCAATTTCATTAGCAAGTGTATATTGATTACTAACAAGATTACCATTAATACCATAAATAAATCGTGTTGTTCGTTTACAATATTTTGTAATTTCAATCAATTGACTCAAATCATAACGATACAATTTGGTGACTAATATAATATCGTCACAAATTTTAAGATCATTAAAATATTCAATTATGTTTGGATGTGGTTTCAAAGTTTTAAGTATAAGAACTTCTCGATGGATTGAATGTGGTGGAAGACTGAAATCTTCATCAACTATTTTAAGACATACTGGTAAGTTATTAAACTTATCAATAGCCGTATATATATCAGAAATGGCACTATTGTAAATTAATTCCTTGTCTATATAATAATCTGACAACTTCATCAACTTGTAGTTGTTGCTTTATGGTGTTTTGAATTTTTGAGTTTTTATTCTCCTCTTGAATGTACAGCATTATTTTTTTTTTCTTTCTCTTTCTACGTGTTGTCTGTGAGGATCATGCAGTACCACCACCACCATCAAAATTCAATTCATTTACGATCATTAAAACACTATACAAATAAAAATGACATCTATATCTATCTACCCACGTTTCTTTCTAATTCCACCAGGTAAATCATCAATACCACTTCGCTTATATGTACTGTTTGCACCATGCAGTTGTAATTGTTGCAGATGTATTTGTTGTTGCATTTGATGAACTTGTTGGATTTGAACATTTTGTTGTTGCAGCAATTGATGGCCACTATTGTTGTTGTTATTGTTGTTATTGTTGTTATTGTTGTTATTGTTGTTATTGTTGTTATTGTTATTATTATTATTGTTGTTATTTGCTGCAGTGGTCATTATATCATTGTCATCAGTATAAATCTTTCTGTTTGGATATTTATAATTCAAACCTTCAAAAGCATTTTCATTGACTTTAGGTAGTTCCAAAAAATATGGATGTAATAACGCTTGATCTGCAGTTAATCTCAATTCAGGATCATATTTTAATAATCCTGATAATAATTCAAGACATTTTTCTGAATTTTGATTGTTACCACCATTAATCAATTTAAACCAATTAGATAAATTATTAGGATAATTTTGATTAAAATGTTGAGTAAATGATAAATATTCTGGATATTTATTCAAATTATTCCAAATATCAGTTGTTGGTGTCCCCAAGATTTCTATAATTTTTTGTAATTGATTTTTTTGAAATGGAACCGATTTCTTATTATTTAAATCGATTTTCGCTTCTTCACCTTTGAAAATTGGTCGTAGAGATAATAATTCCGCTAATATACATCCAACCGCCCATAAATCAACTGCTGGGGTATAATGTCTTGTGCCCAATAATAATTCTGGAGCTCGATACCATATAGTAACCACAACTTTATCACCAGTATATAAACTTTGTAATGGACTTTTGAATTTTCTTGCTAATCCCAAATCTCCAATTTTAACAACTCCTTGTGATGATACCATTATATTAGCTGGTTTTAAATCTCTATGAAGTATCCAATTTTTATGTAAAAATGTCACTCCATTTAAAATTTGCCAAATTAATGATTTGATGGTAGGACATGGAATTGGTTTAAAATCAGGATGCAGTTGATAATGAATAATTTGTAATAAATCATGTTCACAAAACTCAAAAACCATATAAATGGATTTGTTTTCTAGTATAATATCAACTAATTTAGTGATATTTTTATTGTTTAACTCTCGACATAATGACATTTCTCTAATAGCAGATTGTGAAATCCCTGTATAATGCAAAACTTCATCTTGATGAATACTATTGTTCCCCTTGGATAAATGATTTCCTCCATTATTGTTATTATTTATATGATGATGGTGATTGTCACTTTTAAATTTTTTAATAGCAAAAAATTGCGGAAGACTATTATTAATAGTGATGTTAGTAGTGGTGTTGATCATGATGCTGGGACTATTATCATGATGAAGATCATTCATTGATTCTGAAAAAATATCTTTATTGTTAATGCCATCAATACCACTATCATCGTCAGTTTTATTAAGTTTATTACTTTTCAATTTAGCCTTATAGACTTTCCCATAAGTACCAGCAGCAATATATCCCATAATTTGATAGGTTGATAAAACTGACTCTCGTGTCAAATCTTTACGATGTTTAAAAGGACCCAAAGTCAAAATTGAATTCAGTGCCATTAATGCTGGTTGAGGAATCGAAGCTCTAGTGCCAACAGTTCCTGGCAATTGATGATGTGGAATATGAGGATTTGGTTTCATATGTAAATGCTGTTGTTGCAGTTGTTGTAAAGGCTGTTGTTGCAGTTGCAGTTGAGGTTGATTCGCCGAGGTTGTTGTTGTTGTTTGTGATGGTTGAGATATCCCAACATTATTAAGTTTTCTAAATGAAGCTGAACTATAACTCATATTTGCATTGGGTTTTCTATATGTAATTTTCTTAATGACGAATAGAATTGATTTTAAGTAAAGTGAGAGACAAAGAGAGACAAAGAGAGAGAGAGAAAGAGTTAAGAGAGAAAAATAACGTTGAGAATATATCGTAATAGATTTTTGGGAAATGAGAAGAACCAACTAAACTGCGAATAAATTTATTAGAAAACAGAAAAAAGGAAAGTGATGAATATATCACAACAAAGCAAAAAGACACCATTAGCAAAACAACTAATATAGATGCTAAAATTTATATTAATACATAGTTCTATATATATATCCATTTTTTTTTTTTAAAAAAACATATTACTTTAAAACTGTAAACCAATCAAATCATTAAAAGATTGTGTTTGACTTTGAGAAACACTAGTAGTTACTGTACTTTCCAAATCATCCTCCTTGTCGTTATTACCAGCACCAAAGAAACTATAATCAGGATCTATATTAACCAAATTATCCATGTTTTGTTTATCGTATTCATTCCTCAAACTTATTGTTATCTCCTGTTGTTCCTTAATCAACAATTCCCTCATTTCTTGTATCTCTTTTGTATCATCCCATTCAGTCTCCGAAAATGAGAATTTATTTACATAATAGAATGTCCCAGAAATATGATGATCTATAACTACCAGTCCCTCTTCAACACACTTTTCCAATTCCTCAATAGTAATGTTATACGACCAGTTAAATTTATTGGATATTTCCGATACAGTTTTCCCATAGTTTACCGCATTATACAAATCATTATTAATATTTTCATAATCACCAGAAATGATTTCTCGTCGTAAAGTCATTAATTTATATTCATGTTCTTGATCTTTCAAATACTGGACAATGTGTTCCCCATATATATTTGCATCGACTTTAGGACGAATTACATAAATGTCTGAATTCACGTATTGTTTAACCACTACTGGCAAATTTAATTTTTCAAACAATTCAATGGCACACTTGAAATCATCACAATTTACTAATTCACTACCAAATCCTTGGTTTCTAATAAGAAACCGATTATACTCAGCAAATAAATCTTGAGATGATATCATTGACGTCTTTTGTGTCAATTTGAAATTTATTGAAAATTCACTAATGTGTCTACTCAATTCTTGATGATATAATGGCGACGATTTTTTAATACTCAATGCAGGAATTACCACCCCTGATGTTGTCGATGGTGGTTGTTTAATTAACTTATTAAAAGATGTTGATAATTTGATTAAATCTTGATACTTGAACATCAATTGTTCCAAATCATCCAAAGAAGTGGTTAATATCATTTCATTTTGTTTTCGTTGTAACTCACCAAGTCTCTCCAATGCATGAATACCACCACCGCCACCACCACTTGCAGTATTATTATTATTGACTGTGCTCGAATTATCAACCAATTTAACGGCATTTTTATTTATACCTCCCTTTTCCTCTAGAATTTGCCATTTGATATCATCCAAAACTTTACAAACTTCTTGATAAAATTTGGATTCCCCGCCTTTACGGAAACTCAATTTGATATATGGTTGATTATTGGTATACAGTTCTTCCCCAGTTTCCAATTTCAAGTTCAGTGGATTACTATTTATAGACACATTGCTTAAACTTTGAGTAACTTTAAGTAGCTTGGTATTGTTGTTGTTATTATTATTATTTGATGATTTTAATTCTGTCCCACATATTTCGCAATACCTCAAAGCAGGATGGTTAATGAACGTACATTTCGGACATTGATTATCATTGTTTGGAGAAACAGATTCAGGTTCTGAAGTCATTGAAGCCGGTGAGTCCTCTCTAATTGGGATATTACTTTGTGCTGAGTCTAATATTTGCATAAGATACGACTTACTAGGTCGTATACCACATGAAGTACATTTGGGTAGTTCGTTTTCATTAAGTTTACAGTCAGCCGCTAGGTGATTATTAAATGAACATATTTTACAAACCCAATCAATTGCAATATTTTTAGTATTGGAACCACTGTCATTGCCACCGATATTTGTAGTATCCGAATTTTCGGTTTTAATATATAGAGTGACTTTTGGTGATCTTCGGAAATATCCAGCAACTAGTTCAGCATTCTTGAACAATTTTAGTTCAACAGCAATGCTCCTGGAACTATCACTATTATCAAAATAAATCAATCTTTTGTTAGTCAAGTAAACTCTTCCGTTTTGATGATTGATAATCTTTTGTCGGCCTTGATATAGCCCAACATTGTCTCTGATATAAATATTGTATTCATTTTCTTGTAAAATTGGCCTATTGCTCCGATTGATAAGTACTGGATTCCATATATGTAGCCATGATGTTGTCATAATATTGAGGTTTTTCTATATATAAGAGATTAGATCTGACTCGCTCCCACTCCCCATCTATCTAGAGTACTGTTTTTTTTTTGCTTCTTGTCTCTCTTTTTTAATCACAACCAGTTTTTTTTTTTGTTGCACTGTTGCGTTACGTTCATTGGTTTCTCGTCTCTCGTGGTCTTATTCTTGTCGTTGCATGGATGGTAGTGATTCTTTATTTTGTCAGTCGACCCAAATTTTTCACAATTTCGGGGCGTTGATTTCTCTTTCACACATTTTTTTTCTGTTCTTTCTTTCTTCCAACCTTTCTTCCAAACTCATCCAACATTATCATATTTCAATCAATTCTCATTAAGTGAACACCCACATTTAATCTATAAGTAGTTACAACGATTTATTTCTCATTTCTTCCATCAGAGTTACACACAACTAATTTGCTTAATATTGGAAAAACTATTCACTTGATTTTCTTGTCACCAAACTACTACAACCTCCACTCTTCCTTCCCTTCAAGCAAAAAAAAAAAAGAAAAGAATTACGATCTACATTCTAATTTACTAAGTTTTACCCGCTTATAATCATTTCAATTATCAACAACATATAATTATGGCATTTTTATTCAAGAGAAACCCCAAAACTCCACCTGAGTTAGTACGAGCATTAAATGACCAAGTTCTGAAACTAGATTACGCATCGCCTGACAACGCCAAAAAGTATCAAGATGAATGCGCGAGATACTTGAAGAATATGAAAGTGATATTGCATGGTGATGATGAAGTGGAACCACAACCAGATCAAATAACCCAATTGGCTCAAGAGATATACTCGACCGACTGTCTATACTATTTAGTTGTCAATTTACGAAAATTGGATTTCGATTCACGGAAAGATGTTGTTATATTGTTTCTGACATTATTGCGACGAACTATGGCGAATAAATCACCCACTGTCGATTACTTAGTGCATTCAAAACCTGAGATCATTACTATGTTGATCAAAGGACCGGAAAATCTTGAAATTGGATTGATATGTGGCCAGATTTTACGAGATTGCATTAAATTTGAAGTTATCAATAGATTTGTTCTTTACAGCCCCTCCTTTTACAATTTCTTTAAATACGTTCAAATCCCTACTTTTGAGATCGCCACAGATGCCATGATGACTTTGCATGAATTGTTAACCACCCATAGAAAACTAGTGTCTGAGTTCTTGGGAAACAATTATGATGTCTTTATTACTGCTATTAACAAACTAATTACATCGAAAAATTATGTGACTAAACGACAAAGTGTCAAACTATTAAATGAATTGGTCTCACAAAGATCAAACCAACAATTTTTATCAAAATTTTTCGATGATGCCAACAATTTGAAATTGACCATGCTTCTATTGAGTGACAAGCTGAAAAATTTGCAATTGGAAGGGTTCCATACTTTAAAATTCTTTGTTGCCAACCCCAAAAGGTCTCAAAAGGTGACAGATATTTTAATTAAAAATAAAGCTAATTTCATTGAGTTTTTCAAAACTTTTGATATTGCAAGTTTCCATGATAGCAATATAATTGAAGAACGAGATTACACTTTAGGAGAAATTAAAAATCTACCAGATAGAATACACTAACGGTTAGTATATATTCTTTAGCGGTCTATAAATTGCAATCTATGACTTGATGTATACCTTATGTCTATAATATAAGAAGAAAGTAGAAAAAGTTATTCTTTTGTTCTTTTTCCCTAATAGTTCACATGATCAATTATTTTGCAACCCTTGACCAATTCTTGAACTCTTCTTCACCATATTGAATCTTTCTAATCCATTCAGCAACAGTAGCTGTCAATTCACCAGAGTTACCCAAGGCAACTGGAACCTTGATATTTTTACCTCTGAATCCAATATTGTTTATAGGAGAAACAACAGCAGCAGTACCAGCACCAAAAGCCTCAATCAATTGTCCTTTGTTAGCTTTTTCTTCGATTTCATAAATTGTGTATTTACGTTCTGATACAGTCCATTCATCACTTGGCAACCTTTCTCTAGCTAACTCTAAAATGGAATCACGAGTTACTCCTTCCAAAATAGTACCATCCAATGGAGCCGTGACCAATTCTTTAGTACCATCATCATTTTCGAAAGCTACAAAACAATTCATGGTCCCCACTTCGGTGACATACCCTTCCTCACCAAACAACCACAAGTTTTGATGGAATCCTCTTTGAGCAGCTTCAAGTTGTGGTTTCACACATGGTGCGTAGTTGGCACCCAATTTCTTGTCACCAACACCGCCTGGCCAAGCTCTGACTGCATAATCAGTTGCTTCTAAGCTAACTGGTTTGAACCCAGACGAGTAGTAAGGACCAACAGGAGAGGCAATAACAAACAAAAGAGCCCTATCTGGTGTACCCACGCCCAATGAGGCAGTGGTACCAATGAGTGTTGGTCTAAGATATAAAGAATATCCTTTACCTTCAGGTACAAAATCTTTATCTAAAAGCAAGAGTTTGTCAATCAATTTTTGTAATTCTTCACCATCAAAAGTAGGCAATGCAATTCTTTCAGCAGATTTGTTCATTCTAATCATATTCTTATCTCCACGGAAGGTTCTGATGTTGCCATTTGTGTCTTTATATGCTTTCATTCCTTCAAATAATTCAAATGCATAATGGAACACAATGGTTGAAGGATCTAATGAAAGATTATGATATGGAGATATTTTTGGTGCATGCCAACCTTTTTCTTTAGTCCATTCTATTTCCAACATATGATCAGTAAATGTTTTACCAAATACTAATTTGTCTTTTGGCAACTTTGGTTTAGGATTGTTGGTTTTTTCAACAATTAATCGGGAAGCTTCCAAAGGTGCAACAGTTGAAGTGTATCTTAACCATTGTCTTGGTTGTACGGCAGATCTAAGTAGTGAGCTAGTTTTCAATATCATGGTTAGATTTTGTTATCAGTCGTAAAATAATTAAGTGAAAAAAAAAGGGGAACGATATTCTCTTTTTTTAAAGAAAAACCACCAGTGTGACTAGGATTTCTTTTTGATATCTAGAATGACTCAATGGATGAGAAAAATAAACCTTGATTGATTGATCTCGTGAGTGAAAAAAGACAAGAATACTCACACTCTCCGTTTTCGCTCAATTTGGCCAAGTCCGCCTGGAATAAAAGGGCCATACCGGATGGTCACCACTTGTAATATACTTTAAAACTTTAGTGGATCTTGAACCAGATTGTATTCTCTGTAAAAAAAACAACTTGTCAGTTACTAAGAGATTTCATGTAAAAATTGAAATCTATACCTTTACTGAAAAATTAAATTACATCTACACACCCAAAGTGAGCTATAAGTATAAGTATTATCACATAAAAAGAGTCACTTTGTTTCAACACACCAATCTTAATCCACTTATACTTTTAAATCAAAAAAATCATTAATATTATCAACATTGCATGGCATTTTCATTAATCTATTCTTAACAGTAGTAGAGATTTTCGTGCAGAACACAATTTTTTGAAAATTGAGAGAGAAAGTGAGAGGAAGAAAAAATGAAAAGACACACCTAGACTGCGTTAGGTAGTACAACGCTCAAACCTTACTCACATCCAATAGAAACGATGCCATTGGATCGTGTTCTATTTGCTCTGGGTTTATTGTTTTAATGTTAATAATCGACGCACTAACTTATAAGTTTCGTGACTTATTAACTAGATATTAAAATAGTAAAAGTGATATATGTGTTAAAAGAATAAGAGTAATAGAGAGTATAGAAACTACTGAACTACAAAAGCTAGAGGATTCGACGAACCTACTGAACACCTGTAAAAAGGGACTGCATATAAAATATCGCAGATTCCAATTTAAAACAAGGGGTAAAGGTGACAGCAATCAACATGACGTTGCCATTAAGGCGGGATAGACAGTATACAACAAGTGTTTAAGCTACTAAGCATTATATATCCATTGACAGAAGTGATATGAGCAAGCTGCTTAGGCGTGCGGGGAACACGAGAGAGCAATACTCTGAAGGAGTGGTATATAAGTATATAGATTCTCCCAGTGTCTAGGTTAGGTATAGAGGGTGGGAGAGGCAGGATTAACCTAATACACTGTTTTACTTATCATACAATATATTGGCCATTCTATACGATCATCCATATTTACATACAACTGTTCAAAAAAAAAAATCCCTCAAAAAAAATATATATATATATGAACTGATAAAGTAGATTATATTTTATCAATATAGAGTTTGATGGCAAAAATGTATTATAGTAGATCATTAGATGTATTAACAAAACAAATAAACAAGAAAGTTATTGACTATTTTAAGAATGGAAAATACATTACATTTAAAGCAATATTACTTGGTGATATATTGTTCACTATTATGGGTGGCCAGAGTGTCATCATTAGTGTTAGACAGAAATTACAGGAACGGCGAGATGACGGACTACAAGATCAAAAGAGACCAACATATGAAAACCACTGATGCTCACAGGAGGGAGGACATCGTCAATAATCAGACGTACGTGTTAGTGCAAATTCCAGATGATATTAAAAACACAGTTACGACACCTGAATGGTTAACAAACTGGGAAGAAGCCGAGTTTATGTCAGCCAGCGGTATGTATGGTAAGCCCCATGGATGGGATATTGAGAATGTGACAGTCAGGGCTGCATATTGGTTAGCACTGATGACATCTGGAATATGGTTAGATGATAAGGAAGAAGAATACGTTAAGAGAGACTCATACGTTGACAATGTGATCGCGTACTATAACACAGGTAATACCAGCTATCTCACAGGGACTGAATTTAGTTATTCAAACAACAGTTCAACAAAGACTTCCATTATACTTTAAGCTTCAGAGATTACAAGCCCCCAACCATTTGGGCGGATTCGGTTTGATGAACCCCAACCATCAAGTAAAAGGTCGAAGAGGTAAACAGATATATCTTTTATACACACAAGAAGATGACTTGATAATTAAATTTATGAGAACTAAAATTCAAGATATTCTTGATAATATTGCAAAGGATTATTATACAATGCCAACGGAACCAGATAAATTGATAGTTTATCCATGGTATCTTTTTGGGATGGGTGTATCCTGTCATCTGTCTCTACAATTTAGATACTTGAAAGAACGAGTATATGAGAATCTTACAAAGCTGGAAATCTCGTGGTTTGAAGCTTGGTTTCAATTGGTCCACTACACAGGCCCTCCTGTGGAAACTCCAATTATAATCATGCTGATAGAAGACTATGCAAATTTAATTATACAACCTCAAACGGAAAGCATTAAATTAATGTCTCCGAATTTTGAAGAACAATCTTTATCTGAGCAAACTTTTCATCACACTTCAAGGAAATTATGTCCTCAAGCTCCGATTATTCCAGAAGGTTGGGGCAAACATTTTGATACAATTAAAAGTCTAACCATTTCAGATTGGACTGAATTTTGGAAGAATATGAACAAAGTCCAAAAACAGAGCGTTGGATCTTTACAAGATTATCATCTTTTTATCCTTGGTTATTATTCACATTATCCTTTTTATCCTAATTATAAAAAACTGGAGATACACTTTTGCCAATTGTGTAATACGGGTACTGATTCGATAGTACATCATATTTTTGAATGTGGTGAGACTATGGAATTATGGCTGAAACATTTTAATAGTCAGAGAACTCCACAATTTATTATTGGAAACAAACATCTACATAAGAAAGATTTATATGCCTTAAACGAGTACATCAAGGAAGTGGTTCAAAAGGTGAAACGACGAAGAGGTTCACCAATTTTGAATCAGGGAGAAAGGGAAAATGTGGACGCTGGAACAAATGTACTCGTTTAGACATAACAACAACACTGCTTAATTTTATAGGAAGATTGCTTATACAATGCCTCCAAGCGTTGTCAATAATAAACCACACACCACATATCATACACGATGGTTTTTAAGATATTCTCACTGAGTATTTCTTTCCATGAAAATGGCCTCAAAAGGTTTTCCATCTTGAACTTATTTAAATAAATGATTGTAACCCCCTCATATGTTTATAGTTATATACCTGTATATAAGGACTAAATATATGTTGAGAAAGAAAAAAAAAAAAGAAAAAGAAAAAGCCTTCTCATTCTTTTCCTCATCGCTAACCATCAATTAGTTAATCATTACGATACTATCATATCTAATACTACTTTAAATATCAAACATCCACAACCATGGTTAGGGCATTAAAACATCATGAGAAAAAATTATTGAAAAAAGTAGATTTCCTCGATTGGAAACAAGATCAAGGTCATCGAGACACTCAAGTGATGAGAACGTATCATATTCAAAATCGTGAAGATTATCATAAATACAATAAGATATGTGGTGATATTAGGAAATTAGCACATAAATTATCATTATTACAACCAACTGATCCATTTAGAATTAAACATGAACAATTATTATTAGAAAAATTATATAATATGGGAGTATTACTGACAAAATCGAAAATATCCGATTTGGAAAATAAAGTTACTGTGAGTAGTTTATGTCGAAGAAGAATCGGGGTGGTTATGTGTCGATTGAAAATGGCAGAAACTATAAGTGATGCAGTGAAATTTATTGAACAAGGTCATGTTAGAGTTGGGCCAAATGTTATTACTGATCCCGCATATTTAATCACGAGAAATTTAGAAGATTATTTGACTTGGGTTGATAATTCAAAAATTAAAAGAAATGTTCTTAAATATAAGAATAAAATTGATGATTTTGATTTAGCATAATTAGAAAGACAGATTTGATGTGTGTATGTGTGTGAATTGAAAAGAAAGAGTTATACTGATATAGCCCTGGTATACAAAGAAAGAAAGGAAGGAAATCAAATGTAAACTGGTTGTCTATTTATAGGGTATTTTTATGCTATAGTTATATAGAGTAATGTGATGATTAATAGGGATATATCAAATATAATAATTGACCTTTTAAAGTTGAATTTTAACACGCTGTAAAAGATAGAACAAAAACAACACAAACGATAAAGTCACAAGGTATGTAATAATTTTATTACAAAATTGTAACGAATTATAATGAAAAAATAAAGCTCTTTTCTTTCCCCTATTAATAGCATCACCATTAATATTTCTACACCCAACCGGTCTAAACCTAGTTCTTTTCATATTGACTCTTAATACCACTTCTGGTCTATGATACAAATAATTTCTCGAATAACAAGTTAAGGTGATTCTTGAAAGAACGTCACAACGACAGGAAAAAAATACACAAACTCAAAACCACACTGAGACCAAATAAGGCAAGGATTTACACCAATTGAGAAATTTTGAAGGTTTAATTAGTTTTGTACTTTGTGGTTTGTGTCTATGCATGTATTACTGTTGAAACATTTTTAGAATTATATGCAGTGATAATAAGTGCAAATAGGGGGGATAAGAACATCCAATATTGAGGGTTGAGGAATAGTAAAACTGATAACAGTGATAATTATCAAGACTATTGTGATCTCCAGGGAATATCTTACACCTCATAATAGAATCAATTGATAAAATCAAAGTTCAAATCTCCTATTAATAGAAGAAAAAAACATGAGAAGGTAATGACGCACCAAGGTTTAAATTTTAATTTTTTTTTTTTTAGTTTGTCAAAATTAAGTGGGTATTTTTGGTGTGCGAAAAAACGACAAATCAATTACATTTAAATCTTTCTTTTTATTGGTTATGATAATAATGTATGTATAGATAGTATATGGTTGCATCTAAATAAGTAAGACCTGGGACTGATTGGCAGAAACTTAACTAAATGCTTATTCTCAGTGAATCTAAAAATAACTTGTTTATTCATTCATTACATTACATTACTTTGCATGTCGCACCAAGCAAGATCGTTGTTGTTAAAAAAAACGCATTTATGTATGTGTGTCTCGCAATGTCGGGATTGAAATGCAACAAGTCAGTATTCAATTGTATCAATTTTTTTTCGCGTTTCGCTACAGAGCAGATCTGTGTTTGTATAGAGACTGGATGTTTCTAACATCCGTGTAGGTGATAGTAGTAGAAGTGTAACCCTATAGACTGGCAATACTGACGGTGATGGAATCAAACCAATGAGATGCTAATATTATTATTGGTTCTTCTAGTATTACACAAAACCAAGAAGTGGTAATAATTGTGAGCTTGTACACGCCCACTAATAATAAGTTTAAAACCTAAAAAGAGAGAGAGAGAAAGAAAAAAGAAAAATTACATCCCAAAACAACAAAACAATAAAATCATACAAAACTTGAACAAAAACCAGAACAGGAAAGTACCAACAAACAATAGTCATACAACAATAGTTAAGTGAGCAAATAGAACTTGTAATGCAGTAGCACAGTGCATGTTAAATTAAATTACATCTATCATTCTCATTATTAAGTAAAATAATTTTCTAATTTGCAAGAAAACTATAGAAATTTTTTTTTTTTTCAGTAATTTTTGATGAATAGGTTTACGAATTGTTTGTCCAACCAAAAATTTTTTTTTACCAAACCGTCTGTTTAAATTCTTTTCCTCCTTCTTCTTTTTATAACTTCATCACGTTTACCTTTTATCTAACTAACACAATTCTCTCAAATTGGATCACTCAAATATCATCAATTGATTATTAAGATTCGTGTTTTTTAGTTTTTGTTAGTACACAGATTCCATACAATACACATATGTTGTTATTGATATCACCCTTACTTTGATTGAGATTTAATTACATTTACTAGCCCTCATACATTCCTTTTTTTTTAAAAAAAATTCTTGAAATCAAAGTATATTACAATTTTGTTGTTAGTGGATCAATAGAAGACATAGATCTACAATATCTATTACACTTGATATAACTACAACCAATTAATTTTCCAACTATTTTGTCACTCATTATAAAACAACCTTGCCCTTGTTGTTCTTCCCAATCAACGGTACTTTTTCAGTTTTCAGGTTGTAATATATTTATTATCTAATTGTTGTTATATTAGTGTTTATATAAAACAGCACTAAATACTTTTGTCCTGGGCTGCATACATAATTCATAGTCAAGTGGACAGAAATAATAGTTCAAAAAAAAATCACGAACGAATAAAAGAGAAATATAATTTTATTTTTACAACCACGAACAACCAAGAAAAGAAAAACAATTCAAAAAACAACAACAACAGAAAAATTTAAATTTTTCTCGCTTTTTTGTCTTCCTCCTCCTAACTAATTAGTTAACTTACTGAGTAACTAAAATTTAAACCTTTTTGCTTAGACAACAAGAGACAGAAAAGACAGACAGAGAGAGAGAGAAAGAGAGAGACAACACTCAGAAGAAAAAAAAAGAAAGAAAGTTGTTTAGTTTGTTTTAATTTGTTGTTAGTTGTTCTTTTTGGGAAATTTTTCTATTTTTATTAAATTACATTTAACTAATTTTGAATTTATTAACAAATCAAATCACTATAATTCAACAACCCAACCCAACACAACTCAACTCATTTTTCTCAACAAAATACAAAACAGAAACAACAGGAAAGAAAAGTACTACAACAATCAAGTAGGAGACTTGCCAAGAAGTATCTTTAAGAGGTATATTGATTCTAACCCTGTATTGATCAAAACAAACATCTAGATCAATCATATTTCCAAGTTGATATAACAGAAACGATACATTTTGATTTTGTTTATTATTTGTTTTACTGGGTTTTGTTTTGTGATTTTGATTTTTGACAGTTTAATAACATGAAGCATTCGTTTGATACCCCTCAACGAGGTAATAGTATACACCATTCATTTGGCAACCCTAATGCATCAAATACAACTCGATCGACAATAAATATTGTTGAAAGTCCCGACAATAGAGGATCAATAATAGCTACAACTGAACCATCATCACCGCCGCCACCACAACAACCCCTCAAAGACTCAGGTTCAAGTCCTAGACGAAAATTCAATCCATTTGGACATTCTCGTTCCCATTCTCATACTTCTAATAACGGCAAACGATTGTTTTATCCAGTGCATCATGATGGAAGGTATCATAATATGAATGATCAATATCCACCAATATCGACAGTTTCACAATCAATGCATCCATCTTCGCCAGTTCCTTCTTCACCTACACCTACACCAGCACCAGCACCTACAACCACATCTAGCAGCAAACCCAAAAGAGAGCAATCGCTAAGATACTATATACCCCGAGATACCCCACCGCAAACCCCACCAATGAGTCAACTTCCGAAACCTGTGGGGAAACTGCCCCAACCTAATTGGACAAACTTGATCCCACCACTACCGGGGAAACCACAACCATCATATAATTCTCCTGATAGTTTTCAGCAACAGAAACAGAATAAACTAATCGATACCGATGATTTCAATTTTGGCACTGAACCAATAATATCGTCACCAGAACTGTCGTCAAGGCAACACCCTGACCCATTGTCCAATCAATCGAATTTTAATAATAATACTATCAATAATTATAGTAATTATAGATCATCAACACGATCAGGGTTAGACCCTTCTCAAAGACATTCAATAGCAGTTTCCCCGACCCCGGAAAAACAAGATTCAGCAACTCAATCGACCGACACGATAAATACCAGTTCAATTCGCCCAGTACCCTCAGTATACGTAGCAGGCTCATCATCTTCATTACCACATAAACAACAACAACAACAAGAACCATCATCACCTTCAAAACTGGAAAGGAAACCAGGTCGTAAGAAAAGTCGTAAAGTTTGTGCCAAATGTGGATTGGAAATCACCAGTCAGTTTGTTCGAGCTTTAAATAACGCTTACCATGTTGATTGTTTTACTTGTCATGAATGTGGCAAACAATGTTCTGCAAAATTCTTCCCCTACGAAATCACTAATGAACAAGATGGCACGAAAACTCAAGTGGCATTATGTGAATATGATTATTTCAAGAAGTTAGACCTCATTTGTTATGTTTGTAACTCAGCTTTGAGAGGTCCATATATCACCGCATTAGGTAACAAGTATCATTTAGAACACTTTAGATGTAATGTTTGTCAACGAGTATTTGAGTCAGACGAGAGTTATTATGAACACGATAACAACATATATTGCCATTTCCATTATTCTAAACTATATGCCAGTCATTGTGAAGGGTGCCAATCGTCAATTGTCAAACAATTTGTGGAATTGTTCAGAGGTGGCCGAAACCAACACTGGCACCCAGAATGTTATATGGTACATAAATTTTGGAACGTTTGTATTACTCCAGATTCAGTTGGTCTCCAAAAATTGTTTGATTTACCAGATGATGTTCTCAATGGATTAAAGTTGGTAAAAGATGACAACGAAAGCCACATTTCGGTTGATTCTGCCATGCTCATGTCTATTGAACAACAAATCGAACAAGTGGTGTTGAAATGTTGGGTCACGCTTTCTGGATATGAGGAGATAACTGCCAAGTGTATATCCGATATGTTATTATGTGCTTGTACTGGTAACAAATTCAACGGTATAGTGGTAACTGGGAAATTGGTTCTAAATGTCGAAGTTTTGTTTAATGCGTTGGATTATGTGATTCTTATGTGCAAAAGTTCACATGAGTTATTGCATAAAAAGTTTGGTACTCCTCCTAATAAGGATGACCTGGAGTCCTCAAGTACAGAAGAAGAGTATTTTCAAATGTTGAAAAAAGAACCAAGAAATATCACGGGTAAAATTATGAGTTATCTTGCCATATTGAGAAAATCAGACCACATAGCCAAATCAGGGAGCCTTTCCGCTGAACTACTTTCAGTGATTACCGGGTGTGCCCATTACTTGAAGCTATTAATTCGACTTGGATTATATAATGCATTGAAATTGAACAGATTGTACGGGACCACTAATGCTATAGAAAAGTTTTTACAATTAACATCAGAACACGAAGCTATTAGTTTATTAGCTGGTGATAGCAAGACTCAATTGAGTTTGATCAATTCCAAATTGACGATTCCAGCAAGTTCGACAGATGCATGCAGCTCATGTGCTAAGAGTATTGAAAAATCGTGTCTTAAATTAGATAATAATCGTTGGCACGTTAGATGTTTTGTTTGTTCCTTGTGTAAGAGAACAATTCCCTCAATAGAAGCCAGTGAAACCAAATTTGATGTAATTCATCAATCGATTGTTTGTCGAGAATGTCCATGTGAGCATTTTGATACCGGGTTCCATTTGGTGTCTGATTTATCACAATTGATATACTTGTTGAAAATAGCATTGTTTAGATCACGTTCAGTCATGAAAGTGGATTTGACAAAAGTACCCAGAAGCTATCTTTCTGACTCACAATCAGACACTGATACTGTTGATGTTGCTCAAGATAATTATTCACAAACCTTGAATGACGTGACAAGTTTAAGAAGCAAACGACAGAGTCAAAAATTATCCAAATCTATCAAAAAGAAAGCTAGAAAATCAATCATTGTGGAGGCACCAGAAGCTGACAAGGCAAGAAAGGAAGATATCAAAACACATCCTTTAGGTATGAAAAGTAGTGGTGTGGGAACCAATGACACATCAAGGTCTAGCGGTATCAATGATGAAACTACCATCGCTGACGAGTTGAATGATTTAAGTTTTGATAGTCAAACATCAAAGCAACAAGGATCAAGAAAAACAAGCAGTGCATCACAGCTATCATATAATCCTGGTGGTGATGAGAACCTTTCGGTAACCCGTAAATCACTCAAAATACGAGATGAACCTCAAAGGCAAACCACAAATACTCATCTTGATAGAACATCTGATTTGTTAAAGAATGAGAAATCATTAACTTTAGATGATATACCAAGAATTGTTGCTGCAGAACAAGCAAGAGAACAACGACCAAATGCTTTCAAACACCATAATAGTTTATACCAACGTCAAACTGCTCCTCACCGACTCAAAGCTACTGGTCATACTTCTACTGTTATTACCCCAACTGGTGTATTGGATAATATTTTGAACACATCACAACCACATCCTGAAGAACCAGTTGCTGTCAGAAAGCAAAAGTATTATTCAGAGTTGACCAAAGATGAGCATTTCATTATTCGTCATATCGCAGTGGAAGCTCTTAGTCACATAAGTAAGAGTTATTCCAATAAAGAAGAGTTGTTGTCATTGATTCAAACAAAAAAGCAACCTACATTTTGGGACAAGTTCAAGTTTGGAGGCGGCGATGGTAAAAAGGATAAAGTTATGGCAGTGTTTGGAGTTGATTTACAAGTATTGACGAAAAAGTATGGTATTGATTCAGATTTAGGTGTAGGACCTTCGAAACTAAGGATTCCTATTGTTGTGGACGACATTATTGCTGCATTAAGACAAAAGGATATGTCAGTTGAAGGTATTTTCCGTTTGAATGGTAATATCAAAAAGCTCCGTGAACTTACTGAACAAATCAATAAAAATCCCTTGAAATCACCTGATTTTAGTATTCAGAATGCTGTTCAATTAGCTGCTTTAATGAAAAAATGGTTACGTGAACTACCTAATCCGTTGTTAACATTTGGTCTTTATGATATGTGGGTTTCGTCTCAACGACAAGTCAACCCCGTTTTGCGTAAACGAGTTTTACAATTGACATATTGTATGTTACCTAGAAGTCATCGAAACTTGGTTGAAGTATTGCTTTACTTTTTCAGTTGGGTCGCCTCATTTTCAGAAATTGATGAAGAAACTGGTTCTAAAATGGATATCCATAATTTAGCAACAGTTATAGCACCTAACATATTAATTTCCAAGCAATCATCAAACTCATCATCAGGAAATTCTTCTAATTCCGGTACCAATAATTCAGATTCACAACAAGCATCAGGGGATAACTATTTCCTTGCCATTGAAGTTGTTAATCAATTGATTGAACAGCATGAAGAGTTTAGTATTATACCGCTGGATATTCTTGAGTTTTACGAGAAATGTGGATTTGACAAATTTGATTCAACGAAAAAAGAAATTACAACTAGAGATGTAATGATAAAAATTGACAAGGAATTGAAAGAAAAACCTGATTATTTTGATAATTTTGAATTGAAAAACCCTACCGGTAGTTTAACTAGTCAAGAAGTTAAACGAAACTCTGTTTCTCGAATTGAATCCAAAATCCAAAATAGAGAATTAAATGGTATTAGTGAGAGATAAACAGAAATTAATAAAGAATTGCCAATCATTCCTTTTTTTTCCCCCGTATTCTTTTCTTTTATATGTATAAATACATGTATAGTGTGAATTATTATTATTAGTTTTACTTTTAGCATAATTGTTGTAAATTGAAGTAATGTTGTGGGTTTATGTTGATGTGTAGCTTTAAAGTGGAAGCAAAACTCTGCTTAATCTAAACCATCAATAGTGTTAAACACCACACGACTAATTTTTTTTCAAGCCAGTTTTTTTTTTTCTTAACAAATAGCTCAAAATTCTTGAATATTTATCATTTTCTCTACTAATTTTTTATTATTTATTTAGCAACCAACAACACAACAACATACAACACTTAACAGTTATGTCATCTTCTGCATTAACTGCTGATTCATTAAGAGATATAATCACCACCAGATTAAATGCTAATTTAGTTCAAGTTGAAGATATGTCTGGTGGGTGTGGTCAAGCATTTGCTGTAATAATTGTATCATCATTATTTCAAGGGAAAAATAAATTAGCTCGACATCGATTAGTTAATAATGAATTAAAAGATGAAATAGCGAGTATTCATGCATTTACTCAAAAGGGGTTTACACCAGATGAATGGATAGCTCAAGGTGGACATCTATAAATGAGAGAGAGAGAGATGGTCTAAAAACTGTTGGCATATACAAACCCATAGACAATCCAAATTATAATAATTTTTGTATATCTATCTATATGTACATATTTATGTATGGGTGTACTTTATTTTACTGTATCTATTTATAATGTATTTCGTTTATATTTTGAGGAATATTTTTGCATAACCAATATCCATACTCCAAGTAATATACCAAACATTAGACTAATAATCAAAGGATAAGTTCTTAATCCAACTTCACTTGATTCTGCCAATAATCCAATTAAAAATGGAATTCCCGCACCACCACCTCCACCAAATGCACAAATAAAACCAATGCCTGACGTTTGATATTTAGCAGGTAATATATTGACCAGCGATACAATGGTGGTAGGGAATATTGGACCAATAGCAACTCCAGTAACAAGCACAACCAAAAACAATACAATTACCAATAAAGTGCTAGTCTCAATGAAAGTTAAAATCCAAAACAATAAACAACCTAAAAATGATACCAAAATGTAAATAAGGTTAGCCCACAATTCACTACTAAAGAAATGTGCGGTCACAAATCCTAAACCAATTCTTCCAATAGTGACCCCAGACCAAAATGTAGTAGCCATATAAGATGCAGTTTTATAATCCAAATTCTTGATTCTTAATAAAAACGTCACTAACCAAGCAGCAAATGCCGCCTCACCACCAACATAAATAAATAAAATCAATGCAAATGACCATACCAATGTTGAAGATAAGGTTTTTCTCACTGATGTAGAGTGGTGATCATCGTCATCTTCTTCCTCTTCACCATCTTCCTGGTTGTCCTCGACAGTAGCTTCCAAATCAAAACTATTTTTAGTAGTACTTCCATGAATACCAGTGAAATGTTCTAATTCAATACTACCATCTTTTTGTGTTTGTCCTTGTTCCTTTTGCTGTTGATGACGTAATTCCGAAATATACTTGTACTTCTTGGGAGTTTCATATTTAAACGTAAGGATCAATGATACCAAACAAAATCCTGCTACAACACTTAAAATAACATAATAGTTCTGCCATTTCCAAGGATGATTAGATTTTGATAATAAATATGATATCAAACTTGGAGAAATCAAACTTCCTATTCCATAACACCCATGAACAATACCTAACAATTGATTTGAATCAACAAGGTTCCCCATCCAAGTATTTATTGATGCATCCAAAGTACCAAACCCTACACCACTCATGAAGTAACACATTAAAAAAATCACAAATGGTGGCTTATGAGAAACAATCAAATAACTTAATGCCATTGATGTTGATCCTAGAACTGTTACACCACGTATCCCTAAATATTCATGAGTTATACTATTGATCATTGCGGTTAATAAATAACCACTGACAGAACAGAAAAATATAAAACTAATTTGAATATCATTGATAGCATAATCATGTTGTAATTTTGGGATTATTGTGCCCACAGTTTGTTCAGCTAATCCAAATAAAATAAATACAGCAAATGATACTAGTATTTGCAATTTTAAAAGTCGAGAATTACGCCAATTTGTTGAATCTATAGTCAATATTTCACCTTCATATTCTATTTCATGTTTAACGTTTTGAAATTGAGGTGTTTGCAAGGGCGGCACTACCACAGTTGAACCACTACTACTAGAAGTTGTAGTCTCTTGTGATGTGGGGGGTTTTATGGTTATTGATTCAAGATCTTGATTGTCGTTATCTTGCAGCATGATAGTTTTTTAATTTTCAAAGAATATGTAACGAAAGTTGAATAGTTGATCAGATTTTCCAAACTAATTCAACAGTAATGTCTGTCTATCACTAAGTCTATGCTGATAAAGGGATTTTCCGTAATTCTAACAAAAAATTATAGAATTGAATTAAAACCAATCAACAATTCACTTCGAGATAAGAAAAAGAGGTTATTCAACGAAAGAAAAGTCAACTTCCATTTTATACTTTTATAGGATAGGGCGTTTTTTTTTTGGCTTAGTTCAGTTCATACTTATTTCTCCGCCGCAAGATTACAACGGAACTTGCGCACTGAATAAAGTGGAGGAGACAACGGCCACAAGGGGCTGTTGCCAATTCAATTATCCCGAGAATTATTCCATTCACCACCACCAAACAATATCACGTCACCCTCCAACAATCATACATACAGTGTACATCTATACTCTAATCACAATATATGATAAAATAATGACAGAGGTCAAGACCAATCGGTCCCAGGTTTTAATCGAACTGGCCCCAATGCAATTACGTATCGTGTGAGGTTATCGTCGATCTATTTTGATTTTCTATAATTACTTACAAAATTACTAACTTCAACACGATCACTAAAATCAACCAGCTTCAACAGGTTCATAAACTCTTTATATTCTGAAATTGTCACAGTTGAAACCAGATCATCGTGATATGTAACCTCCAAGTTTTCCTTACAGCATCCAATCAACGATACACAATCACCAAGAAGAAACTCTTGTCTATAAGCAAGTTCTTGATAAAATCTCGACACTGTCATCTTTCCATATCGACACTCTACAATTACCAATTCCAAAAATCTACCCTTGGGATCATCCGGAAACAATGGAATTGCCTGTACCGCCAAACCATCTTTTTTGAAAATGTGTCCTTCACTCCAGTCAGAATACTTTTCAATGAATTTTCTGGTAGCATACTTGTCTGCCCCAGGAATCATTAGTTTGTGATTGTTCCAACCTTTGGTAATGCTATCAATTATTGATATCCACCATCTCAAGAGAGACTGTCCATTCAAAAGGTTTTTATATGGGTTCTTGGCTGAATTGGGGAAAAGATATTCTTTAGCTGGTTTTGTAAAAACACATAATCTCAAGTTTTGCGTCTTTGGTAAAGTTCGGTACTCAATGCATTCTTCTTTTGGTGGGATATCATTATAATAAGGTAAATTTGGATAAATATCTGGTAACTTATCACGCAACCTTTGTAAACGAACCAAAGTTGATGGGTCTGACAAATCTTTTGATTTTTCATCCAAATTTTTCATTTTTATTTTATAACCATTATAGTTGATGATGTATTGTAACACCGGACCAATTACTTTTCCAATTTTGATTGTTGATTTTTCTAATCCAACAGTATCACATTTGGATACGTAAACGTATTTTTCAACAAAGTCTGAATAAATTTGTAAATATACAAAAACTTCTAATCCTAAAACAACAAGATCTTGATGTAGTAAAGCGAAAAAGTGTCGAATTTTAACTGTATCAGGTTTCCCAATTGTAGATTTGGGGATATGTATCGGTGATTTTATATATGTTGGATTTGTCTGGAAGTAAATGGTTTCAAATTCACCATTTTGTAATATATCTGGAGGAAGCATGTAATCCAGTAATTCACTTGGACCGATTGGAAAGTATGAAAGGACGCGATTTTAAGAATCAACACTTCTAGTTATTCTCAATATGCTTGAAATTTTTTCTGCCTCAATCGATTCCCAACAACAAATTAAACCAAAAAAATCTATGCGAAGCAAAAATCTACTAATATTCAAGAATACACCACAATAACAACACTTGCTAATCAATCTTCACAACATCTTCACCATGTCAGCAAATGATATTCTTGATGTGTTAAACATTCAACGAGATGAGTCGAATCAGCCACCCAAGAAAAAGCAGAAATCATCTTCGACGCCTACATTACCAGATGGTAAACAATTAACTGGGATGGCCAGAGAATTATATAATTTAGTAGGTCCAAATACACCACCTATAAACTTAAATTCAAATTCATATACTGCTAATAAAGAAAAAATGAAAAAGTTCAAACCATCTCCATGGACTAGAATGCCATTCACTCCTAAACAAGGTATAGAATTAAATCATTGGGTTAAGGGTTCCAAAGAGTTGATTGAACAACAAGAGTTCGAAGAAGATGGTACACCCAAACCATATTTTTTCGAAAAATATAACGTTCAGTTGGAAATCCCTGAATTTGTCGACGAAGACACTTATGATCTTTATATGATCGAGATTAAAGAATATGAGAGTAAGATGAAAGAGGAAAGAGCAAGAAGAGAGAAAGAACGCAAAGAAAGGGAGAAGAGAGATTTAGAAGAGAAGAAGAAAAAGCAGCAACAGCAACAACAGAAATCACAACAAAATCCACAGAACCAGATCAAGGACGATGAAAAAAATCAGGATACAAGAAACAACACAGATAAAAAGGACAGTGAACAAAAATCTGAGGACAAACCAACCGTAGAGGCAAAAAAGGAAACTGACGAAAAGAAAGATGATGTGGTATTGAAAGATAATACAAATGAGACGAAACCAGTCACCGAGACTACAAAATCAGAAACGGAAACTACTGAACAGAACAACTCTGAAAAGACCAATGAAAATGAAACTAACAAAACCAACGATAAAGATGGAGAAGGGAACCTTACTAAGAGTAAAGACTCTGCTACGGAAGATCAATCAAACAATAAAAAAGAAAATGACGAAGACACAGAGCTGGAGTGGACATATAAAGAAACCAAACATTTATTTGAATTATGTCAGGCATTTGAGTTGAAATGGCCAATAATTCATGATAGGTTTCCAAATCCAAATCGAACAGCAGAAGACTTGAAAGAACAATTCTACAGAATATGTATCAAAATTCTCGAGAATCAAAAAAATAAAAACCAAGCATTAATAGATTCATTAAAGGCTTATTGCAAACCTCGAGAATTGGAAAGAAAACAATATCTTGAAAACTTGCTTAAGAGAACGCCAGCAGAAATTGCTGAGGAGGAATCATTAGTTATTGAAGCAAGAAGGTTCGAAATAGCAGCAAAGAAGATGTTAATGGAGAGATCAAACTTGTTAACATTGCTCGATTCTCCACAAACTACTCAAAATGTATCACAATATCAATCTTCTCAAGGTATAACCAACTTGTATAACAATTTGTTAATTTATGACAAACATCAAAAGAAGAAGCAAATGGCAAATAAGTCGAACCCTCAACAAGAACCAGTCCCACCACCAATACCATTAGCTGCATCATCATCTGTGAAACGTGACCGCGGTTTCCAAACTCAACTTCAGCAATACTTGTCTAGTTTTTTGAAACAAAATCATCATACAAACCCTGCAGTCAAACAGGAAATCAATTCTATACAACAGTTATTAATGAAAAGGTTGACTCAAAAGGAAGAAGAAGCATATGGTTTGTATTTCCATGGAACAGAAAAGTTAAATCCAGGTGTAATGCTTAGGTCTCAACAAAAACTACCTGGTTTAAATCAAAGACAATCAATATTAAAGTCAGTCAATATTTTGTTACAAGAAATGGATATCCCTACTGGAGGTGGTACTTCTTGGAAACCAATAATGCCCACCAGGAAAACCATGGCAAAATACGACGAATTAATTCGGTCAGTCGTAACTTTACTTGATGTGAAAAAGGCCAAAGACAAATTGGAATCGGAAATCAAATTGATAAAGAGTCAAAGAGGGCTATAATTTAAATATATGTTCTATTATTGTTCGTTAGAAATTATAGTCATAATCTAGTATACATGTATCCGGCACTTCACCCGAGGTAGTATCAATTAGATCAATCTCTGAAACCAATACCCTGTGAGCAACCTGTAAGGACTCTTGCAGGATATCGTCCTGTGGATTTGGGTCCTTTGGGAATCTAAAATCATTTAGTAAATCCTGCATTCTGAATGACGAGTAAACATATTCTGAAAATTTAGATTTGTCTGCGTTGTATGAATGAACGGCGTTGCTGAAAAGTACCCAATAACATTCAATCTCATTCAAATCCGTGTAACCTTCAAATATAATTTTGCAATATCTTAAAATCGATGTGATACACAACAAACAGCAAATTCTACAATACTGGTCTGCAGTACTGGAACTGCGTTGTCTAACTTTTGGCAATTCAACAAGCTGTTTCAAAAACCGTTTAAACTGAAAATTAACAAATTTAAACTTAAACAATCTCAAGTTTTCATCAAAGAACTTTAGCAACAAATAAATTACTTTCCAAGTAATGAAATCAGAATTTGCTTGCATTTCCTGCAACAAAACTGACACCAAATGATAGATCAATTCAACACCTTCTTCAAATGTGAATTTCTCTAGTATTTTAATGTAGTCCCCACCAAAGTATACCGCATTTAAAAATTCACCAACAAAAGCTTTTAGTTTCTCCTTTAACGGCAATTTTTGAATTTTTAAATGTGACAATTCGTTCTCCAGTATACCCAATTTCGATGCTAAGTTTGTTAACAATGATTCATTGATAATTGCTGGCTCGCAATACTTTTGAATGTCCTTTATTACATTGACACAAAAAGTTTTATAACGAAGGGAAGAATAATATTTTTCAAATTCAATATCCAAAGTCCGTAGAATATCTTTAACGTACAACTGGTATTCGTACATGCTGATTATACTAGAATCTGATGCTAAATTTTGAAGTATGTTTGTCACAACAACGTATCTGGAGTTTGTTATCATCAGTAACGTGATGCCATTGGTTTTGCCAAAATTAAATGTACCCCATTTTTCTTTCTGTAGTTTTTGTAATATCGAACAAAGATACTTTGACGGATTGAAACATACTAGATCCCGTAATACTTGTCTCGTGACAAGTTCCTTGCACCCTTTCAAATTATTGAATTGCAAAATTTTAGAATAAAAATATAATGCAAACTGTTCACGCAGTTGCTGGTTTCCAGTATATGCATACGTTTGTAATATCAATCTGTCCCAACTTTCATCCAAAACAAAGGCACATTGGACCCATATGGATAGCAATATTTCAATTAAATCGCATACACGGTTTTCTTGTATCACACTCGGCAAGGGAAGTCGCCCCATTTGTCTGTGCAACAAGGATAATACAAACTCATTAAAAGATTTAATAGTTTTGATATGCTTCTGTATAACCATATCTTTCACATTTATCATGGACGAAGTTATATGCGACAAAACATGACATATATCTATAATGATTTTGTCAGGAACATTATTGATATCAATGGATTTAGATATATTCAAAAGTTGGAGCAGATGTGAAAGACGACTCAATGGATCACGAAAAAGATCTTTAAGCGAAATTAAGAAATTCTTCCATACCTTTAGTATCCCATGAACATTGTAATATCCATTGATACAACATTGTATAACAATTGAAATACCCTCTATGGGCAACTTTGTATCTCTTTGTATGGCAATTTCTGTTAACACACAAACACCCTGTGATGCCAATTTTATAAGCTTTGCGTCTTTGGCATTTTCAATACCTTCCAACAAATTTAGTAATTGAGTTTTCAAATCCACTTTACATACCAGCGCCAACAATAATATGAAATTCAATCTATTAATAAACATAACATGATGGCTTTGATCGTTGACATATTGAAACTTGCTGAATGTGAATAACTTTGTTACTAATTTTTTCACTTTCGAAGGCTCAGATAATCCTGAAATGTACCAGTAAAGCAATTGCATGAATCGTTCAAAAAATGAATCATCAGGGATATCAAATCGGTTAGAAACTTTCCCAATTAAGTCAGGCATACCAATTTCGTCAATAAAATTTGCAAATTTCATTCTTGTGATTGAGGAATAAATTTGTAGTACAACGGTTTCAGGAAGTGGCCAATTATTTCTCTGATTCATAAAGTAAACAATTTCAAGGTATCTATAGTAGAATTCAACACCTAGAGTTTCTTCCAAAATAGCTTTCTGGTATACCAATTGTAAGGGTTCCCATGAGAATCCTTTTCTTGCAAATACACATAAGCAAAACACTGACTCTAGTAATAATGATAGATCAAATGCCTCGTATACCTGTAAAGCTTTAATGATTGTAGTCCACCAAACACCCGATTCTTCTAATATTCTGCATAGTATGAAATAGGACTCTGCTTCCTTGGTTTTAGCTCCAGCTTCAAAATTCAGCTTTTCAAACAAATCGCCCGAGAAGGTTTCAAAAAATAATTGCCAGTATCGTATTCCTAAAGGATTTGAGTCAAACGAGCTAGGCTTATTATTGAGCTTAGTAATCATACTCATGGTATATTCCACAAGTATGAAATAAGGCAAAATAAACTTCATAGTACTAGCAGTTAAGTACGGGCTATCCCTAATATTCGACACAGCCAAATGGATGAGCTTCCAAATTCTCTCTGTAGGACACTCTTGCAAAATCAAATTCCACTCCAAAATGCCTTTTACTGTGGTGTAAACAGTCTGAATTAATGATTCATTTGATAAATCAGAATTTTTGGAAAGTCTAGCCAAATGGATTAATAACTTTTCATATCTAAATTTCGAGGACTCAAGATCAATCAATGTCAATATTACTGTTTCCCCTAAAAATTCAATTGTCACTGAGTCCTTGTGTATTTGATAGAACTTTCCATCACCCAATGCAGTTATTTTATCAAGCACAATATCGTTTAAAATACACCCAAACTCAAAAATAGGTTGAGAGCCTAGAATTATACTTGGGGCCATTTGTGGAGCTGAAGGGTTAACATTTTTATATGATTCCTTGACAAACCTCGTCACACTTGCTGCTTCAACGATTGTTGTCGATAATATAGGTGACCTCAGAAACAAATAATTGTCAGTAAACAAATCTTTTGGATTGCCTTTCATACAATTATCCAAAGTGGTTAGCTGCAAATTGTCCTTTCTCTTTTTTGATTTGCGAGTGGGTCTTGTTGTTTTATGGGTGTTTTGGTCTCGAAGAGAAGTAATTCGTTTCACTGGAAGCCTGCTGTAAGACTCATCAGATGCAGCTCTTGCAGTTCTAGGTTTTCGCTGTCGTCTTGAATTTGGAGTTGACCTGTTAATTACCGAGACTGTACTTGAATCTGAACGTCTAACGTCTCTCTTGGTATTATAACTATGAGCCTTTTTGGGTCGTGACAACATTCCATCTATGGAACGGTTTTGTGATTTATACGTTCTATTGCCAGAAGTACCCATAGTAGTGGCGCTAGCACTTTGTCTCTTTGGTGCCGTGGTTTTGCGTTTAGGTGCAGTTGCTAGCATGTGGTTTATGTAGTCACCTTCACGAACTTCGTAATCCAGAGGTTCATCTAAATCCCCATTCTCATCTAGTTTTCCGGTCTCTTCATCAACACCTGTAATATCTGCCTGGGGTGGCCCAACATCAAATATATCTAAATCACTCTCATAATTCATCTGCTCACCTTCATCTTCTGAGGCTGAACTTTCTGAAAAGTTCGTAACACTTTCAAAACTAGGGTAATTCAATGCTGGAGTCGGTTCTTCGATAACGATAGGCTGGTCGTACAATTCGTGATAAAGTTCATTATTGGTGTCATAAGTTATGGTATCATCCACAAACCCAGTGAAATCGTCTCGTTCAGAAATTTTTCGTTTAGTTCGTTTTCTCAATGCTATTCCCTTTCTGTGCTCCAGAACCGGATGTGGTTTCTGCAAATGCCGGCTAGACGGCCCTTTGGACTTTGGCTGATATATCGATAATCTTTTAGCTGATTCAGGGAGAACCCCTTTTAATGCATTCCTTTCCTTTCTAAACCTGCCACCCACTCTAACGTAAACATCAGATTTGCTCGAATCAGAATCAGAACCACTTCCACTTTCCTCATTAGCAACATTTCTACTATAGAAGTTGCTATTGGTGTCAAAGTTATCATCTTCATCATCATCGTCTGGTATAACCAATCGGTGATGTTTGACTGGTTGCAAAAAGTCATCAGGCTCGTGGCTTGATTCGTCAGTTTCATAGGTTTGTGAATTCAAATCATCTAAAGGGTCGATGGTAAATTCTTTATTCCCTTCTTCATCTTCATCCTCAAATTCTTCGTCAATATTTGGCAAAGACCCAGAGTCCCCATTTCTTTGCTCTTCTTGAAGCTCTTTTTCGCTAGCCAAATGTGATTGTCGACTAATTATAGTGTAAAAATTCTTACTCCTAAACTTTTCATCCTTTGGATACCTTTTTTTTAGTCTTTCATAGTTATAATTTAAATATTTCACCACCTTCTCTAGATTATGGTCATTCTCTTCGTAGATTTCATTTAAATAATCAATATCTGAAAGACCCAAATAATGGGCTTGGTCTGCTAAATAGGGATGTGTACTAGCAAAATTTCTTTTCCTTAAACTTCTACCTGACCATGTGACATATGAGTTCGTGGTATTCAAATATGATTGCAAATGATTTTCGTTTTCTTGGTCTTCAGGTACAACTGTATTGCCAACAATGTTTTGTGTTATTGCATTGTCTTGACTTTGATGTTGTGAAGTGCTATGCTCTCGTTGTTCTATCTCGTTAGCTGATCTTCTCGGTAGATTTTTAATAAGATCAATTGGGTTTGAATCTGAATCGTCGTCACTATCCTCGATTAAGTTGTTAATGGTATTCCTTGTCTCGCTGTTTTGGTTATGCCCTAGTCGAGGACTACAGGTGCTATTTTCTATATTCACATACGATATATTTGTTAATGTTTCTAGTCGTTGTCTCGTTAGTTCTTGTTTACTGGGAGATAGTGTTGATAAAATATTGGTAAATTTATTCTTATCTACTAATAATTCCCCTCGTAGTGAATCATCCTCCGAATCTGATATATACTCAGTATTCGACATGATTATTATGAAAAATGCTAAAGTAGTGAATGAAACTGTGTTATATCTTTTAATATTATCATTAAGTTATGGTTCTATTTATATTTGAAAGTGGGAACAAGGTTAGTTGTTGGTATGTTGATTAAGTTAATGGATGTAAACAGTAGAAGAAAGAAGAAGAGGAAGGAGTGTAGAAAAAAAAAACACGAAAAATTCCTAAAAAAATAATATTGCTGGACGCGTTTGCCTTTCCCTAGTTTTTCTTCGTCTTAGACTTGCACCTACGTCGCACTACTTTGCCACCACAGTGTCGCCCAAGCGAATAATTTGTCTACAGTGTTTCCAATAATGTATTCTATCTCTCTATTTTCAATCTATTTAGTAATATGTCTTTATTGCAACAGGATTCCCTCTCGCATAAGCTCTTTCTCTGGCAACTTAGTCACCGCAGACCCATCATAATTCTTGAAAGTCAAATAACCTTCACCTGTTTGAGTATAAAAGGTTGGCCTGTCGTAGTATTCTAATTTCAAATTGTTTTCCAATCGATATACCAAATCAGGATTGCTTGTAAATGGTCTTGAAAATCCAATTAATGTTCTATCATCATTGTTGACATCATTAATTAAATTAGCATAATGAACAATTTCACCACCTTCATTAGTAACCTGTTTATTGGTTTTAATTAAAGTAGGATTTTCAACATTAAAATTAGTAGCATAACCACCAGCACGAATAAGTTTACCACTCCAACTTTTGATTATCTCGTCGTTCGATTTATCACCAAAACTATCAACATCAGAATTTCCAGATACTCTTGGCTCGACAATTGAAACATAGGCGATTTCATTTCCTTGAGATTTTCTAACCTCTAATTGCTTCAAAATATACTGACAAAATTGATACGGAATACCATCCTCTAAATTTACTTCTTCCGGATACACCATTCCATTATGGGAATACCATGGACTGATTCTAACACCAAACTTCTTAGGCCCAATATCTGGATGATTAATGAACTTGTCAATAATTTCAATCAAAAATCTACATCTATTGACCAAATCACCACCATATTCATCGGTTCTTTTGTTTGAAAGTGGTGACAAAAATTGCTCAATCAAAAACCCAGATGTGGCATGTAATTCAACAAAATCAAAATCGGCAATTTTTAATGAATTAACAGCAGCATTAACAAAATCGTCCTGGATATTATGAATTTCGTCAACTGTTAACGGCTTGATTGGGAAATTCAATTCAGTAGCTAATTTCTCAGCAGCTTCATTAGGATAAGTAATTGATGGAGCTAAAATAGGTAAATTCTTACTTTGCATGAGTTTGGCATTTGAAGTCCTTCCGTTAGCCATGATTTGGCAACTGATAACACAATTGTTATTATGCACTTGATCAACAATTTGTTTCAAGGCAAGACAATGTTTTTCATCCCATAACCCTATTTTATGAGGTACAAGACCGCTTCTCTCTGACACCAAACAGGACTCAAATATGATAAAAGAACCAGGATACTGAGATCTTGATTTGTAGTAGTCAATCATAAAATCAGTAGGATAGTTGTCCTTAGTAGATCTTTTCCTTGACGTGGGTGCATGAACAATTCTATGGTTTAGCTTAACATCTCCAATAGAGATTGGTTTGAAAAGATTGGTTTCAGTCAAAGGAATAGTAACCGTCATAAGTCAAATGTTGGTAGTGGTTTTAACAGTACAAGTTAAAGAAAAGACGAACTGATGAGGATTAAAGTAATGTTGAAATCAGAAATGCCCTCTTTTTTTTTTGCTTGGAAAGTTTATACAGATCCAAACGTGGCTGTTGTTTACTATTTATAAACTTCTTGGCGGATAATCATATTTGGTCTTTAAAAAATGAAACATCCAAGGCTGTTGCTGATAAAGAGTAATTATGGCTTATTTCCAGATTTTCTTTTTCTGTTGATCTCGGCCCGAAGGCAGATTCGGAAATACAAAAAAAGTAAATACCAATTCCGAATAATAAGTGTTGATCTTCATTCTTCACATGACATACATTCAAACATTTTAACATTCCATTTTATTTATTTTCTAATCAGTTATGCTATGTAATGATACAAATTCCTATCATCTGTATCTCTTTTCAAATATTCTTTATCTATCAAATCTTCAATTCGTTGTTTTATCAATATAATCAGTGGCTGGAATCTATTACTCAACTGTTTAAGTAATTCTTCAATTAAATCGTTATGTTTTATTGATTGTCTTGATTTCAAAATACGCACAATGGCAGCATTAACTTCAATTTTGCGTCCCTCCATGATGTTGGCGTTAACTTCTTCTAGTTCCTCTTCTTGTTCGGTCTTTGCAACAGATTTGTTGGTGTTTTTAGAAGATGACGACGACGAAGATGCTGAAGAAGAAGAAGAAGCAGAAACTGTCAACACTTTGACTTTCACTGATGGTGATTTAAACTTTGCATTCAATTTGAAAACATCATTCTTGTTCACATCTTTACTCATTGGAACTTTAACAAGTAGTCTCAGCTTTGGAGCAACTGCAATTGATTGTAGATGTCTTTTCAACTCTGGTTCAGGAATACCAGTCAACTCTAGAATCTCTTCATATGTTAACTCCTTCATTTCATCAAATGCCAGAACTGTAGAACCATCTGCATTTGTCAGTTGAGGAGCGAAAAGGAGCATAATAATAGCTGCAAATGTAGACAAGTTGATTTCGTACGTTCTAGAAGGATACGTTATCCGCAAATCCATAGATCCAAATTTGGGAGACCAATACAACGACTTGTTATCGTTTTTCTTACCGTTACTCCAAAACTCGTCAAATTGTTTAATGGTGTTACGTAATTGACGTGGCCATTTGAATGGGGTCTCTTCATTTTCAGTCCTACTAAACCATTTGTAATCCTTAGTCATGGATTTTGGCCAATCAGTCACATTACATATTTTCAATTCCATCTCAACCAAATCTGTTGATTTGCTTTGTTTATTCAAATAACGTTTCCAGTCATTAGTGGTATCCTTTGACAGCCTTACGTCTCTGTTCATTTTGATAACTTTATCCAATGATGAAGTCCCCATTTCTTCACTCAACTTGGCTAGAATTATTTCTTCAATGTCTTTGTTGGAGGAAGGAGAATTACCAGTTTTGGAATTTAAAAACCTCTTGGCAAAATGATTAGCATAGTTTGCTTCAAATGCATCTTTGTCCTTGATAAATCTCAAGAACTGTATTGAATTGGAAATCAAGTCCTCTGTCTGGTCACCAGACTTTAATGATATATCTTTATTTGATGAACTGCCTTTCGTTAATTGTTTTATAAAATAATCCATGTACACTGATAATAATTCAGGAGCATTAACTGATGCGGGGCCCCTTTTATTGCTTCCATTTATGAAATCTCTCATAGCAAAAGTAAAAGTTTGTTCGATCATCAAGTTTTCATCAAATGAGTTTTTCCAAACTTGCATTAATTGGTCACGATACTTTAAAATAGTCTCAATCCATTTTGTAGCAAATGCTGGTGAATTGTTAGACTGTTTCTTACCTGAATTTTCAATGGAACTACGCACATAATCTGGTAACGAATTTCCTTGGGCAACAATGGCTTCTTTCAACCGCAATCTTAATAGTTGATATTCGTCATCGAATCTGCCAATCAAATTGTACAACATTTTCAAATCTGCGTAATGATAGGTTTCAATGTTAGTGTCTTCAAAAATATTGCTCACAACAGGTTTCAACCAATATTCCAAACCTTGATTCAGTGACAAAATCATTTTATCTATTTTATCTTTAATCATTATGTTATTCATTAACTCCACCAATTTGGGATATGTTGAAGGCGGTAGATAAAATCGAACTCTATTATCTTCATCTTTAATAAATTGAGTTGTCAATTGCAAATATTTTGTTCCTAGATTGTGAGACACAAATTCTTGGGACAAGTTGTAAAGTGACTCTTCAGAACTTTTCAAAAACTTGGGTTCAAATTTAATTTGGTAATATGAATCCCCGAAAAGGATATCTGAGGATCCACTAGGCTCCACTAACAATTCCATCATATTGATAATTTTCGTGATATACATGCTTGACGTGATAACAACCCCAGTTCTACTCTTGGCAATTTCATCAATCACCATATTGACAATTTTAGACCCAACTTCATCATTGTTATATTTTATCACATAATCTTTGAATAGTTGAATGCCCAAGTCATAGATTAGCAATTTTTTGTGTTCAGCAACATAAACTTTATTTAAATACATGAGAACATCACTTATAAACTTCATTGCTTGTAAATGTTCGCTCCATTCTTGAAGTATCGATTGCATGAACAAATCATGATTGGCAGACACGCTCAATAATTTTTCTCTTCTAGTTAGCAAATGGGTTTTAATAACGTTTGCCACATTATCATACAATTTTCCTCCGAACTTTCGTAAAACCAACACATAGGCTTTTCTATACAATTGCTCATATGATAAGTTTGATACATTTTTGTTTTGGATTTGGGAGATGGCACTAGATAAAACTGACCAATTTTTATCGAAATCTATTACTGGATCGGTGGTTGAGTTTTCCGATGACGATGACGAGCTGATTAGTGATTTTCTTGGTGGTCTAATTTTGGACTTTCGTCCCCCTGGTGGCATCATATTGAGACGGGGAATTGTTCTTTTTGTTAGGTGGTTCCCACTCCCTTTTTCTGTAGTGTATGGGTAACTATGAAAGTTTAGATTTATTCAAAATTCTGAGACTTCAAGTGGTAGTGCAACGGGAAACAATCAATGAAGTAGTGTGATTTGGAACATTTTTTTTTTCTTCTGGTAGCATCGACAAAAGTCGCAGGAGCTAGCTTTCCGACATGTGACGACATTTTCATGACGCCGCACAAAAATCACTTTCCAGTTGAACCGTCTCCGCTCCAGCTTATGAATCATTTTTCTGTTATTGGCTGAACGGGATGCTTGCCGGTTCCGCTCCTGTAACGGCATTGCTCACCACATGAAAAAACAAAAAGTGTGACAATTGTTGAAAAACTTCTCTTTGTTCAATTCTATATAAACCCACCAAAAAAATTTCAAGTTGTCCGTCCAACTCTTTTTTTTTTCACCTTTTTAATTATTCTACCATAATTATTACTTTACATTAAATACCCCTACCCCATAAATAAGGACAATTACTTTACTATGGCTCCTAAAACATTATACGACAAGGTCTTTGAAGACCATATAGTTCATAAAGACGATTCTGGTTCATATTTATTATACATTGATAGACATTTAGTCCATGAGGTTACTTCCCCACAAGCATTTGAAGGGTTAAAGAATGCTGGTCGTTCAGTCAGAAGAACCGATTGTACATTAGCCACAGTTGATCATAATATCCCAACTATTTCAAGAGCAAATTTCAAGAATGTCGATTCATTCATAGAGCAAGATGATTCTAGATTGCAAGTTAAGACTTTAGAACAAAACGTTAAAGATTTTGATGTTACTTATTTTGGTATGACAGATGACAGACAAGGTATTGTCCATGTTGTTGGTCCAGAACAAGGTTTCACTTTACCAGGTACCACTGTTGTTTGTGGTGACTCCCATACTTCTACTCATGGTGCCTTTGGTTCATTGGCTTTTGGTATTGGTACTTCTGAAGTGGAACATGTTTTAGCTACACAAACTATTATTCAAGCCAAATCGAAAAACATGAGAATTACTATTGATGGTGATTTGTCTGAAGGTATCACTTCGAAAGATTTGGTTTTGCATGTCATTGGTGTTATTGGTACTGCTGGTGGTACTGGTTGTGTTATTGAATTTGCTGGTAAAGCCATTGAGAATTTGTCAATGGAAGCAAGAATGTCGATATGTAATATGGCCATTGAAGCCGGTGCCAGAGCTGGTATGATCAAACCAGATGATACTACATTCAATTACATCAAAGGTAGACCATTGGCTCCAAAGGGACAAGAATGGGAAAAGGCCATGAAATATTGGAAAACTTTACATACTGATGAAGGAGCTAAGTTTGACTACGATATTAAAATTGCTGCTTCCGATATTGTTCCAACTATCACTTGGGGTAACTCACCACAAGATGCATTACCAATAACTGCTAGTGTCCCAGACCCAGCAACTGTGACCGATCCAATTAAGAAATCGGGTATGGAAAGAGCATTGAAATATCAAGGTTTAACTCCAAACACACCTTTCAAAGAAATCAAAATTGATAAAGCATTCATTGGTTCATGTACCAACTCTCGTATTGAAGATTTAAGAGCAGCTGCTAAAGTTGCCAAAGGTCACAAAAAAGCCGACAATGTGAAATTGGTCTTGGTGGTGCCGGGTTCTGGTTTAATTAAAAAGCAAGCTGAAAAAGAAGGTTTGGATAAGATTTTTGAAGCCGCTGGATTTTCATGGAGAGAAGCCGGATGTTCAATGTGTCTTGGTATGAACCCAGATATTTTGGATCCTGAAGAAAGATGTGCTTCTACTTCCAACAGAAATTTCGAAGGTCGTCAAGGTGCTCTTTCAAGAACCCATTTGATGTCACCAGCCATGGCTGCTGCTGCTGCTATTAAAGGTCATTTCACTGATATTAGAGAATTTGACTATGCCACACAAGATGAACCTCAAATACAAATTGCTCATGAAATTGAAGACAAAGAATTACAAGAAGCTGTTTATGAGCACGAAAAGGAATACATTGAAGATACCCCAGAAACTCAAGCAGAAAGACTTGAAGACATTCCAAAAGATGAACCAGAATTTAAAAGGGCCAGAACCGAGATCGACAACTCTGCTGCTGGTGCTCCTAGTATTGATAACAGTTTCAAAGTTTTAACTGGTATTACTGCACCATTATACAAAGCCAATGTTGATACTGATGCCATTATTCCAAAACAATTTTTGAAAACAATCAAGAGAACCGGATTAAAAGATGGTTTGTTTTATGAATTGAGATTTGTTAAAGGTGAAAATGGTAAAGATGTGGAAACTGATTTTGTATTGAATACTGAACCATATAGAAAGGCAGAAATTTTATTGGTGACAGGAGACAATTTTGGTTGTGGATCAAGTCGTGAGCATGCTCCTTGGGCTTTGAAAGATTTTGGTATCAAAAGTATAATTGCCCCATCATTTGGTGATATCTTTTATAATAATTCTTTTAAAAATTTCCTTTTGCCAATCAGAATACCGCAAGAAATCATTGAATCTAAATTGGTTCCCGTTGTTACATCAGGTCATAGATTGACGATAGATTTGCCAAACCAGCAAATCAGAGACGGTGAAACCGACGAAGTCTTGATTGAACATTTCGATGTAGAAGAGTTTAGAAAACATTGTTTGGTCAATGGATTAGATGATATTGGTTTGACTTTACAAAAAGAAGAATACATTAAAGAATATGAAGCTAAAAGAAGAATCAAGTTTTCTTTCTTGGAAGGAGGTTCTAAATTAATCAAACCTATAAAAGGTACTAAAAAGAGTATTTACGGTAACAGAGCACAAGAATGGTAATTTAATAGTTTAATAAAAGAAAAATTAATAGTTAATAAAGTATTTATATAAAATTGTGGAATACATCCGTGGTAGAATTGTAGGAAACAGTACTTCTAACAGTAATATAAATTTGCAGTAATACAAGCAAATAATAGTATACAAATCTAATAATACGACAAACAGAAACATTACACATCACTTAATCAGCTCTATCGGACATAACTTGCTTTACTGGTTCAGAATCACCGTAGAGGTTATGTTGTTGAATATACCTAATGACTGAATTAGGTAACAAGTACTGCACTGACATTCCTCTTCGTATAAACAATCTTATTTTTGTAGATGAAATGTCATTGTATATCAATTGTTTGATCACCAATATGTTTTTGCGATGTTCATACAAGATATCATGACTCAACAAGAAACTTCTAACATCAGATCCTGTTCTTTCAACAATAAGACAACCGTATTTGCCTAATATGTGGTGCAAATCCTGGTCAGCCCAGACATCTGGTTCACCCATACTTTCAATCAAATCTCCACCCGCTAACAACATAATCTTAACCCCTCTTTTTTCACGCAGACGGGTCATGATCCCACCTCGTTTGATGTTTATCTCTTCATTGAAATGATCTAATACTAACGCGGTTCTAGTATATTTAGGTTGTAAAGACTCCCAGGCGTCCACCATAAGCCACGATGATGTACGTTCACATGCCAATTCGCACATTCGAACTCGGTGGTGTGCTGGCGCCAAACCTTGTTTTTTGTAATTAGAGGAAACTGGTGAATAGTACCCACCAATGACTTCAAATCTGGTTTGCTCTGTGATAGCATCCAATGCCATTTCAAACATTCTCAAGTGTAAATAAGTTATTGGAGAAAATGATCCACAAGCAACAATAACCAATGGATGTTTCGAATCATCAGTTAATGTGGTTGCCAATCTATGTGTGGGGAAATGATAATCCTCTAATTTCAATGCTTGCCTTTGAATTCCATGTGGTACTTCTTCTAAATCAGCAATTTGAGAAGATCGAACTTTGATTGAAGGTGGTAAGATTTCTTTTTTGGGTGGGGTAATTTCTGGTTTTGGTGGTAGTGGTTCATTTTCTTCATCGGATGAGGATGAACTAATCAACTCAGTGTGCTTTCTAGGGATCTTGGAGTGATATTTGCTCTCGGTGTCTGATGCATGAGAGGCATCATATGATCTGGCAGTGGTTGGAGTTGGTCTCGAAGACGACGCTGGGTGTGGCACTGGACCATCAACTCCTTCACCCAATTCCTCTAAAACGAACGGCTGAATAGGCATGATACTAGGAATCTTGTCGGATGGAGCCGTCGGCTCTATATTTTTGTTTAAAGAAGGTGGTGTGAAGTTTGGGTCATTGGTAGGGTCCATGATTAGCACTGATTTGGAGAAAGGCTGTATATAATTCAATTGATAAACTAAGAAAAAAAAATTTTTTTTCCTATTTCTTTGTAAGGGGTGGTAGTGGTGGTAGTAATAATTATGCCAAATTTATAATTATCGTACAATTTATAGAAAATTTTTCCAACTTTGTTTAACCCCTCCACAATATTTATATAATTGTTAGTAATGATCTTCAATCTATTGTTTTAAAGGAAATAAAGGAAGAAGAATACAAGTAAGCCGAGTGATTTTTATTTTTTTTTTTTCTTAAAGAGAAAAGATTGTTGAATTGTTTGTGTAGTTTAACGTAGTAGAGAATTCCGATAACAATTTTTGTTGCTGTGGTGGTGGTAGTAGCGGTAGCAAAAGTGGTGGTGGTATGAGTAAATCTTGAGACACAAGAAAACTTTTTTTTTCTCAACGTCCTGAAAAAAAAAACTGACTCCAACGGAATATCCACAAAAGTTTAAATTATTTGGTTGAGTTGTGCGAATTGGTCCTATTTCCGGAGATTGCTGCGGAGTTTACACTGCTTTGAGCTGAAGTTTGCGTTAGCTTTATCTGTTACCAAGCATTGTTTCTATGTAAGATTAGAGGTAGCATATGCTTCGATAGGCGTACGTAGTATTTGTTGTTACCATTGATCACACTTCTTGGTGAGATTGCTCATTGAAAAAACTGTGGAGATATTCACACAAAATGTTAATTGTAAATTGTTTCTCCACTTTTATTACTAAATTACAACCGGAGTTTGGTTCTGTTCAGCTGCATAGATTTAGAGTTGACTTGAATTGGAAAATCAAGAGTTATTATATAGATCACAAATAAAGTGATGTTTGCAGTCTTTACTTGGCTTATTTCCATTTATTGTGCCAGTACCGCGATGCAAAAGACACACATAAAAAATTTTCTATCTGAGAAAAAAGACATGAAAATCCGAACAGATGCTATAGAAACCATCCTCCAATGAATCCACAATCAACAACTAAAATAAGGCCAGCTAAAAGATTAATGGAAGCTAGTGGAAAATGCTCCTCAGAAGGCTTAGCTTATGGGAATTGTGTTCTAAATAACTATACTACTATAAAGAAGGATTTGTGTGGACAAGAATTTATCAAGTTTAAAACCTGTGTTACCAATCAATTAGCAAAGAAGTGAGAAGAGTTGCCAATTAAGCATTTCAAAACTGCAGCCGTCTAATAGTCCACCACTCTCCTCATTATATCAGTTCATGTTGTTATCTATAGATTCACCAATGGAGTTGTACTAGCAAGGAAGAAAATGGACACCGCCCAAATTGTTACTTGGAGATCAATGACCAATAGGTTCTGACTAAAGATCAAACCTCAGAGTATATATATCACTGTGTATATACTTCATGAATACTTGATATGATTATACGTTGTAATCAATGTTAGTTTCTTTTCACATGCAAATACATTTGTATACAGGATTTGCTTTATTATTGTCGGACTCTTAGTCACTAACTGTGTAAAACTTTATCAACATTACGCTTTACTCAATTATATTAAACCAGGTGAATAGATGAGGTTTAAGGGCTGTGATTTAGTATTTTGGGTGGTTTAGATTTTGTAGTGCAAATGTAGAATTTTATCAATTTGTTACTTTCACTTTAGAGTTTTTGATCGTGTCATGTTTTTGCTTCCCCACTTTGATTGAACAAACAAACAAAAAAAAAAATCGACAAACTGGAGAAACAATCACTTCTTCAACTCACTCTTGATTAGTATTTACAGTTTTCAACATTAAATCATAACTAACCAATATATTATTTGTTGATTTACATATATTCTGTTCTTATCTTCTAAGTTTCATTGATTGTTGAAATGATCAACATATCACGATTAGCTGGATATAATAAACAGGATGTTAAAAACATCTTGTTATTACTACATGAGTTTATCACCACCTATAGAGATAACAAAGTCAAGTTAAATTATCAGAGTAGACCAGTTATATTATTCTTCAGTACATTGATTGCCACTGCTGGATTTGGATTATATTTTACATTTCGAAACATCATTACCAAATATAATGAATATGCATTGAACAAGAAATTAAGACGTCCAAGTCTTATTAGACAGTCATCCAATATTTTGAAAAATGGGGCAAGAGAGATATACATACCAAAGGGGAAAAACAAAGTCACAAGAATAATTATTCCTAAACCTAACAACGATCAATATGCTGCTGATAAATATCTATATAAAGATTTTGTTAGAAACCAAAGGATTTTACAACAGCAACAAAAGGGAGTTATATTCAATTCGAAATTCCTTAATCAATTGATGATCATTTGGAAGATCTTGATCCCCAAATTTTATTGTCAAAACACATCTTTGTTAGTCTCACAATGTTTCTTTTTAATTTTCAGAACGTGGTTATCTTTGTTGGTTGCTAAATTAGATGGTCAAATTGTTAAAAATTTGATTGCAGCAAACGGAAGAAAATTTTCTCGCGATTTGATTTATTGGTTATTGATTGCCTTCCCTGCCTCTTATACTAATGCAGCTATAAAATATTTGGATCTTAGATTAGCCTTGGGATTTAGAACCAACCTTACCCGATACATTCATGATATGTATTTGGACAAAAGTATGGCCTATTATAAAATTGGGTTAAACAATTCAGATATCTTAAACATTGATCAGTATATTACTGACGATGTTACCAATTTCTGTCAATCCTTATGTTCATTATTCTCGTCAATGGGTAAACCATTTATTGATTTGATTTTCTTTAGTGTTTACTTGAGAGATAATTTAGGTACCGGGGCAATTATAGGTATCTTTGCCAATTATATGGTGACCGCATTAATGTTGAAACGGGCAACACCATCATTTGGTAAATTATCGTCACAAAGAGCACATTTAGAAGGTATTTATTACAACCAACATTTGAATGTGATGACCAATAGTGAAGAAATTGGATTCTACAAGGGATCATTAATTGAAAAATTTAAGTTGAATGAAAATTTCCAAAAATTGATTCAGCATATTAGTAAAGAAATTAATATATCATTTGGGTATGCAGCATTAGAGGATTATGTTTTGAAATATACTTGGTCAGCATGGGGATATATTTTTGCTGGTTTGCCAGTGTTTTTAGATGAATTGTGGCCTAAAGAAGCAGTAGCATTAACTGGAGATGACGACGACGACGATATCGCTGCTGTCATAGCCAAGAAGAAAAAACAAAAGCAACAAGATGGCAAAGATGCACAAGTAGATTCAGCTACTGAAGGCAAGAATATGAGACAATTCATTACCAACAAAAGATTATTGTTATCACTAGCTGATGCTGGATCCAGATTAATGTACTCTATTAAAGATGTTAACACATTGACTGGATACACTGATAGAGTTTTCAATTTATTGACTCAATTACACCGAGTTCATGCCCCTAAGTTTGATTATGGTGACAAGAATGGTTACGCTGATATCCAAGGTACTATTCAAGACAATTACCCTGATGGATTACGATTTGAAAATATTAGGGTTATTATTCCAACTGCCGAAGGATCAGAATATGCACCATTGGTTGACAATTTGAATTTCCAATTGAAACACAAGAGTATGTTAATTTTGGGATCAAATGGATGTGGTAAAACAGCTATTGCACGTATTATTGCTGGATTGTGGCCATTGTATAGTGGATTATTATCGAAACCTAATGATGATGATATTTTTTACTTGCCACAAAAGGCCTATTTCACCACTGGTAATTTACGAGACCAAATAATTTATCCTCACACATACACTGAAATGTTAGAAATGGGATATAATGATGATTATTTGTATCACATTTTGCGTGAAGTTAAATTGGAATATTTATTGAAAAGAGAGAAGAGTCTTAATACTGTTAAAACTTGGTCGCTGGTTTTGAGTGGTGGTGAAAGACAAAGATTAAGTATTGCTAGAGCTTTGTTTAAACATCCAAAATTGATTGTATTAGATGATTGTACCAATGCAGTCAGTACTGATGTTGAAGAATACCTTTATGAATTGTTGATCAAGAAGAAACTTACATTTATTTCATTATCGAATAGACCATCTTTGGAGAAATACCATGACCATGTTTTGGAAATAGAGGAAGGAGATTGGAAATTGAAAACTGTCCATTGAGGGGGGAGTTTGATTTTTTTGTATTTTTATTGGTATATAGGATGAGATGAGTTTATTCAGAGTTATATATTCTATACATATTTTATTTATTGTGCAAGTCATGTGGTGGTTAGTAAGTAAAACATTGAACATACGCCCAATACGGTTGCAACCAAACCCATTATAACAACAACTCTACTTACGCATTAAGACAATCAAACAGTTATAGCCAATCGGCACGACTAAATCAAAAAAAAAGAAACGGTAATTACTGCCTAAATTGAAACAGAGGCGAAAAAAAAAATGAACACGCGGATGATGAAGAAGAACGATGATGGATGGAAGCTTTCAATTATTATATATTCATAGAAAAAAAAAATTATTTCCCATCAATATTTCCAATCTTATCATTTACTTTCTATTCCTATAAACCTAGTCAAGAACACAACCCATATTAACTATGACTGAACAACCAATCAACACCAAAAAGAAGAATGGGGATATTTCTAAAGCCCCTACGCCACAGAACACTCCTGCTAGTGTCACCAACTCCTATATGAGATCCAAACCACCGACGGTGTCCACCATTCAAGAATCAAACAATGAAGATGGTACTGGTGCTGCTGCTGCTGCTGGAGGTTTAGCAAATAATCCAGTATTATTAAGTATGATTCAAGGTAAATTAGGAGATTTAGTTGGTAAACAATCTGGATATATTGATAATTTATCTAAACCAGTCAAGAATCGTGTTTATGGATTGAAATCATTACAATTAAATCAAATGAAATTGGAAGCACAATTTCAAAAAGAATTATTGGAATTGGAAAAGAAATTTTTCGCCAAATATCAACCATTATATGTTAAAAGAAAACAAATCATTAATGGTGAATTGGAACCAACTGTTGAAGAGATTGAAGAAGGTCAACAATTAGAAGAAGAAGAAAAGGGAATAGATAAAGAAGATGGGGAAGAAGAAGAAGAGGAGGAAGAAGATGATGAAGAAGAAGATGAACAAGGTATTCCAGGATTTTGGTTGACTGCTTTAGAAAATTTATCTACAGTATCTGAAACCATTACTGATAGAGATTCTGAAGTCTTGTCTAATTTAATTGATATTAGAATGGAATATTTATCAACACCTGGATTCCAATTAATTTTTGAATTCAAACCAAATGATTTTTTTGAAAATCAAACTTTGACTAAAACTTATCATTATCAAGCTGAATTAGGTTACAGTGGAGATTTTGTATATGATCATGCTGATGGTTGTGAAATTCGTTGGAAACTGAAAGAAAACAATGTCACTATAACCATTGAAAGAAGAAAACAAAGAAATAAAACTACAAAGCAAACTAGAACCATTGAAAAATTGACACCAACTGAATCATTTTTCAATTTCTTTGATCCTCCAAAACCTCCAAAGATTAAATCTGAAGATGATGACAATGATGATAAATTACAAGATAAAGAAGAGGCTAACGACGATGATGAAGGGGAAGAAGGTGATGAAGAAGATGAAGAATTAGAAGCCAGATTGGAATTGGATTACCAATTGGGTGAAGAAATTAAAGATAGGTTGATTCCTCGTGCTATTGATTGGTTTACTGGTGATGCAGTTGATTTTGATTATCCGGAACTTGAAGGTGAAGGTGATGAAGATGAATATAGTGATGAAGATGGTGAAGGTGATAGTGATGATGATGATGATGACGATGATGAAGCTGCTGGTAGTCAAAAGCAACCACCACCAGAATGTAAACAACAGTAAGCAGGTAAATACGAAAGAATCTATCTGTTTGTGTGAGTGTTATTTGTATATACACTATTTTATATAGTTATCATTGTAATCAACAAATGTTAGTTGTAAATATCCAAGTGAGTTGTAACGAATTGTTTGTTTGCTGTTCTAACATGAGATATCGAGATCATTTTAAGAAATCTATTAAATAATATGCGTGGTAAACAATATTTTCAATTATATTTGGATAAAAATTGACAACCAAAAAAATTTCTCAATTACGATTAACAAATTCAGAACATCTGTAAAACGAAACCTTTGATTTGGCCATTACCGGGTGTCTATAAATCACTCATACAAGTAACAACCGATGCAGATATTTAAGGAATCAAACGTTCAAAGAACAAATTATGTCATTCTCTTATCACTTATCGGTACATGCTTATTGATTCCCAAATTACGTCACATTGAGTTGGCAGCCACAATTTGAGCAGTTATTTATTTTTGGTTACAAAGAGATAAATACAAACCGATATATCACAATCCATCAAGGAGGGGGTGCAACTGATGATTGAAATGTGTAACGATTGTAATAACGTCATGTAAGGACCAAATATCTATATTTTCCAACAGAAATATGTAAGAAAATACTACACAATAAGGTATTGTTTTCGTTGAGAGCAACCAAGAATAGTTGCAAGTTGCTGCTTTCTGTTGATTTTACTGATTGCCCTCGGTGATTATTCAAACAAACTAATTGATTGGCGCAAGATGCCAAACCACAGCAAATTGACTAAAAAGAGATAAAAGAAATGAAGAAGAAGATAACGCGGCCAAAATTTATTGCTGCTTATCTTGGAAAAGTAAACAATTGATATTAATAACCCGCCCCTCTGGCTCACACCTCTTTTATCTTTTTTTTATTGCTTAAATGAACAGGAAGTGACGGAAGGAGGGTTAAAAATACAGATAAACATGGGAAAGCTCTCATTCGAGAAGCATAACAATCTGTATTAAAGGTAGAACATACGAATAACTACACTTCTATTTTCACAAATACATTGAGATTGGCCCGAAATGAAGAATGATTCAACTAAACATCTGCTAATTAAACCATAAACTAATCACATAACCAAATGAACAGAAATAGGAGTTTTCCATTATCAGAAAAGCTCCGATAGTTACTGATGGATTTTTTTTTTTGCATGTGATAATTTTAACTATCAAAATGAGTGAAACAAACTCAAAAAAACGAAATATTGACTAAAAAGAAAACACTACTGCAACCATTAAAAAAAATGAACCTTACATTTCTTTAGTTTATTTATAAATTAAACTATAAAAGGACTTTTCAAATACAGTGACAAGGCTTAGATGAAGTATCGAATATTACGTTTGAAAGACTTATCCGATTTTTCCATTCCATTAACAATCTGTTTTATAATCGCACTTCTTGTACCGAAACATATCTTAGTATCTTGCTGTCATGAACTTAAATAACATCCAAAATAGGTATTTTGGATACTATATTGATTTAATCACTGTACTTGGTATCAACAGTAAATGATGAATTAATTCCAGTTCGTTTATTGTACATTCCTCGGCAAAAAAAATGAAATCAAATATGCAAACGTAGTATACTTTTCGAAATTTTCTGGTCTTATTTTAACGTCAATTGTTTTTGCAACAATTCTCTTCTTTTCGTGATTCAAACTCCCAAAAAAAGAACAAATCAAAGAATTTTAAATTTTTAAACCTGATTTACAATTAGTTTAGTCAAACCATACACAAAACAAAAGGACCCGAAAGATCGTCGAAGAACAATTTGGAAAAGAAGAGTTCTGCATCAGATTTGCGAGTGGGGTAATACAACTCCGAACAATTCCTGTAAAAATGCCCCACCCCCGTTGATCCTACTGTCATATCCCTCGATATATTGAACAAAGAGTAAATGATAAGTTATTAGAATCGAATAAATCGAATTAGACGTCTCAGTAGTAGTAATACAGAGTAATAATTACAATATGAATAACAAAAATGGGGAGAAAGTGGTGACTTTCCAACCTTGAACTTAAAACAAATAAAGGTACATTCAGGGATGATTCACGAGAAACTTTCAATTTTTATTGCTCATACGTTTGATAAAGTGATAAATCAACATCAATTAATTAAATTAATTATTGCAAATCAAAACGAAACGAAACAAAAAAATAATAAATCTTATTTCCATATGTCCATAAAACAAAGTAGCCAATAATAAGAACAAGGGTGCATAAACAATTAGACTCAGGAAAATTATTTTGAGAATTGAAAAAAAAAAAGTTTTAGGGAGCAGGCAAGGAGTAAGATAAGGATACTTGCAATTCACCAACAAATATAGTTAGAAATGCTTAATTGTGAACAATAATAACAATAGTAATGTTTTATAAAAGAAATTGAGCATCGGCGGCCAAGGTAAATGTTACTAGAGAGCTTTTAATGTGCGCTGTAGGTCATCATAGGTAAACGACGGCCGAGGAATGAGTTTGACCAGAAGAAGAAAGTGGCTGATACAACAAGACCAGAATGCCACGCGGACCAAGAAACAGGGGCAAGAAGAGGCGACCAAAAGGGAGGGGGTGTTAAAAATATAATCATGCCATTACTGACAATTAAAGACGAGAGTTTTGCATTTTGTTTTGCTCAGGTACATATGACTCGTGCTAAAGGTGCATAAGAGGCGGGAATGGTGCATATCTGTAATGTATAATTGGTGAGCCATCACCTTTGCATAAATTGCCCAAAGAAGAAGAGCAACCTGTGTGTGGTGAGAATTTCATCCGAATAGAGTTATTTCATATTAAGGTGTATCTGAGATCTATGTTTGTGTCGTAAAGTATATATACATTTATTGTTCAAATCAAATTAGTGGTGATAGTTTCGGGCTTGCCGAAATTTTTTTTTTTTTTTTTCTCTAAATATTTTAAGAGAAATTCTTAATGTAAAGTTTATTTAGATTATAATAGTTTCATCATCAACCTAAATTTCTTAGTATTATCTTATTTCCTTAGTTAGCAATCTTATAGTTTAATTAATTAAGAATTGAAAAAGAAAAAAATATATTTTATCCCGAGGAAAGAAAGAAATATTTGAATAAGCAAATGTCATATACAAATGTTTAAGTAAGCCATGTGAACATGTAAGGCTTTTACTATACAAATAAAAAAAAAGAAAAAGAAACTATATAACATGAATGATTCAATTTATCAGTCTTTAGTAAAGCAATTGATAGGTAGACTACAATAATAATAAAAAAATCTCGAGATTTCCACAGAAAGTGAAATAAAAAAGGAAGGGAGGACCAAGAAATAAGACAATGGTCAGATCTATAATCTTAAATTTTTTTTTTCTTATAGAATTACGGAATAGGTAATAATAATATATCTTAAATTATTTTCTGTTTAGGTGAGTATAATTTTTCACGTTCATTTGGGATTTGATATTGAACATTATTATTATAATTATTATTGTTAAATCCTATTGGGGAGGCTGTTATACTTTTCATTTGTTCTGATTGTAGTTGTCTCTATTGTAGTTATCAAATGGTGTGGTGGTTTGATTATGGCTGTCAACTTTTACAATGACTACTTTAAACAATACCAAAAAAATACAAGTAAGATATAACATAACAAGGGCAGATATATTATGTAATCGGAAAACAAATAGTCAAATGTATAGCGGGAACTGATATAAAGTAAAATATATTATACAAGTATAAGTTAGGGATAATTGTGGGATATGTTGATAATAATAATGTAAGAAGAGATCATATTATATTATAGGGTGCAAAATTGAGCATGGTTATGGCAAAATAGAAAATTAAAGACGCGAATTGAAACAAATGAGAAAATTATCACATGCAAATTTTAATAACTTGCACTAACTAACTAGAAAAAGAAAAAAAGAAAACTCGAGCAATTTTCTGCAGAATTTTCGGTTGCCTAAGATTAACCAATGATGCATTAATCACACAAAGTGCGGGATTATCATAAATAACACAAACAAAGAACGCACAACTTTTCAAAACATTCAATATCTTCTTCTTCACACACACACCATACACAACTAACACACATTAATCTATATTTACTCACTGCTATTGGATTTATATTCGTGTGTACACTATTAATAGGTGAGGTAAACGTATGTGCGTGCATAAAGATTCATCGACTTACATTGGACTTGTAATCCCGCTTCAATTTCCTCTTTTATTTCCCCCTTTCTCTTTTCGTCCCTACTTTAAGATGCACTGATAGTCCTCTACATCCACTTCACACTTTTCTCCCTTCCTTTCCATTAATAGAACCAACACCAAGAATAATAGGAAGTTACTTTTTAAAAGAAATTAAATAACGTTAGATAAGGTAACTACTATTAATTACTTGGTGTAATAGATTTCACAGGCTTGCAAAAAAAAAATGTGTTACTTGTAAGTCTACCAATACCTGTACTTCCATTTACATACCAAGAGTTCTTCATATTGCAGTATAAAATAAATCACAGGCAAAACAATGTATATACACCACACACACACACACACACACAAACTACACCTAACAATTATCAATTGTAACACTGTTTGTAAGAAAACTGATGATAATTTTCAACTGGTAAGGAATATCATCATCTAACTTCTTTGGGAATCAGCTCAGTTTATGTCAAAAGACAAGAGTGACCTGCGTTAGAGCATTGTAGCAGTGATAAAGATAATTGTAGAGATGTATCTTCATTGTCTTTTGTGTTGTTGTTTAATTTCTTAAAGTTTTAAGATCTTTTGCTTTTTGCTTTTTTTTTTTATTTTTTTTTTTATTGAAGCAAAAATTTCTTTTCCACTTTAATTTTTGTAGTGTGTACTCAAATGCTGTGTCACTAAATATTTTTTTGCTTTTGTGTTATTGCATAATAATTTTATAATCTCCTTATCCACACTTGCACACATACACCCCCCCCCTCTTCTTGCTTCTTACTTCTTACTTCTTCATCTTCAATCTTCAAAATTATTCCCTTTTCCCTTTTCCTATTTATACTCTCAAAATTTTATTTCTTGTTTTTACCAACAAAGGAGGTATAAATATTTGTAATAATTTCCTTAAATTGAAATTTTCATTTCTAAGATTTTTTTTATTTTACTTCTTCCTTCTTCTTTTCTGATTTTTTTTTCCCCAAATCTAACAAGAATACAGATTTATCAATCTATCAAATACATTATCATATATTGTTTTTACATTGATATTACTTTACAATATTATTCAGTGTAATTCATTATCAGTATCATTATTAGCATTTTAATACCCTCCCGCTCATATTATAATCTTAGCTTTACTGCATTCTTTGCATATACATTTTTAAATTTATACAAATCTTTCTTTAAGAAGATAATAACTATCATTTATACAACAACTCCCTCCCCCCCCATATTATCATTTATAATGTCTGACGCTGTTGAAAAAGTTAAACAGGCTGTTAAGCCACAACAACATTTCAAATCCATTACCATTGAACATGTTTATCATTATTCATTTATTGAATACATTACTCAATATTTATTGTCATTCCAAATTGTCAATTCAATTTACAAATCATTTGTTTTACCTTTGATTGATTTTGTCAATGTCAATATTTTTTCAGTTTCACCAATATTTGATTTATTATCATTTGTTGATCAATTGATAAACTCTGGGTTGGTTACTTTTGATAAATATATTTTGGAAATCCCCGTACAAACTATAAATTCATTCGGTAAAACTTATGTTACTCCAGTTGAAAATAAATTGATTAATCTTAATAACAAATATTTAAATACTGCCATTGAAGTTAAAACTAGAAGTGAAGGTGAATTTTACAAAGTTGTTGAAACTGTTCAACAAGTTTTGATCAATTTGAAAAACTTTACATTTAATAAATCAATTGAAATTCAACAAAATTTAGTTGCTACTTATAATAAAGAATTACAATCTACTGACCCAAAGGGAAATTTGATTGGTAAGAATTTACAAGCTAGTTATAACACTGCTTCTAAAACTATTAACAAGTTGAATGACGATTATTTAACTCCATTGAAGAACCAAACTCAAGATTATGTCGATCAATTTGCTACTCAAACTAAACAACGTGCTGATGAATTTATTAATGATGCTAAACAAAAGGTTTCCCCTAAATTGAATGAATTGAAGGAATCAGCTCCAATTGTTTCTGCATCAGCTTGAAAATCAGAAACCAAGAACAAGAAGAGTAATACTTTGAAACATAAAAATAAAAAGAGAAAAAAAAAATCCTCAAAAAAGAATTAATTGAATAATTATCAATGTGTGTTTATCCATTGCCATTTCCTTCCCTTCCTTCCATCCCTCCCTTTCTTAAATGCCACTTGATTGCGAAAAACATTGAAGAAGGGGGGTTTTGAAAAAATTTATTTTTGTTTGAAAACAATAAATGTATGTTGTGTGTTTAGTTTGAAATTTAATTTTTTATTATTACTATTATTATTTTCAACTCCTATTTTTTTTTTTGTCTTTCATTATCTCCCTTATCTTTATTTAAACTTTGTTTGCTCATCATGTTGTGGCTAAAATTGAGTTACCCATCATTATTGAATGTTTTTTTTTACATCTTTTATTGTATTTGGTTTGATAAGTAACGAAGTTAACTGTTGTTTAAGTATCTATTTATTTATTTGTCTACTTTATATACATATAATATACTATCATTATTGATAACAACTAGTATTAAATGAGTACGATTTTTGAATAAAAGATTAGCATGGGAAGTGTTAAACGTGTGGGTTATATGTGCATGGTTATCTAATTCTATATTATTATTGCTTTGCTTAGCTCGGCTTTACTTGCTTGGATTGCTCATCCTCATCGTCATCTAAAAATCTGTTACTCTTATCAATAACCATTATAACTGCGATGATGGATAGATTGCTAGACCCATTTTTTTTAGCCTCGTTTGTAATGAACTGATTATTGCTTCAATTTTCAAATTTTCAAATAATTGTTTCATTTGGCTCTTTGTTATATCTGTGGTGTTATTTTTGAAGAACAAAGAGTTCACGTGTGTGCATACACCACATGATTGCAAAAAAAAATATATATCCCCCCCCTAGAATTCAATTTACCACAAAATGAGATTAGTAGTTTTTTGGAAATTGGTGTAAGGACTACTCCCGTGGGGTGACGGTTGTGGTGGTGGGGTTAAAAAATGGTGCAGCAAATTATAATAATCCTACCACCACCACCACTTTTACTTGTATAGTTTGCTTAGGGTTTTAAAATATAAACCTGCGTCTACTATACACACATATAACATGATCACGTTTTTGTAGAGATAAATGTTCTTTCAAGTTTAATGTGTTTGTCTGAAAAATAAAATGCCGCCACATGGTAGCGTTTACTTGTCGTCAAAATTATTGGTTGTAAAACAGTTGCAATGATTCAATGGTTGTCTGATTGTCGCTAGTTGAGCATTTCTGGGGGTTGTATCTATTCAATTGAGTATTTAACAACTACAATATCTTTGCAAACCCTTTGCTTACGACCAAAATTTAATTTATAAACTCATTATTCAGGAAACACTTTATTCTTTGCAACTACATACATAACTGCTCTTTATTTGGGGAAAGTTTTAATATAATCAATACCACCAACACATAAAGGTACTGTCAATTGATCATGATTTAATAATTTTTCATGAATCATAATCCCCACATCAACAGTTTTTTGTATGGCATCATGATGTAATATTAATCCTTTATTATTTTTCGTCAATTTAAATTTTTCAACTTCAGAGAAAACATCTTCCTCTTTACGAATATTGCTTGTCGCACCACCACCACCACCAAGCATTTTCCAATCAAAAGTATCAAAATCCCATAATACAGCTTGCATACCAAATTGTCGTAATATACTTCTTATTCGATTATCAATACCTCCATAAGGTGGTCGAAACCATTTTGGTAAATGATTCAGAGTAGCATTCATGGCCCAAATTGACCATTCTATTTGACTAATGATTTCTTGATTAGTTAGACTTGGTAAAAATTTATGCAGCCAAGTATGTGATCCCATAATATGACCCATAAAATGAGATTGTTGATAAATTTCTGGGAATCGCACAATATTTACTCCTAAGGTGAATAATGTAGTTTTTAATCCAGTTTGATTAAATGATTGTAATAATTTTAATGTTGATGTTGATGGTCCATCATCAAATGTTTGCAGTAATTTAGGACATGTATAAACATCATCAATTTCAACACAATTAAAACAATCAAATGAACATGCTTTAGGGGTACGTAAAATCGATAATGGTGTTAGGTTGTTGTTGTTGTTGCTACCAGTATCATGACATTGACCTTGTTTATGAATGGGGATATTGACAATTTTATTAAAATCAATAAAATCTAATGGGATATAAGGTGGATCTAAATCTGGCCATTCATGTAATCCAGTAAAGTCACTTAACCATTTAGGAAATGGTAATTTGGGAGGAAACTGCATTGGAGAAGGTGGTAATCCACTGCCGCCACCACCACCACTAGAACTACTACTATCTTCTTTGTTACTATTTATTGTGGCTGGACCATGTGTATCAAATATATTACGAGGTGAAAATGAAGTAGGCATGAATTTAGATTGAAGTCTTAAAGATAAATCCGATCCATTTATCATGGGGATTGTTAGCATTAGATAAAACACCAACCAAGTAATCATTGATGGATGAGTTGTTTGTTTATTGATAAAGGTTTGAGGAAGTTGTAGTCTTGTATTAATGGTAGTGATAGGGATATAGAAGTGACTAATGAGCTGATACCTTTTAGTCTGTAGGCTACCTTAAAATTAATTCGCTCTGTTTTTTGATATTGACCTTTCAACATATCATAACATAATTCACCAAAAGTTCAACACCAACAATATTGACCGATTTTAAAAATATCAAAAAAAAAAAATCCAAACTACGAGTAAAACATATTCTTCATGTATATATATATATTGAAAAAGATATAAAAGATAAAATATGTGACCGACTCCCCAAAAAATATTCAACCCAAATATATGTATATAAAACTAATAATATAAACTGATCTTATTTTTTCTTCAATAATTCCAATTCTCCTTGTAGTTTTTTCAATTGTCTTTTTAAATTTCGATTTTCATCAATAATTTCTTCATATCTACCATTCAAACTTGGTTTCCGAGCTATAGATATACTAGACGTCATTTCACTCTTTTGCTTTTTCCGAATCTCATCAAAATTACAACCTGAATTTATCGTAGATGAACAATCTCTAAATGGATAATTAAATACAGGGGCAGACATTGCAGTATTATTAGCACCGCTACCACAATTCCCCATTCTTGAACTTTCGTTAATACCAGCACCAAATGATGTGCTATTGAGATTATTGGTTGTGATTGACGATCGACGAGACGATAATGATGAAGATCGACGAACTGGTGGTGTTGAAGGACTACTCATACTATTACTGGGACTGCAAGTGCCACTAGTAGCACTATTACCGCCAGGAGTCAGTCGTAACATTTTATTTTCTTGTTTTAAAAATTCAATTTCTTTCATTAATTTCAAGACAATAGCATCTTGTTCTCTTTCCATTAAATCAATAATTTGTTCATTGGAATATTCACTAAATGAGTATCGATTGTTCGTAGTTGGAGTTGAAGTGATTGAATAATTGGAATTACTCGTCCTTCTTCCATTGCTATTGTTGCCATTATCACTGTTGATACTGTTAGCCCGTAGTTGCTTAGTTGGGTTACTAAACGATGTAATACTATTTCTAGGAGAAATCACTGTAGATGAAAATGGAAATCCCGAAACACTACTATTGTTGCTGCTGTTGCTATTGTTAGCTGAAGGAGGTGAAATAGGGGAATGATTGGGTATTCTTGGTGAACTGGTATTTATAGAAATTGCTGGTGGAGGGGAAGTTGCATGTTGAGGATGATTGTGTTTAAACGACGTGGCTGCAATACCAGAAGTGAGATTATTAACCATTCTTTATTTTAACGAGCTCTATTAATAAATGTTATGAAGACAACTAAGGTAAAAAGTTGTTCAAGTTGTATAGATAATTTGGCAAAAAAAAAAGAATGTATAAACAAAATAAAACAAATTCAATTAATGACAGAAAGATATACTTTATTTAAACAAGTAAGTAAAATTTTTGAAATAAAGAAAGAGGATATTACAATCAATTTATATACTTTAAAAATAAATTTTTACTAATTAAAAGCGGAGAAGAGAAGATAATGAGAGAGAGAGAATATTTTAGTTTGATATTTTTAATAGTAAATAATAAT
>OKKB01000101.1_pt1 | contig 55279 bp, 50 predicted proteins | sample 1613931 | NCBI WGS metagenome assembly OKKB01 (sample SAMN04436893, study PRJEB24849) | human gut metagenome | biome: human gut; feature: NICU; material: stool | host: Homo sapiens | place: USA: Saint Louis, MO | collected 2012-02-08
GGTCGCGGCAGGAGCGTCCAACTGGCGCGGCGAGCGCCCGCTGAGCAGCGCCAGTTCGTAGAGTGCCGCGCGCCGCCGCGCCTCGAGCATCGGCAGCGCGGCGCGGGTCCGCTCGCGCAAGGCCAGCAGCCGGCGTCGCTGCAGCTCGCTGGAAAGGCCGGCGGCGAGCTGGCGTTCGCTCAGCGCCAGGCTCGCGTCGAGCAGACCGACCGATCGGCGTTGTACCTCTGCCCGTCGCGCCAGGGCGCAGGCGCGGACGTAGGCGAGGGTGGTCTGGCTGGCCACGCTGACCCTGAGCAGGTCGCGCGCCGCTTGCGCCGCTTCGGCATCCGCCTTCGCCGCGGCGATGCGGGCGCGGACTTCGCCCCACAGGTCCAACTGGTAGGACAGGTCGAGGCGGACGGTGTGTTTCCACTGGCTGTGCAGGTCCTCGTCGGTGGCTTCGGCGAGGGTCTGGTCGTCGCCGTCGCGCCCATACTGGTAGCCATAGCCGACCTCGGTCCGTGGCCAGCGTTCGCCCTGTGCGCCGCGCAGATGGCCGAGGAGCGCGCGGGCATGGGCATCGGCTGCGGCCAGGTCGCGGTTGTGGCGCAGCGCGGCGGCCACCAGGTGGTTCAGCCCAGGGTCCTGGTAGAGCGTCCACCACTGGGCGGGCAGCGCGTCGCCGCGGGTTCCCGCCACCCTCGACAGGCCAGGGTCGAGGCTTTCCGCGCGTGGCGCGGGTTGGTTGCGGTTCGCGCAGCCCAGCGCGGTGGAGATCCCCAGCGCCAGCGCCACGCAACGCAGATGACTGGCAAGCGGCATTGCCTTGCTCCCGTGTCTGAAAGAGCGGGGAACGGTAAGGCAGGCGCAGGCGGCCTGCGCCGGCAAAAGCGCCAGTCATCGTCGCGAAATGGACAGTCGGCGGATTTTTCAGCGTTGCCGCATCAGGTACGGGCCGCAGCCCTGGGCCAGCAGCCCGGCCGGGATGGCCAGCAGGGAGATGCGGTGGATCTGCCGGGAGCAGCGGTTCATCCCGGCAAAGCTGTCGGCCTTGGTGGCGGTCTCCCGGCGAAACCCCGGTCGCGGCTTTCGGCGCGGCTGCGTTCGAGAAGGAACTCCACGGCGACCACGCCCAGCCAGAATGCGACGGCGAACAGGCGAAGGGACAACGGCAACGGGTGCATGGCGCGCTCTCGCTGGTCTTTCAGGCGTTCTCCGGATGCCGTCTCAGCCAGCGCAGGGCGTCGTCCCACAGCGCCTCTGCACCGGCGCGGAAGTAGCCCATGTGTCCGAGCGGTCCACCGTCGGGTCGCAGGTCGAGGGTTTCCAGCGGTGCGTTGCGGTAGGCCTCGACGAAGGCGTCCCGCGAGCGCGGCGGTGCCCAGGGATCGTCCAGGGCGGTGGCGAACAGACAGGGCGTGCGCACTGCGGCGTAGCGCTGGTGGAGGTGGCGCATCGCCGGGTCGTCGAAATAGTAGCGGGGATGGCGGCACCAGCGCTTCCAGTCGCGGTAGACCCCCAGCGGCAGGTCGTCGCCCATGCCCAGCAGGCTCCAGGCCATGTAGCCTTTCCAGGCCACCAGCGGCGGCAGCACCAGGGTCCACAGCAGGCGCACCTTGAGCGCTTCGCGGCGCGACATCCAGCCGCTCCAGCCGGCGCCGCTGCCGAAGCTGTAGCAGGCGGCGAGCCGCCCATGGTCGGGCAGCAGGCCGATGGCGTGGCCGCCGAAGGAGTGGCCGATCCAGTACAGCGGCCGCTCCTCCCGGCCGAGCAGCTCGACGGCGGCGGCGAGGTCCCGGTAGGCCCAGTCCAGGTAGGACATGGCGAAGCCCTTCAGGCTTGCCGGCGCGGATTCGCCGATGCCGCGATAGTCCAGGGTGAGTACGTCGAAGCCCTGGCGCGCGGCGTGTTCGGCGAAACGCCGGTAGAAGCGCTGGGCGACGCCCGTCGCGCCGGCCACCAGCAGGTTGCCATGGGCGTGGCCCGGCGCGTGGTAGCGGTAGGCGGACAGCGGATAGCCGTCGGTCGCGGGCAGGGCCAGGCGTTCCATCCGCACCGGCGCTGCGGAATGTTGAGTCAACGAAGTCATGTCGGTTTCCGCAGGAGAGATGGAGCGGAGCGACCGGGGGTCGACCCGCAGGGGAGCTAGCGGCCTTTGAACGCCGGCGCGCGCTTTTGCACCATCGCCAGCACGCCCTCGCGGACGTCCTCGCTGCCGATTAACGCGGCCAGCGACTCGTTGACCCGCGACAGCGCCGCATCGTCCCCCTCGTCGCGCCCCTGGAACGCCGATTGCAGCGCGGCGCGCACCGCCAGCGGCGCGGCCCGGGCGATCCGCTCGGCGTATTCGAGGGCCCGTGCCAGTTCCTCGCCGGGTTCCACCACCTCGGTGAGCAGGCGCATGCGCAGGGCTTCGTCGGCATCGAACTCATCGCCGGTGAGGATGTAGCGCATGGCGTCGGTCCAGCCCGCCGCGCGCGGGAAGCGCACGGTGGATCCGCCCAGCGGCGGGATGCCGCGTAGCACCTCCAGATGGGCGAAGCGCGTGCCGCGCGCGGCCACCGCGATGTCGGCATTGAGCATTAGCTCTATCCCGGCGGTCCAGCAGGTGCCTTGCACCGCGACCACCAGCGGCTTGCTCCGACGCGGCTGGACCACGCCCCAGGGATCGACGCCGCCGTCCGGATAGCGGAAACCGCTGGCGGCGAGCTTCGGTGCCAGTTCCATCAGGTCGAGCCCGGCGGTGAAGTGCTCGCCATGGGCGAAGAGCACGGCACAGCGGGATTCCTCGCTGCGCTCGTATTCACCCATGGCCAGCGCCAGGTCCGCCAGCATTGCGCTGTCGAAGGCGTTGCGCTTGCCCGCGCGGTCCAGGCCGATGAGAAACAGATGACCGCGCTGCTCTCGGGTGACGCGGCCCGGGCCGCTGTTGGCTTCGCTCATGGTGCCTCTCTCCTGTGCTTGGGTTGGTGGAGCGGAAACTTCTTCTAGTTACCTACCGAACATTCGGTTTGTAAAAACTAAACAAACATTCGGTAACCGTCAAATTGAGGCGCCAAGGCTTATGGCATAGAATCAACGCCTTTGATCGAGAGCAGGAACCTTCCGTGCGTCCGTTGAAAATCTCCCGCGACGAGCTTCTCCAGCGCTGCGCCGGCACCTTCCGTCGCTACGGCTACCACGGCACCACCATGGACATGCTGTCCAGCGCCTGCGGCTTGACCAAGGCCTCGTTCTACCACCATTACCCGAACAAGGAAGCCTTGCTCCGCGACGTTCTCGAATGGACCCACCAGCGGCTCGCCGAGACGCTCTTCAGCATCGCCTACGACCCGCTGCTGACGCCCCGCGAGCGCCTGGAAAAACTCGGCCGCAAGGCCGCCCGGTTGTTCCAGGACGACAGCATCGGCTGCCTGATGGGCGTGGTCGCGGTCGACGCCAGCTATGGTCGCAGCGAGCTGATGGCGCCGATCCGCAGTTTCCTCGACGACTGGGCGCAAGCCTTCGCCCAGCTCTACCGCCCGGCCTTCGACGAGGCGCAGGCGCTGGAGCGCGGCCGGCAACTGGTGGCTGATTTCGAAGGCGCCATCCTGCTGGCGCGCATCTATGGCGAGCCGGGCTATATCGATGGCGTCACCCGGCGAGCGCTGGAGCAACTGGCGGGCTAGCCTGCGCCCGCCTTCAACCTGAACGAAGCGTTTCGCCAGGCGGTCGGAACAACAGGTCCCCGTTCCGGAAGCCGAGTCCATGCCGCTGCGCCGTGCCGTTTTCGCCATCCTTTTCGCGTCCCTGGGCAGTCCTTTGGTAGCCGCCGAAACACCCCTGCGCCTGGAGCGCCTGGAGCGCTGCGGCGATCTCCTGGCCAGCGAGCGGCAGGAGTGGTGCCTGCGCGTGCGCGGCCTGGGCTCCGGCCTGCCGCGCCTGTTGCTGGACGGCCGCGAACTGCCGGCCACCGCCCTGCGGCGCGAGGGCGACGGCCTGCGGCTCCGCCTGGACCGCCGTGGCCACGCCAGCGGTCCGCTTTGGCTGGAGCAGGGCGGGCGCAGCAGCAATCCGGTATGGCTGACCCTGAACGGCAGCCATGTGCTCGCCGCCGGTCCCGACGAGGTGGCGAAGAACATGGATGGCCTGACCACCTACGTCGACCTGGTCAGCCTGTTGATCGAGGAGAACCACGACGGTCGCCGGGAGGCCGAACGCCTGGCCGATAAATATGGCGCGCGGGTGGTCGGCGCGATCCCGCCGTTGAACCTCTACCAGTTGCGCCTGCCGGCGCGCGACCTCGTCCAGCGCGACGCGCTGGTCCTCCGCATCGGCAGCGAGACCAGCGTGGACGCCGTGGTGGTGGAGGAGTCCGCGCCGGAGCAGGGCGAGGAAACCGAGGCGGCGCGCCGGCCCGTGGACAAGCCGGACAGCGACTCCGACGAGTGGGCGGCCAATCGTTTCATGGACGCGGTGAACTATTACCAGCGTCGGGTCCGCGCCCGCCAGGCCCCGCTGGAGACCCGCCCGGTGCGCATCGGGGTGATCGAGCGCGACGTCGACTTCGACGCCCCCGACTTCGCCGACTACCTCGGTCCCTGCAAGGCGCCCGCGCCGCGTACCTGCCTCTACGCGCGCGATGCCGAACGTCCCGACAACCACGGTTCGACGGTCGCCGGCATCCTCGCCGCGCGCTGGGACCAGGGCGGCAACAGTGGCTTCCTGCGTGGGCTGGACCGCGCCAGCCAGGGTTTCGAAGTGATCGTCGAGCGCAATTCCGACGCTGGCATCACGGCCAACGTCGCCGCTTCGGTGAACCTGGTGGAGGATGGCGTGCGGGTGCTCAACTGGAGCTGGGGCATCCACCGCGTCGGCGCTCGCGACGTCGACGGCGACGAGGTGGATTCGCTGGTGCGCTCGGGGATTGCCATGAGCGGCTACGAGGAGTTGCTCGAGGAGTTCTTCCTCTGGCTGCGCAAGGAGCATCCGGACGTGCTGGTGGTCAACTCCGCCGGCAACGGCTCGTCCTACTCCGGTACCGACGAATACCGCCTGCCGTCCTCCTTCGTCACCGAGCAGTTGCTGGTGGTGGGCGGCCACGAGCGCAGCGAGCGCCAAGGCCTGGCGGTGGACGACCCGGCCTACGCGGTCAAGCGCAGCACCTCGAACGTCGACATGCGGGTGGATGTCACCGCCGCCGCCTGTACCCATGCCTCGACCCTGGAGCGGGACGCGCGGGGCGAGGTGCACTGCGGCACCTCCTATGCCACGCCGATGGTCGCCGGCACGGTCGCCGCCATGCTTTCCCTCAACCCGCGGCTGCGACCCGAGGAGATCCGCATGCTGCTCCGGCGCAGCGCCATGACCATCGGCGGCGACTACGATTTCGAGCCGGCCGATGCCGAGGACCTCACCGCACCGATCCTGCCCTCGGAGCGCGGCTACCGCCTGGACCACCGCGACGTCGGCCGCTCGGCGCGGCTGGACATGCAGAAAGCCCTGGACCTGGCGGTGAAGAGCCGCGAGCGCGTGCGCTGAGGCGTTCCGCCGGCCCGGGGCCTCACGGCGAGGCTTCCAGCAGCCGGGCGAGGCGTTCGGCGAGTTCGTTGTGGCGGAACGGCTTGGTCAACACCTCGAAGCCGTTGAGTTGCTCGGGCCTGAGGTTGGCGTAGCCGGTGATGACCAGCACCGGCAATTGCGGGAAGCGCTGGCGCAGTTCCTCGGCAAGCTGCACGCCGGTCTTGTCGGCCATGAGATGGTCGGTGACCAGCAGGTCGGGCGCCAGGCCGCGCTCGACCTCGCCCAGGGCTTCCTCCGCCGACGCCGCCTCGCTGACCTGGTAGCCGAGATCGCCGAGCAGCAGCGCGGTGGTGTAGCGCACCATCCTGTCGTCGTCGACCAGCAGCACGTGGGTCGGCCGCAACGCCTCCGGTGCGTCCGGGCAGCTTTCTGCGGTGGATTGCGTCTGCTCCGCGGTGATCGGCAGCCAGATGCTCACCCGGGTCCCCTTGCCGATCTCCGAGTGGATGCCCAGGCCGCCGCCGGACTGGGCGACCAGGCCCTGGACCATCGACAGGCCGAGGCCGGTGCCCTTGCCCACGCCCTTGGTGGAAAAGAACGGCTCCATGCAGCGGGCCAGCACCTCGGCGGGCATGCCTCCGCCGTTGTCGGCGACTTCCAGGCACACGTAGCGGCCGGCGCCGAGACCGTCCACTGCGCCGTCGATCACCAGGTCGGTCCGCGCGCCTATTTCCAGGCGGCCGCCTTCGCCCATGGCGTCGCGGGCGTTCACCGCGAGGTTGAGGATGGCCAGTTCGAACTGGTGCGGATCCACCACCACCGCAGGTAGGCGTTCCGGGATCTCGATGCGGACCTCGATGGTCGGGCCGAGCGAGCGCTCGATCAGGTCGTGCATGCCTTCGACCAGCTCGCGCAGGGCCACCGCCTGCGGTTTGAGGGTTTGCCGGCGGGCGAAGGTGAGCAGGCGACCGACGAGATTCCGCGCCCGTTCGGCGGACTGTAGCGCGCCGTCGATGAGGTCGGCGGAGCGGGCGTCGTCGAGCCGCCGGCGGATCAGTTCCAGCGAGGCCATGATCGGCGTCAGCAGGTTGTTGAAGTCATGGGCAATGCCGCCGGTCAACTGGCCGACCATCTCCATCTTGCGTGCCTCGTGAAGCTGCGCCAGGGCGCTTTCGCGCTGGGCGAGCATGGTCGCGACACGTTCTTCCAGGCTTTCGTTGAGTTCGCGCAGCTCGTTCTCGGCGCGTACCCGCGCGCTGATGTCCATGCACACGCAGAGCAGGCCGCTGGCGGCATGCTGCTCGTCCACCAGCGGCGTGACCTGGTTCTGCACCCACACCGTATCGCCGTCGGGGCGAACGTAGCGGCCGCTCATCTCGAACGCCGCGCCGGTCGCTCCGCCTGGCGCCGCGGGGAGGGCGAAGTCGGCGGGGTCGAGGATGTCCTGCATGCGCAGGCCGAGCAGGGTCTCGCGCGAACGGCCGGCGATCTCGCAGTAGCGATCGTTGACCCGGGTGAAGCGCCAGTTCCGGTCGCATACCGCGATGCCCGCGCTGGCCTGGTCGAACATCGCCGCCAGTTGCGCGGAACTGGTGCGCAGCGCCAGCTCCGCGCGGGCATGGGTGAGCGAGGTCCAGGCCAGCTTGGCGGCTTCCTCCGCCAGGCGGCGCGAATCTTCGCCGAGCGCCTGCGGATGGGCGAAGTGGATCGCCAGCAGCGCCTCCAGCCGGCCGTGGCGCAGCACCGGGACGTGCAGCGTGGCGCCCAGCCCCAGGCGCGCGCGGCTCGCCGCCTCGTCGAGACTCATGCCGCGCTCCCCGGCGAGGTCTTCCCGCGCCACGCTGCGTCCGGTATGCAGTTCGCCGGACAGGGTGGCGCCGAACGCCAGGTAGCGATGCCGACCGACCGCCGAGCGGCCGTCGTGGAGATAGTCGCGATGGACCTGGAAGGTCATGCCGTCGCCGTTGTCCTCGCCGAAGAATATCCGCGACGCGCCCAGCTCCTCGCCGAGCCGGCGCAGGGCGGTGGCTTCGATTTCCAGGGGATCGGCCAGGGACGGCAGGGTCTGGCCCAGTTCCAGGAGGAACGCCTGGCGGCGTTCAAAACGCACCCGCTCGGTGGTCTCGGTGACGATGCACAGCACGCCGCCGACGGAACCGTCGGTTTCCCGCACCGCCGAATAGGACACGTCGAAATAGACCGTCTCGCCGCGCCCGTGGCGTTCGATGTAGAAGGGCCGATCCTTTGCCGCGAAGGTCTCGCCGGTCTCGTACACCCCGCGCAGCAGCGGTTCGAGGTCATCCCACAGCTCCCGCCAGTTCTCTATCGCCGGCCGACCGAGGGCGCGCGGATGCTTGTCGCCGATGCTCGGCGCGTAGGCATCGTTGTACAGGGCGACGAATTCCGCGCCCCAGAACAGCACGATCTGCGCCTTGGCCGGCAGCAGCGTGGCCATCGTCGTCTTCAGGCTCGCCGACCAGGCGTCCGGCGGGCCGAGGGGCGAACCGGCCGCGTCGAGGCTGAGCAACAGTTTCCCGACCGCTCCTCCGTTGGCCAGGAAGGCCGGTGGATGGTCGAGGGTGTTCGGGTCCGGTTCGATGGTGAAAGGCTGTGCCATGTCTGCGGAGTCTTGCTCGGTTCCGGTTGAGGTGGTGGGTTGCATGGAATATAGGAGGGCGGTGGGTGCGCTTGCGTTCAATCCGGCTGGGCGGGATGGCGCACCGGGGCGCTCCAGACGCTCGGCGCGTTGCCAGGCGGAGTCTGGCGATGATTTCGTACGCGGTGCCCGAGACCGCGATGGAGACTTGGCGTAGGGGCGAACGACGCCACCGGCGTCATTCGCCATGGCCGGGTCAACCGGAACGTCGAGCGGCTACCAGGCGCTGCTGCAGGCGCGTCAGGAAGGCCACTTCGAAGGCGGTCTTCTGCATCGGTGTGGGCAGGCTGTCGCGGCCGAAGGCGAAGGCGGTCCAGAGCTGGCCTTCGATCTGGTCGGCAAGCCAGTTCTCGGCCTGGCGGACGCCCTTGTCGATGGCGGGCTGGGCGGGAACCGGCCAGAGCAGGGAGAGACCGGGTTGCCGGTCGGCGGGGGGAATCTCGACCATCAGGTCCTTGTAGCGTTCGATGATTGCGTCGACGTGGGTCTTTTCCTTTTCATCCTTCGTCATGCTGGGTACTCCGTTTCTGAGAGTCACATGACCTGCCGCCTTCGCTGTCAATCGATGGAGGCAGGATCGCGCAGGGTTGACAGACCGGGAAACGGAACCGGCAGACCACGAGGGTCTCCCCACGCGATCCGCCATGAAGGCCCGCAGTTGGAAAACTGCGGTCGAGCCGATGCCTGCAAAAGCATTCGCTGCTTTCGCATGCACCGCTCGGCGCATCGCGCCGTCTCTTCGGGCTGTCAAACCCGGTCACGGATTTGGCCGTGACGGGCGCAGGATAGGGGCAGGCAAGGCGGGGAGCAAGGGCGGGAACGGGTGACGGCAGAGGCTATCGGCAGGCAAGGCGTTGGCTGAAGCGATTCATTGAAATAACCCGGCCTTGGAGCGCGCCGTTAATCATCGTTTACCAGGAGAAAACAATCCGCCTGGACTGTTCGATTCAATATTTTGTGATGCGCTTCACGTAATAAGAGTATTCCTTATGAGCCACGCAAAAGTGTCATTCGCTTCTTCGAAGAGGGCGCTGCCGAAGTTTCACGCTAGTTGGGCACGCCGCGAGGGCGGCTCGGCACTTTGGTGCATAAGGATATAACCCTTTCTTCATTTCTGATTTTCGTCAGAGTTCGTACCGGGGCGACCGTCCGTCATTCGATATTAATTAAAAGCGTCAATAATCCGTTTAGGAATCAGGGGCTTGGAAATCCACCTGGCAGAACTGACAGGTCGGTATGCCCAACCAAAGTATTGAACTGATTTAAGTGGTGGTACAAATTTGCCTTTCCTATGTTAGTCCTACTTAACAGGCGAAGCGGTGGAGAGCGCTCTGTTGCGGGCTGCTCGGGATTAAATGGGTTTCGCCCTCGGGGGCTCCTGTCTTCCAATAAAAACAAGTTGTCGCCAGGCCTGATGAACTTTCAGGTACCCGCGTTCCGTTTTCTCGCGGAACTCACTGACTGCGCTTAACCGCGTGACCGGTTCGGTCGGTAAACAGCGACCTGCGCCGGAAACGCGATAACCGAGACAACTCAATCGAGGAACAGAAGATGGGATTATTCAATGCAGCCGCGAACCTGTTCGGCCAGGTCTACGAGCGTGCGACGCAGGTGGCCGCCACCGCCGTCACGGCGGTGGCGGACGTGGCCAGGACATTGGTGGGCTCCACCGTCGACGCCGTGGAGCAGCAGGTGCACGAAGCGCTTACATCGGTGCATGACGCCGTTGCCAGCGTGGAGCAGGCGCTGGAGGGTACGGTCGGCGCGGTGGCCGGCACGCTCGGCGAGATCGCCGGCGACGCCCTCGACACCGTAGGCTCCGCGGTCGGCACGCTGGGCGGGCTGGCCGGCAACTCGCTGGCGATCGCCGACGACTTGTTGCACGGGCGCGTCGAGCCGGAGGATTACCTGAAGCTGGTCGGTGACCTGGGGCAGGGCGTCGGTGCCACCGTCGGCCATGCCTGGGAATTCGGCAGCGACAGCCTGAAGGCCGCCAACGATCTCTACCACGCCGCCTACCAGGGTGGCTCGCTAAGCCTCGGCAATAGCGACGGCCTGCTCGGGGTCAATGTGATCGGCTCGCTGCTCGGCGGCAATCACGACCAGGGCGTGATTCCCGATAGCCGCGGCATCCTCGGCCCGCTGCCGATCAACGTCTCCTTCACCGAGCAAGGCCTGACCTTCGGCGGCGAGACGCCGCTGACTCCGCTGGTCACCGCAGCCCTGGCGCTGAATCCGATCACCGCGCCGCTGGTGCCGGTGCTGGCGCCGCTCAACCTCGGCGGCCTGGGAGTGGTCGGCTCGGTCGACAAGGAAGGCTTCAGCGCCAAGTTCTACGGTATCGCCGGACCCAGCTACAACCTCGGCGTGGCCAATCTCGGCGGCACCCTGGAGCTGGGTAGCTACAACGAGGTCAAGCTGCTGAGCTGGAACGAGGTGACCCTCAAGGACCTGCCCATCGTCGGCGGCATCCTCGGCTACGTGCCGGTGGTCAAGGACATCGGTGTCTCGCTGCCGACGCTGGACCTGCACTTCGACAGCAAGCTGTATGCGCAAACGATTGCCGGTGTCGATGTCGCCGGGGTCGGGCCGAAGGGCCAGATCGAGCTGGTGCATGACCTCGACAATGACCTGTCGATCGTCGCCGGTATCGCCGGGGATACCGCGCACAGCGCACTGGACGGGGCCGGCAAGGTGCTCGCGGCGCTGCTCGGCCACGGCGGCGAAGCGGCGCCGCCGACAATCCAGCTGATCGGCGCCGACCCGGCGCCGGAGCATCAGGCCCTGGCCGCCTGACGGCGAGGGAACGCCCGGCACAGGGAGGTGCCATCCGGGCTCATTCGGGATTCCAGCGGCAGTCGTGGCAGAAGTGAGCGCGCTCGATGGCAAGGCTCGGTTCCAGCGTTACCAACGAAATCAAACAGGCCCTGGCGGCCAGCCGCGGCGCATTGCGCAGCGTGGCGGCGTTCTCCGGGGTGATCAACCTGCTGATGCTGGTGCCCTCGCTGTACATGCTGCAGGTGTACGACCGCGTGCTGTCCTCGGCCAACGAAGTCACCCTGTTGATGCTGACCCTGATGGCGCTTGGCGTGTTCGTCTTCATGGGCGCGCTGGAGGCGCTGCGCAGCTTCGTCCTGGTGCGGGTCAGCGAACGCTTCGACGGCCAGTTGCACGGGCGGATCTACGCCGCCGCCTTCGAACGCAACCTGCGCGCCGGCGGCCAGGAGGCCAGCCAGGCGCTGCACGACCTGACCACCCTGCGCCAGTTCATCACCGGCCAGGCGCTGTTCGCCTTCTTCGACGCACCCTGGTTCCCGGTCTACCTGCTGGTGATCTTCCTCTTCGACCCCTGGCTCGGCCTGCTCTCGCTGGTCGGCGCGCTGGCCCTGATGGCCCTCGCCTGGTTCAACGAACGCGCCACCCGTGCGCCGCTGGCCAAGGCCGGCGAGTTGTCGATCAAGTCCGGCCAACTGGCCAGCAACAACCTGCGCAACGCCGAGGTGATCGAGGCGATGGGCATGCTCGGCAGCATGCGCGGGCGCTGGGAACGGCTGCACCAGGCGTTCCTCGACCAGCAGAGCCTGGCCAGCGAGCGCGCGGCGCGGATCAACGCGCTGAGCAAATACCTGCGCATCGCCCTGCAATCCCTGGTGCTCGGCCTCGGCGCCTGGCTGGCGGTGGAGGGACGCATCACCCCGGGGATGATGATCGCCGGCTCGATCCTGATGGGACGTGCGCTGGGGCCTATCGACCAACTGATCGGCGTGTGGAAGCAGTGGGGCGCGGCGCGCGATGCCTATCGCCGGCTGAGCGGCCTGCTCGACGAATTCCCCGCCCGCGAGCGGCGCATGGAATTGCCCGAGCCGCATGGCCACCTGCTGCTGGAATCGCTGGACGCGGCGCCGCCCGGCAGCGAGGCGCGCACCCTGCGTGGCCTGACCCTGGCGATCCCGGCCGGCTCGGTGGTCGGCGTGATCGGTCCGTCCGGCTCCGGCAAGTCGAGCCTGGCGCGGGTAGTGCTGGGCATCTGGCCGACCCTGCACGGCAGCGTGCGCCTGGACGGCGCCGAGATCCGCCAGTACGAGCGCGAGACCCTCGGCCCGCGCATCGGCTACCTGCCGCAGGACATCGAACTGTTCGCCGGCACGGTGGCGGAAAACATCGCCCGCTTCGGCGAGGTGCAGGCCGACAAGGTGGTGGAGGCGGCGCGCCTGGCCGGGGTCCATGAACTGGTCCTGCGCCTGCCGCAGGGCTACGACACCGTGCTCGGCGTCGGCGGCGCCGGGCTTTCCGGCGGCCAGCGCCAGCGCATCGCCCTGGCCCGGGCGCTGTACGGCGCGCCGACCCTGGTGGTGCTCGACGAACCCAACTCGAACCTCGACGACAGCGGCGAGCAGGCGCTGCTGGCGGCGATCCAGGCGCTCAAGGCGCGTGGCTGCACGGTGCTGCTGATCACCCACCGGGCCGGCGTGCTGGGTTGCGCCGACCGCCTGCTGGCGCTGAACGCCGGCCAGTTGCACCTGTACGGCGAGCGCGACCAGGTGCTCGCCGCCTTGAACAACCAGCGCGCCGCGTCGGCGTCGCAGCAGCGCGCGGACTACCGGGTGGCCGGCTACGGCGCGCCGCAGGTGGTGGCCGCGCCGCGCCAGGGAGGTGTGGAATGACCCGCACGGTGAAACGCGACGAGAACGCCTATGCGCGACTGGGCTGGCTGCTGGTCCTGTTCGGCTTCGGCGGCGCGCTGCTCTGGGCCGCCTTCGCGCCGCTCGACCAGGGCGTGGCGGTGCCGGCCACGGTGATCATCTCCGGCCAGCGCAAGTCGGTGCAGCATCCGCTGGGCGGGGTGGTCAAGCACATCCTAGTGCGCGACGGCCAGCATGTGGAGGCGGGCGAGCCGCTGATCCGCATGGAACCGACCCAGGCCCGGGCCAACGTCGATTCGCTGCTCAACCGGTACGCCAACGCGCGGCTCAACCAGGCGCGCCTGCAGGCCGAATACGACGGCCGGCGGACCCTGGAGATGCCCGCGGGGCTGGCCGAGCAGGCCCCGCTGCCGACCCTCGGCGAGCGCCTGGAGTTGCAGCGGCAGTTGCTGCACAGCCGCCAGACCGCGCTGGCCAACGAACTCTCCGCATTGCGGGCGAACATCGAGGGGCTGCGCGCCCAGCTCGAAGGGTTGCGCCAGACCGAGGGCAACCAGCGCCTGCAACAACGCCTGTTGAACAGCCAGTTGAGCGGTGCGCGCGACCTCGCCGAGGAAGGCTACATGCCGCGCAACCAGTTGCTCGAACAGGAGCGCCAACTGGCCGAGGTGAACGCCCGGCTATCGGAGAGCAGCGGTCGCTTCGGGCAGATCCGCCAGAGCATCGCCGAGGCGCAGATGCGCATCGCCCAACGCGAGGAGGAGTACCGCAAGGAAGTCAACGGGCAACTGGCGGAAACCCAGGTCAATGCGCGGACGCTCTGGGAGGAGCTGTCCTCGGCGCGCTACGAACTGCGCCACGCCGAGATCCGCGCGCCGGTCAGCGGCTACGTGGCCGGCTTGAAGGTGTTCACCGATGGCGGGGTGATCGGCCCCGGCGAATTGCTGATGTACATCGTGCCCAACAGCGACAGCCTGGAAGTGGAGGGCCAGCTCGCGGTGAACCTGGTCGACCGGATCCACAGCGGGCTGCCGGTGGAGATGCTGTTCACCGCCTTCAACCAGAGCAAGACCCCGCGGGTCACCGGCGAGGTGACCATGGTCAGCGCCGACCGCCTGCTCGACGAGCAGAACAAGCAGCCCTACTACGCGCTGCGCGCCCAGGTCGACGCGGCCGCGATGGGTAAGCTGAAGGGCCTGCAGATCCGCCCGGGGATGGCGGTGCAGGTGTTCGTCCGCACCGGCGAGCGCTCGCTGCTCAATTACCTGTTCAAGCCCCTGTTCGACCGCGCCCACGTGGCGCTGGCGGAGAACTGACCGATGACCATGCGCCGCCTGATGACCTGGCTGTTCGGCGCCTTCCTGTTGCTGCTGCGCGAGGACGCCTTCGCCCTCGGCCTGCTGGACGGCTATCACCTGGCCCTGGAGAACGACCCGCAGTTCCAGGCCGCGATCCAGGAGCACGAGGCCGGCAGGCAATACCGTGCGCTCGGCCGCGCGGCGCTGCTGCCGCGCCTGGTGTACAGCTACAACCGTGGGCGCAGCTGGTCCGATGTGACCCAGACCACCACCCGCGGCGATTTCAAGGAAGACCGCGACTACGACAGCTACGTCTCCACCCTCAGCCTGCAACAGCCGTTGTTCGACTACGAGGCCTTCAGCCGCTACCGCAAGGGCGTGGCCCAGGCGCTGCTGTCCGACGAGCGCTTCCGCAGCCAGAGCCAGGAACTGCTGGTCCGGGTCCTGGAAGCCTATACCGGCGCGCTGCTGGCCCAGGACCAGATCGAACTGGCGCGGGCGCAGAAACGCTCCTACCGCGAGCAGTTCCAGCTCAACCAGCGCCAGTTCGAGCGCGGCAACGGGAACATCATCGTGTTCCCAACTCGTTGATTGATAACGAGTTTTCCGCACTCGGCGAACCGAGATGGACATAATTATGGACTGAAAACCACGCTTGGTCAACGCGCGCTCCGAGCAAGTCCAGTGCGAGCCATGGACAGCCAGCAATAGCCAATGTACCCGAGCGCTCAACGTCACGAGGCCGGTTCATCTCCCTTTGGCAGGAACTCCTCGCGGGCGCGCTGCAGAAACCGCTTCATGGGCTCAGAGGGTTCGGCGCTGCGGCGCAGCAGGTAGGTGGACAGCATGGGCGGCGTGCCGGCCAAGGGGCGAACGGTTATGTCGGGGCGGTTCAGGGTCTGCACCTGCGAGGCAATGGCGAAACCTAGGCCATAACCGGCACCGACCAGAGTCAGCATCACGCCTAGGCTCGTCACCTGATCTACCAGCTTGAGCGGCTTGGACGCACCTTGAAGCACCGCCTGGATCTGGTGGTGGCAGCCCGATCCCGCGTCCGGATGGCACAGTACCAACGGAAACTTCAAGGCTTCATCCAATGGCACTTCCGCGTGCGCCAACAAGGGGTGGCGCACGGGCACGATCACCGACAGAGGATCGGTCCACACGGGCTCGGCGACAAGGCCTTCGCTCACCGCGTCCGACAGCGCAAAGCCGATGTCCAGCAGATCGTTGTGCAGGCCCTTGAGCTGCTGCGCGAAAGGCAGCTCGAAGACGCGAATCTCCAGTTCGGGCTCTTCCTCGCGGCTGCGCGCCAGCAAGGTGGCAATGTGGGGCTGCGCCAAGCTGTCGCAGATGGCGATGCGCAGATAACCCTGATAGCCCTGCGCCGCCGCCTTTGCGGCACTCACCGCCTGCTCCACGGTGGCAAGCACACGCCGGCACTCACCGAGGAACACTTGACCGGCCCAGGTCAGTCGCGTCTGGTGCGCGCTGCGGTCGAACAACTGCACGCCGAGCGTGGCTTCGAGATTGCGCATTGCGCGCGACACAGGCGATTGTTCTACGCCAAGGCGCTCGGCCGCTCGCGCGAAATGCAGTTCTTCCGCGACCGCAACGAAATAGCGCAGTAGTCTGAGTTCCAATGCGGCCTCCTGTTTGCCTCGTTCCTGGCCTGCGTCCACCTCATGCGGATTGCGCCTCGCTTTCTCCTTCGATGATTGGCAAGAGGTTCCGGCGTTGCATGCTTGCCTATTCGGATAGGCAGATCGCATCCGAAAATTACGGAGGTTGAGGCGGAACGCTACCTGGCCGAAGACCTGAGAACCTCAATCACCGCGACGCTGCACTACCGCCTGATCCACAGGTTCAGTTCAATCAATTCCCGGGTTGCAGCTCCACACGCACCTCGCGCGATTTGCCGGCCCGTTCCACTGACAAGACCACCACATCGCCGACCTTCCTGTCGTCTAGCCGCGCGAGCAGCTTGGCCACATCGTCCGTCGCCTTGCCATCAACATCGATGATGCGGTCGCCCGGCACGATGCCTTGCGGCGTGACTTCGACACCCGCGAGGCCGGCCTTGTGCGCTGCCGAACCAGGGGTAACACGCAACACGAACACGCCCTTGCTTCCGGTCAGTGCAAGCAGGCGCTGATTGAGCTGTTCGTCCACCTCAATGCCCAGCGCCGGACGGATGTACTTACCGGTCTTGATGAGTTGCGGGACTACGCGCATGACGGTGTCCACCGGCACGGCGAAACCAATCCCGGCCGAGGCGCCGGAGGGGCTATAGATCGCCGTGTTGATGCCGATGAGCCTTCCTGCCGAATCGAGCAGCGGCCCACCGGAGTTGCCAGGGTTGATGGCGGCGTCGGTCTGGATCAGGTGATCGATGGCCGGGCCGCCCGCTTCTCCGGGTAACGAGCGGTCGAGCGCGGAGACGATGCCGGTGGTGAGCGTCCAGTCCAGGCCGAAGGGGTTGCCGATAGCGAACACCTTCTGACCCACCTTGAGGTCGGCACTGGTGCCGACCGGCACGGCCGGCGGGCGCTTGAAACCGACGCCAATCTTGAGCACGGCGATGTCGTGCGCTGGGCTCGTCCCCACCAGCGCGGCCTGGTAGTCGCGGCCATCGGCGAGTTTGACCGTGGCTTCAGAAGCACCCTGGATGACGTGGAAGTTGGTGACGACGTGGCCGGCATCGTCCCAGATAAAGCCCGAACCGGTGCCGCGCGGCATGGAAAAGACATTGCGAGTCCAGACGTCGCGCACCAGCTGCGCGGTGGTGATGTAGACCACCGAAGCGCGCGATTCTTCGAACAGTTCGATGGTGGCTTTCTCGTCCGCCGCCAGATCGCCACGCGCCGTCACGGTGCGATCTGCCGCCTCGCGCGGACTGAACCAGGCCTCGATGGCGGGCAGGAACTGCCACAGCAGCATGAGCGTGGCAATACAGGCGGTGATGAAGAGCCAGCGCCGGATGAAGGGGTCCGGTGCGGGGCGTGGGTACGGGTCGGGGTAGGCCATGAGAAGTCTCCTGTTGATAGGCAATCAGCGCCACAGCCCGCTCGGGTGCCAGCGCGGCGGGCGCGGCGTCACAGCGGATTCCGGCAAGAAATGGGGCGCGTGGAATGGCAACGCTGATGCTGGCCCAGGCGCCAACGTCAGCAGGCGTGCGATACGCTCTTGCGTTGCCGGATGCGTGCGCAAGCAGGAGGGCTCGGGATTGCCCCATCCCGGCCACAGCCAGGCACGCCAGGAGCGGCTGACCCGCTCGATTTTCGCCAGCGCGGACGCCAGCCCCTGCGGGTCGCCAGTCAGTTCCGCCGCAAGGCGGTCAGCGTCGAACTCACGCACGCGAGACAAGCCGAGCTGTGCGAGCAGGGCCAGCTGGGGCGATGCGGCCAATAACAATAGACCAGGCCAATAGACCTCCGCCGCGCCAACCAGCTGCGCGGGCAGGCTGAGCAGGATCGCGATCTGTCCCATAAGGGCCAGTAGGCTCGTGAGGCGACTGTCGGAATCCGCCAGCCCCATGACACGCAGATCCTCATTAGCGATGTGCGCGACCTCGTGCACGAGCACACCCGCCAGCTCGCGTGGGCTCAGGCTGCGCAGCAGGCCATCGGTGAGGGCGATCGATGCCTCCTGCTTCGATCCGGTGGCGAAGGCGTTGACGACGGCACTGGGCACATAGTGCGGCACCGGCGTGGCGGGCAAACCGGCACGGGCGGGCAGCTCGCGCAATAGGGCCCACATCTTGTGGGCTTCTTGCGGGTGCAAGGCCCGTACGCGGTACAGGCGCAAGCTCAGCGCCGACGCGGCTACCGGTTCCAGCAGCAACGCACCTGCAATGGCAAACAGCGCGAGCCACAGGCAGCCTTCCCCAAACGGCAGTCTCCCTGCTGCGGCTGCGATCCCGACCAGGGTCAGGACCAACAGCCCGGTCTGCAGGCGGTTGAGCCAGCGGTGTTGCAAGAGCGCCGTGCGCGGATCACTGGGATGATGACGGGTCATGCTCAGAGGTCTCGGCGGCGCAGTCGCCGCGCTTGCGCAGCAGCTAGTAGGTCGCACCTAGAGCCAGCGTGGCGCTTGCCAGCGCGGCTATCTTTGCGGGGCTCGCGTCGGAGTCGAGGATCACGAACTTGCGGGAGAGTGCGATCAGCGCGATCAGGACCACCGTCTTGACCTGGATGATGCTGTCCCGACGCAGCGCCACGCGCACGATGGAATGCTTGAACTCCATCGCGATCAAGAGCGTCATGATCATGCCGAACACGCTCTGGAATACCTCGTGGTCCAGGGGATTGAAGGCATCTAGAACCAGCAGCGTGAAGACGATGGAGATGAGCTGGAACAGCGACACCACGATGATGACGGCGATCACCGCCGACAGCACGAGCGCGACGACCTGCTCGAAGCGCTCGTAAAAACTCATGATGGCCAATTGGTCACGTAAGACCTGAAATGGGTTAAGGCGTGTTGATTTCATGACGATGAACTCCCTGGAAAACGGCTGCTGTCGAGACGGCGGCGCATTGCGCTGATGTGTCCTTCAATCAGCTCGGTCGACATGCCAAGCGTCGACATCACCTGTTCCGCCAGCCCAATAGCTGCGGCAAAGGATTGCTGATACACGCGCACGTTGGGCATGGCGCGAAATGCATCGGCCGCGGTCGTACTTCTGCATGACACCCACAAGGTCAGCGCCGGACGGTGCTCGGCAATCGCCTGGGCGATGCGCAACGCTTGCTGGGCATGGGCGAACGTCAGCACCACCAAGTGCGCATGCGTCAAGCCGGCAGCCAGCAAGGTATCGGGCCGACTGGCATCGGCATGGAACACCGGCGCGCCGGCGGCACGCGCGGCCTCGACCTTCTGCGCGTCCGCCTCCAGCAGCAGATGCGCCACGCCGGCGTGGCGAAGAATCTCGCTGACTGTCAGGCCAAGCTCGCCCGCGCCGCAAATGATGACATGGTCTCGATATCGCGTCGTCTGCGCGGCGATCTCGACTTCTTCAGCCTGGGGTGGCTGAATGACGCCGCCGGTGCGGCTCAAGAACCGGGCAAGTACATCGTGATGGCGGATCAGTAGCGGTGCCAGGGCCATGCTGAGCACCAGCGCGACCAGCATGGGTTGGACGACGGTCGCGGGGATCAGATGCTGCTGCAAGACCGTGCCCAACAACAGCAGGGCGAACTCGCCGCCGTGCCCCAACGCTATGCCCGTGCGCCAGGCATCGAGGGCGGACAGGCGCGTCGCCCGCAAGGCCAGGGTGTTGAGCCCGATCTTGACCGGTACCAGCACTGCCAGCCACGCGAGCACCGCCAGTGGTGCCGAAAGAATCTGCGCTCCGTCCAACTGCAGGCCGATGGTCACGAAGAACACCCCCGACAACACATCGCGAAACGGTTTGAGGTGGCTTTCCATGTGGTGACGGAAGTCGCTCTCGCCCAGCACCATGCCGGCCAAAAACGCACCCAGGGCGGCAGATACGCCGACCGCGTGCGCAGCGGCGGCGGCAGCCACCACCACGCACAAGGAGACGAGCACGAACGATTCCTCGTGGCCCCGCCGCGCCACCCAGCCCAGCAGGCCATGCAACAGACGGCGCGAGGCGAGGGCCGCTGCCGCGAACAGCAGCAGCACACCGAATACTTCGAGCAGCACATGCTCGATCTTCGGCGACTCGCCGCGCGCCCAGATCGCCAGCAAGGCCAGCAGGGGCACGCTGGCCAGGTCCTGAAAGACCAGCACGGCGATGACACTGCGGCCGTGGCGGGTGGTGAGCTCGCCTTGGTCGGCCAGTTGTCGGCTGACCAGCGCCGTGGACGACATGGCCGCCGCAGTGCCGAGCAGCGCAGCGCTCTGAGCTGGCTGCCCCAAACCCATCAGCATCAGGGTCAGAGGTGCGGCCACAACGACCATCTGCAAACTGCCAGCCACCAGTACGGTCTTGCGAGTGAGCCAAAAGTGCCCGAGGGAGAATTCCAGTCCGACCATGAACAGCAGCAGCGCCACTCCCAGCTCGGACAGAAAATCAAGCGCTTCTCCCGGCGCGATCACGCCGGTGACTGAGGGGCCCAGTAAGGCGCCGACGGCGAGGTAACCCAGCAAGGCGGGTACTCTGAACGCCGCCGTCGCCACCGCCGCGAGGCTGCATGCCGCCAGCAGGATCAGGGTGGCGCCGAGCAAGTCCTGCATCGGTCAGCGCCCCACCTGTGCAGATGCCCAGCGCACGATGTCCTGCGCGCCCAAGGCGCCGGCCTGACGCCCGATCTCCCGCCCACCCTGGAACAGGGCGAGCGTCGGGATGCTGCGGATACCGAACTGCGCGGCCAGGTGGGGCTCAGCCTCGGTATTCACCTTCGCCAGCCGGATCCTGGGTTCGAGCTGGTGCGCCGCTTGCTGGAACTGCGGGGCCATCATCTTGCACGGCCCGCACCAAGGTGCCCAGAAATCGACCAACAGTGGCAGGTCGCTGCGCTCCACGTGGCGCGAGAACGTCGCCGTGGTCAACTCGATGGGCTCGCCCGTGAACAAGGGCTGCTGGCAGCGGCCGCAGTTGGGATGTTCCGATAGCTTCGCAGTCGGTACGCGGTTGATGGACTGGCAATGCGGACAGACGAGGTGAAGATTATTCTTCATGGTTCGCCTCCTTGGACCACAGTGAGGCTGCCTCGCTCCGGGTCACAGACAATGCCGACCAATCAACGCCTTGGAGCCAATCGTTCCCGTTTTTGCTTACTCCGGCCTCTTCCAGATGAGCAGCGATGAATGCTTCGGCCTGCATGAGCCACCTTTGGACAGTATCTTCCTTACTAGGAATCAGCAGGATCTCAGAGACGCTGCTGGCATCCAGCCCGTCCACACGGATAAGCAGAAAAATGCGCCGCCACAAACGCGGCATGTCCTTCAGCAGGTCGAATGCAAAAGCGAACTCGCTCGACCGATCAACTAGCTCCTCCTGTTCCGCGATCGTTGCGGCATCGGGATGCTGACTGTCAGCGATGATATCGGCCAGCCTGAGTGTGTCATCGGGCTGATAAAATTCGAAGACTTCCTCTTCCACCATGGCCTCGGCGACGTCTTGGGCATCCGGTTCGACCGGCGCGTCCAGAGAAACGAATTCGCCAAATTGCCGGCTGCTTGCCACTTCGTTATCCAGGACGGCGAACAGATGCTTCAAAAGACCGGTGTAAGCCTCTTTTTCCCCCGGCACGGATTGCCATTCCACCTCAGCTCGGACAATCGCTTCATCCACCACGTCGCGCAGCGTCGGATAATCGCGCGGTAAATCGCCGACGGCCCGCAGATAAGCCAGCTCACGCCTTGCGACAGCCTCAAGTTTCGACAGTAGAGGCATTCGGGTCGCCTCGGCCTCATGGGCGGCTGATGCGGGTTTTGCGGCAATCCGCACCTTGAGCTCGCGCAAGCGCTCGCGTCGTGCTTTGCGCTTGATTTGATCCTGAGCATGCAGTCGGTCAAAATGCTTCTTGGCCTGACGGAACAACGACTGTGCGAGCATCTGCGCGAGGGGCGTCAGCTCGTCATGTGATGCAGTAACGCTGACAGTCTTTTTGCCGGGCAGGTGCATATAGCCACTGGCCAGAAATTGCCGCTTGATCTTGTCGCGATCAAGGACGATTTGAAGTTGCGCTGAATCTTTAGTGTGTTTGTCGAGCAATGGCTTGAGGGCGTGCTCGATCACATTTCCCAAAGCTCTCTGCCAAGGTTCATGAAACTCTTTGTCGATAGCTCGATAGCTATATTGCATCTGCATGTATGACTCCTTCGATGTCATTTCTATGGAGGTATGAATCGAGGATGCTCATATCCATAGAATTTAGTTTGACCCGCTCTTATCCCTGGCGCGTTTTGCGAAGACGCCAACTCAAGAACAAAAGCGTGACACCATAGACTGCCGCATAGAAGCCCAACAGCCAGCCTGCGGCCAGGAATGACTCGACCGGACGGGAAAAAAATATCCACAAGACGATAGCGCCAAGGACAATCGAGAGCAGTCCACTGAAGGCAAGCCAAATTTCACCCTTGATTTCTTGACGCAGCCGAACGGCGGCGGATATCTCCAGCACACCGGTGAAAATCGCCCAGAAGCCCACGCTAGCCCATAAAAAAGAAGCCAAGACTATCGTGGCGACCCAAGGAGCAACCAGGACGACGACGCCCGTAAGTATGCCGACAATGCCGCTGAACAGCAGCCAGCCCCAGCGCTCTTTTTTCTGGATATGGCGCACCGCTGCAACCAAGTTGAAAGCGCCATTGACCAAGGAAAATGCGCCGAACATGATGGTCATGGCCAACAGAGCCGATTGTGGCATCCAGAACGCAAGGGCTGCAAAAATCAATGCCACGACACCGCGCAGCACAAAAAGCCACCAATTTTGGCTCAGCGAACACAGTGCTTTGGTGGGGTCATCCGCATTGGAATTAGCGATGGTGTCTGTGTTCATGCAATATCTCCTAAAGATCTAATGGGGTGAAAAAGCAAACACTCCTGAGCCAAGAGAGGGGCGCGACGCGCCCCTCTTACGCCCTATCCAGCGGTTTCAGAACAACTTGGACAGCTTTGCCTTGATTTCATCGAGCCAGCCTATTCCGCCGCCTCCCCCAGCCGTCTTTTGCTTGACTTTCTTGAGTTCAGTATACAGGGGCTCAAAGTCCTTCTTCTTTCCATAGCCCAGCAGTTCTGCCATTTCCAACTGCTGCCGCGCTTCGTTCAATAATGTCTCCAGGCGCTCATTGGACGCTTCGCTCCGCTGACCATCTTCTACCAAGGTCTCGGCGCGCTTCAGGAGCAGCCTGGCGCGCAGGGCGGGCAGCGGATGCACGCTGCGCGTCTCGACCAACGTGCTGAGCGCTGCCTGCAGCGCGGCTTTGGCTTCTTCGATCTTGCCCTGATCGATCAGCGGCACGACTGCCTTCACGGCTGCGGGATAGGACGCCAAAGGGATGTTGGTGACCGTGATCACGATTTCACTGGCCAGCAAAGCCAGCACGTGGCGAGCCTGTTGCACCTCGCCATGTTTGAGGGCATCCAGCGCCTCGTCGGTCATCGCCTCAATGGTTTCCGTGTTGGCGAACAAGTCGTGCACGATGGTGCGCACATCAACGGGGGCCAGGGCGAGCGTGGGTTCGCGCGCAACGATCAGCTCCAGCTTTCCCGTCACTTCGGCCAGCGTTGCCAATGCGCGTGCAGCGTCCTTGCCGTCAAGTGCGGCCAGCGCTGATTTGGTCAGCGCCAAGGCCGAGACGGCCTCATCGAGGACTTGTTTACGTTTGTCTGCCGCCTGCGAGTCCATTTCCTTCTGAACCTCAGGCTGTACCTCCGTGACGACTTCAGGCTTGGCCTCTGGACTGACAGGAAGGCTGCTTACCGCGGCCTGTTCGTTTATTCCTTCGTTCGTCGCATTGGGATTCGATGTTTGCTCATTCATGGTGATATGCCTCGTATGAGTTAGTGAAAATAGGCGAATCTATTGGGGCCGACTGCGAATATCGCGAGACTGACCGATGGAGCAGTCGGCCCCTTCATCACCTCAAAACAGCTTTTGGATGCGCGTCTTCAACTCGTCGAACCATCCATTGCCGCTTTTGCCACCAGCCGACTTTTGCTCAATGGACTTCACCTGATCGAAGATGGGTTTGAAGTCCTCCTTCTTGCCATAACCCAGGATTTGCGCCAGCTCGATCTCCGTGCGCACGGACGACAGCAAGGTGCTGAGCTCCTCGTTCTGCTTGGCATCGCGCTTGTCAGTCTCGGCCAGCTTTTCAGCTTTTGCTATCGCGGCTTCGGCCCGTAGCACGGGCAGAGGGAGTACAACTTGGGTGACCACCAGCGTGTTCAGTGCTCGGGCGAGCTCTGCTTTGGCTTCGTCGATCTTGCCGCTGTCGACGAGCCGTGCAGCCGACTTGATCGCTGCCGGGTACGTTGCCATGGGCAGGTTGTCGGTTTCGATCACGATTTCGCTGGCCAGATTGGCAACGATGGGCCGGGCCTTTTGCACCTCGCCATCACCCAACAACTCCCGAGACAACTTGACCGCTTTCTTTACCGATTCCACGTTGGCGTGGATATCATGGGTGATGACGCGTACATCGACCGGCGCCAAAGCAAGTTTGGCGTCGCGTGCCAATACCAGTTCCAGCTTTCCGGTGGCCAGTTCCAGCGCAGCGAGCGCCTCCTTGGTCTTATTTGCATCAAGGAGGGTCAAAGCCTCCTGGGTCTTGGTGAGCGCCGTGATGGCGTCCTGAGTGAGCTCGGAACGCTTTTTTTCGGCTTCCTGGGCGGCCTTGTCGTCTACTTGTGGCTGCGCCGCCTTGGGTGCGACAGAGGGCGCTGCAGCGCTTAGACTTGCCGCCGATTGGGCCAAAACCGGTCCACTCAGTCCGATGCAGACCGCCAGGGCAAGTGCGGAACGGATGTATTGGGGCTGTTTGATATTCATGATGTTGGACTCCAATTGAAGTTAATTGACTGAAATTTCAATCTGCTTCGGCTTGGCTTGCTCGGCCTTGACAAGCCGCACTTCCAGCACGCCGTCTTTCATCGAAGCCGTCACCTTGGTCGGATCAACGTTGTCAGGTAAGACAAAGCTGCGCACAAAGCGGCCATACGCACGTTCGATGCGGTGGAATTTCTTGCCCTGCTCCTCTTTTTCCAGTTTGCGCTCGCCGCTGATGGTGAGTACGCCGTTTTCCGCGCTGACGCGCACGGCATCCTTGGGGACCTCCGGCAGATCCAGCTTGAGGAGGAATGCGTTCTCATCCTCGCTGATGTCCACCATTGGTGCCCAGTCCGCCGTGGTCATGGCTTCGTTGCCGGTACGGGCGCCCTGTCGCTGGGGTGTCCGTCCCAACATCGTCGCCAGGCGGTTTTGCAATTCATCCAGTTCCCGGAAGGGGTCCCACGGAGTCAATGCAGACATATCGGTTCTCCTTGAACAATGCCGGCGAATTGGATGACGCACCGAACAGAGCCGCCGGCTCACTCTGAATAGCGCCTACTACTTTTCGTTTCCATCAAGAACAAGTCCTTGGGTCAATTGAAGGATGTCGTTCTCGTCGAGCGTTTCCCGCGCCAGCAGTTCGCGCGCACAACGCTCCAGCACCGCGCGGTTGGTGTCGAGGATCCGGTAGGCGCGCTCGAACACACCCATCACGATGTCACGGATGGCTTGGTCGATGCGTGTCTGAGTCGATTCGGCTACCCGGCAGCCACCCTGTACCAGTTCAGGCGCATCAAGAAAACGCGGCCTCTGTGCCTCAAAAGCAACGTACCCCAAGCCCTCATCCATGCCGAAGCGCGTAATCATGTCGCGGGCAACGTCGGTGGCCCGTGCGAGGTCATCGGCAGCCCCGGTGGACAGCTCGCCGAACACGAGCTTCTCGGCCGCACGACCGCCCAGCAGCACGGCGATCTTGTGTTCCAGATCGGCGCGCGTCATCAGGAAGCGGTCTTCGGTGGGGCGTTGCAGCGTGTAGCCCAGCGCGCCGATGCCGCGCGGGATGATCGAGATCTTGTGCACGGGGTCGGTGCCGGGCAGCGCCAGCGCCACCAGCGCATGGCCCATCTCGTGATAGGCCACGGTTTCCCGCTCCTTGGGACTGAGCACGCGGTTCTTCTTCTCCAGGCCCGCCACGATGCGCTCGATGGCGGCGGTGAAATCCTGCAACTCCACGGCGGACGCTTTGCGCCGGGTCGCGGCCAGCGCGGCCTCGTTGACCAGGTTCGCGAGGTCTGCACCCGAAAAGCCCGTGGTCAGCGCAGCCACCTGTTCCAGATCTACACCGTGGGCCAGGGTGATCTTCTTGACATGGACCTTCAGGATATCCAGGCGACCTTTCTTGTCGGGACGGTCCACCAGCACCTGACGGTCGAAGCGACCGGCGCGAAGCAAGGCCTGATCGAGAATCTCCGGCCGGTTGGTGGCTGCCAAGATGATGAGCCCCACCGAACTGTCGAAGCCGTCCATCTCGGTGAGCAGCTGGTTGAGGGTCTGTTCGCGCTCGTCGTGGCCGCCGATGGGGCCGCCGACGCCGCGCGCGCGGCCCAGCGCATCGAGCTCGTCGATGAAGATGATGGCCGGCGCCTGCCCGCGGGCCTGCTCGAACAGGTCGCGCACGCGCGCTGCACCCACGCCGACGAACATCTCGACGAACTCCGAGCCTGAGATGGAAAAGAACGGTACCCCGGCCTCGCCCGCCACGGCCTTGGCCAGCAGGGTCTTGCCCGTGCCGGGCGGGCCAACCAGCAACACACCTTTCGGGATGCGCGCGCCGAGGCGGCCGTAATCCTGCGGGTTCTTGAGGAAGTCGACGATTTCGACCAGCTCGGCCTTGGCCTCATCGACACCCGCGACATCGGCAAAGGTGACGCCAGTGTTCTTCTCCATGAATACCTTGGCACGGCTCTTGCCGATGCTCAGGAAGCCACCCATGCCCTGCTTCTCGGCGAAGCGGCGGAACAGGAAGAACCAGACGCCGAAGAAGGCCACCGCCGGCAGAATCCAGGAGAGCACATCACGTAGCCAGGTGCTTTCCACCACCCGCGCATAGGGCACGTCGTACTTGGACAGCCGCTCGGCCAGGTCGGGTTCGACCCGGGTGGCCACGATGGTGGTCTTGCCCCGGCTGTCCGGCGATTTCAGGCGCCCGGTCACCGTGCGGTCCGCCACCAGCACATCGGCGACGCGCCCCTCGGCCAACGCCTTCTCGAATTCGCTGTAGGGCACGGGCTCGACGGTCTTGGCCGCCTGCCAGTAGTTCTGCAGCGTCAGCAGCAACAGACCGGCGACGATCCAGTAGCCAATGTTCCATTGATCTTTCTTTTCCATGGGCAGGGTACCTCGCAAGCCGTGTCGCTAGAGAATGGGGGTGAACAGACGGGCCACCCCGTCGCGCAAGCGGATGGCCAGCGGGCGGGCGCGCAACGCCATCGCCGATATCTCGTCCGCCGCATCACGGGCGGCATCAAAAAGGGATGACAGCCGCGTAGACAACGCGGTGTCGTACACCTCCACATTGAACTCGAAGTTGAGGCGCAAACTGCGCGCATCCCAATTGGCCGAACCCAGGCAGCACCACGCTCCGTCTACCAGCATCAGCTTGCTGTGGTCGAACGGGCCAGGCCGTTCGAAGATGCGCACACCGTGCTCCAGCACCTGCCAGTAGTGGGCGCGCGCGGCCCATTGCACCGTGGGATGGTCGCCGTTTGCGGGCGTCAGCACGTCGATACGCACGCCGCGCAACGCGGCCGTGCTTAGCGCCGCGATCATGGGCTGATCGGGGACGAAATACGGTGTCCAGATGCGCACCGAATGCTTCGCGGCGCTCAAAGCGCCCATGAAGGTCCAGCGCATCCGGTCCAGGGCCTCATCGGGACCGGCCTCGATGCCGCGCGCCCAACTGGTTCCTTGCTCATCAGCCGTTACGGGCGGTTCGCCCCAGTAACCCTTGCTGAGCCGCTCGCCCGTGGTATCGCACCAATCATCGGTGAAGCACCGCATCAGATGCGCAATCACCGGCCCGCGCAGACGAAAGTGCAAATCGTGACAGGCCTGGCCCGGCGCATCGGGCCGCCAATACGAACCGAAGATGTTCATGCCGCCGGTGAAACCCGTCTCGCCATCGATCACCAGCAGCTTGCGGTGATTGCGCAGATGCGCGGCATGCAGGCGCGCGGGAATCAATGTCGGGTTGAACGTCGCCACCGGAACGCCGGCGCGCTGCAAGGCGCGGTAGGCGCTGCGGGGCGTCCAGCGGGCATACACGTCGTCGATCAGCACCCGCACTTGCACGCCGCGCGCATGAGCCCGGCTCAGCGCATCGACGAACTGCGCCCCGATGCCTTGGCCGTCGAAGATGTACGAAGCCAGCGCGACGCTGTGCCGCGCCGATTCGATGGCAGCGAGCATGGCCGGGTAGGCCTGCTCGCCATCGATGAGCGGCTCGATGCGGTTGCCGCTGGTCAGCGACTGGCCGGTGGCGCGTCCCACCAGGTGGGCCAGACCGGCAAGCGGCGGCGATACGGGCTCGGGCATCGTGGGCGAGAGGTCCTGCCGAGCAGCAGGATCTGCCCCCGGGAAGAGCCGCCGCGCCCGCCGCTGGTAACGGTTGATGCCGAACAGCCCATACAGCAGCGAACCGCCCAGCGGCAACAAGGCGATCAGCAGTACCCACAGCGTGGCCGATCGAGGGTCACGCTTGTAGATGACCGCGTGCCCCGCTGTGGGAACAGCGACCGCCAGCGACACGAGGGTGGCTGCCCATGTCAGCCCATTGGGGTCGGACACGACAGCCTCCCATCGCTCAAGATCCGCCGCCCGCTGACTTCTTCTTGCGCGCAGGCTTGCTCTCGCCGTTCGGCGGTGCCTCGGCCACGTTCGCTGCATCGGGCTTTTCAGGCTCGGCCGGCTGCGCGGCTGGCTCCTGGCGCTCGAAGACCACCCGTTCGGCCTTGTCATCCCAGCGGGCGCTGGCGTGATCGGCCTTGCCGATGCCACCACCGAGCATCTCGCGTGCCAGCGCGGTTTCCAGCTCGCTGCGGATCAGCCGCTTGAGCTCGCGCGCGCCGAACTCGGGTTTGTAGCCTTCCTCCGCGAAGTGGTCGATCAAGGTCTGGTCGAAGGTCAACGTCACGCCCTGGCTGGCGGCGTTGCGGGCCACACGATCGAGCTGCAGGCCGACGATATGGCGGATCTCCTCCTTGCCCAGCGCATGGAAGACGATGATCTCGTCGATGCGGTTGAGGAACTCGGGGCGGAAGTGTCCGCGCAGCACGTCCATCACCTCGGACTTGGTCTTCTCGTATTCCTCGCCGGCGGCGCCACGGGCCTTCAGCCGACGCTGGATGATGTCCGAGCCCAAGTTCGAGGTGGCGATGATGATGGTATTGGTGAAATCCACCACCCGGCCCTTGCCGTCGGTGAGCCGCCCGTCGTCGAATACCTGCAGCAGGATGTTGTAGACGTCGGGGTGCGCTTTTTCGATCTCATCGAGCAACAACACGCTGTAGGGTTTGCGACGCACCTTCTCGGTGAGCTGGCCGCCCTCGTCATAGCCCACATAACCCGGAGGCGCGCCCACCAGGCGTGCCACGGTATGGCGTTCACCGTACTCGGACATGTCGATGCGCAGCAGCGCGCCCTCATCGCCATAGATGGACTCGGCCAGTGCCTTGGCGAGTTCGGTCTTGCCCACACCCGTCGGCCCGAGGAACAGGAAGGTGGCCACTGGCTTGCCGCCTTCGCGCAGGCCCGCGCGCGACAGCCGCACGGCATCGGCCACGGCACGTACTGCTTCGTCCTGGCCCACCAGGCGCTCGTGCAGCCGCTGCTCCAGATGCAGCAGCTTCTCGCGTTCTTCCACCGTCAGCTCGTTGACCGGAATGCCGGTCAGGCGCGAGACGATCTGCGCGACATGCTCGGCCTTGACTTCGGCGCTGCCCGAGGCGCGCTCGCGTTCCCATTCCTCGACGAGCTTCTTGAGTTCAGTCTCCTTGGCCTCGATGCGCTTGCCCAGCTCGGCGGCCTTGTCGTACTGCTTGCGCGAAGCCACATAGTCTTGCTCACGCCGCAGCTGGTGCAGTTCGGACTCCAGCTCTTGCACCGCCACCGGGCGGGCCGTGGCCGACAGCTTCACGCGTGCGGCCGCCTGGTCGAGCAGGTCGATGGCCTTGTCAGGCAAAAAGCGCGCGGTGATGTAGCGGTCCGACAACTCGGCGGCGGCGATGATCGCATCCTCGGTGATGCTGACCTTGTGGTGCGCCTCGAAGGTGTCGCGCAGGCCGCGCAGGATCATCATGGTCTGCGCTATCGTCGGCTCGGGCACCATCACCGGCTGGAAGCGACGCTCCAGCGCGGCGTCCTTCTCGATGTACTTCTGATACTCGTTGAGCGTGGTGGCGCCGATCAGGTTCAGTTCGCCGCGCGCCATCATCGGCTTGAACACGTTGGCCACGTCCAGCCCGCCTTCGCCGCCACCCTGGCCTGCACCGACGATGGTGTGCACTTCGTCGATGAAGAGAATCAGCTCGCCCTGGTGCTCGGTCACTTCCTTGAGCACCTTCTGCACGCGCTCCTCGAACTCGCCGCGGTACTTGGCGCCGGCCACCATGGCATTGATGTTGAGTTCCACCAGGCGCTTGTCGCGCAGCGTCTCGGGCACTTCGCCGGCGACCATGCGCTGCGCCAGCCCTTCGACGATGGCGGTCTTGCCGACGCCGGGCTCGCCGATCAGCACCGGGTTGTTCTTCTTGCGCCGGGCCAGCACTTCGATGGTCGTCTCGATCTCCTGCGCGCGGCCGATGACCGGATCGAGCTTGCCCTCGCGCGCCATCTTGGTGAGGTCGCGCGAATACTTGTCGAGTTCCGGCGTGTTGGTCGGCGTCTCGGCGCGGCCATCCTCGGCCCCTTTGCCGACCACCTTGCTTACCTGCTGGCGCAGCGCTTGCGGCGTGAGGCCGTAACGGCGCAGCAGGTTGGCCGCCAAACCTTCGCCTTCCTCGGCGAGCCCGATCAGGAAATGCTCCGGCCCGACATAAGAGTGGCCGAGTTCGTTGGAGGCCACGAAAGCACGGCTGAGCGCGTCCTTGACCCGGGGCGACACGCCGATCTCGCCCTCGAACGGCTTATCGCCGCGCTTGGCTTCGGATTCGATCTGGCGCTTGAGGTCATCGACCTTGATCTTGAACTGCCCCAGGATGGTCTTGACCACGTCGCTGTCGGATAGCGCCAGCAGCAGGTGTTCGGTATCGACTTCGGCGCGCCCGAACTCTGCAGCGTGTCGGGCGGCCTCCTGCAATAGGGCCTCGGACTGTTCGCTGATACGGCTGGCCAGCCCACTGCCGCGGCGGCGCGCCGTGCCCGCCGTTGCGGGAGCGGATTCGCCGAAAGACGCATCGACCACTTCGTCGGCATCAGCCGCCACGGACGGTGCATCGTCACCGATGCGGAAGAAGTCGCTGCCGAGGAAGTCTTCGAACAAACCGCTGCGCGAGCCAAACAGAGCCTCCAGCGGCGAGACGGTGCGCTTTTGCTGGCGCGCCAGTTGGCGATAGTGATCGTCACACAACAGCATGGTGCTGTGGCGACCATTGAGATTGGCTTCCACCCGCACCGTGGCGGACTGGCCGCAGACTTGGCATTGTTTTCTGGCCATGCTGATGCTCCTGTAAAGATTGATTTGACGAGGCGCCGCCGATCACGGTGCCTCATCTCTTTGTGGTTTTTGAGAAAAACGCGCTGCCCCGCGTCAGCCGTTGATCGGGATCGAGCGCCCCTGCTTGGGCGTACTGGCCTCGCGCTTTTCCATCGTGATCGTGAGCACGCCGTTCTTGAAAGCGGCCTTGATCGTGTCCTGGTTGGCATCGGCCGGCAGGTTCAGAGCGCGCTGAAAGCTGCCGTAGGAGCGCTCCACCCGGTGGAAACCGCCGTCTTTCGTTTCCTGCTCCTGACGCTTTTCACCGCGCACCAGCAGCACGTCGTTGTCGAGCGTGATCTGGATGTCTTTTTCCTCGACGCCGGGTACTTCCAGGGCGATCTTGTACTGCTTGTCGGTCTCCTGGATGTCCAGCGCCGGCTTCAGCATGCCCGGCCAGTCCGACGGCCAGCGTGGCATGGCCAGCGTCGGGAGACCGAAGCCTCGAAACGCGTCGTCGAACAGGCGGTCGATCTCGCGATGCAATTGCAGGATGGGACTGACGGGCCCACCCGCCACCGGCAGGTCATTGCGCTGCACCGGCAGCGAGGCAGTGCTCTGTTGTTCTTCCTGCTCCTTCTTGAACCAGTTCCAGGGAGCCAATTTCTTGAAATCAATGTCCATGTCACACCTCCAGAAGAAAAATTGAAGACTCTCGCTCGCTCCGTTTGCCTGCGGCGACGGACAGCGCGCCCAGGCGACACGGGATGTTCCGCTGACTTTGGCTGCTCATCTGTGCGTATCACCTCCTTCTTTCTGCCTGCTTGGATCTGATCATTGATCCATCGTTCAATTTCACTTTGACGAAACCGCCACGTCCCGCCGACCTTGAAGACCGGAATCTCCCCGTGCGAGGCGAGCCGGTAAAGCGTCCGCTTGCCGACTTTCAAGTAGGCAGCCAACTCGTCGAGTGTGAAGATCGCCTGCTGGCGCGCTGTCATACCACCCCCACAAGTTCCGTCGTCACGCGGCCTCGCCTGAGGAAGTTCTTGCAAGACTTTGCAAGGTATTGCGCCTAACATGCCGAAAGTCAAGAGTCAACATTCAGCGATCTGCTGGCCGATTGATGTGACTCAATCGTAAGCAGCCAGGAAACAAATGTTGGCTGCCACCGCGATGGTGCTCCCCAAGTCATCAATCTGCAGCCATGTGAAAGGGGAAGTCCATGAACGAGATTGCCCGAGTCGGGGTGGATCTGGCCAAGCGGGTTATCTAGGTGCATGCGGTGGATGCGCGCGTGGTGGTTGCCAAGGCGCTGGCCGCTGACAAGTTTGCGGCCTGGTGCGCGGAGCTGCCTCCCGGCTGCCTGGTGGCCCTGGAGGCCTGCGGCGGTGCGCATCACTGGGCACGCAAGCTGCGCGGCTATGGGCTGGATGCGCGGCTGATTGCAGGCCACTTCGTCACGCCCTACCGCATGGCCGGCAAGGGACGCAAGAACGGTGCGGCCGATGCCGCAGCGATCTGCGAGGCGGCAACCCGCCCGCACATGCGCTTCGTGCCGGTGAAGCCGCCGGCGCAGACGCTGCTGGCCAGCCATCAGCTACGCAAACCTCCCGATTCACTCACGCAGCTTATTCCTGCTTGCCTAGGGACGACCATGTAAGCGGCAGATGGTCGGAGTCCTTTGCGACCAGCACCTACGCGAGCAGCCCGGAGGTGGGGATGCCCTTGGCGATGATCTCCGCCGGGACCGGCGCCTGGGTCAGCGTTCGGCACCTATGCGCAGGTCCACTTGCCGCGGATGTGGCACTCGACCGTGAACACGCCCGGCGTGTAGTCCAGCTTCTCGCTGATGCGCTTGAGCGCACAGCCGCACGCGCAGCGGGTGTTCTCGGGCTCGTGGTGGCAGTCCACGCGCGGCAGGTCCGCCGGCAAGGCGGTGCGCTTAGGCATCGCGCCAGGCGTAGCCGGCGGCTTCTTCTTGCCCAGCAGTTCCTAGAGCTGCGCCTCAGCCGCGGCAAGGTCGGCGTCCAGAGCCTCGTCGAACAGCGCGCGTTGTTCGGCATCGAGCTGCTCGCTCTTCTTGCCGAACTTCAGGCGTCGCAGCTGGGCGATCTCGAACGAGAGCTTCGCCGTAGGCGCTGACATGGGCGAAAAGCATCCGAGCATCACCCCCCAGGATGGCTCTCATCTCGATACAGAGGTGAATCCTCCGCACTATTCGGCTCCCTACGATGATATGGACTGATCACATCGGTAGGGAGAAAGCATGAACTTACGCCATCTTCGCTGCTTCATCGCCGTAGCCGAGGAACTACACTTCGGCCGGGCTGCTCGACGGCTGCACATCGAACAGTCTCCACTGTCGCGCACGATCCGCCAGATGGAGGCGGATTTAGGGGTGCCGCTGCTCAACCGCTTGCCACGCAGTGTTCGTCTCACACCGGCGGGACAGGTCTTCCTCGAAGAAGCCCGGCGCGTACTGCTGGCCTTCGAGCAAGCGCAGACCAAGGCACGCGCCGCAGCGAACCAGCGGAACACGCTGCGCATCGCACTATCTGGTGACATGGGGCAGGCCCGCTTGTCGGCGTTGCTTGCGCTTTGCCGCGAGGAGGCACCACAGGTCGGCATTCGGATATTTGAAACGCCACTGGCGCAGTTGGTGACTGGACTGCGCAACGACTTGTATGACGCAGGTTTTGCATTGGCTGGTGAAATGGACGCCGGCATCGTCGCCATGCCGGTGTGGCGAGACCCGCTGGTGGTGGCTTTGCCCGCCAGGCATCCGCTGCTGGCTTTCAAGGAAGTGCCGCTGGAGGAAGTGGCGAGCTATCCGCTGGTGCTGTGCGATCCCCAGGTCTGCGAAGGTTGCAGCCGGCAGCGCGAACGGCTGCTCCGCACGGTGGATGCGCAGCCGACGGTAGCCGAGTACGTCAAGACCCATTCCCTGATGCTGGCCCTCGTGGCCGCCGGCTACGGCGTGGGCTTTTCGAGCGCGGCGCATCTGGCGGGTTGCCATCAGGCCGATGTCGTCGTGCGGCCGCTGGCCGACGAGACCGCTTCGCTGACGACCTATCTACTGCGACCCGAAGGCGAAATCATGGAGCCGCTGCGGCAGTTCATCGACCGCGTGGAGCGTGTCGGACGCCCGCAAGGCACCGATCAACGCCCGATGTGACGCGGGGATTTTGGACGGTACGATTCCCTTTCGGTCTGGACCTTGACCCGCATTGCATCGGCGGCCGACCTTTTGCGTCACGGGCATGGATGGCGAATCGGGCCTATCCACCCGGCATCAAGCAAGGCACCTTCAAGCTGTCGAGGTCACAGCAGTGACGCAGAACGCATGAGCCCTTGCTGGATGCAAACCGGCTCAGCCGGAAGTCGCATTGGCGCTTTACCCCGCCCGTATTCCTACGAAAACTTTGCCCTGGTTTTCCGGTAAAGCGCGGCATCCCTTCCTGATCGAACTTGGATGCGCGGCTTTTCAGACCGTTGCGCCGGTAACAAGATTTTTCGCAGGTGCATTATGGTTGAGGTGTAGCGGGCACCGCAAGGAGGTTTGCCCCCTGCGTAACGCTCGGCGACATCGCCGCACCCAACGTCCACCACGATGCCGACCGGCTCGCGCTTCATCGGGTTCTTTGGGCAATCGCTGCGCCCATGTGGGCCGCGCGCGCTTGCCATGTGTCGATCCGACGATGGGAAGAGCGCGATATGCCGAAATCGAGCAGCCACGCCTTTGGCGCAAAGACGTACTACCGACCGATCGAGGCGGCCGTCCGCTGGTGCGGTCTCCTGCGCTTCGAGCAGCGTATTCTGGAAGCGCTGGAGCAGCGTGCCATGCCGGAGCCCGGCGAATTCCCGCGCTGGCCGCTGCTGCGCCTGTATGCCGAGCGCATCTTCGACGCGCTGACGCATGGCGAATTGCCCGGTGGCAAGGCCGGCATCGTGCTGGACTCGCAGCGGCCGGCGCTCGACGACCCCGAGTTGACCGTGCGCCACGTGGACTTGAAAGCGTGGATGTCGCAGTTCTACCCCGGCGATCGGCCGGGGTTTTTGTTTGACGGCATCGAACGCGCGGTGCATCCGGCGGTGAGCGTGGACACGCTCAACATTCTGCTGGCCGATCGCGAAGCAGCGAAGTCGCAACTTGCCGAACTTGCCCTGGTGCATGAAACGCTGCGCACCGCGCACGAAGCACTGGCGAAGGAACATGCCACGCGCGCGGCCAACGACGAACAGGCGCGCGAGCCTGGCCTGCGCAGCGAGACGACTTACCTCAACATCATCGGCGGACTGCTGACGCTGCTGCTGGGCAATTCGCCGTCAGGCGCGGCCTATTCGTCGTTCCGCAGCATGGATGCCGTGGTCAGCGCGCTGATCGCACACCATGAGGGGCGGCCGGGTCTCAGCGAGCGGACGCTGTGGAGCAAGCTCGCGCAGGCGCGGCGCCACCTGGAGGCGTCGCGCTGACGACGCGGCCAGCATGATGCCGATGCGGCGCACTGCAATTGCAGTCGCTGCTTCTGCAATTGCAGTGATTTCGGCGACCGCGGTGTATTGAATACGAGGCACTTTCCGAACAGCGCCAGTGAGCGTCAAGGAGTGTCTCTCATGTCTTCGCAGACCACCGCGCCGGCAGTGCCGCCCGAGCACCGCATCCTGCGCCGCGCCGAGGTCGAAGCCAAGACCGGCTTCAAGCGCGCGCACATCTACAGCCTCATGAAGGAAGGCAAGTTCCCCAAGGCGCTGCGCCTGGGCGTGCGCGCGGTGGGCTGGGACTCGGTGGAGATCGAACAGTGGATCGCCGATCGCCTCAAAGAACGCGCCTGACGCTTCTTCTCGGTTCATGCCATTCGACGAGGAGAAGCCCATGCAGGTGGTGTCCATCATTTCGACCAAGGGCGGCGTGGGCAAGACCACGACGGCGGCCAACCTGGGCGGCTTCATCGCCGATGCCGGGCTGCGCGTGCTGCTGCTGGACCTGGACGTGCAGCCCACGCTGTCGAGCTACTTCACGCTGGACGTTCGCGCGCCCGGCGGCATCTACCAGATGCTGGCCTTCAACGAGCGGCGCATCGAGCAACTGGTGTCGCGTACCGTGATCGCGGGCCTGGACCTGGTGCTCTCCAACGACGACCGCGGCGAACTGAACACGCTGCTGCTGCACGCTCCGGATGGGCGCCTGCGACTGCGCCATCTGCTTCCCGTCTTCCGCACGCACTACGACTTGCTGCTGATCGACACCCAGGGCGCGCGCAGCGTGCTGCTGGAGATGGCGGTGCTGGCGTCCGACCTGGCGCTGTCGCCGGTGACGCCGGAAATCCTCGCGGCGCGCGAGCTGCGGCGCGGCACGCTGCAACTGATCGAGGACATCGCGCCGTATCGGCACCTGGGCATCGAGCCGCCGCCGCTGCGTCTGCTCATCAACCGTGTGCATCCTGTGTCGTCGAATGCGCGGCTGGTCCAGCAGGCGCTGCGACAGGTGTTTCAGGAACAGGCCGGCGTGCAGGTGCTGGGCACCGACGTACCGGCCATCGAAGCCTATCCGCGCGCTGCGACACGAGGATTGCCGGTGCACCGGGTGGAGTGCCGGCAGCCGGCTGGGCGCACGGCGCCCGCGGCGTTGGAGACCATGCGCGCGCTGGCCGGCGAGCTGTTCCCGGCGTGGCAGGAGCGCTTTGCGCTCGTCACCGGCCGAGGCGACGCGGGAGGAGCCGGCCATGGCCAGCGCACATGACCTGGCCCGCGGCCACAAGCGGCTGCGAGGGCTGATCGAGTTCGCCCTGGGAGAAGGTTGGAAGGTGGTGCGCACCCGCGGCGGGCACCTGCTGTTCACGAAGCAAGGCTGCGCGCCGATCTACACCAGCTCGACGGCGAGCGACCACCGCGCCGAGCGCAACGCCCGTGCGCAGCTTCGCCGCGCCGACCGACAGGCGGCCCAGGGTGTTGCAGCATCTCAGGAGAATGGCCGTGGCTGACCTGACGCCGCAGGACATGGCCGCCAATCTGCTGGCCTCGGGCTTCGAGCGCAACGGCCCTTCGGTCGCGGCCCTGAGCGACCCCATCGCCGACACGCCGATGGTGGTGACGCTGGACCAGTTGCGCCCCTACGACCACGACCCGCGCGTGACGCGCAACCCGGCCTACGAGGACATCAAGGCCTCGATCCGCGAACGCGGGCTCGATGCGCCGCCCGCGATCACGCGCCGGCCCGGCGAACCGCACTACATCATCCGCAACGGCGGCAACACGCGGCTGGCGATCCTGCGCGAGTTGTGGAGCGAGACCAAGGAGGAACGCTTCTTCCGCATTGCGTGCCTGTTCCGCCCGTGGCCGGCGCGCGGCGAAATCGTGGCGCTGACCGGGCATCTGGCCGAGAACGAGCTGCGCGGCGGCCTGACCTTCATCGAGCGGGCCTTGGGCATCGAGAAGGCGCGCGAGTTCTACGAGCAGGAAAGCGGCCAGGCGCTGTCGCAAAGCGAACTCGCGCGGCGACTGACGGCCGACGGCTATCCGGTGCCGCAGTCACACATCAGCCGCATGAACGATGCGGTGCGCTATCTGCTGCCGGCGATCCCGACGCTGTTGTACGGCGGATTGGGCCGGCATCAGGTGGACCGGCTCGCAGTGCTGCGCAAGGCGTGCGAGCGCACCTGGGAGCGGCGTGCGCTGGGCCGGCCGCTGACCGTGGACTTCGCTTCGCTGTTTCAGGATGTGCTGTCGCAGTTCGACACGCAGCCGGAGGGCTTCTCGCCCCAGCGCGTGCAGGACGAACTGGTGGGTCAGATGGCCGAGCTGCTGGAAGCGGACTACGACACGCTGGCATTGGAGGTCGATGACAGCGAAAGCCGTCAGCGAGTATTGACCAGCGAGCCGGCCGCGCCGAACCCGGCAACGCCTGTCGCACCTGCGGCGCCAGCCATCACGCCGCAACTGTCGCCCGCGGCGCCAACGCCACGGGACACCTCGCCCGTCGCGCCACCGGCAGAGACACCCTCGGCACCACCTGCCGCTGCACCAAACGCCCGGGACGGGCAGCGCGACGAGCGCCTGCAGGGGCACATCGTGACGCCGGCCCCAACCACCGAGCGCCTGCAGTCCATCCAGCGGATGGTCGCGGATCAGCTCGGCGACAAGCTACCCGACTTCGAGGCAGATGCGCTGCGTGCGATCCCGGTGCAGGTTGGCGGGCTCTTTCCCATCTCGGATGTCTGGTACATCGAGCCGGGCCTGGACGTGCCGGATCGCCTGCGCGTGCATATCTCGCAGTTCGCTCGCGAGATCGCGGGGGAAGCGGCGGTGGGCGACCACATCGAAGCCAGCGATGGCGGCATCGGCTTCGTCTGCGTGACGCCGGCCGTGGGCCAGGCGAAGGCGCTCCCGGCGTTCGCGCGTGCGATGCTGACCCTGCTGCACGCGCTGAGCACCGCGCCGGCACCCGCGACCGGGCTGGACAGCGCGCGGCTGGCCGATGACCTTGGGCCGCTGCTGCATGGTCACGGCGGCTTGGTCACGCGCCTGAGCGATGCCGGGCTGGTAAAGCTGTTCCGTCTGCTGCGCCTGGCGCGTCGGCTGCTGGATCTGGAAGCCGGCGTAGCGAGCCAGGATTCCTGAGCGCAGGAGGCTCCCGTATGTCGGCACCGCACCCGCTCAACCAGGCCGTGATCGCCCAGGCCCTGCATGACCTGCGCAACGGCCAGTTGCGCCGCTGCAAGGCCATGGGCTTCGGTGAGGAGGAGCTGGATGCGCTGAAGCACCCAGAACTCGTGAGCATGCTGGTGAATGCCACGGTGTCGTGGTGTTCGGTGTCGGTGAACCGGGAAGTGTTGAAGCGGCTGCTGAGCCAGGTGCACGACGTGGAGCGGGAGATCGCCACGGTGGACCGCATGCTGCGCCTGGGGGCGAGCACGGAGATGGTCAGCAAGTTCTACGGCCTCACGCATCAGGAAGTGGCGCTGCGCCGCGACATCCTCGGGCTGCCCAAGCGTAAGGGTCGGCATCCGGTGCTCGACGAGGCGCAGGACGTGGCCCTGTGGGAACGCTGGAAGGCCGGCATCACGGAGCGGCACATCGCACTGAACGACGACATGGCGATGCTGGCGCTGACCATGGACCTGGCCGAGGCCATGACCCTGCCCATGTCGGTGATCTGGTCGGCGATACGGAACTGGGTCGACCAGGGGCTGGTGTAGGTCATGACGACGGGCGACGCTCCACGGCGTGATGGCCCGGTTGCGCTGTCGGCGTTGTTCGACGAGGCGCTGCGGCACCTTGAGCCGAAGGAACCGGCGCAGGGCACGGCGCCGAGCCAGGACGGCTTTCTCTACAGCGGCAACCGGCACGAGAGCGTGCCGCGCGCGTTGTTCTTCGACCGGCGCCTGACGCCGCTGGAGCGCAATGCCTGGCAGGTGTTCCGCCTGCAGCTCAACGACGACGGCGTGACCGCCTTTCCCACCTACGACCAGCTCCGCCCATATCTGGCGTCCATGCCCTGTGCGGCGCAAGCCTCGCACGAGACCGTGGCGCGCGCCTTGACGCTGCTGCGGCTGACGCGCTGGCTCAGCCTGGTGCGACGACGGCGCGACCCGAAGACCGGCCGTATCCAAGGCAACCTCTACGTGCTGCACGACGAACCGCTGTCACCCTTCGAGGCGATGCAGCTCGACCCGGACTACCTGGGCCTGGTGAGCCAGGCGCTCACGCACGCGGCGAAGGCGGTGCAGGTCGTGGGCATGAACACGCTGCGGGAGATCGCCGAAGACCCGCTGCTCAGCGGGCGCACGCTGCCGACCCGTCTGCAAGTGCTGGCGCAGCGCATGGCGCGGCATGGCTGGACGACGCCAGGTTATCCACAGGAGGGTGCGGACCACGAATCCGAAGAAGGCCAGGAAGCCCTTCTTCGGAATGCTGCGCGCCCGTCTTCGGAATCCGAAGCAGGACCGAAACCCGCGCCGGACGGCTCTCTTTGGATTCCGAAGGAGGACCCTACAGTACGTAATGATCGTATAAATGAAGTACGTACAGTACCGCGCGCGAGGGCCTTGCAGAACCTGCGGCTGCCCGAGCGTTTCCTGCGCTTGAAGGACGAGCAGCAGGCCGGCGCGCTGGTGGCGCTGCAGCAGGTGGACGAGGCGCAGAGGCAGGCCGTTCTCGACGAGTGGGCGGCACGCTGCCACAACAGCGCGGTACGCAACCCGGCCGGCTACCTGTTTGGCATCATCCAGAAGGCGATCCGCGGGGAGTTCAAGGCCTGGGCCGGAGAAAGTGCATCGACGCCGCCAGCGCCCCCGTCACCTGCGCCCTCGTCACCGCCAGCATCCCGTGCGGCTGATCCCGAGGTGGCACGTGCCTACCTGGCTCAGCTCCGAGAAGCCTTGCGTGATCGCTGATGTTGACTATCCCCAGGGGATAGCTGGAACAAACACCCTTCCGCCGTGCTCGATTGCTGCCCGCCGAACGACAGGCGAAACTGTCGCCTGTGAATCAAACGAGGACAGCCACGCACGAGCCCGGCCAACGATGGATATGACGACTTTCCCCGTCACAAACGCACTGCAACCACTACAGCCAGACGTTCAGCGCTTGCTGGGCAGATGCCTGTTGCGCCTTCAACAATACGAGCGCCTCATGAAAGCCATCGTGGCCCACCACGAGATTTCAGGCCCGGCGCATTCGCTGGAGGCCATTCGCGCAGCGCGGATTGAAGATGCCGCGACCAAGACCCTGGGCACGTTGATCGGACAACTGTTTGGTTCGTATGTCGTCACCGATGGAAATGGCGGCGAGGAACGCGACGACGATCTTCCCGGCGACGTGATCTCCTTTCGCACGCGCGTGCAACTGAGCCTGTCTGCGCAGGACTACGCCAAGACCCAGGCCGACCTCAAAGACCTGGTATCGCTGCGCAACACACTGGTGCACCACTTCATCGACCAGCACGATCTATGGACCGTGGACGGGTGCCGCGCTGCACAGGACGAACTCGGTTCCGCCTACACGCGCATCGATCAGCACTTCGAGCAGTTGCGCGGCTGGGCCGAGCACATGGATCAGGCGCGGCGCCTGGCAGCGGAATTCGTCCACTCGGATGTGTTCCACGACCTGGTGGTCAATGGCATCGCGCCGGACGGCACGGTGGACTGGCCGGCCGCCGGCATCGTTCGTGCGCTACGCGAGGCCGCCGCGCAGTTGGCCGTCGAGGGCTGGACACCGATCGCCGCCGCTGGCCGCTGGATCGCGGACCGGCATCCCGAGCAGCTTCCAGCCAATTACGGCTGCAGCAGTTGGCGGCAGGTGGTGCACGAGTGCCGCATGTTCGAGCTTCGCTACCGTGAGGTGGAGGGGCAACGGGCCGCCTGGTACAGACCTCGCGAGGCATAGCCCCGCGACGCGGTCTCACCTCCGCGCGAGTCGCGAACGACTCCGCCGAGCTATCCCCAGGGGATAGCCGGCACACACAGCCTTCCGCGCAGAACAAACCGGGCGCGCATGGGCTGCGGTTTGTTGACTGACAGCCTTCCGGCCGATGCCGATACTGGCGACTCGCCCCTTCACCGCGAGTCGCTCTCATGGCCAACGAACGCACAGAACCCCTGCAACTGAATCTCGGATCGCTGCGCAGCGCGATGTCGCTGACGCTGCACACGCACCACGCTTCGCGCATCTGGCACGGCCGTGCGCCGACCGAGGGGCGCCCCGGCATCATCGGTCTCAACGGCTTCATCGGCGCCATGAACAAGATGAAGCGCGGCGCCGAGCAGGACGACCCGTACTCGGACTCGTGGATGTTGCGGATCGAGGACAAGCTCGCCGACACCAAGACCCGCTTGCAGACCCTGCGCGAACAGGTGGATCAGGCCTTGGCCGACGTGCCAGCGGCGCTGTCCCTGGGCGAGAACATGAACGTGCAGCCGGTGAAGCTGCCGCTGTTCGTGAACGCCCAGCTCGGTTTCATGGCGGTGTATCTGCTGGCCGACTACGACGACCTGGCACGCAAGCTCATCCTGGCGCACCACACGGCGCTGATCGACCGCAGCACCTTGGAGCGCTGGCTCAATGATGGTGCGCACGCGCTGCGCAGCCTGTTCTCGCTGGCCCAGCAGTACCGCTACTCGGGCACGACGCGCGACGACTTCGCGGCGAAGAACGCGGCGGCGCGAGCGGCGCTGGAGAAGTTCGGCGAGTTGCCGCAGGACGTGCTGGAAGGCACGCGCCGCTCGCGCTTCGCGCCACCCATCGCGCGGCGGTCGAACAAGCCCGGCACGCCGCCTGCTGCGCCTGCCATCGTGCCCGATGCGCAGGCTCCCACGGGTGGCGCAGCCGATGGTGCCGCGGGCGATGAGGGTGCTGGCGCATGACAGCATCGCCCCCTATCAGCCACTCCACGCGCTTCGTGGCGCTGGAACAGGCGGACTTCCAGCGGCTGGAACACGCAGGCTACCTAAAAGGCCTTTTACAGCCTTTTAAGGGTAAGGGGAGTCTGGAGACCTGGGCCAGCCAGTGCGCAGCGCTGCGCGACGACGTGATTGGCCTGGCGCAGCGGCGCGTGCTGCCCCAGGCGCGCGCCTATCCATTCAGTCTGCTCGACGTGCAACTGGCCCAGCAGGCCACTGGCGCAGGGACGACCTTCCTGCGCTGGCGCAACCTCGACCGTTCCTCCATGGGCGTGGCGTTGTGGGAGGCCCTGCTGGCCAACCCCGCGACGCCGGCCTCGCTGATCGACGATCTGTACGCGATCGAACTGCAGCGCATCGTGCTGAACATGCAGATCAGCCTGACCCACAGCATCGCCCGCCAAGCCCTGGAATGCGCCAACAAGGCCGCGCAGGCCGAAGCGGCTTACCTGCGGCGCGTCCACGGGCATACCGCATCCGTTCCACCCACCACCAAGGAGTCTCCATGAGCACGCACTTCGTCGGCGAGGGCAACATCGGTTCTGCGCCGGACTACCGCGAATTTCCGAACGGCAACGACGAGCCACGCCGGCTGCTTCGCCTGAACGTCTACTTCGACAACCCGATCCCGAAGAAGGACGGCGAGTACGAAGATCGCGGCGGCTTCTGGGCGCCCGTGGAGCTGTGGCACCGCGACGCCGAGCACTGGAAGACGCTATACCAGAAAGGCATGCGGGTGCTGGTCGAGGGCCGCACCGTGCGCGACGAATGGGAGGACGCCGACGAGAACGAGCGCGTGACGTTCAAGGTCGAGGCGCGGCGCGTGGGCATCCTGCCGTACCGCATCGATTCGGTGGCGCTCAGCACCAAGCCGGCCGGTGGACAGTAATTCGCCCATCGCCGTTCCCCCGAGGGCGACTGTAGCAACCGTCATACGCCCGCGATGCACCAGCGAGCTATCCCAAGGGGATAGCTCCAAGGTCGTCCACGGAGTTCCAGCCGCCCTCCCGAAACGACGCTCTTGCTGTGCCAGCTCCTACGATCTATGCACACCGCTGCGGCAACGAACCGCCTGCCGATCACAAAGCGGTGTCTGCATCAATCGACTTCCTTGCTGCCGGCATCTCCTGGCCCCGCCAAGCTGACGCCCATCCGATGAACCGCACATTTCCAAGGAGGCTTCATGCGCCTTTTCCTGTGCGAGAAGCCGTCCCAGGGCAAGGACATCGCCCGTGTGCTGGGTGCCGGTCAACGCGGCAACGGCTGCTACAGCGGCGCGGGTGTCGTCGTGACCTGGTGCATCGGTCATCTGGTAGAGGCGGTTCCGCCCGAAGGCTACGGCGAGCAATACAAGCGCTGGGCCATCGAGCAACTGCCCATTCTTCCTGAGCGTTGGCGTGTCGAGCCCAAGGCGGCGACCGCAGCGCAATTCAAGGTCGTGCAGCAGCTCGTCGCCAAGGCGGGCGAGCTGGTGATAGCGACCGACGCCGACCGCGAGGGCGAGATGATCGCCCGCGAGATCATCGACCTGTGCGGCTACCGCGGGCCGATTCAGCGCCTGTGGCTGTCGGCGCTCAACGATGCGTCGATCCGCAAAGCGCTGGGTGCGCTCAAGCCGTCCGCCGAGACGCTGCCGCTGTATTTCTCCGCACTCGCCCGATCGCGCGCCGACTGGCTGATCGGCATGAACCTGAGCCGGCTGTTTACGCTTCTAGGTCGGCAGGCCGGCTACACCGGCGTGCTGTCGGTGGGGCGCGTGCAGACGCCGACGCTGAAGTTGGTCGTGGATCGTGATCGCGAGATCGCGCGATTCGTCTCCATGCCGTATTGGGCCGTGGATGTGCTGCTATCCCATGCCGGCCGGTCCTTCACCGCGAGCTGGATACCGCCCGAAGGCAGCACGGATGCAGCGGGTCGCTGCCTTCAGCAGCCGGTGGCGCAGCAGGCTGCGGATCGCATTCGCGCGGCACGCGATGCGCAGGTCGTGTCGGTGGACACCGAGCGCGTGCGCGAGGCACCGCCGCTGCCATTCGATCTGGGCACCTTGCAGGAAGTGTGTTCGCGTCAGCTCGGCCTCGATGTGCAGGAGACGCTGGACATCGCGCAGGCGCTGTACGAGACGCACAAGGCGACGACCTATCCGCGCAGCGACTCGGGATATCTGCCCGAAAGCATGCTCGCGGAAGTGCCGGCGGTGCTCGATGCACTGCTCGCCACCGATCCCAGCCTGCGGCCCTTGATCGGCCAGCTCGACCGCAACCAGCGTTCGCGCGCCTGGAACGACGGCAAGGTGTCGGCTCACCACGGCATCATCCCGACGCTGGAGCCCGCCAACCTGTCGGCCATGAACGAGAAGGAACTGGCCGTCTACCGGCTGATCCGCGCTCATTACCTCGCGCAGTTCCTCCCGCACCATGAGTTCGACCGGACGGTAGCGCAGTTCTCGTGCGGCAGTCAGTCGCTGGCGGCCGTGGGCAAGCAGATCGCCGTCACCGGCTGGCGCGAGGTGCTGGCGACGCCGGGGCCGGACGATGCCGACGGCGAGGATGCGCAGCGCAGCCAGGTGCTGCCGGCGCTGCATGCGGGCCTGTCCTGCCCGGTCGGCAAGGTGGATCTCAAGGCGCTGAAGACGCTGCCGCCCAAGCCCTACACGCAGGGCGAGCTGATCAAGGCCATGAAGACTGTCGCCAAGTTCGTGACCGACCCGCGGCTGAAACAGAAGCTGCGAGATACCACAGGCATCGGCACCGAGGCGACACGCGCCAACATCATCAACGGTCTGATCGGTCGCGGCTACCTGGTCAAGAAAGGCCGCGCCGTCCGCGCTTCCGACGCGGCATTCACGCTCATCGACGCGGTGCCCTCGGCCATCGCCGACCCCGGCACCACGGCGGTGTGGGAGCAGGCGCTGGACATGATCGAGGCCGGCCAGATGGCGCTGGACACCTTCATCGAGAAGCAGTCCGTGTGGGTCGGCCAGCTCGTGCAGCAGTACCGCGGCGCAACGCTCTCGCTCAAGCTGCCGCCGGCGCCGGCCTGCCCGCAGTGCGGCGCACCGATGCAGCAGCGCACGGGCAAGAGCGGCGCGTTCTGGTCCTGTTCGCGCTACCCGGACTGCAAGGGCACGTTGCCGATCGAGTCCCCGACGGGCCGGCGCAGCGCACCGCGCAAGCGGCGCGCTGCCTCCAAGGCGTCCTGATCCTCGCTTCCCCCTGCCGCGCCGGCCACTTCACTGGCGGCGAGGCAAACGTCCCGCACCGCGCGGGACTCCAAAGCGCGCGTCTCCTTCTGCAACGGTGTGCGCGCCCCGTCTGCCCGCCGTCGGGCGACGGGGCGAGAAGGTCATTGCTCCACGAATCGCGCCCGCCGCCATTCCCTTGATCGGTGTGCCTTGCCTCGGTCACGAGGGGCTTCCTGACGCCTTGCCGCCGCGCGAGCCGTGAGGAGGCCCCTTGGGCCGAGGGTATTCCGTGCCGGTGCCCGCCGGCGAAACATCGGGCTCCCTTTGTGTGTGGATGCACGCCAGAGGTTTCCGGCCCCAGCCACGAAACGGGCCGGGTGCGATTGCTGACGCAGCGAACGGCTCTGACGACGGCCTGCGCTGACGCAGCCCACAGGTGGTTTTCCATTCTCTTCAGCCGAAGGCCCGTGTGGCCTTCGGCGCCCTGGTCTTTGCCTTGTCCCGTGACGCGGGCCATTGCCCTAAAGCGGGCCGTCCGCGATTCGGTTTTCCCTGCGACGGCAGCCATGCTTCGCGCCCATCCTCACGCCATGCGTTGCTGACAGTCGTCAGCGGCATGCCCTGGCAGTCTCGGTCTTCAAGACTGCAACGCGGTTCGCCGCGTCGACCGATCCAGTCCGCTTCGCATCGCCCACCGCGGACGCTCGCCGGCCTGGCGACGATGCACTTTTCTCAACCACCCGAGGGGAACCCCATCCCCTGCGGGATGCGTGCTCCCCGACCCACCAAGGAGCACGGCATGTCTGAACCTTCCGCATCTTCCTCTGCAACCGCAGTGCGCAGTGGTGCGCTGGCGCTGACCTGGACCGGCAAGCGTTTGCCGCTACAGGTGCTGCGCAGCGCGGCCGGCCACTACATCGGCACACAAGACGACGAAGGACCGGTATCGCGGGAGTCCGTCGAGTATTTCCCGACCCACCTCGCAGCACAGCGCGCCCTGGATACCCATGCCTGGACACAGCGCGCTCACCCCTGATTCCCACCCTTCAAGGAGTTCTCTCATGAATCTGTCTTTACCCGAAGACGTGCTCGATCAGATGGCGCTGGAACAGGCGCACTTCGACGCTGCACCGCAGGCCTTCTTCGAGGCCTGGAAGCGCGGCGCGCAGATCGCCGGCCACGAGTGGTTCGGCGACGGCACACGCGAAGGTCTGCAGCGTGCCACCACCAAGTGGGACCTGCGGCCCAACATGCTGATGCTCAACGACGCCCTGGGCGTGCTGAGCAGCGGTCAACGCATGTTCCTGTCCGCGATGGTGAGCTTCTACAACTCCCGCGAGGGCGGCGCGATGCTCAAGCGTTGCGGCTTCGAGGGGCTGTCCGACTTCGGCGGCCTCGATCTGGAACGGCGCCAGGTCATCGCTGACCTCACGCTGCACTACAACGGCTGGTGAGCCGCGCCTGGCAACCCACCGTCTTTTCATCCCACCCCACGAGGGACATGCGTCCTCGTTCGGGGCCATGTCCCTCCTTCTTTTCGCAGGAGCGGCCATGTCCCGAATCACCATCTTCCACTGACCTGCACCGCCCGCCACCAGGGCGGCCCGACGCCGCGGCCGGCTGACCGGTTGCCACTTCATCCACTCGCTGGGGTTCAATCCCCGGCAGGGGATTGCCTCGGCCATCCTCTGCTGGAGGAATCCCATGTCCCATTCCAACAATCCCTTCGCCCGCGGCTACGATGGCCTGTCCGTGCAGCGGCTGCTGGCGATTTCCTACGACGACGACTGCCCGCTGAGCTACCTGCCGCTGCACGTCTCGCAGTCGCACCTGCCGGACAGCCAGGTCGAGCGCCATGCCTGCGTCTTCTGCGACGACTTCGCGCTGATCACCGAGGGCCAGAACGTGCCGCCCGAGCTGGACGCGCAGTGCCCCAGCCACGGTATCGCCCGAAACCTCGTCTACGCCGTCATGGCCGAAGAAGCCGGCCAGCCGCTGCACGTCGGCGATACCTACTCCGAGGAAGCCGCGCGCGAGGTGGTACGCCGCCTGCGCTTCGAGACCGGGTTCTACAGCCGTGCCTGGGAAATCAGTTCGGCGCACATCACCGAGGAGGCCGGTCGCTTCCTCGCCGAACTGGCGGACATCGCCACGCCGAGCGGTTTTCTGTTCGTGGCCTTCCGCATTCCCTACAGCCCGGCGGTCGGCGTGAAGCTGATCGCCACGCCCTGGACGGATGCGAACCTGCAGCATGTCGAGGGCATCACCGCCGAAGAGCTGCGGCAGGAGCACCGGGCCAAGGGCGTGCCGGAGTCCCTCGTGGAAGTGTTGCACCTGGCTGCGCTCGCCGACGTTCGCATGTTGGTGTTCGATGCCGACGCGCCAGTGCTGGACGGGCTGACGCTCTACGACGACGAGTAACCCGCAACCCATTCGAGCCCCCACGTCGGGGCTCTTCTTTTTCGCGGAACGCGGTGCCGGCGCATTACCGATTCCCAACGGACGGTCGCCGCCATGTGCCGCACGCTGGCCGCATGTTCGCTGGCGTTGCCGGCAGCATGCCCAGGCAGTCGAGACCTTCAAGACTGCGGCGCGGTTCGCCGTGCTGGTTGCTTCGTTCTCCGGGCGCACCCGCGTCCATCCACCTCACCCTCAAGGGACAGACCTTCCTCGCGGGCGGGAGTCCCTTGGTTGCCACAAGGAGTCTCCCCATGGATACCCAAGCCATCCGCGCACAGATGCCGACGCTCGTTGTCGGTCATGTGCCTTCCAACGTCCGTTCGTTCAAATTCAACATCTTCGACGGCCAGCCCAAGGTTTCGACGCTGGGCTTTCACATCGACCCGAAGCCTTTCGAGGGCAAGGTCATCGCCACCACCGACGAGGCCATCGTCGTCAAGACGGGACGAGCCGAGTTCGCGGTGCTCGATCGCACGCTCGTGACCGAAGTGCCCGACGAGGGCGCCAAGGTGCAGGTCGAACCCTATGTCAGACGCCGCTTCGACGGTCAGCGGGCGGACACGCCCGAGGAGCAGACCGAGTTCACCGCCGACGGCCAGCCCTACACGGTGAAGCGGTTCGTGCTCGGGGCCGCACCGGCGAAGCTGCCGATCCCCGAGCCGCGCTGCCCCGAGCTGCAGGAACTGGTCGACCAACTGGAGCAGTTGCCCGCTCCCGACGGTTTCCGGCGCGTCACCCACATGCTGGTGGATGCCGGCGCGCGGGACATCACCTGGGTCGATCCGCTGCCCGCCGACATCATCCGCACGCCGCCGGCCATCGGCTTCACCGTCGCCACGAAGAAGTTCCAGGGTCGCGTCACCGTGCTGTATGAGCGTGGCCTCGACCTCTACGCGGTGGAGCTGCACCGCGACGGCGAGCTGGTCGAACGGGTCGATGAGGTGTTCTTCGACACCCTCGGCGAGACGCTGGAACGGCTGATCGACGACGGGAGTTGGCGGCGCATCCGCGTGCAGTGCCTGTCGTGTCGTAAGGCTATCCGGCACTGATCTCACAGCAGCTTCCCGCCCTCGCGGCGGGAAGCCTCTTTTCCTGCCCCCTGGAGATCACACCCATGACTGTTCGATTCAAAGGCACGGAGCTGCGGCCCGTGCTCGCCGAAGCGGTGGCGAATCAATGCCGCGTCATCCTGGTCAAGGATCAGGGCGTGTACTTCCTGGCCGAGTGCGGCGAGCGCCGACCCGATGGTCGCCAGAAGACCATCGCCTATGCCGCTGGCTGCAACCCGGATGTCGATGCCTTCGATGACTGGTGGGAGCTGGCGCGCGCCGAGTTCGGTGGCGACGACTTCGGCGAGTTCTTCGATCCGCAGGAGGGCGTGTTTGCGCGCATCCTGCGCAGCGAGGACGACCTCGACGTGTCCGCCTCCGCGACACACCTATCGCTGCAGGCGGTTCCTCCCACGCCCAGCGGTAACTGACCGCCCATCCCTGGCCCCCGCTTCGGGGGCCTCTTTCTTCCCGGCAATGCGGACAGCCGCGAGTGCCGATTGCCGCTCGCCTGCGCGCCGTCCTGGCGCCACGCTTCCGGCCATGTTCCGCTGACGTCCGTCAGCGACATGCCCAGGCAGCCACGATCTTCAAGGCTGCGACGCGGTTCCGACCGCGTTGATCACCCCAGTTCGCACCGGCATCCATGCGCGAACGGCCATCGGTTCTCGATGGCGATGCCACCAAGCTGTTCCATCAACCCACGCGGGGGTTCCACACCTTCCCCGCCTGGGTCGGGTGTGTCTCCGCCTCTTTGTTCTTCAGGAGATTCACCATGACCACTTCCACCGAAAAGTCCTACTTCGATCTGCACATCACCGGCCTCGGGTACCTCAATCGCATCCGCGAAGTGAAGCCCAAGAAAGGCGATGCGTTCCTGGCCTGCGACATCGCGGCCCTGAACGGTCCCAGCGATGACGTCTCGTATGTGCGCTTCGACACGCGCGTATCGGGATCGGAAGCTCAGCACTTGGTGCGCCGCTGCATTCAGGCGGTCGACGCCGAGAAGAAGGTGATGATCGGCTTCCGCCTGGGCGACCTGTGGACCGACACCTTCACCTACTCCAAGGGCAAGCGTGCCGGCGAGCAGGGTGTGAGCCTCAAGGCCCGCCTGCTGTTCGTCAGTTGGATCAAGGTCGACGGCAAGCTCGTCTACAAGGCCGAACCCAAGCCGACCGAGACCGACGAGCGGGACCCGGAAGTCCCTGTGACGTCCGACGCGCCCGCCGCGCAGCAAGCCTCGGCACCGGAGCCTTCCAAGCCCGTCGCCGACGCTGCCGATGCCCCCGCATTGGCCGTTGCCGAGTCGTTCTGATCCGCAAGGCCCCATCCTCGGGGCCTTGTCCTCTCTTCGTCCGCAGGAGGCCTTCATGATCACCATCCCCGGCCAACTGGCCATCAAGACCATCCACGGCAGGAACGGCGACTTCAACGTCGGCCGCCTGGCGACCTCGATCGGCGAGTTCGTCGTGAAGAACGCCGAACTCGATCAGTACCGCGAGGGCAAGTACGACGGTGATTTCGTCATCGTCGAGATTCGCCCATCCACGTACAACGCCAACGGCCGCATGGTCATCGAGATCCGCGCCCATCTGGGCGGGATGACGCTGTCCAACATCGACGCCCTGAGCCGCGACGAAGCCCGCCGGCTGAGTCCGCAGGAAGTCGATCCAATCGACGAGGAAGCGCAGGCGCCCGCGCCGGCAACGCCCCCGGCCAAGCCGAAGGCGAAGCCGCGTAGTCCGCGCGACCCCCTGGTCGATACCACGCCGTTCGGCAGCGAACCGGCTCCCGTGTCCGCTGCGGCCTCGGCCGAGGCAGACGACGCGGCGCTGTTCGGTGCCTTGTGGCCCCTGGGCGAGACCGTGAAGCTCGATGCGACCGTGGATCGTCGTGTGCTGCGTCAGCAGCGCGACCGTCTCGACAAGCTGGGCTACGAGTTCGCTCCGTTGTCCCAGGACTGGCACCTCAAGGCTGCCTGATCCATCCGCCGCCTTGCGCGGCATTCCGCCACCCGCCGGGGCTCTCCCCCGACGGGGAGGGCTCCGGCCTTTTCTTCAAGGAGACCCTCATGGGCTGGACCTTCGTTCGTCAGACGCACGATCAGTTGATCCGCGAGTTGCTCGCTCCGCAGGCATCCGAACGCGCTTGCTGCGAAGTCATCGACCACACGCTGGACGGCGACGTTCTGTGGACCGTGGTTCGCGTCACCGCCAGGCAGGCGGGCGTCATGGGCCTCGCGGCCGGTGAGTTCGTCTGCTACATCGGTTGCCATCTGTTGGAAAGCTCGGGCGGCGATTGGGGCTACAAGTCCCTCGATGAGTCCGTGCATCCGTACTACTACTCGTGCCCGCTGCGCTATCTCGACATGGCGCCGGTGCAAAGCTCCGAGTGGCGGGAGCGGGTTCACCGCTTCCACGCGGGGCGCGCTGCCTAGCGGCACGCATCTTCCGTCACCCAACCGGGGCGAGCACGGCCCCACGGGCTGTGGTTGCTCCTTCTTTTCCAAGAGGACATCACCATGCCTGCACCTTCTTCCGCGAAACCGCTGTACCGCATCGACGAATGCCCCGACCTCATGGCCGACGCTTGCGTCGGTGACGAGCAGGGCAATCTCGTCTTTCTCTCGATCTGGGCGCGCGACACCGCCGTTCAGGAGTTCCTCGCCCGCCTGACCCTCGGCCGGGATGAACAGGGACTCGATCAGTTCCACGTCATCACCGAGCAGGGCGCATCCATCCCGGTCTTCGTCGGCAACGTCGAGAACCTGGAAAAGCGCATCACCCGTGCCTATCGGCGAACGCTGTTCGGTTCGCTGACGAATGTGTGGCTGTTCGATCGTCGCTGCGTGAAGCCAGACAAGGCCAACGCCAGCGCGCTGGCGCTTCTGCCCAGGGATTCCGCTCACCGGCTCGACCGGCTGTGGACGCTGGTGCAGGAGACCTGCCCGCTGCCACTGCTCGACCACTGGCGCGACACCGTGCTGGCGCTGTTGCAGACACGGCGAATGCTGACCGGTCTTCCCTTGGCCCTCGGGCCGCTGGAAGGCCATCGGCTGGCCCTCGATGTCCCGGCGCTGACGAAGGCGTTGGGCGAGCTGATCCGCAACGGCACCCTCGGCGCCACGCAGTACGAACTGGCCGCGGACGCACCGCTTCGGCGTGTGGCGTGAGCCATCCCCACGGGCATGCGCGCCGCGCGTGCCCGCCTTCCTTCATCCATCACCAGGAGAAATCCATGGCACTCATGTTTCCGCGCCTGGCGCGCAACTTCATTCGTAACGGCTACTTCCCCACCGACGAGCCGACGCTGGAGCGGGCCTTGTCCGCGCTGGCGCCGTCTCCCGGCGCCATGTCCATCCTCGATCCCTGCGCCGGCGAAGGCGTGGCGATCGCCGAAGCCGCCCACGCCCTCGGGCGCGAACAGGTCCAGGCCTTCGCCGTCGAGTACGACGCCGAGCGTGCCCGCCACGCACGGAAACTGGTCGATCGCTGCATTCACGGCGACCTGATGGACACGCTGATCTCGCGCCAGTCCTTCGGCCTGCTGTGGCTCAACCCGCCCTATGGCGACCTGAGCAAGGACGTGAACGGCAACATCGGCTATCAGGGTCAGGGCCGTGCGCGGCTGGAAAAGCTGTTCTATCAGCGCGCGCTGCCGCTGCTGCAGTACGGTGGCGTGCTGGTCTTCATCGTGCCGTCCTACGTGCTCGACGCCGAGCTGGTCGGATGGCTGACGCGCCACCTCAAAGACCTGCGCATCTACCGTGCGGTGGAAACGCAGTTCAAGCAGGTGGTGATCTTCGGTCGCAGGATTCGTCAACGCGACCAGGCGTCGGAGTCGGCCAAGTCCTTGCGCGGTCTGCTGCTGCAGATCGGACAGGGTGACGCCGAAGCCGAGGAACTGCCGCTCGAATGGCCGTTCCTGCCGTACACCGTCCCTGCCAGCCCGGCCGAGCCGGAGCACTTCTATCGCGTGACGATGGAGCCCGAGCAGTTCGCCGATGAAGTCGGCCGGCTGCAAGGTCTCTGGCCGGCGCTCGATACGCACCTGGGCGCCGCGCAGCAATCGCTGCGTCCGCCCGCGCGGGCCTTGTCGCACTGGCATCTCGCCTTGGCCTTGGCCGCAGGCGCGATCTCCGGCGTAGTGAAGTCCAAGAGCGGGCGCGTGCTCGTCGTCAAAGGTGATACCCACAAGGAGAAGACCCTCCAGACGGAATACACCGAACGCGACGACGGCTCCGTGGCCGAGACGCGCATCCTCACCGACAAGTTCGTGCCGGTCATTCGTGCATGGGACTTGACGCTGGGCTCGCCCACGTGGGGCGAAGTGCTGACCATCCGCTGATCGCTGTTCCCTGACGGTTCGCCGTCGCTTTCATCCACCCACCGGGGTCACGTTGCCCCCGATGGGGTGCCGTGGCCCCTTCTTCCAGAAGGAGAAACCACCATGGCACTCGCAATCCTCAACCTCGCATCACAAGCACGCTTTTCGCCCGGGCAAGTGGTCATGACCGCCGGCGTCGACGAGCTGGTCCGACAGGGCCGGCTCAATCCCAGCGCGTACCTGCGCCGCCATCTTCATGGCGACTGGGGCGACCTGGACGACAGCGATCAACGGCAGAACGATGCCGCGCTGAAGTCCGGCGAGGATCGTCTGTTCTCGTCCTACCAGGTCACGCGCGACCTGAAGCTCTGGATCATCACCGAATGGGATCGCAGCGTCACCACGCTGCTGTTGCCCAGCGAATACTGATCCACATCCAGCGGCACCTACAGTTTTCTTTGCCGCGTCTTTCTTCCCACCCAGGGGCATGTCACCGCCCCGTGGGGGAGGTGCATGCCCCATTGCTTTGGAGCATCACCATGTCCCTCGATCTCGAAACCGTTCCCGTAACCGCTGTGCAGGGCGACCTGCTCGAAGCGGCATCTTCTCCTCTCACACTCAGCCTGCAGGATTTCGTATCGGAGTTCGGCGACGAGTTGCTCGATTCGCTGAACCGCGCCAATCCTCCGGTCTACACCGGTCAGGTGCGGGTGCATCGGCAAATGATCCTCGCCGCACTCAAGCGCAAGCTGTTCCCGGCGCAAGCCGATGTGGTCCATGCCGTCACCGAGCTGTTGGTCGACCGCGGCGAACGCGCCGCGATCGTCAATGGCGAGATGGGTTGCGGCAAGACGACCGTCGGCATCGCCACGGCCGCCGTGCTCAACGCCGAAGGCTACCGCCGCACCCTGGTGCTCTCGCCACCCCACCTGGTCTACAAGTGGCGGCGCGAAATCCAGGAGACGGTGGCCGGTGCCAAGGTCTGGGTGCTCAATGGCCCGGACACGCTGGTCAAGCTGCTGAAACTGCGCGAGCAGTTGGGCGTGCCGGCCCAGGGCCAGGAGTTCTTCGTCCTGGGCCGAGTGCGGATGCGGATGGGGTTCCACTGGAAACCTGTCTTCGTTCGACGGCGCACGCCTCACGGCGACGTGGGGGCCTGCCCGGATTGCGGGCATGTCATCACCGATCTCGACGGCGAGCCGATCAACCCGGTCGAACTCGAAGCCGAAGAGTCCCGCCGCAAGTGCAGCCACTGCCGTGCACCGCTGTGGTCCTTGATCCGTCCCAGAGGCCTGTCCGCCAGCGACCAGTCCTCGACCGTGCTCAAGGCACTGAAGCGTATTCCAACCATCGGGGAAGTCACCGCGCAGAAGCTGATGCAGAAGTTCGGTGACGCCTTCCTCGCGTCGATGCTCGGGGACAACGTCCACGAGTTCATCAACCTGATGGACGACCGCGGCGAGTTGGTCTTCTCGGATCGGCAAGCCCACCGGATGGAACGCGCGATGGCCAACATGGAGTTCGGCTTCGGCGAGGGCGGCTACCAGCCGTCCGAGTTCATCAAGAGGGTGCGACGTGAAGTCGTCTGAGTAATTGTTCCAACGGGGGCAATCCCGGCGAGGA
>OKKB01000106.1_pt1 | contig 54025 bp, 34 predicted proteins | sample 1613931 | NCBI WGS metagenome assembly OKKB01 (sample SAMN04436893, study PRJEB24849) | human gut metagenome | biome: human gut; feature: NICU; material: stool | host: Homo sapiens | place: USA: Saint Louis, MO | collected 2012-02-08
TGTGAATGATAATTGAGAAGAGAGGTTAAATAATTTTTCCAAAACAATTTTTTTTCTTCCGTATACACATTTTCAGCTCATCTCTGGCTATATCAACAATCATGGCAAGATCAGGGAAACGTACCAACAACACCATATTCAGGAAGAGTTTACGGATCCAGGAACAAAAGAAGTATGCTGAGCAGGATTCAGATGTAAAACGATATCAAGAATTACTAAAGAAGGATTTAGAAAAAGATATTCCTCCTAAACGAGCGAAGGGGAAAAGAAAAGCAAGAAAGAAACCCGATGATCAAAGTGTCCTGGCACCAATAGCGCTTCCACAACGACCCAAGTTTGCCAGTGCTCGAAAGTCAAAAGAGGAAGTTAAGCCCAATTATTCAAATTCGAATGCATTGCCGCCAAGTCTAATGCAAACCACGACAAAATCATTTGAAAATAGAGTACAACTACAACACACTTACCCTGAATTGATTAAACTAATCAATGATAATTTGTCTCGAAACACAATTGATATACCATTAGTCCATAACTTTGCTCCCAAAAATCTAGAATTAGAACAGCAAAGATTTAAAATTCCATCCAATTTCTATAAAGAACCTAATTATTCATTATCCATAACTGACGAGATGGAATTTTTTTTTTGTGAAAGTATCAAGAATGAAATTCCATTAGTTTAAAGATCACATAAACGTTCAACAATTTTCAATAATGCAGAGTTCTCCAGCTCAGGATACTTCAAAATCAATTGTCTTAATTTCTTTTCCAATACCTTAATTAAATTCAATGTATACTCCAAAGATTTGGACTCATTTTTCATAAAGCTTAAACTTAAGTCAATTAAAGAATTTTGGGAAACACGATCGGAGCTAGAGTCGTAATCATATAGTATTTTGTGTACAGGTGAATCCTTAGTGGTTCTTAGACAATGTAATATAGGCAATGATAACTTTCCCTCTATCAAGTCTTCACATGTAGTGCCTTTCATCGCAGAATACTTGGCATCCACTAAATTCAAATAATCGTCTCTAACTTGATACAAAATGCCCATTAAATTTGCAAGGGATATTAATTGATCGTTTTCTTTGACATCTGAATACAACAGCAATAATTTGATTGCCAATCTGAACAACCCACCAGTTTTATCTTTAATCATTTCCAAATACTCTTCCACGTCTGGTAACTTTTCTAATTTCTTCAAATAATCTCTCCAATAAATATCTAATCCTTGACCACGATGTAAATTAAGCAACTCGTCAATTAAAATTTGTGACGATTTGAACTTTACTTCCATACTCCCATGCGGTCCACTTAATTGTTGAGCTTGTTGTAACGCCACAAAATACATTAGATTACCACAATTTATTGTTGTTGGGATCCCATATTTTACATGTGCCACTGGGACCCCGCGTCGATATTTGGAATCATCTTCAATATCATCTATCAATAATGAAGAGTTATGGAAAACTGAAATAATTTCACTTATTCTTGCAAGTAAGGACTCATCAGAAATCTTGTAAAACAAATCATTGAATGCATGTAAAAACCGAGTTCTAACATTTTGATTATTGCTAGGGGTTTCGGATATATATGTATAAGGTTGCACTATCGGATCTGAAGATTCTGGAACGTAGGCTTCAGTAGGTTGAATTAATTTGTTAATGTCTAGTTGCATGTTGTAATTTGAAAATAAAATGTAAAGGGAAGTGGCAAAGAGATATCTAGAGTGCTATAATTATTGTTTTTCTTCTGTTCCAATTTACTTTTTTTTTGATCTATTATGATGTAGCTAACAGAGTGGGAATTGGTAACCTATTTATAATTTACAAAATCTGTTTTGGTAACCCCTCAAAAGACACATTATATACGAGACTTAATCACGTAGATACAGAAAGAGTGACACGACTATGTCCCTTAAGCCAATAGTTGTTTATTTATAGAATCTAGACACAAATTTCTTGAAAAGACGTGTCCTTGCGCCGTTGTCACCGACAAAACATTTGTATCTTTCTATTAGAACATTGACACATCATGCTGACTTCCTTGACTGAACACTTGTTCAATAAATGAACGAAACTATCCGCACCCCTTCCTTAATTTGTGTTTGATCTACTCGTATAGTGTTGTTGTTAAGTATCATCGAGACTCGCGTGACTGACAGAGATTGTTTATTTTGTGTAACCTTTAAATCTAGAATGTGATATAGAACAATTTGGTTACAAAGAAAAGATTTACCACAACTTCCGTTCCCTTTTGAGCACTTAGATAGTGATATCGTATATTTTCTTTTCCAAACCATCTATTCCAGACACAGATCTATCTCTATACATTCAATAAACTGGTGGATTTTTGTACAAATCACAAGCGTGTGGATTGAGCAAACAGTATTTTGGCACCAAAGGAGAAACCCCGTATCCTAATTTGACTAAATACTCCCTGAAGTTTAATATTCTTTGAGTGAATTCATACCCTCTGTGGTGTCCGTTGGAATCCTTGTTCCCGCTCCAAGTCAATTCAGCAAGTGCTGCAGTACGTGGCCATATCTTTGTAGTCAAGACAGTAGAATCAACTTGCTCCGACCATAAAGCAGCTTCAGCACCTAAAACATGGTTTTTTTCTGTTTCTGTCAAATTAGCAGTGAAATCAAAGTTGTAAATTCGTTGATAAGACTTATAAGGTCCACACCAACTTCCTCCTTGACCTGTGTTAAAGTCAACGTTTTCTGGGGTTTCAACATATCGAGGATCGTTTGTAACCCATCCAGCGTTACCACAATCAAGGTACAAAAAGTCAGACAGCGACACTACAACATCATATCCCCTGGAAGTCAAGTTTTTGACTCCACTAATCTCATGCCAAACTTGCAAAGTGATGTTGCTAGGGATCTTGTCTGCTGATACGTCAGATAGTAAAACATCGTCCCACATGGTTAGTTTCCGGTGATTGACCTTATTAAAAATTGGCAAAGCTTTCTTTAAGTATCGCTTTAACAAGTCTGTAACTGTGTTATTTGGCAGAAGTTGAGCCGAATAGCATTTTTCTTGTAATTCATCATTTCCAACGTGGAAAACATCATCAATGAAAATATCCGACAACTCATTGTAGACATTAGAAATTACCTCATAGGTTTTCTCTGACTCGATGTTCAATTGTCCTGGTGGTGGTTCAACAGCGGCATCTGTCCAAAATGCATCAGCACATTCAACTATTGTTGGGTCGACTTGTTTCCATCCAGCTCTAGCATGACCAGGCATGTCAATTTCTGGAATCACGCGCACACCTCTTGCACGAGCATAATCAACAATATACTTCAAGTCGTTCTTGGAATAAACTTCATCATTACTGTATGCGTCTTTTATCATGTGTGGGTAACTTTCTAATGCCACAGGCCAACTTTGTGAATCCGCCAAATGCCAATGTAAGGAGTTCATTTTTGACAAGGCCATAATATCTATTTGTTCAAGTATTGAGTCCACTGTTAAAAAGTTCCGACCTGAATCAATCATCAATCCTCTATGTTTGAAATTGGGAAAATCAGAAATTGTCACCGACAGGGGTACAACATACTTGTCCTCGGAGGTATGGATTATCAATTGTTGGAGACTAACCAAGCCATGTAATGCTCCCCAGGTGGTTGCTGCATGGATATTAATTCCATCTGTATTAATTTTCAAGGTGTAAGATTCATTAACTCCAAGTTGCAAGTCGACTGTAGCATCGTCTACTTGGATATGTACTAAAGATGTTTTAATATTTTTTCCATTTGCAGTGTTAAAGTCATCAATGGGGAAAGGGTGCCATTTCAGCTTTTCTATTGCCGAGACAGTTCTAACAAATGCATCTTCTAAAAGTGGACAGGAGGTGTTGGCTTGTAACAATCTTGGATTTATAATAATTGCTGTGTCATTTTCCCAGGTTACTGACTGTGGAGCTGGGAGTATTTCAACCTTGGCAGCGTGGACAACCACATTGCACAACCAAAGAAGCAAATGAAAGATAATCATTTTATCTAACACCATTTTGTTTCAAAACCTGCGATTTTTTTGACGTAATATTATTTTTCTTTTCTCAGCAACCACGCAATTAGGTGAGAAAGGCTTATCGACTAGTATGAGAATGTTCAGATAAACATAATTCAGAATTAAATTCAATTAGGGGAGAAATTATTCCAATATTTATACTTTTCCAACTCGGGATAACAGTATTTTACAGGTATGGCGTTTGTAGTCCTTTTTGTTTGACGACAAACTAAAACTCTTTGTGAAAGTTTTGGGAGCACCAAGGATCGGGTTTTACATTCGTGCATTATCAAAATTTTCTTTTACTAGCCACATTAATAGATCTATCTTTTAGAAATTTTTGAAAACACGGACCTTTGTGGGGTAAACCATAAAACGCTTTTACTGTCAATATAGGGTTTATTATAGAAACGGAATTACAAATATTTAAAAATTTGTCAATGCAATTATGTTGTATTATTTCTTCGAGTTCTGACACAAAAACTCGCCGATAAAGACTTCAACAAAAATTGAAAAGATTGTAACCATGTTGTATGCTACATACAATTAATTTGTTACATCAATGCATCTTGGCTCTGAAGAATCAATTCTAGGGATATTATGCATCATTTACACAATTCCTTCCCCCTACTTATATTCAATGAAAATTCTATACAATAATAAATATATTTACAAGTAACAAACAAGTATTAATCTCTTTATATACATTACTAAAAAAAATAAAGCAAAAATCACTTTATCAATTGTTCTTTTTTGTACCTTTGTCATTTTGTTCAAAATTGAAAAACTTGCCTAATACTTTTCCAATTCTCTTCAACTTGGATGGATGCAAATCACTTTCGTCATATGTCTCGTTTACCTTGCCATTTTTGTCATCTTCAATATCCAAGCTCCAATCGGCGTCTGTTCTCTTGGCATTCTTGTCATTGAATGTATCAGCCAAAGCTTCTAGTAAGGCCTTCTGTGTTGGAGTTTCTGGGACAACAGTCTTGACATTCAAAATAACTTCTAAGTTACCACGGTTATTCAAGTTTCTGTTTATTGGTACACCCTTTTCAGGTATAGTTAATTTTCTTCCATTTTGAACACCAGGTCTCACTTTTAATTTTATCTTTTGTCCATCTAAAGTTGGAACAACGATCTCTCCTCCTAATGCTGCAGTGGTCATCAATATTTCTTCATTGATAACTAAATCATTTTTGTTACGACTGAAAACAGGATCCTTTTGTACGTTGATTCTAATAATCAAATCACCATTCACTAATTGGTTATAAGGGTCTTTGGTTACCATTGGAGCATCACCGGCACCAGGAATTCTGATTCTGGTACCATCACTAACACCTGCAGGGATTTCAACAGTCTTAGATTTAGGAATTTCTTGAACTCCATGACCATGGCACGTTCCACACTCATCACTTTTCGATATAGTAACACCAGCACCTTGGCAAGATGGACACGTGGAAGACATATGGAACCCACCCATGACATGAGTAGTTTGACCAGCACCATGACATGTTGGACAAGTATTCTTTTTAGCTCCTGCTTTCAATCCACTTCCACTACATGTTGTACATGAATCAACTGCCTTGTAATTGATTGTCACAGATGTACCAAATATAGAATCTTTAAAGGGAATAGTTTTTAAAACTTCAATATTGTCACCAACATGTTCAGTTACAAAGGATCTACCACCTCTACCGCCACCTGCTCCGCCTCTTCCACCTGCAAAGGCTTCCCTAAACAAATCTTCGAAATCAAATCCCATACCTGAAAATGGGTTGCCTCCAGCTGATCCTCCCCCGAATCCACCGAATGGGTTTCCTCCTTGTCCTGCAAACGGATTGGCATTTCCATTTGCATCAAAGGCAGAAGCTCCAAACTGATCGTATTGTGCTCTCTTCTCTTTGTCTCGCAATAACTCATAACTTTCTTGGATCTTATGAAATCTCTTTTCTGCATCCTTCTCCTTGTTCACATCAGGATGGTATTTTTTAACTAAATCATAGTATGCTTTCTTAATCTGTCTATCATCTGCTGATTTGTCTACTCCCAATGTCTTATAAGGATCAAAATTAATGGCTCTTATTTTTGATGAGTGAAATGCTCTTGTGGCCAAGTAAGTGTAAGGTAATCTACCTGATGCAAAAGATCTAGGCTTAAAGGAACATAAACCTGTTCTAACAAATCTTGCTGAGGGTATTCTCATAATCTTTTATTTTCCTTCTTCTTCTTATTTAAAGCAAATACTCTATGTTCTCTATTTGGCGGAAGCGTAAATTTACTTTCTATTGTATTGAAGAAGTTTCTTTCAAAATAAAGATGAATCAGTATTATTTATATTGAATGAAAATTTTGAAAGAAAAAGTCTATCACGCAAAGAGTGATAGAAATTCTACCATATTCTTTAATTGGGCAATTGCGCACGACTTGGTACAAGTACAGAAAAAAAAAATTACAAAATACAAAAAGTATTATCTATTAATTCAAAAGTTGCAAAACAATAAAAGCGACATTCTTTTTTCTTGACAACCTTATTTCCCGTTCTCTATTGTATTAATAGTCAGCTGCCATTTGGAAAATACTTCCTTGAAAAATCTTATACCTATACCAACATCTTTATACCCAGCGATACTCCTAATAGAATGCATACTTAGTATTGGCAACCCAACATCAATGATTAATTTAGCTCCATTAATGCCTCTCCTGCTGTCAGACATTATTGGGCCAATAGTTCCACCTGAACGAGAGTCGTTTCTTATGTGAAAATGTTGAAGTTTGATCCCCGGCAAGTCGTCTATTATCCGTGTCAAAAATTCATTACCTTTTGAATCACTCAAAACATGAAAATTAGAATCAAACTTAATAGATGGACCAGTGTTTGGGACAGGGAAATTGTTTTCCAAGTACACATTTTTAAAATTTGGATTCAATGCGTGTGTTACATCTGATGACAAAAAGATTGTGTTGGTAGTCAAATTGGCGACTGCTTCTGGTGTATGTGTTTTATATTTATCACTCACAATTGACTTTAAAACATCTATTAGAAACCCACCTTTTGCCCCAGTTCTACTTCCACTTCCTATTTCTTCGTGATTGGCTAGATAAATACCATTCAAGCCATCAAATGTTTTGATATCCTTGTCCAAGTAAAACCTCTGACTATACTCTATCAAGCCATACACTGAATCAAACGCACATAATCTATCATCCAAACTACCCAGATAAATAAATTCGTTGTCCAAACCTCCTCGGCAACTTGTCTGTATGTCTACTAGGTCTAGGTCAAGGTCAACAATAGAAGCAAGTGGAACTTCTGCCAATTTTGATACATATCTCAAAAGTGATAATGAATGACGTTTGTAGAATTTACTCCTCTTTTCCTCGTCAGTAGGGACCAAAGTTTCAGTTGTGTATCCACAAATAGGAACCATCTGGGTCTGAGTATTGTATTCCTTTGGCGACTCAGGGAAAACTTCGGGTAACTGAGGGATGAATGCAATCGGATCAGGATGAGATTTAATCAATTTCCGTGATATTTTTCCTGTATCGTTGTCTTTTACCAAGACAGACCCAGCAAGGCCTAAGTCTCTGCTCAACCATAATTTATTAAGGCTTCCTGAATAAGGTGCTACTCCTAACAACTCGTATCCGTTGACATTATCTCGTAACAGTCCTCGCGGATTTATTTTAACACTCAAGGCATCACAATGACTACCAACAAAACAAGAACCTTTTTCAGGTTTCCAATTGCCGCCAATAATAAATGCAACCAAACACTGATCGTCTTTAGATGTGAAATAAAACCCTGGTGATAAATCTGAGATTGGCTTGTTATCTGGTAGAAAAATGAAACCATTGTTTTCAAGCAATGATTTGAAATGACTGATAGTGTGATATGTTGTTGGGTTGTTGTTCATAAACTCAATATACTTTTCACTGTAACTTTCATAGTAGTTGTCAAATGTATCATCCTTTGCTGAGGGAACATCTTGATTGCTTGGTAATCGAGGGATGGTTGTCGACATATCTGGCAATTGAAATTGAAACATCAGATCGGCTGGTATTTGGTTCTCATTCTCAAATTCGTCGATGGGTTCGTTATCAGTGTATTCGTCATCGATTATTGAAATATCTGGGGTAGATAAGTTCTCTCCATCTTCGAATTCAGTTTCTGAAATATCTGGTGTAGTTGATATTAAACTGTCATCTGAATCCCTTGTTATCAGTACAAATGTTTCTTTGGGGTTGGGGTTATATGCCGGGTTCATGTTCAATTGAATGATTAATATGAAAAAGAAAGTGACATTCACTTGAGACAATTTGTTGCCGTATGAAAACCAGCAAAAAAAAATGAGAGACTCAGATAACTAGATAATTTATGTGTGGCACTGCGGAACTCAAAATGAGTGGATTTGCAAGTACTATGGAAAGGAAAACCTGTTTTGCGACATTTCCAACTACCAATATAGCTGGAACATTGGGAATGTACTACAAATTCAATTCCACTTGGTGTAGGTGTATATAATTTACTCATCCTTTCTTATAAAAATTACATGAATGATACTTTATGTGAAATCTGATAAACCATGTTAATTGAGAGGATGAATGTTTGTTTGAGCTAGATTGTATTTGAAGGTGTTGGGACTGAGTAATTCAATACAAATCATCATTTTAAGGACTCTAGCATTGTTGGACCAGATACTAGGTTGTAGTTTTTTAAAGATTTCATTATGCTCCAACGTTAAAAGAGTCTTCCTTTCCAAACAAATTTGTTTTGTTATATAACAGAACGAAGACATATTTTTTGATCGATACGCGTATTATTTTTGACAATAATTCTTTTTTTTCCTGACTGTTTTTAGGTTTTCTGTCCTTTTTAACAACAATAAACAACGGGAACAAACTTTTCATCTTTTTACTTAGTAAAACAAATCTTCAAATCGTTCATTTATCCACATTTCCTTAAAGCTAGAACAACATAAGTTATTAATGGAAGCTACAATACTCACGGTTCATTGGCACAACGACAATCAGCCAATCTATTCCGTTGATTTTCAGCCAGAACAGTCTGGTCTTGTCAATTCGTCACCAACCAAGTCTGCTGAGTCAACAAGATTGGCAACAGGAGGAGGTGATAACAATATTAGAATCTGGAAAATAACCTCTTCAAATTCGGTGGAATATATGAGTACATTACAAAAACATTCTCAAGCTGTCAACGCAGTTCGATTCAATCCTCGAGGTGACATCTTAGCATCAGCAGGTGATGATGGGACATTACTATTATGGAAGAAAAGTGAAAATATAATAAAAACCTTAGAGTCAGAAGAGGATGAAGATTTGAAGGAAAGCTGGCAAGTTGTCGGCACAATTCGATCAAGCACAGCAGAGATCATGGACATCTGTTGGTCGCCCAATGGGGAGCAGATTGTCACAGGATCAATGGACAATATTCTCCGAGTCTATCAGTTGGAATTTTCTCCTGGAAAAATTACTGGTACATTTATTCGAAGCTTTTCTGATCATACTCATTATATACAAGGTGTCTTTTGGGATCCTTTAAACAAGTTCATTGTCAGCCAGTCAGCCGATCGTAGTGTTAACGTATACCAGATACTGCCTTCTGAGTCAAACAGTATTGAAATAAATTTCAGGCATAAGTTTCAAAAATTTGGAAATTTATATTTGTATTATCCAGAGACTTTGCAGTCCTTTTTTAGAAGATTGGCATTTTCACCAGATGGTTCTATACTAGTGACGCCTGCGGGATTAGAGGAAACATCAAGCAATGAAACATTGAATAATGTTCTTTACATATACTCACGTGCGAGTCTATTTACCTCGCCGATTTACAAAATAACAGGATTGAGTAAGCCAGCAATTGCCGTCAGTTTCAATCCAGTCAAATACAAACTGGATGGCCCTTCAACATTAAAATTGCCATATAAATTGGTATTTGCAGTGGCGACACAAGATGGGGTCGTTCTTTATTCGACACAAGATAATTTTAAGCCTTTGGGACTTGTTTCCAATTTACATTATAGCTCTATTACTGATTTGAAATGGACTGTTGATGGTTCTAGAGTTATTATAAGTTCAACTGATGGTTTTTGTTCAACAATCAACTTCCCTGGTAGTGCATTTGGTGAACGATATATTGGTGTACCTCATGATAATGACATTTTAAGTGGAGAAATACTACAAGCCAAAACTGAACTGAAAGCTGAACCTGTCCCCTCGTCGGAAATACCGAACGAAAAGCTGCCAAATCTGAAAAGTGATAATTCTAAGACTTCCATCCCTACTATTGATTTATTCTTTGACAAGAACCAAAAAGTTAAGAAGAGAATAACGCCAACACTAATACTGTAGGTAACTAGTAAAACAATTTGTGTTTATATACATTTATGTACATACAAGCGATGCTATAAAATGCAAAATTGAAGTTGGGTCGTATTTATATACGTCGGGCTTATAATTCGTTGCTTAACTGGGCAGCCAATCTCTTTCTAGCACCAAGAATCATTTCTTGTCTTCTTTGGTGCAATAAACTGTTGTGATCGCTCTTCGGGTTCTTCGCATCAATGTTGTACTTTTCCAATAAATTCACTGATCGTTTCCCAATCACTTCTTGTTTCTTTGGTTCTTCGCTTGGTGTTGGTGGTTGTTGTGGACGCACGTATCCTGGGGGGAATGGTAAATCACCCAACTCCATGAATCGGTTTACTGTAGCTTCCACATTTCCGGTAGTTTCCAAGTCGTATCTTATCTGTTCGACCGTCAACATAGGGGCAATAGACTGTACAACTTCGATCATAGATTCTGACACTGCTCTTCTACTGTTTCGGTGTGACTGTGTAGATATAGAATGTGTGTCTCTATTTTGGTGTGCGTTGGATGACGTGGTCGATCCTGTGGATTGGTCTTGTGACAAATGATCTATGTTAAACTCATTTTGTTGTGGTATTGGGGACACCATCCATTTCAAAAAAATAAATGCAACTGCAACTGCTCCAATAAATAATACAGTCGATGAGTCCATGATATCCTATGGAATCGAAATTTAATCAAATTAAAGAGGGAAACAGGACGGAAAGGAAAAAAAAATGTATTGATATAAATTTGTTGTGTATTTTCATGTCAACAGAAAAAAAAAATCCAAAATCCTATCACGCTCGCTAAATGTTTTCTTTGTCTCTGTATCTGCGTACAACAACGTCATCCAGCTATCTCGGTTTTCTCTCTCTTTTCACACACACTTGTAGCTGGCGATCACAGTGACTGGAACAATAGTGCTGATTTTGTATTCCTTGTTTACTACATTTAACAACTTACAAAGTCAATATCAAGAACAGATACACTGTCTGGACTCCACCTCTAACTCCTATATTCCAGTAAATACACATTTTGTTCATCTATTGAAACGTTAATTTAAACTCTTTATCTTGGTGCTTCACCTTGTACAAAAAACCAGTTATTATATCATTCTCCTTAGCAGGTAAACTAGAAAAGTGATTTTTCACATGATTAGCAATTTCTAACTTGCTGATTCTACCTGTATCCTTTTGATTCTTTTTACTTCGTTTACTATATGTCTTCTTTCCAATCTCACTGTTCAAAATATCGGAATTTAAAGAATCAATTCGAGAGAAATTATGAAATCCGTAACGTTCTGAATATTTCAACAATGCAGTATCGCTGTACGTGGTAAAATCTAATGGTTGTAGCTTAGGCTTATCTTGGGGTCCATTTGAATTTATGTGTTTGGCTAAATATTGTTGTTGTTGTTGAAGTGCCAATTGGTTCCTTGCCTTTTGTGATATCTTTGAATTCGATGATGAGCCAGCGGTATGTCTTGTGTGGGTATTGGTATTAGACTCTGATTCTGATGCTGATTCTTTGTGACTATTTCGGATGGCCATTTTATAATTAGTAATGTTTGTAATCTGTGTTGATGTTGTGTAATAGAAGTTATCTTGAAGTAACAGAATCTAAGGAGGGAAAAAAAAATAGCTCGCATCAGATTAAAGATGTGTGTGGTGTTTTTCTGGTGCACGAACAATCATTTCCTGGTTAGTAGTGGTGTTTGCTTTGTGTTACTCGAAATACTGTATGAGAATTGTTTGTTCAGTAAGTGCTTTGGGTGACCTACAAGATGCAAAAGAAAGCTCACAGTTGTTGGGTATAATTGATGGTAGATTTTGGAGGATTGGATTAACATGTTCGTAGGAACAAGGTATAAAATATGGATAATTCGTATTCCATTATTTTTGTTCAGAAAACTATATCAATTTTTATCAAAAAATAGTTGATGGAATTGAGTCAAAGAAAGAATTAACATTAGATATCAAAAAACTTTATATACTATTTAACTATTTTATCACACTCAAATAATACTGTTTATGTAAAACTAGGCATACCAATACCAAGTACGTAAAAATGATACACAATTACTCACGCTATTTCAATTCGTTAATACATTTTAAAAGTTGTTCCCCATCTTGAGGAGTTTTTACTTTGATCACATAGGTGATGATTTTCGAGCTATCATCGGCGTCAATAGTAGGAACACGAATCAAAGAGCCGTTGCCAATACTATCATACTTCACACTAGACAAAATTAAAGTATTCAAAAGAACTCTCAAACTTCCGTCTGCACGTATTAAGATTCTTGACTTTTTAGTTTGCTCATTGAATAACACCTTCAATTCTCCAATACCTTTATTTGTGTATGGATTCTCGGAATTTTTGGAGTCATATTCCATTAACTTCGAACGTATAGTGAATTTTGCAGTTTCATTTTCTTCTCCACTCTTACTATCAACCTGTTCATTCGATAACTTAGCCACAGGCTCAAACTTACCACCTGTTTCCTCTTCAGGTACAGTTTCTTCATTTTTCTTCTCCTCTGGCTTATCTTCTGGTTTTGCACTACCAAATGGAAATGCAAATGCTGGTTTTGTCAGACCAAACGAGCTAGAAGATGTCGTTACTGTTGATGATGTTTCATTCTTTTGATCTTCTTGTTTCTGGGCAAAGTTAAATGCTCCTGTTGGTTTAGAACCAAACAGAAATGCATTGTTGGATGAATTTGATCCAAAATTAAAGCTTGGAGTAGTTGCAGAATCGCCTTGGTTGTTTGAAGCCCCAAAAGTAAATGGATTTGCTTTAGACGATCCAAACACGAACTTTGGAGCTTCTGATTTGTCCTCTTGTGTCTTTGCACCAAATGAAAAACCAGTTGTGGCAGGCTTGTTCGCATTATCTGAGCTATTTCCAAATAACGATGTTGCTGGTTTATCTCCCTGAGCTTCCTTTGCACTATCAGTTTTATTTGGCTGTGTTCCGAAAGAGAATGATGGCGTGGTGGTGGCGGTTGCACTAGCGGATTCATCTTTCTTATCAGTAGTAGATCCAAAAGTGAATGCCGGTTTAGCATTTCCTTCGTTATTCAGAGATCCAAATAATGGCTTGGAAGAAGAATTTGTTGTACCGAATGAAAATGATGGAGTTTCGGTCTTTTTTGTTTCGGTATTTGCAGAAGAGTCTGTTTTATTTTGAGAATTTCCAAAAGAAAAGGTACTCACTGGTTTCTGTTCTGTGGTGTTCCCGTTTGAGCCAAAAGAACCTCCAAACAAACTTGGAGCCTTAGTTTCACCTCCCTTGTTTTGGCCAAATCCAAAGAGACCTGTCAGTGTTGTTGCTTGATCCTTGTCTTGAGTGGTTGCACCAAATAATGGTGTACTTTTCACTTCGTCTTCTTCTTTCTTTTCATCTAATTTTGATGTATTATCGGCACTATTGGACGTCAATTTAAAAACACTATCTTGAATGGGCTTGTTGAATTGAAAAGTTGGACCCTTGATCTCTACATCATCTTCCAGATCATCTGAATCTGGTGCATTTTTTTTGGCCAATGTTTTAGGGTCAAATGTAAATGGTGATGATTTGGTAGTAGGGTTGGATGTGAGGGTAAACTTAGGACCTTGAACTTTGACTTCTTTGGTTTTAGAGTCTTCCTTGTCGGATTCAGATTCTGAATCTGAATCTAAGTTGATCAATTCCCTTTTGGTTTCGGACTTTGATGCCTCATTTGGAACGGAAGATGAAACTGGTTCTGTTGAAAATGTTGGAGGAGCGCTTGTAGTAGATCCCGTAATTGATGATGACGGTGTATTGAACGAGAATGCTGGTTTAGTGGTAGTTTGTTGTTGTGAATTGGAGTTAAATGAAAAAACAGGACCGTTTGACTTAGACTCTGAAGATTGGGCAGAAGGTTTGAAAGAAAACGGAGTAACTGTAGCAGCTGCTGATGGAGCGCTTACATTACTTGGCTTGAATTGAAATGAACTTGTTGGGGGTGGTTGAACCGGTTCTTTTACTTCTTTAGATGCAATTTCCAGGAAAGTCTCATTTTTCAGTATACTTTTGTAATAGTCAATATATTTCTGTGCAATTGGGGTGAAATCGGCTATTGTATTAGGCACATTCAATTTGGTGATGGCTTGAATAAAGTTCTCATTTAATGCTTTGATCTTATTGTCTTTGTCTACGGATGCAGTATTTACGGTATTTGATTCTGGTTTGTTTGCAAAATTAAATGGGTTACTGGATTGAGCTGGTTGAGAAGGAGTTATTCCCGATGCAGCATTGTTTCCACTACCACCAAAGGAAAATATAGATTGCGGTGGCTTGTTAATTGCACCAAATGCATTCGAGCCAGCACCAGTGGTGTTCGAGCCTAATCTTCCTTTTGGTTTCAAGATCTTTCTTCGGGATAAGACATCAGATGAGGCTATGGCTGGGGCATCTGGCTCACCATCAGAATAATTTGGCATTCCATCTTTCGTTATTTGCTCATCTGCAACTCTTTTTGCCATGACTGCACTGTGTTAAAATAAGTGATACAGGTGATGAGGTGTACTAGTGTTATACGCTTAACCCATTCACTATGAATTCTCACAAACGAAATAGCAAACAAAGTCAAAACAAATGTGAATTGTGAGAGGATACGAGAGAAAAAAACAACATCGCATGAAACCCTAAGAGCCCTAATAAAATGCACGTGACACACAGAATAACTTAATGTATAGAGCAGTGAGAAAAAAAACTTTTTTGACACTCTATACACTACCATAGTTAAACTCTCACCAAAAATTAGTTTTGTTAATTTCAATACTGATACATATTTTTTTTTCTGGATTTCCTTTCTTTTTTGAATAGCATAGAATCGTCAATAAACGTATGTCGTCCAATACAAATGCCTTGAAAATGGGAGGAATACAGTCATTCTTAGAAAGGGATTAGAAGATGATTGGATAAATGACAGAATGAAGTGAATATCGACAGCGCCAGGGATTGTCATCAACAATTAAGAGATTTACACCTAGTATCAATTTTCAACAACAGTAATAGAAGTGACCAGTCGACAAATAGTATCATTCAATAAAGAGATTTTAAGTTTTATCCAAATGGCTCCATTTTCCTTCAAGTATCAACTAGAGATTAGTTTCAAAGAATCAGTTATTCCCCTACGGCAGTGAATGAAAAATTCTTATTCAAGTCTAAGTATACTAACTAGTACAATTTTTTTAGAATGGCTCCAAAGGTTCAACAAACTAAAGCTGCTAAAGCCGCCGCCGCTTTAGCTGGTGGTAAAAAAGGTAAAAAGAAGTGGAACAAGGGTAAAGTTAAGGACAAGGCTCAACACATTGTCATCTTGGACCAAGAAAAATACGACAGAATCTTGAAAGATGTTCCAACTTATAAATACGTTTCTGTTTCCGTCTTAGTCGATAGATTGAAGATTGGTGGTTCTTTAGCCAGAGTTGCTTTGAGACAATTGGAAGAAGATGGTATCATCACCCCAGTCTTGAAACACTCCAAACAAGCTATCTACACTCGTGCCCAATAAATTAATTAAAAAATATCTATATCTAATGGTTATTTTATAATTTATCTTGTTCTTTATTAATGTTACTAAAGAATAAATGAAGAAGGTTAAAGGGTTTATATAATTGTATATTATGGTAGTAATTAATTTGACCAATGTTTTTTTTTGTACCCTTTTTTCCTGATTCAACATCTCCCTTCAAAGATATATATATCAGTATATAATACATGTTAAAATATTTCGTAATTTTCTTGATTAGAAACAGCTATCTCTCTGTTGCTGTATATTCAGATTCCTAGGGGGTGAATGTAGCATGCTTTATTGCTGTGTGTAAAATATTCGAGATGTGAAATAATTTTTCACATTCAAAATATCCACGAAATACCAGACAACACACCTATTCTAAATCATATAACAATCTTTTCTTACAAGATTAATTCAATGTTCAAAAGAGCTATAGTAGGAAATGTATACAGAATACCGGCACGTTCCTTTTTCGGTGTTTCAAAACCTCAAAGTTATGAGATCTCCAAAATATTGCATGGCTCTCCCAAACAAGTGTATGACATTGTTAGCCAAGTGGACCAGTACAAGACATTTGTCCCCTTTGTTGAAGACTCGTTCATATCACAGAGGAACAAAGACGAGTTACCTACAAGAGCAGGGTTACTTGTGGGTTGGAAAGATATTGTTGAAAGATTTGAGTGTGATTTGATCTGTGTAGAGAACAAAGAAGTGACGGCAAAAAGTCTTCAATTAGATTTATTTGATAATTTGGAAACGATATGGAAATTCCACGAACATGGTGGAAATAAATGTAAAGTTGACTTTAAATTGGCATTTAAGTTTAAGAGTCCTATTTATGATAAGTTGAGTTCGCTATTCGCTCCACAAGTTTCTGAGATTATGATTGGTGCGTTTGAAAGAAGATTGAAGCAAATCAAACTTAATGAATCTATGAAAAAGTATCAAAAACCAAAATTATAGACCATGGTCTTGGTCGGGATTGTGTTTAAAATATTTAAAGGTATTATAGAATAGAGGTTATAATAATAGGATAACAAAAGTATAGAAATAATTACATTATTTATAAAAAGTAAATTCCTTTGTATTTCAAGAAGCATCTGACAAGTCTCTTTCTGAGTTCTATTCATTTAATTGAACTTTGGCCTCTGAATAGGATTGTTGTCATAAGTCAAAAGAACAAATAAGGTTTGCAACAGGAAAATATGGTCTACTTCTCTTAGAACCTCTACCTATTAATCTAGCTAATATGTATACAGACTTTTGATGGTGGATCTTGAGCCATTATTCAAATCGACCAAAATGGTTTTATGGATACTAGTGGTAATTTTAAACAGTTTTAAAAGCAAAACTACTTGTTCAATAATGCTAAAAGACATATTTTTAATTGGATGTATCCAAAAAATCACTTCAGAAAGCTGCAGTGTTTTCTTGAAATAACGAATTCCACATACACTAATCCGAACTCCTTGTTCCGGTAACTTTTTAAAAATGGAATCTCTAGAACAACTGAGATATAAATTAATGGCTTTCTGGGTATCATTTTTTTTATGGTTGATTTTAAGTTGGATCAAATACCCATTCTTAAAAATCTCATAGTTGGGAACTAACCAGCTTCTCATCAATAAAACTTGGCTGTATTCAAATTCTTTAGCAAATTCCGTGAAATCATCCTTCCCGTCGATAGTCCCACGTAACTTTTTCATGTCCTCGTCGACTTCCCAGATATTCCATGGATGGTAAGTAGCTTCATCGAAATCATACAAACTATTATAAGCACTAAGTTGAAAATAGACAATTTGAGTATTTTTCAATATAGATGTACACATTGGACTGCCAGAGTATTTGCCGAAAAATATAGGAATGGTGTCATCGTATTCTAAATTTCTTGATTCAAATTGAATTGAATTGGATTTGTTGTTCCTATCTACTGATCCGGTGGACAATAATTCAGCCTGATCCGATTCGGCAGATCGAATATTTGAATATTGTGCCGTGTTCAATACGAGTGTAGAATCAGCCTCAGCCTTTGATTTGAAGAGCCAACTTTTAGACTTATTGTTTTGTTGTTGCTGTTGTACAGGAGGCGCTGATTGAATGTCGTTTACTAAACTAGGCTTTCGTCTTCGTAAAACTCCTGCAAACCAACTTTTTCTTTTCCGAAGGGGCGGGACTGATTGTTGATCAAATCTATCTGATTGAGTATCATCTAATTGATTTTCTTGATTTAGCGATGGTACAGAATTGTCTTGTTGGTTTTTGGTGTCAACCAGATTGAACTCTGTGGAAAACTTCCTATTTGTGCTCGACTTGAAGGCGCCATTTCTAATTCCAGTAGTTAATGAATCATTAGTCATTGAAGAATTAAGTCTCTCCTCCAATGAGCTACGTCTAATTTCCCCAATGCTTTTTCTGTACATCTCTCTGTAAGCCAATGCTTAAATTAACCATCAAAAAGAGAAGAATAAACCTTTTGTGGTTTCAGAGTAGACGGTAATATTGGCTTTAAAAAAAATAAATGTACACACATATTGTTGGTTGCAAAGTCTAATGAAACAAAAACAATATGTATAAATTGTATCGTACAAAACAGAATAATTTCGTCTCGATGTTTGGACATCAGCTTTATTACTTACATATTAAGAGAGCACGTAGAAGAGCGCCCAGAATGCAGGCTTAGTAACTAGCAGACCAATTAGTCATTTGAGTATTCGATCAAACGATTGAAAAGCCATATCAACGGTAGTAGTTTACGGTAAAGCTTACAAAAGTCTATTCAACAAGCAAAGCCACACCAGCAATATCAACGCTAGTACTTTACATGACAAAAGTTAAATATAACTTAATTTTAAAAGCTAAACCGACAGCAATAACGTCAAAAGAGGTTAACCTGACATCACACTAAAGCTCGGTTTGTATGTTCGGTCTATCTCCGATCCTCGTCCCCCCTTTTCCCCCCTCCCCAGTTCTATTTCTCCTGTTATAAAACTTATTCCATGCATACTGTTGATTCTGCCATCCTACTTCCTTTTACCCATTTCTACTGTAAATGGAAACTTGTTTAGCTATTGTTGTTTGCTATGGTTGATAGAAAAACTATACGCTATGGTTGGAAAGAATGAGGGGATGATGTGAATTTAGGAAATAACATAATTGCTTTTTTCGTTTCTTTTTTTTTTTCAATTTTGGTTGCAGAAGATCCGTTTATCCCTGTTGCTGTATACAGGATTTACGTAAAAAATAGGAGACAGTGAGGAAAACCAAGATAACAAATTTGAACGGTTAATCAATCCGCGATGATTAGAATGAAAAAAAATATCCACAGTAATCTGAATCACCTCAGATGTACCCGATGATTTGGTGCATTAAGTAAATATGGTTATTTGACAGCATCAACTGGTGACAACAACCTTTTGTTTTTCTTTTTAACTTTGATTTAGTTTGTACTTGGAGTGTTTCATCTTTTGCTTGCTTTTATGTACATTGATATGACAACAGTTAGAATGTGGTTTTTGTTAAAGAAATAAAGTCTCCTGTTGTTACAATGTGAACTAAGAAAGCGCAAACAACACGCACAATAAGCAGGAAAAATAAAAAGAAAAGACTAAAACCAAATATTACATTATGTCAGTACAATTAAATAGAAAAGCAAACGTGTGTCATCGTTGACAGCAATACTTATCTTAAAAAATCACCATTTATCTTTTTAAAAGTGATCTGTTAACGCTGTATTATAGCAATGCTGTACTTGAAAATTTCACTTTTCAATTTACTTCAAAAGGGAAGATTAGAAATGAGTAAAACTTGAAATCATTCCAGATGTATGTATGTCGGTATATAGTAGTGTGTTTTGTGCCGATAAGCACAATAGGGGTATATAAATATATAATAGAAAGGAAAAAAAAAGAGAGTCTAAAAGTACAACCAAGTTATTTTTGTCTTCTTTGTGTCTTTGTTCTCTCCTGTGGTTATCTAAAAATTGTAAAATGCATATATACAAAGAAAGCCGACTTTATCACAAGATACCAAAAATTTCAAGTTCGGTTTTTACTGCATCTCCTTCTATTCTTTGATTTCAAAGATATATAAAATCAATAAAATTCCCAGCAATTATTACTTTGTTCAGCATTTTATCCATATATGTATAATAATACTACATTGTCCCTTGATTTGATTTAACCAGTATAATATATTCATGACAGTATGAGTGTCGAATCAACAATTTCTCAGAAACCAATAGCTTTACCAGCAACTATGCACATTCAACCACTACAGCCAATACCCATTGCCAATACTCGTGACATAAAATATGCTTGGCCTCAAACAAATAGAAGTCCCAGTATATCGTCTTCTGCTTCAGACGACGAGGAAGAAGAAGATAATGATGATGACTTATCATTAGAGATTATCGCAGACAGATCATCTACACCACCAACGCCCTGTTCGTCTGTCTGCCATGACAAATTCATGTACACATCTTCCTGTGATAGCTATTTACAATATATTGAGCCAAACCCAGTCTCACCACCTTCCTATGACACATTACCACCAGGTGGTTGTCCAAGATTTCCAGTATCGGCACCATCAATTTTCCCCTATTCCGCGGAAATTTCGTGCGAGAATAATGATTTACAACCACCTGCATATAAACCGGCTATTTATAAAATAGGAGTCGTTGCAAGAAAAATGGAATGGATCAATCCTAACGAATTATCACCACATAGATCATGGAAGTATTACATTATAGAATTAAATTCTACTCAGTTGAATTTTTACAATGTGCCTGCTAAATATGAACATCAGCTTGTCACGTTTAGCCCTGACTCGTTGACGAGTCAACAACCATTTCAAAACTACGATACAAACTTAAACTCGCTATTTACTTGCTCCGCTGATCATCAATTTTATGATATGGTGAAAAAAATGGGGTTAATAGAAAGAAATTTGGGTTGCAGTAAGAAGGGAAAGTGTCTTGTTCGTTCATATTCGTTGCAAAATTCGAAAATCGGGTTAGCTACTGATTATAAAAAACGTGCAAATGTGTTACGAATGAAATTAGAAGATGAGCAAATGCTACTTAATTTTGGTAATGTGGATGAGTTGATCACATGGAACTTGCTGTTGAATGTTGGTAAAGATGTGGCCCTCGATCTTACAGACAGAGAATTTCCCAAATACAGAACGGTGCCCAGAAGAAGACGGAGAAATAGAAATACAGAGGGCAATGGAAGCAGTTCGCTCCTCAGTGCCATTCATCCAAATGGCTCTCTTGCAAGACTTAGATCTGTTTCTGATCCTAACAAGTTTAGAGGAAGATTTTCTAGATTAAAGTCAAAATTATCATCTGCCAAATTATCGACTTATAACAACAGGCAAGTCGTGGAACCAGCTGCAATGTATCTGAACAACAGTCTTCCACGTTCGATTTATTACATTCAATTACCCACGCCAGTAAGTACACCATCAAGTGAATCTATAGTTGCAACAACTAGATCAAATTCAGTTTCAGATTTTCGAAATGTATCGACTGCAGAAAGTTCTGAAACTGAACCACACGATGATGATGACGAAGAGGAAGAGGAAGATGACGGGGAGTTTGATCAGGCATCAGTAAACTCAGCTACGAATGTGCATGTTGAAGAAAGTCCTTCATACTGCTACAAATGGAATCCAGAAAAAAAGTTTGATAAGCATAAATATCATCGCGATTGTTTGAGATGCATCAAACCACTTTTGTATAATTAATTAGCGTAATATCATGGATACAATAGTTCATTACTACCACTCTTTTTTTTTTGAATTTCTAATGCTTTAGCAAGATGAATTCAATTTCAATTGAAATATGCCACAGTTTTGTGTAATTGCGCGAATTTAAATCGGGATAGAGTTGTCCCACTTCTTTTCCTAACCATCTTACAACTATCTCCAAACGTTTCCTCGATACTTCCTTTAAAGCGAGCTAAAAGGAATAGAATTTAATTGCTGTAAAGCTGTTAGGAGCCAACTCAAAGAGGTCTACTCTATGTTTCTGAATAGTAATTACAAATATATAAATCGTCATGCATTAATTCATAAACTCTATATGAGGTAGTCCTAAATAATTCTCCTTTTTTTTGTTTTGTTCTGTATTTTTTATTTCTTTGACCTGTTTAGTTGATTAACACCAGAATTGATAAAACTTGTAATACCATGGCTGTCTCTTATAAGCTTCTCTTTCTTCTTCGAGCTCTTGTTTAAGTATATCAATATCTATATCACTTCTTCCGGAGTCAAGATCCATATCCTTGTAATCGACCATAAATTTCCAGTTTCTGGTAGCAACTTTGTGAATTACGTAAACGGCAAGCACCAAGACAGCAGCCAAATATTGTTTAAAAAAGTATGTGGCATCTGGTTTACCTCCAATTGGCCACACTGCGAGCCAAAATTGTAATGCCAATACAGCAACGTTCATGATTAAACCGTAGTAAGCTCCCAATACACCTGTGTTTGCCTTGTATGGCAATTCATCTAATGATCTTCCTTGAACTTTCATTGCAATTCTGAATCTAATATGTGCAGCATTAATACTTCCCCAGGTGAAGAAGGTAGACAAACCAGACAAAGCGACTAACCAGTCGAAAACTTGTTCTTGCTGTTTGGAGGCAGAAACAAAAGACAACAACCCAACAATGGCAGAAGTGGCTATACCAGCAAGTGGTCTTCCCTGTCTGTCAACGTATTTAAATATACTAGGGGCAACACCTTGTTCAGCCAAAGCCAAAATGGTTCTTGAAAATCCGTAAACCGCAGAGTTAGCAATAGCCAATAAAGCTACCAAGACGACAACATTAAATACAGAAGGCAACCCTTTGATTCCACCTTCTCTAATTGCAATAACAAATGGAGAAGCAGATGCCCCGCTACCACCACCAATTAATTGTGGGTCTGAGGCCGGAACTAAAAACCCAACTAATGTCAAAGTCAACAAGTAAAAAATCAAAATTCTCCACAATACTTGTTTGATTGCCTTTGGTAAAACTTTTCGAGCATCACCAGCGGCTTCAGCAGATGTCAACCCCACCAACTCTGTACCAGCTAAAGAATACGTTGCTGTCAATAAAACGGATATCACACCTTTGACACCAGTGGTGAATGGAGGATGCCAGTTTTTACCTCCAATATAGCCTTGGTCACCACCACCACAAATCAAAACAATTGCCAAAATGTTGAAACCAACAATTCCTAACAACTTTATAACAGATGCAACAAACTCTGTCTCACCAAAAGCTCTTGTTCCTCCAAACAAATTTGTACCAATAATCAAAACATAGAAGACTGCCACCCAAACAGATGTATTTATATTTGATGGCCAGAACTTTATAGTCATTGAACTTGCAACCAACTCCAATGGCATGACAACAACCCAAAATAATGCATAATTATAACCCATGGCAGTACCCCAACTTGGATCAATAAACTTTATAGAATAGACTGCAAAGGATCCCGACACAGGGAAAGTACTCGATAATTCGGCTAAACATTGCATCGTACAATACAAAAATGTAGAAACGATGAACCAAGCAATTAACAAACTTGCTGGACCGTTACGCAAAGCAGCTCCGGACGCCACTAATAACCCTGATCCCACACATCCACCTAATGCAATCATCTGTAGTTGTCTTTTTTTCAAACTTTGTTGTAATGGAACATTCTGTCCACCTTTTAATTGAGTTGAAGATATCGATCCATTCTCAATATCATCGATGGGCACAGGAGGTTTGAATGAATCTTTGAAGTTTCGCCACATGCCTGGTTTTTCACTTATTTCATTACTGGATGTCGATGTTGTGTAGCACTCGGGGCTAGATGCCTCTTTAGGCATATCAATAGAAGACTTCCTACTCATTTTGTAGGATTAAATGCAAATTAAAATTAAAATATAAAAAAAGGATGCTAAAATTTGAAAATAAAATTATCCTGAGATCGAAAGAAAAAGTGAAAGAAAAACGAAAATCTTACTAATCATTAAATTATTGGAGAAACTAAAAGGGTTTATATATCACTATCACCTCTATCGACGCTGGACTTGCCTTATTACTCACATCTCTTAAAAATTAAGGATTACTTTTTTTTACGTTTCTTTTTTCTGTTTTTTTTTCTTGGTTTCTATTTTGTGTGTTCCGTTTACAGGAACGTAAAATAATTTGCGGCAATTTTTGTACAGACTCTATTGTCTTTTGTGCGGCATTCTAGTCACGTTACGGCGAATGGTGGCAAAACTTAGACCTATTCGTCCTAATCTTGGCTAGTTTTTACCGGACAACCGCAATGACAATAGGATCATGAGTTTTTTTCATTCCTATACCGGAGTGGCTGACTATCTATATTTTCATTGATTGTTAAGATGGCACTGAACTTTTACAGTTGTATTACACGAATTTGCATGGCTTTTGGGCTTATTGTTTCTGTCTAGGACGCTAATTGGATAGCTTGTTTAGGAAATAAGGTTTGATAAGTAGCTACTATAGTGCTTTACTTGGCGGGTTTTTCGTTAATTTGTAATTGAAGCAATTCTTTAGTTTTTTTTAGTTTGTAAAAATAACGGTCACCCCGCCCTTTTTTGTCTCATCTCCAGACGGTTGATGTTGTTTGATAGTAAGACGTGTAGTCCGAAAAAAAAAGCAACAAAAAAAAAGAACACCCAAGCCATTTCTGCGTAGTTAAGAAATTAACTCGGAATGTTAGATAAGGCGTAATAATGCGGTCAACGTGTATCAAGCTGCAAAACTGATCTCTGATGAATGCAATAAAAAGCCAAGAGTGTATTGCTGTATCACCACATACATCCAGTAACCCAAGAAGAAGTGAATTTCATTTCAGATCTCAATTAGTAGTCACGTGTGTCTCACGTGTAAGTATGGTCTCTATTGTATTCCCAAAGAAGAAATTCGAACCGAAATCGGAATTCAAGGATAGCATGTTTTCGCTACGTCATACTGGCATACATAACCCAATTTCCTCCTCCAAACAAACAAATTTCACCCCTTGCGACTAATCTTCTCTTTCTTTTTTCCAATCTGGCCCATAAAAACTACAGCCAAATCATTAGATATGACATTGCCAGCAAATTTTAAATTCAAATCTACTGAAGATCCTAAAATCATTGAACAATTGTATACCTTATGTGGTACTGAATGGGGTGGCAAATTGACTCCAGAGCAATTTGGTTCAGCACAAGCCAAGGGAAATTTCAAATATGTTGACGAAGGTGGTAGGATTTTGTCGTACTACATCGAAGATGTCAACACTGGAACAATTGTTGCCACCACATCAGTAAAGTTTTGTAAAGCCTTCTACAAGCCAGCAGACAGATCTAGTGCAATTTCGTCGATCCCAGATCCGTCGCTTTTTGGAGTAAACAACGCGACTGCTCTATTGATTAGCTTTGTTTTCACCCATAAGGATTATCGTAAGTTGGGATTGGCTGGACAATGTGTCAGTAAGGCAATTGAAGCAACCGAGAAATTGATTATTAAAGAAAAAGTGGACTCCAGTGATGAGTCTGTTGCTGATAATTTCAAGAAGATGTCGATTGCTGATGGAACCAATGAAACGGATTTGCAATTGGCAAACTATTATTTGAGCAAAGAATACATCTGGATATTGTATTCTGGTGTTAACACTTATTATGAACGATTTGGATTCAAGTCATTCCCTATGGACTTTTATGAAGTACCAAATACGTTGTTGACCAACGATGTTGAATCTGCTATCGAAAACTTGATTAAGGAATCGAAAGAAGAGAAACAACTGCCTTCAGGAAAGAGTATCAGGTTATTATTGGGTGATAATCCCGCAGACCAAGAGATTATTCAGTTTATTTTACAGAATAAAGAATTGAATATTGTAACTGAAATTAACAAATTGCAGTTTCATCTGAATTTGCAAAGTGACAGAAAATCATCTACTTCTTTGACAAATATGACGAATATTTTGTCGATGTCAAAATTGGGGTCAAGCACCGGTTTGTCTTCAGTTGCAGAAACAAATGCAGCAGCTGCATCATCTTCTTCACCAGGGTCTCCAGGAGTGAGAAGGAAATCAAGCGTTCACCACCAAACAATTCCAAAATTTGCTATCAAACCCACTTATGCTCACTATCAGTCCAATGCTACCGTGAACAAGGAAATGTTTGATTATTTTAGTGAGGTTTCTCAAAAGTTTGCCAACATACAAGGAGCTATAGTTACAAATGAAGTCCAACAAAGATCTTATTATGCCTTGTGGTGTCCTTTGAAAGGCCAATTTTTCATCACTGGAATGGGAGAGATACAATTCCAGGGTATTCCTAGCAGTTTGCCTGCAAACCGTCCTAGACGGGCATCTTCGTTGAGTGGAATCAATGAATTGGGTGGTTACAATTTCAAGGATTTGGAGGTATTGGTTTTCACTGCACTTCATGTTGCTAAAAACCTTGATACTCATTTTGACAAGGTACACATCTCAGTGAATGATTTACCAGAAGAAATCCCCGATCCAGTTATGTATGACTTTTTTATAAATTATCTCCCAGCATCAATTCAGGAGTCAGAAGGTGTTAAAGAAGAAGCTAAAGCTGAGGTCAAATTGTTAACCGATGCTGCTCACTCTATTCGTGTTTTGCCAATGGTGAGGAAATTTGGAAGTCAAAAGTCCGAGTTTGACTTAGATTGGATTGCTGATGGTATGTGGTGTTGGGGTTAGCAAGAAGAAACAAAGAAAAAAATAAAATAAATGTGAAGTGCTATCTTTATAAAAAAAATATCTAGATTAGAATCAAGTGAATATAGATTAAAAGAGTAAGAGATCTTACGGGTGGATCTGTTGATGTAGAACCATGTAATTTTATGCCTGGTTGTTTGTTGAATTTCGCTCCTATTTCAATTTTTTTTCTCTCCCCTTAAGTGCATTAAGCCGTTTAAGTGCATATAAAATAAATTAAGCCAGGGAATCAAACCGTAAGGTGAAGAAAATCAATCGAAGTTGGAGCCATCTCTCTTAAATTATTTGCATGTCATTTCTTTCGGAAGATATTTGTTGAAGAGTATAAATATTCTTGTAATTCACATTGCAAGGTTGAAATAATCAAAAAGAAAGAAAGAGCAAACTTTAAATTATCATCATTTTCATTCTTCATCCCTTGATTTTGTTCAAGTCATATAATCCCAATCACAAGATTCTATATAAATGGCACAACTATCATCACAGGGAAATAATGCTATCATATATTTAAGTTATGCATTTATGTTAGCTACAGGCTTGTTCTTGGCTTGGAAGTTTTCTTCAAACAAAGATTTCTTATCATCGAATGGAACCCAGCGAGGAATCCCTTTGGCATTAAATTTTGTGGCATCAGCCATGGGAGTTGGTATTATCACTACATATGCTCAAATTGCTAATATTGCTGGGTTGCATGGGTTACTAGTTTACACCATATGTGGAGCTATTCCTATTGTGGGATTTGCGGTGGTGGGTCCTGTAATTCGTCGTAAATGTCCTGATGGGTTTATTTTGACCGAATGGGTTAGACACCGATTTGGAATGGTTACAGCATTGTACTTGTCGGCTTTCACATGTTTGACAATGTTTTTGTTCATGGTGGGTGAGTTATCTGCCATCAGATCGGCAATAGAAACTTTGACAGGGTTGAATGCCTTAGGTGCTGTTATTGTCGAATGTGTGGTGACAACTATCTACACATTTTTTGGTGGTTTCCGTGTTAGTTTTATAACAGATAACTTTCAAGGTGTTTGTGTATTGCTTTTGTTGATCATCTGTGCTGCTGGAATGGGTAGTTACATTGAAATCGATACTTCCAAAATAGGACCAAGTGGGTTGTTGAAGGCAAACAAGTTGGGATGGCAGTTGGTCTACATCTTATTTGTTGCCATTGTGACAAACGATTGCTTTATGTCTGGGTTTTGGTTGAGAACTTTTGCCAGTAAGACCGATAAAGATTTATGGATTGGAACCTCCATTGCTGCTTTCGTTACTTTTGCCATTTGCACATTGATTGGTACTACTGGGTTTCTTGCTGTTTGGTCTGGAGATTTGATAGTAGGCGATGAAAATGGATACGATGCATTTTTTATCCTTTTGAGCAAGATGCCAAGATGGTTGGTGGCATTTGTGCTCATCTTTTGCATAGTATTATCGACGTGTACGTTTGATTCCTTGCAATCAGCTATGGTCTCGACCATCTCCAATGATGTTTTTAGAAACAAATTGCACATCAACTATGTGAGAATAATGTTGATTTTGATAATGGTTCCGATTGTTGTGTTGGCTGTGAAAGTTGCCGATAACATTTTACAAATTTACTTAATTGCAGATCTTGTTTCAGCTGCTATTATCCCGTCTGTGTTTTTGGGATTGGCTGATACTTGGTTCTGGTATTTGAGAGGATTTGACGTCATGGCTGGTGGATTAGGTGCATTGCTTGGTGTTTTCATTTTTGGCACAGTTTATTATCACAGTGCTCGAGAAGGTGGTAAATTGTTGTTGATTTGGAATGGTCTTTATGATTCGAGTGATTGGGGACCTTTTGGTGCCTTTGTTATTGCTCCTGTTGGTGGGGTGATTATCACATTGGCTTCAGCTGCTTTAAGAATTGCTGTGCTATATGCTTACAGTAAGGTTACAGGAAAGGAATTCACTGCCTTGGATAAACCTGTTACAGTTGAAGTTGAGAACCAAGACCATACCTACGGGTCCATTGACGATGATGAATCAGATACTAAAAAGGTGGTCTAATAAGACGTCAGAAGGGTATGACAACGTAAATATTTTTTGTATATTAATCATATGGCATTAAGTCTGAAGTATTATTCTTCCTATTTAAATTTCTCTTTCCTGCATTTAATAGTGCTCTTATCAATAGAACGAAATTAATTAATTAGTGGTTCATTTTTGCGACCCCACTCCTTATCGTGTTGGTGTTAGGCTTTGGCGGTGGAAGTTATCTTTTGTACCACGACTACCACGAAATCAGAAAAAAAAAGGGGGGGGGCGATAGCATGAACCAGATGAAGTCAATACCAAAAGAAAAAAAAATAAAATCTTGAGCCTTTCTGTCGAAGATCTCATTGCAAATAATTCATCAGTTCGTTCTTTCTTCATTTTTTCTTTTTATAAAACCATAACTCAAACTCTTCTTCTTTCATTTATTTTTTTCAAGAAACTTTAAATCTTCTCAACTCATTATGTTACCATCTGAAGTTTCGTATTCAAAACGGTTAATTCAATGCACGTGTGCCATCTTCTGGTGTCTATTATCTGGAGGTCCAATATTTGGATTTGCTGCGTTGAAACCAATTTTAATTAAAGAGCACGTTTATGAATACTTGTGTGATGTTCATACCCCAATATTTACTAGTTTCAATTCCAATAACGACAACAACGACATTATAGCCAAATGTACCGAACAAGATTTGAAGTTGAATATGATGTTCACAGTCGCTGCGATGTTGACCAATGTTTCCGCTTTAGCCATTGGTAGAATCTTGGATGTATATGGACCTAAAGTGTGTGGATTGATTGGAGCTTTCTTTTTGTATTTGGCCTGTTTTGTTTTCATATATTCGAAATATTTGGCTGGGTCAATCATAGATCCATACTTGTTAGGGTATTCATTTTTAGCCTTGGGTGGTCCATTTGCATTTATTTCATCATTTCAATTGTCAAACTCGTTCCCCAAAAGTAGTGGTACGATATTGGCATTGATCACTGGTGCCTTTGATGCCTCAAGTGCAGTGTTTTTATTGTATCGTATTGGTTATAATGCCAGTTTGGGCAGTTTTACATTGGAGAAGTTTTTCACGTTATACTTGTCTGTTCCAACTTTTATTGCCGTGGTGCAAATTTTTATTATGAACTCAGACTCTTATCAAACTGAAGGAACTTCTAAACTTTGTGTCAATGACGAAGAAAACCATGGACATGTTGCATCTCCTGTATCTTCCAATGATCAGGAAACCACACCATTACTCAGTGAGCCGGCCACTAGAACTAGGAGAGACTCCATGGGTGATGCCATCAAACACCCATACGAAATTGAGGGAGAAGAGTTTTTGGTTGAGCATTCAAGTGGAGTGTTTGGTGTTATGCACGGATACTCGGCACAAGAACAAATCAAGAGTTGGTGGTTTGTGTTGACTACATTGCTCAGTATTATTATGATGTTGCGATTAAACTATTTCATGGCCACCATTGGAACCCAGTACCAATACATATTTGGATCGTTTGAACTTGCTGACCAGATCAACAAATTTTTTGATGTTGCCTTGCCATTAGGTGGTCTTATCAGTGTGCCATTCATTGGGTTGTTTTTGGACAATTGTTCGACGTTGATGGTTTTGGTTATAATGATGTTACTTTCATTAACTATTGGGTTGTTGGGTTTGGTATCTAATTATGCTTTGGCAGTCTTGGGTATTTGTATGTTTGTTGCCTATCGTCCGTTGTTTTATACTGTGGTATCAGATTTCTGTGCCAAAGTATTTGGGTTTCAAACATTCGGAACTGTGTACGGAGCAGTCATGTGTTTGTCGGGCATTTTTAACTTTGGCCAATCATTCTTGGACGAATTGACCCATACCACATTCAATATGAACCCAATACCCATAAATGTCATTTTGTTGGTGTTGACAGGTATTATTGGAGGCTCGACCGTGGGTTACGTTTATAAAGCTACCAAATAAATATTCAAATAGACAAAGTATACATATATAGAAAGAAAGGCAGATAAATAAAAAAATCGATAGAGTGATTGTTTACTTTTAAGAAACAACAACAACAATAGCAACACGAAATTCGTGTTTATTTGTTCTTTATTGTATTATTGATAATACAAACAATTAAAATGCCTTGCGATGTTTTGCAATTTTATCTTTTTGTTAGAACTGTGAGAATTTTCTGTTTCTACCTCTGTTGTTTTTTTTCTTGTCTCTGCAACAGAACAGAATGACAGATTGGAAGTAGAAGAAGAATAAAAAAAAAAACAAAAGATGTGTTTTAAATATCACACTTGTTCTTTCTTTATACTATCATTCTCTTATATTCACATCTTATTGGTTCTATTCATGATATGAAGATACTATATTCGTTTTTAATGCTATTTGTGGTAGCATTTGCTTCCCTTGGTGACAATCTTCCTGAGTTTCAATCATGTTTATACCAATGTGATTGTCATGTCATTCCTCAATCGATCTTTTGGTCCTGTCCAGCAAATTGTAATTACTATTGTCAACAATTAATTACAGATCAACTTGAGTCACTGAATGTACCAATGGTTCAATTTTACGGGAAATGGCCATTTAAAAGAGTGTTAGGGGTGCAAGAGTTTTTTGCCATGATTTTTTCAATAGGTAATTTATATGTGAATTACAAAAATCTTCGAATAATTTATCGACAATTTAAAAGAAACGAGTCGGAGTATAAAACCATGTATGTTCAATATTTGATTTTATTAATTGTTACTTGTATTGGATGGAGTTTCAGTGTTATTTTCCATTTCAAAGACACCACGATGTCAGAAACTTTGGATTATTTTGGTGCATTTGCGATCATCTTGTGTAATTTAAATGCCATTGTGGTGAGAGTTTTCCAATTATTCAAACATAGGAAAAAATTAATAATATGGCATACGGCATTGGTGGCATTATATTTATACCATGTTATTAGATTGAAAAGAAATTGGGATTATTCTTATAACACATTGATCAACATCATCGTTGGTGTTTCAGCCATGATATTATGGTGTTTCCATCTGTGGCGTGTTTATCGTGTTTACAACCAGAAACGCATAATATACAACAATTCAATTCAATTGTTGCCTTATGAAACTAAGTTATTACAAAAATTAAGTTATGTTGGCATGTCACTTTCGAGTTTGATCCCCTTGATTCCTATTTTCAATAATGTCATGTTACTACTAGGTATCAGTTTAGAGTTGAATGATTTCCCACCGGTTGCCAGACTTGTTGATGCCCATGCATTGTGGCACTTGGTCACTATCTTTCCCAGCATTATTTGGTTTGATTGGAATGTATGGGATATTGAAATGTTGAAAATCACCAATAATTCAGAGACAAAAGTGTAAGGAACAATTTATGTGTATTATTATTGTTAATATATGTTGTAACATTATTTGAAGAATTGTATACTCGTTTTGTATGCTTCTACATTCTCTGGGAGTTTTGTATTGTGCTTTAAAAGATCATCGAAAAGTATAAACTTGGAATATTACGAGGAGTCTCGTGGTGAAACTTGCCTAAGTAACGTAGTTGTCTAAATACAATCTTACAAACAGCTCGGTTTAGTTTCAGCTTCCATCGATTAATCTTAATATCTCTTGAAACGTAAGTCAAATCCAAAGAGTTTTCAAAAACAGTTATTGCTTGGGATGTGTCTCCAAGTTTAAGTTATTGAGCCTCGCTCATCAAACTATCAACTCCTCCCCATTCAACACTACTTAAAAAAGAGATACAAACAAAATTATAAGACAATCATGAAATACTTGTTTTTCTTTTAGATCAGAAATTTGGGTATATACTGGGTCTGTCATGCAGTTGAGTACTCAGACTGGTGCACAGCGATCTTGTCATCATTAAAAAAAAAAGTTTGTATTTCATTCATATCTCCCCAAAAATAAGACAGAATATAAACCAAAAAGAAACATATAATGAAATATGCTGCTTTAAGATATACGGATTAATGATTTACAAGAACCATGAAAATTCTCTAATCCATTAATTTATATATCTTGATGAATGGTTGTAGGTATATTCAAAGAAGAAAAAGATGTGTGAAGATGTAAATGAAAAAATTTTTTTTTTTAATGGTCTCCAAAATTTGTGTTTTTATAATGAAAAATATTTGGCATTACACGACTTATCCTATATCGATGAGTTCAGTATTTTTGTTAGGGCTGCGAAGCATGCATTGAGTGCAAGAATAATAAAAATAATAATTGCATGATAGCTTACATTCCAGGGACAATGTGAACCCCCTGGAAATGGTTTCTTTCTTAGCTTAGTATAAAACTAACTAGCTATATATTACAGCTTTTACTGAATCAGGAAACAAGTATTATAGATAATCTTTGTTGGTAGATCTTCAATAACTTTTAAATCTAACATAAAACAGCACCATGTGTGATAGCACTTGTAGTACTTCTGAAACAAGTTTCTTAACATTTAGCTCCAAATCAGTGTTTCTAGACTGTGCTGGTTCTTTTTAGTGGGCTTACGATATCATAGCCATATGTGGTGGGGATCTATTAGATAAGGGAAAACCAAAAAGGAACTATCTTTTAATTTGATCCATAGGTTTAAACTGGTACGATTTTCTTCTATTGTTTGGTTTTTTTATGCTGGCTGTCGTCGCGATTTGAAGATTGTATGCGTGTGCAGTTGCCACCACCACCACTCAACAAAAAAATCTTTTTTTGGTAAGCAAGTTTTTCCGAAGAGAACAAAAGAAAAGCCTATGCAACAGAAAGATACATGTGAGAATACAATTGTTTTGCAAAAGGTTAATGTTGGTATAATACAAATGTTACGTTTATTAAAGTAAAGTTGTTTATTAACCCCAAAATCTATAAAATTAACTAATGAAATGACCGAAACTAAAGAAAAAGGCAATCGAAAAATGAAGCTATGAAATTAAAAAATTAAAAAATAGTGAAGAAATAACGAGAAATAAGAAAGCGAACTCAATTGATGCATTATAAGATTATACTGGGTTTGTCTTTTCAAACTCTTGATTGAAAGTTCTTCTTCTTCTTCTGCTGATAGTTATTAGCTTGTATGTGGATCCAGCCAAAAAGATTATGAGAAATATTATGAATACATTTGCTCCATTAAATGACAATGGAAGTTGCTTTTCAGTAGATTGATAGAACTTGTGTTCTTGTAATAAAGATTTATCGTTTTGAGGTGCTGGAATCATGTCTTGTAGTGTTGATGAAGATGCAAATAAGTTCTATAAAAGATAAATATGGAAAATATTAAAAGTCCTAATAAGTGAAAGCCTCTTGGTTAAAAAAAAGGAACTATTTTTTTTGAAAGGATTCTAGGGGCTTTTATATATTTTAAAATGACGTTAAGAAGAGAAAAAAAAATTTGTATGTGTGTGTGTAATAATATCAAGAGATTTTGATTTAGTGGTTTGTGTGCCAATCTACGAAATTCTTCTCTCGCTCGATGAACCGATACACACTACACACACAACACAACACACACATAATAAAATGCATACGCACATACACAATAGGCTAAAAAAAAAGAAAGTAACCATTATCTTGTTTTTGTTTATGAAATTTCTATATTTAAAAACTAACTATGGCAATAAATATTGCTTTGAACAACTATCTTTGTACGAAGCGGTTATGAATGTCAACTTATTAGTGTTTGTCATGAATTTTTAGTTCAATTAAGATTTTTTTCTATTTTCTTTTTGTTTTCTTGAAATTCTTAACACATGATAAGAAATTGCACGATAGTATAAGTCATCATTTCTATAATTATACGTCATATATGACTGGCAACTAAAAAAAAAAGAGACATCGAGCCCCCTTCAGGGGTGGAATCGGAACACTTTTATTATCATAGTTGCTATAAATTAAACCAATTTTTATCCGACTAAGATAGTAGATAATTGAAATTACATACTCAACACACAACCCACTATTATCACACTTGTTGAACGGTTTGTTGCCAACTATCATAGTCTTTTTTTTATCAACACCATCCGAAAAAAAAAACAAATAACAAAAAACTAAAAAACCACAATAACCTTTGTGTCATTTTTAGTTGAATTTCGACCAATTAAACCTAAGCAAGAATTGAAATTAATTTTGTCCTCTGTTTATTTTTTGGGTAAAAATAGAAATGAGATGAAATTTTAGTCATCGGATTTCAAGATTCCACAATCTTTTTTAATCTAAACTGTGGTGATTGATTGATTGTTGTTGGTGGTGATGTTGCTAATCTCATGTTACCACTACGACAATAACCACTACCAGCACCAATAACCACTACCAGCACCAATTACACAAACAACAATATTATCTCTTCGTAGCAACTACATGTTGTCGAGCCAATTTATGGTTTTGCAGAGAATAAGGAGGGATGTATACAAAAATTCTACTTTATTTAGCAAGTCAAACCTGACCTACGCGTTGTGGACAAACTTCTTGGTCTATAGAGCGCATTGTTGAGAATTAGTTGGGTAGAGCCATTATTATAATTTAGTTGTTGGAAAAAAAAAAGTCTAAAAAAAAAGTCTAAACACAAAAAATTATCTGTGGAATAAGTCAGAAGCCGTGGTGGTGGTGTAATAATTTGAAAAAAAAAAAGGGGTGTGCAGTAGGATCAAAAAATTAATAATGATAATGGAAAAAAAAAACTTGTCTTCAGGGAACGGATAAAAAGGGAGGTACGTAAGTTTTTAGTACTAGTAGTTAAGAGAAAAAAAATAATTATGTTTATATGCAGAATAGTTTTAGATGCATAATACGCAGCAAGAAACAATCCAATATATTATGGTTTTTCTATATATACACGACGTGCATCGGAGTATCAATTTTTTTTTCTTGAATCTTGTCAATAAACACACGACCCTCATAATTTGGTGGAGGGAAAGATTACCTGCTTTGCACTATCTTAGAGTTTGTTTGTACTTTGTATTATTTTCCGTAATTACCCTTCTACCACTTCACACTTAGACTTCACAAACTATACAAAAGCCACTTGTGAAATGGTTTAGTGTAACTATTCTGTCGTAACCAAATAAATGTTGAAGTTCCCAACGAAAAGCATAGCTTTACCATTATTGTGGCTTACTTACAGAAGAGTTGATTGTTGTAAGAAAAAAAAACAGGAAACGTCGGCAAATCTGTATTTCTACTTTTCGTGATTGCTTTGCATGGCAATCATTTTAGTTCTTTCTTCCAAGTATGTGATGTGTCTGTTGTGTATTCTTGGCTGATCATTTTACTTATTCAATTGCTCCGGATTGTTGTTGTCGTTCGACAGGAATTAGAATGTACAATTGGACATAATGTTGCTTTTATCTTTTCAAAGCGAATACCAAAATGTTATGATTTATCCAAGCGAGGCTGTTTCGTGAATACTAATCGTATCATCAAGAATCAAGTGACAAGAACATTGTTTCAACTGTTGTAAGATTCAGTATTGCAAAAAAGAATTTGCATCGGATTAACCAAAAAATAAAGCAAATAGTCATCTGAATAATTGTCAGTGGGTATATTTCCGCACGAGATCAAAACATGAATTCATATGGCCAATGAAGTTGAATTAATGGTTTTTTGGAAGATAGTGGATAGAGAAAACATTGACACGAAACTATGATAAATATATAATAATACGTGTGTTTATGTACCTCTATGCGTGTGCGTGCAAAATTACACGAAACTCTTTTTATAAATTAGACGATGATAAATATGTAAACAAGATGTCGCGTCAGTCAGGCACTCCCAGAGACCCGTTATTTATTCATTGTATTGATCGTATACATACAAACGTTAAAGTATATATTTACCCCTCCTGAAATTGTCAATGTTTGGAGCCTATCAATTTCTTGAAAAAAGAAACCTTTTGCGGCTTTTTAGCATCTGTCGATTTAATTGTTTTAAGCGAAGATAAAAATGGTTCTGAAGTTTGTAGAAAACCCAAAATCAAAAATCGTAGAAATCTCTTCCATTGTTGGAAAATGTTTTCAGGTTCGCTACGTAGAAATATCTGCAAATTGATAATCATTGTGTCCGCTAGTTTCTCTTGCACTTTCAATCTGTAACGGGGGGAGTAAAGATGATTGTGTTGTATTTTATAATCATCATAATTGGCTTCAATATTGTTTTCTTCAAGAATTTTGTTTATGACGGTCTGGTAAAACTGGGAAAGAATTGCTCTGTTAGGGAGTAAGGGAAAGTAATCGAAAGTTGACTGTAGACTATCATCTTTCATTTCTTGGTATACGTTATTCCAAAACTGGTTGCTCAGTAGTAGTGCTTGGATACTATTGCAATCGAAAGAATTGTTGTTGTTCTTGATTTCGTCAAAATATGTATGTCTTAATATAGTATACTCTTCAGGTGGGAAAAATGGTTTCGTGTTGGAGACACTGTGGTGGTTCCCATTACTACTGTTGTGTGACAGGTCATTTCTTTCTTCTCCAATATCGCCTACTGACATGTCGAATGAGCTAACTGTGTCCACATAGCGATTTTTGTTGATATCAAACACTTTCTTCCTATGACGACTGCTTACATCTGATCCTGATATAATTGACTTGGTTGAAGATGTTGGGGTAGCATTCTTTACTTTTTTCTTTTTGATTACTTGTGCGTTTGCGTGTTCGTTAACTAGTAGAAATGCCGACATGTTTCTGATAATTGTTCTTTATTTTTGTTTTGGAAACGAAAGACTGGTAAATTGACAATATGAAAAATCAATGGAACAAACACCAACACCAACAATAACAATAACTAACAACAAATTGATGAAAAGGAAAATTTTACTCGTTCAATTTCAAAAATTGGGGAATTGATAGTATTTATGTATTAATTTCTAAAATATTTAAGACATTGTTTAGAATGATCTGTAGGTTATAGTTTCGCCTTATTTTTTAAAAAAAAATAAAAAATTATAACATTGAATTCCCAGGTGAATACTTTTTGAAACCGAAATATATACATGCATTAAGGGAAATAAAAAGAATAAAAAAGAAAAAACTATTTCACTTCCAAATTTTTACTTGACATTAATTATGTGGCACAAAATTCTAAAAAATAAAAAGTAGGGTCAAGTAAACCAACAATGATTGGCAGAGATACAAGTAAAAAAAAAATAGAGCTTTTTAGTCACAAAGAGCCGTTTTCTTTTTGTTTTAATATCCAACAGGCATTATAATCAAAATTGGAACATTGTTCCATAATTGTTTTAAAGCCATATAACTATGGGCTTGATAAAAGATAACAAATTAGTAGTTGTGAAAAAAAAAATTTGAATTTCTTTTTTTGCAATACCATGCGATGTAACCAATAGTGATTTTGTTAGTATTATATTTCTTGAACACAAAATCTTAAAATGTAACTAAACACCCTTCAAAGTTTAACTAATTTTTTGAGAGGGCAGAGATGAGCAGGAGATTATTAGCTATTAAGTTACGTTTATAATAAATTAATAGAGTGACTAAACAAACCAAATAGGAAAAAATTAAAAAAAAATCAGTTTATTTCGAGCGTTTTTTTGGTTTTTAGTTTACAGTTGTTATTATAGACAATGCATATTTTGTTTAGAACCTGAAATTTAGCCAGACCAAGCATTACTGATTTTTTTGGATTAATTAAAAGAAGGATTTACTTTCACAAGCAAACTAAACTTATTTTTTGTGCCATTTGGTTTTATCAATTACTACTTTTACATATACGCCAACTAGCGAAAACTCGGAAAAGGGCAAAAAGAAGCCAACAATTAATAGTGAAAAATTCAATGTCCTCTTCTATTGTAATCTTTGAAAAATAGAGCTTAAATACGTGGTTACTTAACTACTGGCAACCCCAGGGGGTACAATAAAACCAAAAGAAGGTATCGCAAATCGCGCCAGTTGTCAAATAATAAACTTCTTTGTCCCCTTCCATTCTAGATTCGTTCTTTTTTTCAGTATTGCCGTGAACACGAAGTTAAGGTTCTGTTTGTTATCCTCGTACAGATCAATTCTCGGTAATAATTGTGTGATTTGTATTCATTATTTTGAAATCACAAAAGAAAAAGCTTAAAAGTTTAGAGGCTGAAAATTGATTTCTTGGTTAATTACAACAGTGTAACAAGGAATTGTCGTGTACTCTTTTAGGAAAGATCAAAAGTTAATCAAGTGATTGTTGTTGGTATCATCGTCAGCTCATATTTACCGACTTTAATCTAGATTCGATCGGATATAAATTCAGTAAAAGTATTATTGCTTACCACAATATGTACTGCGGAAGGACCGACGCGTCACGATTTCATATACTTCGCCACAACTTGCCTTTGTCAAGGACCATTTCATAATTATTTCAATCGTCTAAATTCGAGTCTAATTAAATAATTACTTTCAAATCAATCAACTATTCTCCTTTATTATTTTTTCAGTCAATAAATGACAACTTTACCCGAATGATTGTAACCTTTGGACTTGAGTTTTCCAATTAATTCATCGGAGTTTGTGCAACTATGTTACAAAAACAAAAGATATCCTATTATTATTGTCTATTTGTTCATTGTATTTTATTTATCGAATTTTCTAAAATGAACCCTTTTCTTGCATTGAGCATATTACATTCCTTATATTTTTAAGCTTTTTGTCCAAATCAGTCCAAATGAGATCACCACAGACGCGTATTAAATCGAAATTGATTTAATTGCTCTCGTAAGACTAAGATAAATGTTCATTGGAAAGAGATAAGTTTCCTAAGAATTTTATCAAATGGCAATGCCGTGAAAAAAAAAAAAAATTGAAAAAATTGGTTACAAAATGAAAAAAGAAAAACCCTGTTGCCACGGCTATTTTGTTTAATGGATTGCCCAATTATAAATGCAACAACAGTTGTGTTGATCTCCAAAAAATAAAGAGCCCAAAATAGACTCAAGAAAGTGTTCAGGCACGTAAAAAAACACTGCATTGCTGAATAGTTTGCAAAAAAACTTAACTCCAATGCGGGGAATCGAACCCCGGTTTGCTCGGCGCTCCGTTCCTAAGAAAGAAATGAAAGCGAACCGTGATAGCCACTACACTACATCGGAAATTAATAAGTGAGAAATGTCTTTAATTTCAGTCATCGTATTTATGCAAATAGTTTAATTAATCAATTTATGCAAATGTAAGAATTGTTAGAAAGTCTTATAACTGTGCTCTGTTTGGATATCACATTTTATTGACTAGAAATGCAATAGAATTGAGTTTTAGGGTAGTCAGGAAGAATGTGTGACTGATATAGGTATATCGTAGAGTAATGAGACATATCATCCATATGGTTCAAATATGTGTTTGAAACGTCTCAAAATGATAAAATGTCTTATAATTACTAATTTCCGTTACTTAAATGTTTATTGGAATGTTTTATTGGTTGTTTAATGTCAATTTACATTTAGTTCCAATTTTGCAAAAATCTCTAGCTAAAATGATTTTAAGTTTGATGCTGAGCCATTGAGAGATAAAATTCGTCTTATTCTCTATAGAAAAGACTCAATTAAAAACCAACCAACCAAGTAAACCACTCCATCCATACCCATTAAAGAACGTCGTAAAAAGAATTTTAACAACCAACTCAACGAGGTCAACATCACTTACATCAATGCTATACTTTGTCTGAAAAGAATTATCAACAATAACAAAAACGACAACAAGTGTCTCAAAACAGGTTGAAATAAATTTAGTTTCAATATTATATATACAGTACTTAATATGACCATTAATTAATCATGTTATTGATACGTAACAGTCATCATATATACGATTACTGGGGCTGCCATTTTCTAACCTAGTTCACACGACTTTAAGACTTTTTTTTTTCACCTTCTCTCTTCCAACCTTAGTTCCGTTTGCTTAAGAAAAAATTTTTTTTTTCCAAGCTTGAAAATCAACCATTTCTGAAACAAGGTCAACTCCAAATCTTGTATATAACTTTCATATTCAAAATAAGCAAACATCTGTTGGTTTATTCATCGAAAAAGCTATAATTTGAGTCTCCACACATTCCGTTTACACACATCATGATTAGAACTTCGATACGCAGAGTTTCAACAAAATCTATTCCATACGAACCAATACCTAAAAACAAATATAACCAAGTAAGATCAGCATATAATTTCAAACCAGCAAAAAATGATGGATTTGTGTATAGTCCACCAGCAGCAATAATCAAACCACAAATGATCACTCCATATATCTTTTTACCAGAGAATGATCCAAGAAGGGAATTAGCAAAACAACATCGTATTGATCCAAAAATTGTTGCCGAAATGCCAATTATAAGACAAATCAATGCCCCTCACGAAAGACAATATAATGTTGATGCAGATACAATTAATAAAATTAAAGAATTACGAGCTGCTGATCCTGAACGTTGGACATTGAAAGAAATCAGTAAAGAATTTAATATTGAAATGGATAAATTGCATTTCTTTTTGAGAAGTCAATTTCCAAAGAAACCTACAGAACCTGTTAAAGTGGTGTCGAAAAAACTATTAGATAGACAAAAGAGAAAACAATTATGGTTAAGAAATCAATATTAGAAATGGTGGAGAAAACATCAATAGTGGTACTGAAGAAATTTTTTTTTTCTTTCTTTGTTGTCATATCCATTCTAATTTGATAAATAATTATGTACATAGATTATTACTGCATTATTAGTGTATATAGATATACTAAGTATTTCAATACATTATTTGTAAATTAGTTAACTTACCCAAATAAAGCTCTTTAACAATTGTGTCAGACGACATAACAATCATATTGGGTGCTTTTGGGAGAATGAAAAGCTGCCTGCATAGTATTTATTCTGTGAAGAATTGCAGTTTTGTTTTGAGGAAGAACGAGAAAAAAAAACTCTTGGAGTAATTATTTCATTGACAGTGAATCAATAAACAATCAATCAACCATGTCAGACGTAAGTAACCTGAACAACCACTGAATCAGAAATATGATTATAAAAGAATTATACTAACAAACAATGTAATTTTTTTTTTTGAATAGGAAAGAAGACCAAGACAACAACAACAATACAGAAGAAGAAATAACAATTCTAGTGCACCAAAACAGGAAGGTCCAAAAAGAGAAGCTATTTTGGATTTAAATAAATATAAAGATCAAAAAATAAGGGTGAAATTTATTGGAGGAAGAGAAGTAGTAGGAATTTTAAAAGGATTTGATCAATTGATGAACTTGGTATTGGAGAATGTAACAGAAACACTTAGAGGTATGTAAATGAACCAAGAGCAAAAACCCTACAAAGAAGATTTGGTTACTAACATTTTACTTATTTCTAGATCCTGAAGATGATGAAACATTAACAGACAAAACCAGAGACCTTGGATTGGTTGTTGTTCGATGCACAAGTTTATTGACTATATCACCGGTGGATGGCAGTGAGATCATTGACAATCCATTTATTCAACCAGAACAATAATGAGGGGAGAATAAACTCAAGGCATAAATATATGTTGTTTTTTTGTATTAGTAATATAATATATATATATACACGTCATACGTTGAGGTATCACATTTGACAAACTTGTATTATAGCATGTAATGTACTGAACCAAAAAAATAATTGCAAGTCGAGAGATAATGGAGCATCTCGCGACCTACTTTTGTCCATACAAAGTCCCAATTTCTTCATCATGAAATTTTTTTTTTCCCTTCTTTAATTTTAATTCTAACCTTTATCATCTTTATCTTTTTGCATTTTTTTTTAATCATCACCACCATCCCATCATATCCTAAATGTCTGTTGCCAAAGCTGTGAGCAAAAACGTTATTTTATTACCGCAAACCAACCAATTAATTGGTTTATACTCAATCATTCGTGATCAACGTACTAAACGTGGAGATTTTGTATTTTATTCAGATAGAATCATTCGTTTATTAGTTGAAGAAGGTTTGAACCAATTACCAGTTGAAGAAGCAATTATAAAATGCCATGGTGGATATGAATACAAGGGAGCCAAATTTTTAGGTAAAATTTGTGGTGTATCTATTGTTCGAGCTGGGGAATCAATGGAAATGGGATTAAGGGATTGTTGTCGTTCTGTAAGAATTGGGAAAATCTTGATTCAAAGAGATGAAGAAACTGCATTACCAAAATTGTTTTATGAAAAATTACCTGAAGATATCAGTGAACGTTATGTATTTTTATTAGATCCAATGTTGGCCACAGGAGGATCAGCAATGATGGCTGTTGAAGTTTTATTGGCAAGAGGAGTGAAAATGGACAGAATTTTATTTTTGAATTTATTAGCAGCACCAGAAGGTATTAAAGCATTCCAGGATAAATACCCAGATGTCAAAATAATCACTGGTGGAATTGACGAAAAATTAGATGAAAATAAATACATTGTTCCAGGTCTAGGTGATTTCGGTGATAGATATTACTGTATTTAATTTCTATTATTACACACAAACGATTATGCTTATAGGATTATATGTACAACATAATCCAATACTTATTGTAATAAGTAATAATTTATGCATATTTTTCATCAATTTACATACACTTTACATGTACTATATCTGGATTTTCATGATATTCTTCCGATGTAACCCACATTTTCTTAAAAGTCGACAACCCTGCCAATATAGAACCACCAATCCAAGTAGAATACTTTCTTTCCGGTGGTGCATAGATTTTCACTTTCATTTTCGTATTATACACATCATTTTGAACATTCTTATTCCAAATACTCATTTTTTGATCTTCTTGTAGTGGTTGTTGTAAATCTTTTAATTCTTTCAACATTCTATCACCAAAATTCTTTAACAAAGTGTTACCACCAGATAATATTATATTTTGATACAAAGTTGATCTTAAATCCAAATCAGTCTTGGCAATTGCCAATGAAGTCAATTCATGAATCCCAGGTGACTCATGTCCAATGAGTTGAGGATTAAACAAAATTTCCGTGGCTCTGAATCTTTCAACTCCCAATTGAATTTCATGTCCATCAGGCAATTTATAAGTAGACATCAATTCGTTATTAGGGTTATTTCTACTATAATGACTTCCATATTTCTTTTCATCTCTTACGGGGTCCTTTGATATGAAACAATTTTGTTCTTTAATCAACCTGACAATTTCCAATTCAGAACTGCTCTGTAACGCAACCCCTGTCATTCTTCGAATATTGAATGCCAAAGATTCGGTTATATCTCTCCCAGCAATATCCATTCTCTTTATTGACGGCGGCAATGCAAATCCTTCGTATACTGGAACTACGTGAGTCACCCCATCACCACTGTCTATAACCACACCAGTAGTTCTACCTGAAGCATATAATGACAACACTGCTTGAATCGATATATATATGCAAGGGATATTAAAATTTTCAAATAATATTTGACACATTTTATTTCGATTTGATCGAGGATTCAAAGGTGCTTCTGTAATCAACAATGGATGATCTTCTGATTGAGTTTTCAAATCTTGAGTATATGTATGATACCATAATTTTTCCATGTCAGACCAATTGTTGACAATTCCATGCTCTATAGGATACGATAATTTCAATAATCCACGATTATCTTGAGCAGAGTTCCCAATAAATAATTGATCATGTGATTGCTGCTCCAGTAGTAATGAAGTACTACCTGCTGCCATGATCTTTTGATACTTTGGTCTTCCTATTATTGCCGAAGCATATGATTTTGGTTTATCTTCACCGGCAAATCCTGCTTTTAAATTACCTGATCCATTATCAATGACCACTGGTTGATTGTATAATATTTCTGCCATTATTTGAAAAAAAACAAAGTTGTGTTAATATGGGAAGTCCCTATGACACGTATATAAAATTGTTGAAGTAGATCAAAGAAATTTTCAAAATTGGTATGTATGTATGAAATGTAAACAAACGAACAAGAAAAAAGAAAAATCAAAAAAGGCACAACGAATCGAATATTGAAATCAAACATATAAATAATAGTTGGTAACTTACAGACACTCAACACTTTCCTTCACACAATGCTGCATTTGACAACTTTATCATCGACTCAAAAAGCTCAAATAAGAAATACTTTTACTTTAATAGATGGAGAATCTAGAGACTCCACTATAACAAAAGATGATTTGGTCAAACTATATTCGACTTTAGGTTTACCACCCCCATCAGAATCACAATTAACAGAAATGCTTACTGTAGATGGCCAGGATAAATCTCAAACAGGGATCAATTTTACTCAATTTCTGAATATTATGGCTAAAGAATTACTGAAATTTGAAGATCAATCAATAATCTATAATGCTTTGAAAGTATACCTGGACAAAGAAAATTTGAAAACGTTTAAAGATGAACTACAAATAGATGTAAATAAACTTAAAGATGCTTGTTGTTCAGTACAATTGAGAGAAATAGGATCCGGAGATCACAGGTTATCAAGAGCTAAATTTGATAAATTGGTTGAAGGTTTTGTACAAGAACAAATGGACGGTACACAAATATTTTTAGCATCCAAGTGGATTGATGCATACATTGATTAAATACAATACAAAAGGGGAAAAAAGGTTAAAAAAGTTAAAAACAACTAAACATACAAACAATTCAATTCTTGTTCAATTTTATCTTTCCTTGTAAATTATTTCATTTTTATCTCTTGGGTTAACTTGGTCTCCTTTTTCTTATTCCTTTAACAATTCGTCTACTCCTGGGTTAATCAATAGTTCTATCGTTTATTGATCAACAATTAATTCATCACAACCCCAATCTTCGTAAGATCCATCAGGTAAATATCTTCTTATCACCAAAGGTATTTTTCTTTGTGCCAATTCTTTCATAGCTATTTGTAGTGGATCAGTTTCACCTTCAATATCAACCAATACTGGAGCATTCAATGAAATTTGTAAAGCTCTAGTTCCCAATATTCTTGCTCTTTCGTATTTGGTCATATACGGAGTGGTAGTTCTCTTTTCCTTTGGAATAGCCAATTCTTTAGTGGTTTTCTTTCTTGGTTGACCAGCTGCTTGAGCATCATCAGGTCCAAATCCACCATTTATAATTGTTCTTCCATCAGTGGTTTTTAAAGCGGCATCACCACCATTTGCTGATGGATCGTCATATTCATTATCAGAAAAATGGTCTGGAGCATCAAAATCTTCAAAATTTTCAGCTACTTCATTAAAAGCATTATCTTCGTAATCAGACATTATGTAAGTTTTGTATTGAAATTATAAAGGGGGGGAGGCGGAATTAGTTAGATGATTTGAGGTTTTTGTTGATGATAGATTCTAATTCCATCCTGAAAAAAAAAAAAAAAACCAAACAGAAAAAAAAGAAATGAGAATCAATGATGAAGAAGAGTTCCACTCTTTTTGGCGAGAGTTACACGACTACCAGTTTGCAATCAAAAAAGACAAAACAGAGATAGATAAATAAATAAATCAGTAATCTATTACGTACATGAATGTTTATTTTATTCACATATGACTTAAATAAACTGCTAAAGGGAATATTTATATCGATGGTTTATAGTTAAAAAAATTGATTTCAAACTTTCTGTTTTTTGCTTTTTTTTTTTTCGGTTTATATCATCATTCCAATTTCTCTTTACAATTCATCAGCATATGGTAACACATCAAGATCACCAACAGCAACATAGTTGAATTTAGAAATTGGGGCTTCTTCAGCGACAACTTTGACGTTTAATGGGGAGTCGACAGTTGATTGTAATGCAACAGATAATTCAGCAGCTTTGACAGCTTCAGATAAAGCAGAAGAAGAAACTGATTCAGCAACAGATTTGGCTTGTTTAATACCTTGAGCAACTTGAGAAGCTTCACCAGAAACTGAAATAACAAATAAACCAGCATCTTGGTATTTGTACAAGTGAGAAGTAGCACCTGGAATTTGTGCTAATGGAGTGGAAGTAGATGGTAAAGTTGAAGTACCAATAGCAGCGGACAAGACTTCGTATTTACCGAAATCAGCTGGTTTGACTGGAATACCAATCAAAGCAGAAGATGCACCAGAAGATGGAACTCTAGCTTCTTGACCAGTGAAAGTGTTGGTTGGAAGAGCTTTAGCACCATTAGAAGAAGATGATGGTAAGTAACAGAAAGCAGATTCTGAAACAAATTTAGTCAAATCTTCTTCATTAGCACCTTCAGCAACAATAGAAATATTTTCACCAGAAAATTGTTCTTTAGAAAATTGAGCAACTTCTTCCAATTTAATTGGAGTAGATTCATTATAAAATAATGGATTACCTAAACCTCTTCTAAAAGTGATTTCATGCAATTTTTCAACACCTTTGAAAGCTGGGTTAGCATTAGCCAATTTAGTTTCAGCATTAGCAGTTGGCAAAACAATTTCATTGAATTCATGTGGAGCAAATTGAGTGTTTGAAACAACATTACCCAAAGCTTCAACGTAATATGGTAAATCTTGTTTCAAAAATGTAGTGTTTAAAATCAAAGCATCTCTAGTAACTTTGGATTCGAAAGTTCCACCTAATAATTCAGATTCTCTAGTAAATCTTAAAGCAGATTTGGCACCATTGTTTAAAAAAGTGAATTTGGATAATAAATGAGATACACCCAGTTTACCAGTTTTGGACCCAGCATTGTTGATGATAACTGACAATTTAGTCAAATCAGTGGCAGATTCTTTGGCTGCAATTTTGACTGAGTTTGGTATAGAGCTGTAAGCACGAATTGATGCACGAGATAACATGTTGTTTCTATATGATGTGAAGGTTTAACCCAGTGTTGATTGGTTGAAATTTAATGTTTGAATATAACCCTATATAGAAAGAGGATTTTTTTTTTCCCTCTTTTTCCTTCTCTTTCAATTCGTGAAAATTATTTGTTAAGAAGGAATTAGTATGGGAGTGTATGAAGTTCAAAAAAACATATGTATAATATTTACATTAGACAACAGAAAAAAAAAAAAAGAGAAGAATTCAGAAAATTATAAATTCTCATTCGTTGATTGGTAAATTGACCATTGGTTAGTTTTTCTCAATATTTTTGTGTCACGTGATAGACTAGGAAAAAAAAATATCAGATTGGTAGTGAGGAACCCACACTTTTTTATACCAACAGGTAATACACAAGCCAATTTCAGTTTAAAGTTGATGCAGTACACAGATGTATCTGGAGGGTCTTTCTAGTTGCTTTCGGAACCATCACTCTGACCATGAACTCTCTTATTGTGTCCCATTAAGTTATTCAACAGTGAGCCAAAAATATCCATATTGTGATTGGTAGCACTTAAATTAAAGCCTATTTTATTAATAAAAAGGTTGTATTCAGTTAGCCTCGAGTATTGTCAATTATAAAGCCTATATAACTCATGGTTGTAGATTTTTTTAATGTTGTGTAATGTATTTTCTTTCCAACATTTTCTTGCCCCACCATAATACATATTGTTCCAGTAGATATCTCGAGAGATTACCTACTTTTCTTTTTCTTTTTTGGTACCCCCATTTAACAATAACTTCAAAGATGGAATTCAAGTTCCAACAATTGAACATGTTCATCTATAATATATGGTCTGGGGTTATCTGTGGAGGAGACATTCTACCACACTCACGTTTCAAATGAAAGAAGGGAAACAATGGAAAATAGATAACTTTTCACATGAACATATACATAGGTGTAACTTCTGCCAGTGCCATTGTTTGTTTACGGGTCAGGTTGTAAACCAACTGCTCAAATCGTTTATATTGTAGTGTAGGTAAATAGTTATGCAGGTGATACTATTTTTTGCTTAACAGCTCTCACAACTAACCGTCCATGATGTCAAAGATTTAGTTAAGTGGCAGAAACGGATAAACAGAATGATGGATTTCAATTTCAATTTTTGTTTTTGCCACTGTTTACACGCAAATCAAGAAGCCGTTAAAAATATTGTTGTTCTGTTGAGCCTCAAAGTTGAGTAATTGAAATGTTTGTAATTGTACCTGAATGCAGCATTATATCCGTGCTGTACATACATCTGCGCATATATATCTCGAGCATTGAAAGAGATTGATATAACAATTATTTGTACACCAAAGTCTCTATTGTTTTTGCTTGGAAAACACAAAATAAAAGCGACCCAATCCCTGCCATCTTCACAGGCCAATCTTGTACAGTTTTTGTGGCCACTTCGGAACAATGCAAAATATAGTAAAAAAACCCGAGCCATTAACGACCAGAGAGAAGACATTAAACCAAATAATTAGACATCTCTCATTTGGTATAAATGATTGTCGGTAATCATCGTACAAAAAAGCAAGAATCTTCAAAAGAAACTTGGGTTTAAATAATTCAAGACTGAAATTACAGCTCATACTAAAAAGAAACTCTATTGGTGGATATTGCCTAATCTAATTTATTGATCATTCATTTCTTTCCTTACAAACATTGAGCTCGGTTTGCATGTTTGTTGGTTGAAACTTCATTCAATCAATCAAGCCTCCTGTACCACCACCACCACCACAAAATTATTTTCCCCCGCTGCCCGCCCCTCTTTTCTACTTCTTCCCCCTCTTCATTCCTGCCTTCTATTTTTTTTTTCAACAACAACAACAAAGGACAACAAAGGACAAAGGAAGAACACAATAAGAAAAAGGAAAAAGGAAAATCAACAAATACTAAAAAAATAAACCAAACCAAACCAACTTCTTGGTGTATATATATATACAGATTACATTACATTAATTTAAACGCTTAATTCACTAAAATTTATTGAATTTATTATTATCAATTTATTTTTTTCCATTTTCCAATTTGCCAATTTTTTTTTTCCTATTTTTCCATCTGTCTTCTTTCTTTCTTCCATCCATCCTAACTTCCTCTTCATATTCTTTCATTTAATTAATTAATTAATTGTATCCCCCTCAACTAGCAGTTAGTTTTTTTTTTTTGTTTCAAATATACTTACTTTCAATCAACGGAGAAAGTAATCGATTATGGATAAGACAAATAGTCCAGGCAAAAAAGACAATCGGTCTAGTGCATCTCCTCAAATACCGAAAAAACGGTCTAGAGTCCGACAACCATTGAGTTGTTCAGTTTGCAGGAAAAGAAAACTGAAATGTGATCGGGCTCGTCCTTGTGGAACTTGTATTAAAAAGAGTATTGTACATTTATGTCATTATGAAGATGATAATCGACCTCCCATCAACCATTTTCTACCCCCTGAACAACAATTACACCCAACCCACATTGACAATAACGGATATATAATAACCGACCAACCACCGCCAATACATTATCAAGACCCATACAACAACCACAACCACAACCACCATTTCCAGCAGCAGCAGCAGCAGCACCACCACAACACTAATAATGATAGCAATTTTGACCCATCACTTCTGCATATACAAGCAAATGGACATAATCAGTTTCAGCACCAACCATTATCAAGTCATTCACCTCAGGGTAACCATCAATATTTGCCAATACCGCCACCACCACCGCCACCTCCACAACTGCAACAATCACAACATCCTCCTTCTATTTCTCCAGCGGGGTATAACTCTCTGATAAAGATGTCGCAGGCACAAATCTCCATTCCAACGCCACCACCGGCCACAAAATCATCTACTTCAACATCAAATCACAGTAGTCCAAACAGACCCCCTACTTCATCAGGGCAATCTAGTTACCACACCACCACTACCAACAATTACTCTAATTTCAATCCTAGCACAGTTTCTAATATAAATTCTAAACCAAAATTGAATTCAATAAGTTTACCCTTACCACCACCTCCACCACCACCTTCTGTAACGACACCATCTTTACCTATGCCATCCACCACAAAATCATCAATATCTGGCATGAGTCTACATCACGACAACACTTTTGGACAAGTTTCTATTCCATCTCCAATCCCACCAATAAATGAATTGTCACCATCTTTACTGAGACTAAAATCATTAGGTTCAAACTCAGATGGAGTGTTGTCACCAACTACAATTGGAGTAAACGATCTTCTTAATCCATCTAGATCTAATGGAGGCTATAATCAACTGGACAATACTATACCACCACCTACACATGAGAATTCTAATCCAACGGCCCAAAGTGTGTTATCTGATCAAACAGCTCCATCATCGAAATCCATTTCGTCACCGCAAGAAAGCGAATCATTCTCATCAAACTCGTTAGTTTCGATCCCATTGGGTGCCAATTCTTCTTTGCAAATTAATGCACTGGATACTATGGATGTTTTCACTAATGCGGTATTTTCTTTACATTCAACGGGTAATGAATGGCAACAACTGGGTACACTTTCTTATCTTGGGCTAACAAAGAGTGATCCTTTCATCACTATTTTAAGAAATTTTACAGTACATTTATTTAGAAGTGATGAGTTTTTGAATGTTATCAGAAATGATGCTACAAGGAAACGAAGAAATTCTAATGGGAGTTTAATATCAATCAGATCTAGTAGAACAGGCGATGAAAATTTATCACCAGTGGCAACAAAGAGACCAAAACTAGACAATAATGGTAATGGAAACGCCAATGGCAACGGTAACGGCAACAGCAGTGCATCTTTAAATACTGTATCAATGCCGATGAACCGATCAAATTCTAATGATTCCAACTACTTATCAAATAATGCCAATTTCACTGATGCATTTGATATGATATCGGAAAATGATAAACCAAGCAACAATACCCCATTGGAAACGTTTTCACCTCTGGTACAACAACAATATGAAAGTCCCAAGAAAACACCAGGAGATATGGCATTTATGCAATCGTTTTATAATGGTGGACAAAAAAGACAGGAATATTATAGATTTGTTGAAGATGAAGTTTCGAAAATTTTGCCTGATAAAACCAATCTGTTTCAATTATTTTGTCGATACTTTAGGTTTGTTAATCCATTTATACAAATAGTTGATGAACATGCATTGTTATTTGATATTAATCCTATACTCCCGAAATTTTTGAAATTTAATCATGAAAAATTTACTGAAGTCAAGATAAAAAGTGAAAATGATTTAAGAACATTGGGGATATTTTTATTGGTACTCAAACTTGGATATCAAACTATGATTCATAACGATAATGAACATAATAATTATAATGAACAAGAATTGAGTATTATAGATAGTATGCAACAATTGGATAACCCCACTTTTAACCGAATTATCAATTTGTGTATTGCTGATGGATTAATCACGGCCAGGTCATCGTTCAAACTAGTTCAATTATTGGCATTGTTATATCATTATAAAGGAATGAGTCCTGATGATTCTCATGGATTATCGAGTGCTGATTCACAAATTTTGTTGGGGACAATAATTAGACATGCATTTTCCATTGGATTAAACCGAGATCCCACTCGTTACACCACATTTGACAATTTAGCGAAAAATCAAGTATTAATTAAAACTTGGAGACATCTTTGGTGGTTTTTAGTAGCCACCGATGCCATGAGTGCATTGAATACTGGTTGTAATTTGAATGTATCGAGTCTTGATGGGTGTGATGTTGAATACCCGCACGTTTCAGAAGATCCCACGGGTGAAATGAACAAGATATATGAAGTTTTAGCGAAAATATGTGAACATTATCGAAATATTGTCAATAAGATCAATAATTTACGACAAAAACCAAAAGTTGTGGAGATTTTAAAAGAAACTAATCAAATGGAAAGAATTTTTTTCGATTTTTTCGGTAAAGATTTTTTCAAAGATGTGGTTTGTAAACCTGCTAAAGAACCGACTAATGGGAATGGATTTGAAGAAGCTAGTAAAGAACATATGGAAAAAGTTGTTAAAGTTTTCAAATATTGTTTGTTTATTCAATTGAGAACCAATTTATCAGGGATGTATTATAAAATTGCCATACATTATGAAAATGAATATGATAAATCCAAGACCCCTTCTATGAAAGCTGGGATTGAATTATTTAAAATTTATATTAAAAGTGTTGTACAATTGGTTTATATCATGTCTTATGTTTTGGATAATTCTGTATATTTATTTGGGAAAAATTTTGATTATATGTTAACGGCATCGAATGAAAGATATATGATTAAGACTCATTCATTTTTAACATCATTTTTCGTTAGATTATTACATCAAAAAAAGGAACTTTCATTTAAAGTTTTCAAAGAAATCAGTTATATGTCACGATTAGAATGTATTAATAATTTATTTGATATTGTATTGGAAGATGTTGAATTATTTGTTGGTGATTTCCGAAGATTATCTAAAACATATATCAATTCTTATCGATTATATATTATTACTTTTATTGTTTTACGACAATCAATTGATAATTCTGACGCATTTTTCGAAAAAGCCGCTAGTGATCAACTGTTTTTCCATCAAGGGACCAATATGATTGAATTTTTTTCACAACAAGAATTAAATCATTTATGCCGATTATGTAGAGATTGGAGAAATATTAAAGAAGCTCAAAAAAAATATAAAGATGCTAAAAAAAATGCCATCAATACTAAAGATATTGATGATAATGATAATGAAGAAGTTGGATTTGATCCATTAAAAGAATTGGAAAGTAAACTTTTTGGTTCATCATTTTTCGATGATGATAATATTTTTAGTAATTTGAATAATTTAAGTGATGAAATTTTGGATCCTGTTGCTTGTAAAGAAGATTTAATTAGATTATTTAATATTTATGGTGATTTCAATGATCTTCTATAAATAGGCTGCCAATTAAATAACTAACAACTAATATATATATAGTCTTCTTTATAACTTTTTGGTGTATAATTGGGCCAATGTATGGTTCTAAGTTTTGTGTACAGAATTGTCTCAGTGCGGACTTTCTGAAAAACAATTTTGAATCAATTTATTAACTCCACATCAAACTATACTCTTTACACCAGTAATCTCTACAAGGCGTCAACCAGCATATCTACAGCATATAATTAAGAGAGTGTTGTGTTAACACCTGACACTAAAGCAACAACATGCCAATAACAAAAAACAACAACACACCCATAAATTCATCACGTGGCGAACATCAATTTAAACAAACAAAGAAACGAAATCGACTTTCATTAAATTGTTTCAATTGTAAACGAAAGAAAATCAAATGTAATAGACAACAACCATGTTTATCATGTATTAAATCAAATTTAGAATCAAAATGTGAATATCAACAACAAAAATGGTTAGCAACTCCTAATAATGAGAATAATGGTATTTTTCAAATTCAACGATTGAATGATGATAAGATAAATGAAAGTTGTCAAAATAAAAAAGATGAAATAGTAATACCACTACTACGGAATCAAGAGAAAGAGGAAAAGAATGTTGGTGATGGTGATGGGTTATCACAATTGAAATTATTGAATAATATATTGAAAGAACC
>OKKB01000109.1_pt1 | contig 52488 bp, 28 predicted proteins | sample 1613931 | NCBI WGS metagenome assembly OKKB01 (sample SAMN04436893, study PRJEB24849) | human gut metagenome | biome: human gut; feature: NICU; material: stool | host: Homo sapiens | place: USA: Saint Louis, MO | collected 2012-02-08
AAAGAGAGGGGAATATAGAACATTGAAGATGATAAAGACATAGAACCTCGTGTTTGGTTGTAGATCAAGTTTTTCTCTTTTTTTTATTATTGTGTTATTTATGTAGAGGGTTTTTAGATTGTTTAGCACTTTTTTTTATGCAAGTTGATAAGAGAATTAATTACAAAATGAACTAAGATAAACAACATCATCTGATGTAAGAAAACGTGATCTCCAGAAAAGAGCAGTTTGGTTTTTTGGATTCAACTGTGGTAGGTAAGGTTTGACAATTACATATAGTTGTAATTCAAAACAAACAAAAAAAGTAAACAACCTTAGTGTGGATATAATTTTAACAATGTCAAACTTAAACAAGGTTAAATACAACTTCCAAGGTTCCAAATACTTGTTCTTTGTCAAACTCAAGTGAAGTAAAAAAAAAAGGCTTGAACTTTAACTGAAGGAGTTATTGTTTTTATTTGGAATTCATCGTTTCAAGTATAAAAGAAGGAAGGGAAGGAAAGCAAAATAACAAAAAAGAAAAAGAAATTAATTAAGGGGGGAGCACGTGTGCCAAAAGACGAAGAGATCAAGCTTTAAATATTTCTTGGTGTAATTATTATTATCATTGTGATGTCCCTTGAGATTCAAATTTTTTTAGCAGACCTGTCTGTCTGTCTTTACGCTTAGTATCCAAACCATACTTCATCGAATCCACTATTCCCCCTACACAAAGACACAATCTTTAAACTGACTTTGATCCAACAAATTTTTTTCTTTCATGTATCTTGTTAGTGGTGCTACGAAAGTTTAAATTATCTTAAGGTAGAATTGTAGCCAAAGTCTACAGTGCACAATACAAAAGTGATGTTATTTTTATCATTTCTATATATACTTCTATATTTCTTTCTTAGTAATCATAAATGACACTGTCACGGCTTAGGAAATAAACTAGATTTTTATGATCTGTCTCTTTTCCGTTGGGTATCCCGGCAAACCCTAATGGACCTCGATCACATTCACTACACACAATCAACCGTTCTATATGAATCGTCGACTCGTTATCGTGGCTAATTATTGGATCCTGAGAAATCTCACTGGATGGTCTACTGACTCCTATGTTATCAAAATCCCAAACATCATTTATCTGATAGAAATTAATCAATTTATCTGACAATTCTGGTGAGTTATCGGGAACTGCCCTTATGGCATTAGGTGCGTTGTGGATTTGCAAGTGAATCAATTTGTTGGAATAAGGGATTATTCTAGTATTACATTCTTTAAAAGGACATCTTAAAATTATAGGTTTATTCTCTGATAATAAATTTTCAATATCGAGATGCTCGATTGTTGTTGATGGCATAGGAGTTTTCTGATAAGAGAATATAAAGAAGACTTTATCTTTTTTTTAGTTTTCCATTTATTGTCTTTTAATTTTTTTTTAAGGCCCTATGGATCAATTCTAGATCATTTTATTTTTTTTTTTGCTGGCTTATTCAACTATTGTACTATAATTATCTTAATTAAGGATCAAAAACTTCAAACCCTTTATTCAAAATTAGTATAGTTAACAATGATTAGGTTTCCATTTTGGGAAGCAAATCCATTATATTCAAGACATTTTACCTCCCAAAATAAGCTCCCCTCAAAGAGTTGAAGTCACGACAAACTGAAATTTCATTATGCGGGCCATGCAACGTTATAAATTATATGTGCTGGTAGCATATTATTTTTCCTGTTTAGGAAATATGTAAACAAAAGGAAAAAGTTGATTGATCGAGTAAGCTATACCCTCAACAAAAAGGATTTACCCTTGAGCCTAAAGAAAGAGAGAAAGAGACATCATCAACATCGTCTACCTCGTCATTTTCATCTTCATCTTGATCACTGTTTCAAATTCGAATATAATACACACAGCTTTTATTTGACGATCGCAAGATTCTTTTTTCTTTTTTATTTTTCAAGTTCCACAAATACTTTGTTTTTACCTTTTCACTTGATTTATTTACTTTTGACGAAATACTTTAATAGTTATCCTATTATCATCAACAATATAATTTTTTGAATAAAGAAGAAGAAGAAAAAAAACTATTTTGTCATGCTGACGCTGGTTAACAAAAGTTGGAAATCACTTTATTCCTATAAGACCGGCAAGATATATTTACATTTGAAAAACAATGAGTTGGTATCTTTAAACTTTTCAATTACTAATAAAAATATCACAAATTATTCCAATAATCAACGAATAAATACACTCACTGCTCCTCCACCCAATTCGACATTGTTTTTATTGGAAGATGAGTTGTACGCTTTAACTCCGGTGTCTTCTAGTAATAAAGACTTGTGTGGTAATGGACAAATTTCAGTTGCAAAGTATAAGGATGATAATACCTGGACGTCAGATTCTGATATCAAATTGAACTTTGATGACATCATAGACGCATCTTTCTATCAATATCAAACAGTGTTGACTAGTTCCAACAGCAATCATACTATTTACATATATGGTGGTATATGCAGTGAATCTAAATACGTCACAAATCGGTTATTGTCACTAAATCTCAACACCGGGAAAGTCAGCAATATATCCACTTCCACCAAACCACAACCATTTTATGGTGCTTGTAACATATTAGCTCCCAATCCTCAGGAACAACTAATAATAGGAGGGAAACTGAATCTGGGGTGGCTAAACATGTATCAATTGGCAACGTGGAATTTTAATTCTGGTTGGTCATTTCAAGAAGTTGAACCTAATTCTGGAAATTCTGATTCGTCAGTCGTAAACTCAAGAACTTTCCCACTTTTATTGCCAATCTTTGACCCCGTGTCAAATGAGTCAATGATTGATGAAGTGCTCACTATTAAACAAGTGTTGATGATTGGAGGTGAGATGGATAATAAACAGGTTTCACCTTCGTTTGCAAAGTTGTCGATGACCACCAATGATTGGATATGGAATACTTCAGGCACTCAATATATATTAGTACAGGATGAAATATTGGGAGCAGCCACCATTTTCAACACATTATTGGTAATAAATTCCACTGATTCAAACAACAAAAGAGATGACAGTTATCACATAAATTTATATGATGCTGAGAGTTTTAAGCCAGTGGAAACATTGAAGGAAAACACTGCCAAGATCCTAATGGGAGCAAAGTCCAAATCGTCACACCAGAACAACACTGTGAAAATTGTTCTTGGGACTGTCTTACCCATTCTATCATTGGCAATCATAGCTGGCCTTATAATTTTCTTCTTTCTTAGAAGAAATAAAAAGCACAAATTGGAATTGCAACAACAGCAATATAATGAAATTGATTATAAATATGGATATTTGAATCCACCACAGTCAACATTAAAACCATTTTATCACCATGATAATGACTCAAATTCTACATTGAGCGGTGCATCGATAGATTCATGGATGAAGAAAAGGCAAGATTATGACAAGCGACGTTTACGGAACAGTTATCTTGCATCCAATGACACTTTGAATATGGTGGATGACGAAGATTCTAACAGCAACAGTGGCAGTAGTAATTATAATGATTATAGTAGATGTGATGGGGAGATTAGAGACGAAGAAAAAGATTTGGGTGAAGGGAAAACCCCTCAATTGGTGTTATCTAAACCTGGTAGACCTAAACTTCTTCCGAAAAAGGCATTTTCTTTTACCAAAAGTCCACCACAGACTCCAGTTGGGAAAGTAAAGAGATTACAGTCCACACGATTGACAAGCTCAGAGCATTTAATTCCAGGAAATCACAAACATGAATTACATTCTGACGCTGAGGAAAATCATGAACACAATGGGGCTATCGATTCAGAAGCAACATCTTTGGATGATAGAATGGATGTTCAAGTTTTGGTTAGTAGTAAACGAAGATCAATATTGAGAGTAGTGAACCCAGATGCACAGTCTATGCATGAAACTATTTCTGATCAGTCTAATGTCATCAGAGAAGACTATGATAGTGGTGAAGCATTCAGTCAAGTACTCGATAATCATTTTGAAAGAATATTGAATGAATCAGATGCTGAAGAGAATGAAGTTGGTAATAAATTACTAAGGCAAAGGGTGATATCCGGTCAAAGTGAACCCAATTAAAGCAACAGCACCTAATTTTTTTTTCTGGTTTATTTGTTTCCCTTCTTATATATATACACGTTTTGATAGATTCTTTTCCCTTTTTTTGTATAAATGTACCAATAATAAAGATAATTCCCAATACTAGTGTTGTTTATTTCCTCCATTTATTGTGATGTATTTATCCAATCCTTTCTAACCTTCTTTCTTGAAGATTCCAAATTTGTTTGGATAACAATGGGAGGATGAAACTATTGACTTTTTTTGTGAGTACTTTACGTAGTATGACTCGTCAGGTGATTGCGAGGTGTTAATTGTCACCAGTTTACCATTCAAAGGTCAAACAAATACAGTATATAATCTGTTATGGCAACTAGTAGTGACTGGGGTCAATCAGCCATGAGCAGGGTCGCCAAAGTTGCAAATATGAAAAAATTCATTATTTGCAACGCCTCAAAAGTTCAATAGAAAACTTTAAAATATTATGACCTCTCACATTTCCGTGCCTCCCTTTATTTTACATCCAGGTCTTCCGTTGGACTTGCACATATTCTTGACAACTCATCAAGCTCTCTGTAAATTACAAAACAGAATAGGCACTGTAAATTAAGAAATAAATTTAACCAACAGATAGTTAGTAGTATTGTGTGAAAATAATAATAGGTGAGACACTTTCGAGGAAAGTAACAGAATATAAAAAAAAAGACGAAAATGACACTTAAACAAATTATGTGTATAAACCAAAGAAAGAAAAAAAAAGTGTAAGTGAAAACAAATATAAAAATATATGGAACACCTTTTATATACATCATTGTGAATCATTCCTACAACTTCTACACTCCAAAAAAATTAATCAATATCTTTGCCATCCTATTTAAAATTTGATCTAAATATTGTTTGATTGAAACGTAACGGGCATCAACTGGCTCAATTTTTCAGACTGTTTTGGGTTTAACAGCGTTTTTTTTAACACGAAGGAGGCTATACCAATATGGATTCACATAATAACATTGACCAATCTGTATCAGAATTGCTTCTGGATCCAGCATCAGTACAACAGCTGTATAATTCACAACTACGAGGTCCAGAATTCGATCAACAACGACAGATCCGCAATCAGGTGCTGCCATTTAATAAGATGACTGACACCATAGATAATGACAATATACCTCTATCGAGTGACTATGACAAGCTATATCAACAGTTCAGTATTCCATCTCAACAACAATATGAAAATAATTCTGATAATGTATACAAAACAAATAATGATTTGGCAGCATTGGCATCACCATTAAATATGGATCTTGATTTGGCTCCATCAGACCAGCAACAACAACCGCAACAATCACAGCAGCAATTTTTAAACGATTTCTCCAATTTGCAACCTCATTTAAATAATTCACAAGAACAAGTTCAGCTAAACGGTTTGACAAGTAATATCCTATCTAATCCACAGATTACGGTTAATATGCCGGGGGCTTATCATCAGAATTATAATAGTGACCAGATGGAAATTGACGACTCACCCCCTTTCACAATTGAACTGGACTTATATTTTGAGCAACAGACAGATAATAATTCAATAGTAACCAGTAATCGGGTACACAACCAACCAGACGTCGAGTCTATGTTCAATAACCAATTATCAGTGCCCAGTCTACAGCGTACGGAATTACTGCCACAGCAACATGAAACAAATGTGACAACTGGTCGTCCCCAAGAATCTGCATTTGGCTCATTTGATAACAATTCGCGTGTCTCGTCATTCGCAAATGTAAATAATGCCGGTACAAATTTGTTTGTCAACGGAAAAGATTTGTACTTTGATGATGAAAGCCATCACCGAACTGGGAGATTACGGAATGGCTCTATTGACAGTTATTATGCTGCTAATGTAATCAACCATCAATTACATTTGCAACAACAAACACAGGCCCAGGCCCAAGCCCATCAGCAACAACAACAACAACTGCAACAGCAACACTCTCCACAGGACCTTGCATCCCACACTAGTTTACCAAGCAAATCAATATATAATGAATTATCACCATTGACAACCACCACCTCAAGAGCTTCTTCAATTCAGTCTGGTCAGCCATCATTTTTTTCTGCGCAACAATATTTCAGCAGAAACTCAATGGATCAAGTGCCCTCCTCATTACACCGTCCGTCTTTTGATTTGTATAATCATCGTCCATCAATAGATAGTCAACATTCGCAACAACTGCAGCAGAGAAATGCCCGTTATACAAGTTTCACAAGTTCAATAAGTAATATTTTACCATTTATGAGTGAAAAGAACACCAACCACAATAATAGGTCTCCACCTACACCCCCTACTTCCACTTCGTCACCACAGAATTTGTTAAGCTCCAATCAATCAAGGCATTTGATTAGAAGTATATTTAAGACCAATCCAACCCCTATTGTATCTGATGCAGGTAATTCTAATGGTAACATTGTTAATGGTGGATCAGGAACAATCGATGCTGAAAATTTGCCTGACGCTCCATATGCAAGTGGTACTATTAATGATTCTGAGTTTTTAATTTTGTCAAGTCCGACTAAAGAAGAACCAGAAGATGAATTAATGCAACCAAAAAAAGTTAAAAAACCGAAAAGAAGTTTGTTTACACGATTCAAGACACCAGTTAAACAGGAGCAACCGGATCTGGAAATGGCCGTGTCTGCTCCTGTAGACGAGCTCAAACCAGATGAAACTGTTATTGACATGGTTGGTAATATTTCTCTGCACCATTCAAGTGGTACTCCATCGATCACTACTGGTGCAGGGGGTAATACATTGGAACACTCGATTTCCGAGTCATCATTTCAAGAGCCAGACTATGCAGCGTTATTTGAAAATGTGGGTAAACGGAAGAACAAGAGCTACAGGAAGCCAAAAGGCAAAACTAAGGAGGAAGAGCAACAACAGCAACAACTACCGTTATCAAGTGGAACAGCTGGTGGTACATCGAGTAACAATTCGACTGGTACAGTTGAAAAAACTTTGTTTTTCAATAAAACTAAAATCAAGAAAGAACCTGCAAGTGAGCGGTCATCGCTATTGGATAATGCCAGTGCTGGTAATGCTAGTGCGTCGTCATCTGAGGCATCACTGATTCAAAATGCTATTGGTTCTGATGATCATAATGGTCCACCATTGACATCTGCACCCACTAGCTCCACATTAGCGAATGCTTCGAAACGCATACTTAGTTCTAAATTGATACTGAAAAAGAAATCAACGTCAAAGTTAAAAGAGTATACTGCTGCAGAATTGGAAGATATGTGTACGGTTTCTTCTTTGGAGACACCAGTAGCCACAATGATTTCAAAAGGAATTGAGGTTGAAGTTGACTTGGCCTCATTGGATCTACCTCCTGACACCAAGATTTTCCCCACATCTATTATCAACAACAAAAACAGAACTAGGGGCCGAAAAGAAAACAAAGAAGCTGATTTAAGTGACACTTCAAAGATTTATTTGTGTAATTTGTGTCAACGTCGATTTAAACGTCATGAGCATTTGAAACGACACTTTAGATCTTTGCACACGTTTGAAAAACCATACAATTGTGATATATGTCATAAAAAGTTTAGTCGTTCAGATAATCTAAATCAGCATTTGAAAATTCACAAACAAGAAGACGAGAAAGATTGTGCTGATGCTGAAACTGGTGTTGGTATGGATGATGCTTCAGGATAAGAACGGTGTGTCTTTTGTCTTTTAATTAGTGTTTGTTGGCTGCTCCACAACACTAACTATCAGAGAATAAATATTAATTAATACTGGTAATACGCATAATGACTTGTGTATTATACATCAAATATACAAAAAAGAGGCAACAAAAAAAGGCAATCTCTAACAGAAGTGAACATAGAATTAATAAACTGGCAGTAAATCAAACGATATAAAATAAAAAAGAATAATAGTATAATTTTGAAAAGGGTAAAATGAAATGAACTGAAATGCAATCTTCTCTCCCACTCGAGCAAACACTCTCTCCATGAAAAACCAACTTGTGGCAGAAGTCTATTGCAACATTAAAAACTCCTCAGTAACACTCTTATCTTCCTGTAGCAACTGTTTTTCTATCCTCTCAACCACTGTATCTGTTTTAAGCAATTGTTGTTGAGTGTTATTAGTTCCCTTTTTCTTTGTGGGTTTACTAATAACATTTTTATTCCCACCAACACAAATATTTCGATCCTGATGTTTTCTTAATGCATCTAATCTAGCAAACTCTTTACCACAAGGACATTTGCTATATCTAGCTTCAATGTGCCCTTTCACGTGACGATTCAAATCATGTTGTCTGACAAATCTTTTCGGACAGAATTGACAACCAAATGGACGATCACTTAAATGTGTCTGAATATGACTTCGCACATTGTATCGACGAGTGAATTTTTTCCCACAGTTTTTGTAAGTACAAGTATATATCTTATCCTCATCCGGTCCTGTCCAGTAATTGTCCAATTCACCTGGTGGTAACAATGAAGTCTTTTTGATTCGGCGTCGTGGTGATGATTCTTTGATTTGTTTGTGTAATGGTTGCTTTGAGTTTGGTGATATAACTGGACTCCATTCAATGGTGACAGGGGGTTGCTTTGTGGGAGTGTTTGGTAATTGTTTTTTCAAAGGTGATAAATGCATGGAACCTACATTTGAATTAAGTTGTTTTGCAGGAGACAAATTAAAATTGGAATGTGTAGGTGAGAATTGACTTTGTTGTGAGTAAGGAGTCTTAGTTTGATTTTGGTTCTGGTTCTGGTTCTGGTTCTGGAATTGATTTGGGTGTTGTTGGCGGAGTTGATTGTTTTGGTTGTGAAACTGATGTTGTAGCATTTGCTGTTGCTGTTGAATGTGTTTAATTTGTTGGTAAGTGTTTTGTAATTCAGGTTGATGCTGTTGCTGTTGATGTTGCTGTTGATGTGGTTGTGGTTGTGGTTGCGGTTGTTCAGCTTGTACTGGAAGCTCGTAATACATGGGTGTATAAAAGTTGATATTATTACCCATGGCACCTAAATTCTGGTGAATTGGGGATATCTGTTGCGGTGGTTGCAATCTTCCTGGGGAAGGAGAATGTGGTTCTGGCGATGAGTTCCAATCGGGAGATCCATTAATCAAATTAGGCGGAGTAGGTGGAGGTAAGAAGGTGTTGAAATTGAAATTAGCAGTAAATTCTTTATCCTGTTCATTATTTGGTTGCTGTTGCTGTTGTTGTTGTTTTGGTTGTGGTTGTGGTGTCTTCAATGGTTCTAATTGTTGAGAATCATTTTGTGACTGTAATGGAGGTGTCACTGGTTTCTGTTTTTGATACAGCATTGGCTCTTGTACGGGAATTGGAATATATTTCATATTGTTATTATCTTCCTGTAAAAGTGGCTCAATATCATCCACATATTCAATTTGCTGGGTTTTGTTTAAAGACTGCAAGTATTTTGCAGAGTAAGAATTGCCACCAACTGAATCTGATTTTGGATTGTATGGTATTGGAGATGATGGTGGATACTGCTGGCGTTTGGCAGTCGGAGATGGAGATGGTGGAAATTTGTACGAATTGGGATTTTCATTGGCAACAATGTACTCGTTTGTCTTCTTGTGTGGCTTTCTTTGTTTCATGGTTTGTGGCTGTTGAACAAATGGTGATTGACTAGGAGTGGTTACTCTCTTCAAAGGTGACAGCTGTGTCATCATTCTTTGTTGTTGTTTATGTTTTTCTTCCTCAAGCTCATCCTCCTCAAGCAACAATATTGGTTTTTCCTCAAAATTAAAATCTAAAATATCTTGGGCAGTATCTGGTAGTGCTGATGTTGGTGTTGGTGTTTGAGAACCTCTTGAACGTTTCAACAACTCACCAGGTGAAACCGATTGTGTATTGATGGCTTTATTGGATTGTTTGCACAAGTCATTGTTGACACCGTTAATGGACAAATCTTTATTATGGTCAGCAAAACCAAAAATTGCTGTTCCACTGTATTGTCTACTGTGAGATTTTGACTTATTTGGTGTGTGTTGGAAATCGTTATTAATGGTATTTTGGGGAATTCCATAACCAGAAGGAACATCTAAATCTTGTAATCCCATCAATGTTTCATTAAACAAAAATTCCATATCATTGGCTTCGGAACTTAAAAATAATTGGTCAAAATTTTCATTAGGAAGAGGGATGGTTGACCCTTTGGTCGAGTAATCATCAAACAAGTCAAATTTATTCATTATAAGACTTGGTTGTGTGCTTCTGAATGAATGGACTTGATTAAAGAAACAAATATATAGGATGGGAAAGCAGCAAAAGGAAATAAAAAAGAGAGAAAGATCAAATAAATTTAAATGGAAAGAAAGATGGTACTTTCAAAAGTTCAGAAATTTCCAATGCATATTTAGTGAAGGAGGTGCAAAAGTTGGGAAAGTAAATGAGAAAAAGAAAAAATGGTAAATAAAATACTTGAAAGGTATTTCCTTTTTAGGATTGATTGTAAACACATCTCATATCATTGCGTTTTTGGGACAAAGCGAGAAATATCAACAAAACAAAACAGAGAAGAAAAAAGAAAGAAGAAGCTACATGAAATCGTTTAGGATTGCTAATCATGTGTTCCAACAATAATGACTATGATAGCAACCGTAATTGCAGATATAGCTTGATACTGTAGAGAAAAAGATTATGTGAAATTTGAGTGCAGGCATTTACAGTAATTGACAGATCTCATGCAACCTGTAACAATTGAAAGATGGGGGCATAGACAGAGTTTATTTTGTTAAAGATTAGCTTTGTTACCCTCAGAATGATCTTATTGTAGAAGACTAATTACAAAGAACTACAATTTCTTGTTGTTTAATTCTATTTTCCGTGCCTTCCTCTTTTTCTTCTTTCCTCTTCGTCTTGCACACTACACGTTTTGTGGTACAATTTATTTTAAATTAAACCAAACAATATCACTCTGCTTGAAAGCTCTATCCTAGCTTAATCTACAAAATACTTGGTTTACTGAATATGTATATGTTTAAAATGGCTTATGTAGATGATGACCTATTTTTTTATTCGGAAAAAAAAAATTGTTTAATAAATAACCTTATATCTCTTTTATGAATTTAAACTCTCCTTTGTACTTGTTTGCAAATGCGCTTATTCTAACAACAACATCTTTCTTGGATCTTCAATCAATTCCTTGATGGTTCTTAAGAAAATAACAGCTTCACGACCGTCAACTACTCTGTGGTCGTAAGTCAATGCTAAGTACATCATTGGTCTAGAAACGATTTGTCCGTTAACAGTAACTGGTCTTTCTTTAACACCGTGTAAACCTAATACGGCAGTTTGAGGCATATTGATAATTGGGGTACCGTATAATGATCCAAAAACACCACCATTAGAAATAGTGAAAGTACCACCGGTCATATCTTCCAAAGTCAATTTACCATCTCTGGCTTTCTTACCCAAATTAGAGATTTCCTTTTCAATACCCAAAATAGATAAGGATTCGGCGTTTCTGACAACAGGGGTCACCAAACCTTTTGGAGTGGCAACAGCAATTGAAATGTCGGCATAATCTTTAAAGACCAAAGTGTCATTGTTTTCAATTGCAGCATTGACAGCTGGGATTTCCTTAAGAGCCAAGGCAGAAGCTTTGGAGAAAGCACCCATGAATCCTAACTTGATACCGGTCTTTTCAATAAATTCGTCCTTGTATTTCTTTCTGAAATCCATCAAGTTAGACATATCAACTTCGTTGAAAGTGGTCAAGGAAGCAGCAGTGTTTTGTGATTCCTTAAGACGTTCAGCAATTCTCAATCTCATTCTGTTCATCTTAACTCTCTCTTCGTTTCTGGAGAAATTGGTGAAAGTTGGAGCACTAGTTGTAGATTGGGTGGACTTCTTAGATTCTTCTTTCTTTGGAGCTGGTTTTGATTCCTTCTTTGGTTCCTCTTTCTTAGTTTCTTCCTTCTTTGGTGCGGCAGCTGGAGCAGATTCTTCTTTAGCCTTTTCAGGGGCTTCTTCTTTCTTAGCTGGAGCTTCAGATGCAGATGCACCGCCGGCTGGGGCGTCGCCTTCTTCCATCTTAATGATTTCTTGGCCAACTTCAACAGTGGCATCAACATCAACTAAAAATTCAGTAATAGTACCTGACACTGGAGCATTGACTTCAACATCGATTTTATCGGTTTCAATGGTGGCAATCGTTTCGTCTTGGCTGACAAAATCCCCAACCTCTTTGTTGAAGGCGGCTAAAGTACCTTCGGTAATAGATTCAGCCATATCTGGCACTTTGACAGAAACACTGGCATATCTTTGGAAAGTCAAGAATGGTGTTGGTCTATAGCTGGAAGTGTTTTTAATATGGAGGGATCTCACTGAACTGACATTGGCGATTTTCAAAGCAGACTTGGCAGCGGTTGGTCTGGCTAAAGCTGTAGTACGCTTCAATGATGATTTAATAGATCTTGATAACATGGTGATGAATTACCAGAGTGGTATAAAAAAAAGTCTAGTTTTAATTGGGAAAATTCACTTGTTCAACAACAATAAAAGAAAAAAAATTCTGATGGAGTTTCAATGCTTTTTCTGTTGTGTCGTTTTTTTTTTGGCTTAGTTTAACGGTGTGGGTATTTGAAAGAAATTATGCTCACTTCGAATGCGTTGGCACCAAGAAACCGGAGTAATTAGGGCGGGCGTCCAAGTCTCGGCTTAAAAATCTATTGCCTCTCGTTTTTTGTTGAAAAAATATTTTATTTGGGGGACATTCTTTATGGCCCCGGCTAGTCAGGAAACTTTTGAGGGGAAGATGAGTTGGGAATCATCATAGACCAATAATTTATTCCGGTGCTTTGATTGGTTCAAAGATCCCGGGGAAACAGGAAATGCGAAAAAAGAAAGTCGCGCATATTAATGCCTATCGGATATATTTTTGAAGTTCGTGGCAACTCATACTAACAAATTCTTTATAGAGGGTTGGTTTAAGCGAGAAACTTTGTGAGCTCTAACCTACATTGATAGAGCCTTCATTTAGATTTCAAGAAAGGGGATTTTGCAACCAGATTATACTAAAGTAGGTGTATTACTGCTTGGTATGCTTTATTGTTTTGGTCTTGTAGATTTTTCCTTTTACTATCAGAAATAAGTAAATACTAATAAGTTTTGGAAGCAGTATTTGATCTGAAATTTGTGCAAAATTTTATATTAATATTTTGCTGCAACAAAATACTACCAAAACCATACTTTCTATAATGTCATTACAATATGGAACTAAAACTAGACGCCAACGTATTATTGATCTAGCTATTCTCATGTAAACTGCTGCTTTGTAATTGAAGCAACTTCTTGGATGGTTGATTACTGCAAAAATGTGTCAGATGAGCTGGAGTCACCTACACAGTCCCCTTCTCAAAAATGATACTAAAACCAAAATAATTTAACCATTTCATGTATATACATGTATAAGAATTGGCTTTGCTATGAAAGTTCAAATCATTAAAAACAAAATTATTGCAAAAAAAATTAGTATTGATATATGGATATGACAATATTTGAGCATTACCACACATCAAGAAGCGCCTAGCTAGCTCAATCGGCTTAGAGCGTGAGACTTTTAATCTCAAGGTTGCGGGTTCGAGTCCCGCGTTGGGCTTTTCTTTTTCTTTTTTAAACTTGCAGCTTTCCTATGAGCTCCGAGCAGATCAGTCATCGTACTTAGACCCTTCGGAGATTGCTTAACGGAGATAGAATAAGTAAACAGACGTAGTCATTTATTTTTACTTTTCACCAGTATGTTTTTTTTTTGCCACGGACATGGAAATAGTAAACAATTGTATTTTAAGGTGATTACAAATCGACTCCAGTGTCAGGCATAAATACCTGCCCGGAATAGTCAGGAGGAGGCGAGAAAGTGGTCGTGCACTCTGTGAAATTCGGACATATATATTGCAGTTGTCGGACACCTCTCAAGCATTCGCACACACTCGCACATTGTATTTTTTTCTTGCTGGGAAAAATTTAATTTGTCAGAAACTCATCAAAGAATCAACTCAGAGAGACCGGACTAAAGATTCTATAAATATTCTTTCTTTCTGTTCACATTATATATTCTTCTCAACAAATGTTAAGATCATTCAAATCTATTCCAGCCAATGGAAAATTGGCCCAGTTTGTTAGATATGCATCAACCAAGAAATACGACGTTGTTGTCATTGGTGGTGGACCAGGTGGGTACGTTGCTGCCATCAAGGCCGCTCAATTAGGATTAAACACTGCCTGTATTGAAAAAAGAGGTGCATTGGGTGGTACTTGTTTGAATGTTGGTTGTATCCCATCCAAATCTTTATTGAACAACTCCCATTTATTACACCAAATCCAACACGAAGCCAAAGAAAGAGGTATTTCCATCCAAGGTGAAGTTGGCGTTGATTTTCCAAAATTGATGGCTGCCAAGGAAAAAGCCGTCAAACAATTGACCGGTGGTATTGAAATGTTGTTCAAAAAGAACAAGGTTGACTACTTGAAAGGAGCCGGTTCTTTTGTTAACGAAAAAACCGTCAAAGTCACTCCAATTGACGGCAGCGAAGCACAAGAAGTTGAAGCCGACCACATCATCGTTGCTACTGGGTCTGAACCAACTCCATTCCCAGGTATTGAAATAGATGAAGAAAGAATTGTCACTTCTACTGGTATTTTATCATTGAAAGAAGTACCAGAAAGATTAGCCATCATTGGTGGAGGTATCATTGGTTTGGAAATGGCTTCCGTTTACGCAAGATTGGGCTCTAAAGTCACTGTTATCGAATTCCAGAACGCTATTGGTGCCGGTATGGATGCTGAAGTTGCTAAACAATCTCAAAAATTATTGGCCAAACAAGGTTTGGACTTCAAATTAGGTACAAAGGTTGTTAAAGGTGAAAGAGATGGTGAAGTGGTCAAGATCGAAGTTGAAGATGTCAAATCCGGTAAAAAATCTGACCTTGAAGCCGATGTCTTGTTGGTTGCCATTGGTAGAAGACCATTTACTGAAGGTTTGAACTTTGAAGCCATTGGTTTAGAGAAAGATAACAAGGGAAGATTGATTATTGACGACCAATTCAAGACTAAACATGACCACATCAGAGTTATTGGGGATGTCACATTCGGTCCTATGTTGGCCCACAAGGCTGAAGAAGAAGGTATCGCTGCTGCTGAATACATCAAGAAAGGTCACGGTCATGTAAACTATGCTAACATCCCTTCTGTTATGTATACTCACCCAGAAGTTGCCTGGGTTGGTTTAAACGAAGAACAATTGAAAGAACAAGGCATCAAATACAAAGTAGGTAAATTCCCATTCATTGCCAACTCCAGAGCTAAAACCAACATGGACACTGATGGTTTCGTGAAATTCATTGCTGATGCCGAAACCCAAAGAGTGTTGGGTGTCCACATTATTGGTCCAAATGCAGGTGAAATGATTGCTGAAGCTGGTTTGGCCTTAGAATATGGTGCTTCCACCGAAGACATTTCAAGAACATGTCATGCTCATCCAACTTTATCTGAAGCTTTCAAGGAAGCTGCTTTGGCCACCTTTGATAAGCCAATCAACTTTTAAAAGTGATACTGAATACAACAGTAATGAAAAGTAAATACTAAAATAATTTGATTTGATTTTTTTTACTTTTTTTTCACTCTTTTGCTCTCATTTTTAAGGTTATCTAAATACTGAATTATCTGAGCCATATAAGACAATCACATCTATACATAAATACACAAATAATAACACATATATATTTATTTTGATCAGTTTGCCAATTGTAATAATGATGATGGAGTGTCCTACTACTAGTAACGTTATAGCTTTGCGCACAATTTCCTGCACATGGATCACTATACTCAAAACATTTTTTGACCTGAAAATTTTTATTTCAAGCCCAAGTCGTTGAAATATTTATAGACCTTTCTCTTTTAATCAACCCTATCACCACAAAGATGCCCAAAGTATTCACTATTCAAAAAAATGTTGCCTCCCACAAGAAAATGATATATAAAAACTTGTGTGCCAATTTGATTCGTCATGAGTACATAGTGACCACTTCTGCCAAAGCCAAAGCAGCTCAACCATATATCGAAAAGTTTTTGGCCAATACCATCAAACAGAATAAAGAATTACCCGAAGCCGTCACCAATTTAGAAGACAAATTGAAGAGCATCAAGGCACTAAGCTATTTACAACCACCAGACAGAGTAGAGTGTGGACTGAAAATGCTTGAAGACATCATCAATAGGTATCCACAAAGAACTCATGGGTTTACCAGGGTGATAAAATTAGAACCAAGATTAGGAGACGACAAAGCTCCTATGAGTGTAATAGAGCTTGTGGATTCCAATTATGAGATCAAATTGTGGTATACTGCTAAAACTGTGGCCAGATTGGAATTACAAGGAATCGAATTAGATGATATCACTGAATTGAACATTAAAAAATTAACGCAATATAGAGTCAACGGGGAACAAGTATTTAGGGAAGCAGTTGAGACATGTAAAAAAGAATTTTTCAATGTTGCTGAAGAAACGGGCGAGGTTCCAGAAGAAATTAAGAGTGACTTGTCCAACTTACCAAACATGTCAAGACACCTGGGTGAATTAAAGGGTAAATTATTAGTGTCTAAGCAGTTTAAAACCAAACCAAGACCAGAAAGACAAAGCATTAATATCCCACAATCTCCATTTTTGAAACAACAACAAGAACAAAAATAGACATAGCGGGATTATATACTTGTAAATATATTAGTTTTGTAAATATAATCGTTTGAAATGAAAAGAAAAAGTGAAAACGCATTAACTAACAATATTGTGCAGGGCAAAAAAAAACACGAAAAGATTGTAAATCAAAAAGTAATCCATCAAAACAAGAGAGTTAACGAACTTTCATAATACAACAAAGAGCCCCTTCGCTAATGTGGTTTTCTAAAACTAACTTTCCCGTTGAAGGGAAAACAGCATTAATTGTGGGTGCATCCCAGGGAATAGGAGTTAACTTAGCCGAAAGATTATATGAGAAAAACTGTTCAACAATATTAGTTGCAAGAACAGAATCAAAGCTACAACACCAAATTCAAAACATCAAAGAAAAATACCCCGAGTCTTCTGCCAAGATATCATATGCAGTTGCAGATGTGTCAAATTACGACGAATGCACTAGATTATGGCGAACAATCGATCCTGCTGATCCAGATATACTCTTTTGTTGTGCTGGTTCTTCAATACCCAAATTGTTTCAAGATTTAACTAAAGTAGACATTGAACTGGGGATAGACATCAATTACAAGACAGTTATAAATGTAGTCCACACAGGATTCAAACATGCTTTATCTAATAACACAGATAATTTGGAGCCACACAATTTCAAAAAGAGAAGCGTCGTATTGTTCAGCTCAGTCGTCAGCTTTTTCCCCTTTATAGGCTACTCGCAATATGCCCCCATGAAGTCTGCAATTGAATCATTATCCATTATTTTACGCCAAGAGTTGTCACCATACAACTATCGTGTCACATGTGTTTTCCCTGGGAATTTCCAAAGCGAAGGATTTGAAGAAGAACAAAAGACCAAACCTGATATCACCAAGAAAATTGAGGGTCCCAGCAATCCTATCCCTGGAGATGAATGTGCTAGGTTGATAATAGATCAATTAGACAAAGGATATGATTCGATAACTACGGATTTTATCGGGTGGTTTTTGGGCTGTTCTGTTTTAGGCATTTCTTCACCACGACAATGGGGTTTTTTCCAGATATTGGTGAGTTTCATTGTGCTGCTCATTGCTCCAATTGCAAACTGGTTCATTAACAGAGATATAAAAAACTCGTTCAAGAAGACAAAAAAGGAATAATTATTTTAACTTCTGTATTTATTACAATGATAAGTAGTTTAACAAACTAAAAAAGCAACGAAGTACCTTCAGTCATCTCTTATTTCTTTTCTTCAGCCTTCTTGGCAACAGATTCAGCAATTCTATCAGTCCATTGGTTTACTTTAGCATCAATATCTAAACCCATTTTATACCAATTGAGACTATACACCCAGTTCACCATGGTTATGATTTCTTCATTCCAAATATCCTTACAAGTTTCAGCAAAATTCACTCGAGATTGATATTTGACATGTGAGTCTGGTACGTAATTTTCACGCAATTTGGCATCAGCATCACTTAAAATTCTATTATTGATGATATAGTCCGATTGACGTAAATTTTGTGAGATGAATTGTTGGTTTTTGTTAATATATTGACTTGTGGAATACGCCAAAGACGATGTTAGCAATACACCTCCTAAGAAACCATGAATTCTACCCATTTCGTTTTGAATATTTATGTTTTTTTTTAAAACCCCCACTAAACTAGTATATGTGGTGGAACAGAATTATCTTCAGTATAAAGTTGTCAATGTACCTAAAACAAAAGTCACATTTTGTTCGCATTTGATACACCAGCGAACAATCTGATTTGATAGACATGATTTATTGGACCAAACCGCACGCACAAAAATTCCTGCCTTCAACAAAACCTGTACCAAACCACACATCTTTGGCTTTTGTTGTTATTCTCTTTCTTTTTGAATTTGTGCTATAGATTAACTTTCATTGGGTTCTATTAATTTGAGAACTACTCATATATTTGCCGAGCCAAAATAAAATCAGAGTAGACTATATTTAAATGCCTAACTAATCTAATTACTATATCTGTGCCCTTGCAACAGACTTTACTGAGGTTTGCATAAAATTCAACCGCTGTTGCCCACTTCGACTCTCCTTCTCATGACTTGATAAATTCTTATAAAACTCAATAACCTTCCGATGCGATGCAACTTTCGATCTATTGAAATTTAAAACTTGCAACCCTGCTCTCGATACCGCTCTAGATAATGCCACATATGCTTGTCCGTTCTCAAAAATCTTTTTCATATCAACAACAACCTTCGACAACGTTTGCCCCTGAGACTTGTGAATGGATAACGACCAAGCTAATATTAACGGAAACTGTATACGCGACACCAAAACTGTACCATCTTCGTCTTCGGTTGTCCATTGCTCTGGCTCAACAACAACCGTTCGGAAAGTGATTCCATCCGGCAACAAAAATTTGACCAAAGGGTATTTCTTATTTTTGTAGTCTTTCATCAAGTCATCTTTTAATTTTGATTTACGTTTACTGCTTTCCAGTTCCTCTTCAACTTTTTGTGAAAGCTGACCCGTGAATAAAACTTGTTCTGCAATAGGTGCATCCTCTTTGACAACTTTCTTGGGTTTTTGAAAATCATTGAAAATATAATCGTTCAAACCAGATACTTCATCGGACGTCTCTGTAGATGGGTTTTCTTTGGATTCTGATTTCATATAGGTATCCCTATCAACAAAATCAATTACTTTTCCCAAGGTTCCATTGACTAGCTGATCGTCAAAATTTTTAATACACATTACTTGGGCACCGACTTTTAAGTTTAGCACTTGAGGCGCAAGAAAGTTCGTTAGCACTTGTGTTTTTTGGGGCTCAGGTAATATTCCAGTGTCAACTGAGTTATAAACAACCACATCACCCTGGATTGTATTCAATTTTCTCGAATTTGCCATGTCTACTTCATACCTAGTAGCATACAATTCTGAAGGGACTATCCCTTCTGGACATTTTAATGGACGGGAAAGACGACAAAAATCCCTAGCCGTATCGTCAGGTACATTCCCATCTCTGAGATTATTCAACATATCGATAAAACGCTGATCACCTTTTTGACGGAAAATCTCTTTCAATGTAATAGTTCGCTGAATAGTTTCCTTCCAAGCCGACGATTCAAAGGCAAAAAACACTTCAACATCATCTAATTCAGTACCATCATGCGCAGTCTTTTTGACGACCGGTGGTAATTGATAAAAATCACCACAAGCTACTAGTTGAATTCCACCGAATGGTCGATTATTTCGTCTGAGATTCTTGGCAATTTCATTCAACTTATTTAACAAATGTCCATCAACCATGGAAATTTCATCAATTATCAAAACCCTTGTTTCACGCCATCTGGTAAAAGCCTTCTTATTTCTTTTGATCTTTTTTATCAAGTTTTCGACTTTACCTTGTCCTAAACCAAACCCAGCAAAACTGTGGAGAGTAATACCTCCAATATTACAAGCAGCTAGACCCGTAGAAGCTGTCACAGCAACACCCTTGGGATATTTATCACGTAAAGATTTGATTATACTTCGTAGCAACACCGATTTACCGGTACCTGCCGACCCTGTGTAAAATAGGGATACCCCCAGTAGCACTTGTTTCAATACATATTCTTGTTCATTTGACAAAATGATTGGCTTTACATTTTTTGCTTCAGATTGTGCTTCATTAATGCCTTCCGTTTTCTCAAGTTTGTGATAACTACGGTCAGATGGATTGCTAAAAGGTACTCCTGGTTTCTGTGTTGCCAATAATATTGTGTGATGACTATTCCCCTTCTTGGTATCTGACCCTTGATTCGTGATGGGACGAGTTGAGTAGTTTCTTCGGAATTGGGTAGGCACCTTGAATGGATTACGCACTTGGGATACGGTCATTGGTGGAGATGACGATTGTGAGGCAGATGAGACATTTTGTTCGGCTTTAGATTTGGGTCCAGGATTGGCACCCACACCTTGGTTTTGTATTTGTGATGGGGATGAAAATGACGATGTAATTCTGAATGGCGATGCGTTGTCAGCTTGCACTTTATTAGGAGAGCCTTCAAGTATATCAACACCAGAACCAGATTCCCTGATTAGGTAATGGGATGGGCTCGGCGACGACGTTTTTATATACTTGCAATATTTCTTCCCTGCTGATTTTGAAGGTGTACTCAGGTTTTTCATTGATTTTGCAATTGGTTTCTTTAGCGGAGTTGATGCAGTTCTCTTTATACAATTAGTGTTATTACCAGTTATTTCTTCAGCTGCTTTTAGAGCTTCCATGAAATCATCATCCATATCACTAAATTCAAACGTCGACGATAGTGAGTCATCATCACCATTGTCATTCTGGTCTGGATCTTTTCGTATTTGCATCCTTTTATTAGTCTCAGTTGGTCTAGGTGATTTTTGAATCTGTTGTTTTTCTATTTGCAAAATCAGGTTTTTCGTGACAGGGCTTCCATTATACACATGGCTTTGCCCTTTCAGTAGATCATCAGATTCCTTAATCTCACTATCACTGAAGGGGTCGTCGTTATCTAGAAACTCTATCAATGCCAGGTCTAATTCGCTTTCCAACATGAATTGTTTGGATCCACAAGGACGCGTAGGTCTGATATGATTTGTGTCTTGTATGTTAATTCTACTATTGATATAATTTAAACTATGAAGTGTTCGTAAATGATGAATTCTATTTCTAATGGAATAAGTTGCTAGTCGGATTATTGATTTGTTTGCATTAAGCATATACAACTGATGATTTCTCTAGTTACAATTTCCAAATTAATGTTAATGAGAGTATATTTTCCTCTTGTTATTGATACTATGGTTGCCGCAAGCTACTATCTCTATGTTTGTTCTATTGCCACTGATTGGTAAAAATATTTGATTTGATTGCCGTGGCAGCACAGTGTTTGGTGTATATAGTTGAAAATTGTAAAATGTATTGTGATGGGTCTACTGTCCAAACAAAAAAAAAAATTATTACCTAGAAAAAGGAAAAAAAAGACGCCAAATATTTTATTAGTATTAGGATTCCATTAGTATTTCTTTTCAGCGCGCATATTTCACAAGTGAAGAAAAGAGAGAGAAAAAAAGGAGCACAAAATATACATATAACATGTTATAAACTAAAAAGTCTCACAGCTGTTGATTAGCACCAATAGCCCAACCAAGACCAGAAACAAATAAGTTTGATAATTTTTCACTTGCATTGTTAGTAGTCTTACTTGCATCACTGATTATTTCTGTGGCCAAGTTACCAATATTTTCCAAATGTTTCTTTGAGTGTTTGAATTGCGAGTTTTCATTATCAAACCTTTCTTTCACAGCTTCAATGTTATTTTCTAAACTATGTCTCTGAATTTTATCGTTTAACGACATCCATTGAGCCAAGACAACTTTGCTATTTTCCTTTAATTGCAAATTGAGAATAGTCAAGGATAGAATCTCTCTCTGTTTAGTCAATATGCCCAAGTCCACTTGTTCTCCAGAGTTCTCAAACCACAGAGGAGAGACGTATTTTCCAACTTGATAAAACGTCAACCACAAGTCATCTATTTGAGAGCTATCTTCTTTGCCATCCAAGTAATCAAACAATTCCAAACTCTGCTTGTAGGCGTAGTTGAAATTATTATCAATTAAAGCACTTTCGATACAAGCGGTTTTGAGTTTATTAAAATAATAATTATCTGCATGTTGTTTGCCATCCTTGTGGTTATCATCGTTATAAAACAATATCATATCATTTAAGATTCGGTATAACTTATCAAAGGCCAAATATGACTTTGGGTTTTGCTCCAATACAATATTGATTAGCTTCAATATGTTGCCATTTGCAAAGTTAATAATTAATTGCTGCGGAGTGTAAGGCTGGTTTCGATTTAGAAGTTTAAACCTTTTTAGAGCATTTATGGCTTTGAACAAATGCTTGAACTTGACAATATCACGATGGTTATCTTCTGCCAAATCTTTTTCGAGAGCCAATTTATCAAACAACTTCAAACAGAGCTCTGCATTATGAAGCAGTCCAGATTTATCATTCAAGCTGTTTGCATGGTTCATACAATCCCAAAATTTATCTAATACAACATCATATAGTTCATTAACAGTAATATCACCTAACTTTTTTTCAAAATATACCTCATCGACTACGTCAAACAAGTTTGCAAGTAAAAGCCTTTCGATTACAATGGCAGAAATTCTTTCATTGAAAATAAAATTCTTCTGGAAGAGGGCTATTGAATTTAATAACTGCTTCCAGTTGGAGGCGTTTATGTTGTTGGTGATTTTCAAAATTTCTCTTTTTGTATCCATCTCTTTATTTTGGTACTTGAGTTGGAAATATTTCTTTATAGTAAGCCTATTAATAGGTAATAATTTCTGGCAAGTTTCTATAACTTGTCTTAAATATGCAATAGCTCCGATCTGGAACAATGGAGAAATGGGATTTGTGGCTGATTGGAACTCCTTCAAGTTATGGCAGTCAAAGGGAATGTCTTTATAATCAATATCAGGCAATCGCAACTCCTCAGTATGTATATCAAAGAGTGTTATGGTGTCAATTATCAAATCATATATTTCCACAAGTTCAATCGTCGACACAGAATCAGTGTCTTCTTTGAATCCATAAAAATAACATGCACTCAAGAATGAGTTTAAAATTATCTGGTAATCCTTAAGGTCGTAGTGGTGGTGAATACATTTCAAACATACATGCCAAAACTGGTATTTTCTAACAACACTCTCAACAGGTTTAGAACAGTAACCGTTTTCATTATCAAATAACCACTCATTTAATGGGTGGAGATCTTTACCATAATAATCAACGATTGGAAATATCACATTTTTAAACCAGCCTTCATTGTTAAGAATTTTTTCTGTCTTTAACGGACCAAGCAAAAGATGCAATCTCAGTGAATAAGAACTTTCAGGAGCAAGGTAGCTGTTAAGTGTATTGATACTATAGGCCAAACCAAAATGACTGTAATAGTACTTATATGGAAGTATTATTCCTTTAAACCAAGCATTGAATTTTGGAAATGAAACATTCTCAAATAGTGGTAAAATGTCATTTATATCTTGGTAAAACTGGGATAAATAAAATGATTTGGCACAAATAAACGACAAGAATAACTCATCATCATCATCATCATCATTATCAGCAGCGGCACTGAAATCCAATATACCTAGTGATTGACATTTTATATTAGTGTCGACTAATAACTCGTTTGCTGTTGCCTTTAATGAAACAGTATTTGCTATGTCTGACTTCAAGCTTAGGGAAAACTCTTCAAGGTCAAAACCATCTTCATCGGTGGATTCAATTTCACTCTGTGTAGAGTAAATTATCAATTTTGCTAGTTTTATTATATCCTGTAGTGGTATATTTAACGGGTATGAGTAGATCAATAGTGTTTTCAATATGTTTGCTCTTGTTGTTATCTTTAAGCAATCAAAGTTTGACGACAACACTTTTGCTGATAACAATCGAAAATATGCATTAATGTTGTGGACATTATTATTTGACGTTAGCAATTGAATAGTATAAACGTATAAGTTGGCATCCACCGTTTCGTATATCAGGTCGTTCATCCTTGTTAAAGAGGAAACTGTACGGTGTTCTTTTTTTTCATCACAACAAGACTTTTTATGTACTCGCTTGCTCGCGAGTGTAGAGAAATATTACTTCTATATGCACGTGACTCGATAAATTGTTTTCTTGTATTATAACATGGTAGGAGAGTCTGATGTTGTAGTGACTATTATGAACAGACGCTTAATTGAGCTATATGCTATAAACACCGTAAAGCCAATTCAAAACAAAATAGGCAAGAAGATCAAACCATTTATCATCTAATAATTCTTGTATAGGTTTTGAGAAACTGCTGATGATTTCTTCAATTTATTATAACCACCACCATTTTATTTCAAACAGTTCACAACTTTTTGATTTTATATTATATGTTCCCCTACTACCGTTATCAGTGGAAATATCGGGTGAATTACAAGAGTTGTGTTTACTTATAAGAAGCAGAAATACAGATCACAATGAGAAACCTGAAAAATGAGAAGCTGGACGATACAAACAAAAAAAAATAAACAATATTAATAACACTATGGAGTATCCACCCTGTTCAAACTAGCAAATTTACATAAGCACGTCATCAAGCATCAAATGTCAAGTAATCCTGCTAAACATATTGGCATCAAGCAACAAAAGTTGATAGAGGAAAGTATAAAGAACTATGTGGTATACTATGACAAAACTTTCAGTCTGTATTTAAAATTACGAAGTGACATATTAGAGCTTCACAATACTGTGCGTTTATTATCAACTCACAAAGAGAAAAGAAACACTTCAAATCCAGATGATAATGAAACTAAAGAGGAAGTTAGTACAGCAGAAGAAAACAGCATCAGCAAGGATGAAATCGAACCTGACAATATTAAAATAGACGAAGCAGATGCCGAGTCGTTCAAAAATAAGCTAGCGGAGGCTGCAGTTAGATTAGAACAATTGAAATTTGAGGCAGACAAAGTTCAGATCACCTATGAATCATATTTGAATGAGTTAAGAAATATTTTGGCGATCGAGTCTCGCAAGCATGCAGAAGGTTACCAACCTGAAGTTCTAACAGACGCAAAGAATAAATTGAGCTCACTAGTTAACCAAGAGACGGAATTGAATGCCAAAATCGACGACATAAAAACCGTGCAGAAGCCTTTATTAGACAAAGTCACTAACCTTGTCAGCAATTTTAATTCAAACATTACTAGTTCCACAGCACGGGTGATTCATCCATCCCTATTACGTAATATTGATGATGAAGGTACAGAGAACAGTGTCCAAGTCAACTACAACCACTTGGTATTTGCCAAACTGGATATTAGCCGATTTTTTGCGCAGAGGACGGCAGTTAGCGAATTAAATGATGTTCTTTTATCACAAGTACAAGATATTTTAGAGAGTAACAGCAGAGTATTTGACAAAGTTGAGACTCAAAGTTCAAGCGAGGATTCGCAAAAGCTACTTTACAAATTGGCAAGATCAAGTTTACACGATATTAATCAAAATACAGACTTGGATGAGTATGATGATTTGATTGATAAAGCTATTAAGGATATTTCTATATCGTACCAAGAGAACCAAGTTATCAAGGCTCAATGGTCCAAACATGCACGCAAAGTTGAAAAGATCAAGCATATATTGGAAGAACAAGATGAAGATGGCGACATAGAAATGATCTAAGCTTATGCTTCTATGTTGTTTTTATTACCAATTATAATTACTTTTTTGTATTATATTTCTTTAAGTATTTACTGTATTGGACTTATTAAAATAACTGAATCTCCTCTAACAAATACCATGGCAGTCTTTTTCACTATAGGTTCTTCAGAAGTGTTCTCACTATCATCGTCTTCATTGGATGTGTATATCGTTTCCTCAGCATCACTCAATACCATATTGCAATGACTGTCATAACCTTGTAACTTTCCTTTCAATTCTCTTGCACCTCTTAATTTAACTAAAACATATTCATCTAGCTGGAAACGAATTAAGTCCAATGGTTGCTGGTCTTGTTGTTGTTCGGCTTGTATTGTTGACATGAGGTGTTTTTAAATGTATGAATGTATATTGCTACTGCACCAACTAGGAGTTATTGTCTGGTAGTGTTTACTTATGAACTTCTTTCCAGTTTTCCATGTTTTTTTTATTGAGGCCAATTTTTTTTTTGCTAACCTCCATTGACTTGACTTGTGAATTAGAATTGGTGAAACTAGTAAGAATGAGAGAAAAAAAATTTTCTTTCTAACAAATATCCAAGAAAGATTATAGTGTTAAATCTAGTAGTGACATTTTTCAACTTAGTTCAAGAAACCAAGAGCAAATCATGAGTTTGTATTCAAATATTAGGACATTTCTGACACGCTCCATTGTGTTGAATAGAATCAAGCCATTAAAATTTGAGGACTTAACCAAAATCAAATTGAGAGAACCAGTAGTACCTAGAGTAGCTAATTTCGAAGTATCGCCTGACCATCCCTTATGGCAATTTTTCCCTCAAGGCAATAAAACCAAAGTAGCAATAAGAGAATCAGAAGAGTTAGATTTGGATTCCAGAGAATGGTCTTCTGCTGAATTGCGTCAGAAATCATTTGAAGATTTACACAAGATCTGGTATTTGACATTAAAAGAAAGAAACATTTTAAGTCGTGAGGTTAGATTGGGTGAATCTTTAGGAATGGGCGATTTCAGACAGTTTAACAATGTGGACAGGAAATTAATCAAAACTCAAAAGAGAATAAAACAAGTATTGTTGGAAAGACAGGTTGCCGTCGAACGTGCTCAAGCAACTATGCAAGACGACATTCAAAAGTATTTAGACGATTTCAAGACTCGATATGTTAATTGCGAGGCCGACGAAGTTGAAGATTATCACGAAAAATTAGTCAGATTACAGTACGCTATATTTGGTATAAATCCTAATTTGTCGTTGGAGTTGTTACAAGATGAAGAAACGATAGATGTGAATTTTGTTAAAGGACTCTCGTACATTGCCAATTTGAAAGTGGAAAGACATTTGAAATTGAATCCTCAAACCGAATTTGAGTTGCCATTAAACGGTCCGGTTGAAGAGTTACCATTTTTCTTGAATGATGTCGAAGTTGCCATTTCACAAGTGAAACAATTGAGAGATTCAGGCAAATCACGTATGTTGCACAAGATTGAAGTCATTCCATTCTTGAAACAAGCCATCGAAAGTCATATGCAACAAGAAGAAAATATTGGGGGATACGAGGAAGAACAAAACAAGAATTAATTTATTTGTACATAGACACATTATAGTTTTCCTGTTGTAAATACATATATACAAGGTATACAAAACTCTCGTCACTAAGAAACTCGAACAAACGGTTTTATTTCCAATTGTCCTGAGATATTATTGAATGCAAATATTTGACCAATTCTAGATAAGTCTTCAGAACTTGCATTATTACCATTCAATGCAAATATAACACGCTTCTTTCTTGATACTGAAGTTGAGGATAAAAGCCTCCAAATATGAACATGGAGCAAATCCCCATATGGCTCATTCACACCCAAATTCAATTTCTTATCAATATTTCCTTCTGTGAATGCAGTTTGGTACATTAACGTATCCAATCCGGCAAACATAAAGCTTTCACTTTCTAGATTTGTTCCAGATACTAAGAAATCAGGAACAGCTAACACTCTATCTATAGTGTCATTTAGTTCGACAGCAAGCTTTGTTTTCAATTCTTCTGGATTGATGTATGCAGGGACAATCACAGTTAGCGACAGTCCAGGTAATCTCTTTTTAAAACCAAGAGATATCACATTTATGAATTCAGCATACTCTTCAATTGGATTTAATTTCTTTTCGCTATGGTATTTTTTGGCGTAATCTTTGATACTAGACTTCGACCCCACAAAATGCTCCAATAGTTTCCGAACTTGATCATGGCTCGGTAAATTGAATACATTTTTATAGTCTTCAACTTGGCCATCATGGAACACAGGGAAATACAGTTCAATTTTGTTGGTTCTCTCCAATGGCTTGAATAAATCCAATGAGTCTTCCATGGCAAATCTGCGATTAATGATATTTTTCAACTTGAATGTTTCAGGATTTTTAATATACAACTGTTTCTTTTCAATATCACTTGCAGAGTTTGATGCTAGATCTTTTTGCAAGAACAATTCATTTAATGCCAAAACATGAGGATGCAGAGGATTCGTCACAATGCAATATTGAATGTTATCAAGACACTCGTACCGCAACCTCTCTGCTAATTCCTCCTTCATTAGATCGCTACAAACAAACTTTTTCGGGAACTTTGCAACTCTCCGTTCAGAGACAATTCTCACAATCTCATCTATTTGTTGCGAGGTCAAAGTTTCATTAAGGTCCCGAGCGGCCAACTTGACAAATTCAGTCAATCTTTCTTCCCGAGTGTCTTTTCTCAAAGTTTCAATTTGTCGTATTGTTTCTAGCAATCTATTTTTATATTTCCCTTTTGCATTTTGACTCACCACCAGAAATCCGTTTAGATCAACACTTTTCATGAAATAATCTAGTTGATCTATAGCAAAAAACCTCAAAAATTTAAATTGATCAGGATCATTCTGAATAGTATCGAGTAGTCCTGATAAGGTAGTGACCGTCACCTGAGAGTGGTTTGCTGTATCTAACTTTGAATCCAGGGAATCGGTAGTAATTTCCGGTAGTTTTTTCCTCGATAGAAATTTCACTGTCAATGGGTCTCTTGTAATATGTAATGACCCATTGGTCTTGAAAACCTCAACTGGGACACAGTTCCTCTCCATTGGTGAGATTAATTTCTCACAGTATTTGTGATACTTGCTAACCATCTCATCCGTGGGAACAAGTATTACTGAATCCAACGACCTTGCTGGTTTCTGGGGAATCCGACACGACTCAACCAGATACCAGGGCCGTTTGGTCAACGATAGATTCAAAGCATGTAATAGTAACCCCAATGATTTCCCAGGCTTGTTAGATTGATTGACAATTACATTTTTTTTATTCAATAACAAATTCTGCAAAATAAATGTTTGTATTTCTGTCGGTGGTGTTTTGACTTGAGAGCCAGGATTCAACCACAGATTCAATTTTGACTGAAAGTACGGTAATATTCCATATTTGGCAAATGATTCTGTATTAGACTGGGGCTTTGTAGAAAGAAAATACAGTTGATAATATATTTTGGGTAATCTCTTCCCGCTTGCAGTAGATCGTAGGATCATGATTTAATGTATAAAGATGGGATTCTTTCCAATGGAGTTATACAAAAATACTAAAGTTTATAGATATACATTAGTCTTGAGAACAAGCTGTTTGTTTCAAAGTGTGCAATGCTAATCAAAAATTGAAACCAAAACAAACTTGTAGTAGGATGAGTTAGAAAAATCGCATATAATTGCAGAATTGAATTTACGATCTGTAATGAGTCGTGTACAAACCGTTGATAATATCCACCCCAGCACTTGCTTCATAGATGCTTGTAATTTAATATTCATGTATAATTGCTTATAGATCTAAACAAACGGCTAAAAAAAGACGACCTAATGGGTTATAAATTGGTAATCAAAAAAGACAGATAAGAATCTGAAGGCTTGTCTCTCTACGGATTAGGCCCAAACTTGGACTTGTTCATAGAAATCAACTCTCTTCTTCTCTGGATTGTCAATTTTGTGGGCACAATAGTACCGAATCTCATCAACCATTGAGTGGTGAGCACAGGCAACAAAAGCAATAGATCCATTTGATTGTTCAACGAATCTATCAACCAAGAATTCAATGTTTGGTCTTCCTTCATGAAATTGAATATGATCGAGCTCCAGCTTAATATTGTCAATCATGCCATCACTTTCACTATCTTCTTCTTCTTCTTCCCCGTCGACCTTATTTACAGAAACTTTAACACCGTCTTTTTTTGGTTTTTCATGAATGTCACCACTAAGAATGGCCTGGGATTCTGAAAATCTGTTGTTATACTCTTCAACAAATGACTCAATACCGGGTCTAGTGACATAAATGGTAGTGTCAATATCCAAATCTTTCAAATTAACCAATTCTTGATAGAACCAAAACAATGATTTCCATTCCCTAACAACCCAAACCAATTTGAATTTATTCTTCTTCTCGCCAGTACTACTGCCTTGTGCGGCATCGACAACCTCCGAATAAATACCAGGAATACCATTGCCACCGGCCAAGAAAACAGCACTGTCGGCATATCTAGCTGGTGTGGGTTCGCCATAAGGACCTTCAACTGTAACTCTCACCTTTGTAGATTTACCTGGGGAAGAAAGCAACCTATTGTATAAAGATCTAGTAATACCATCTTTGACTTTGCAAAAGAAAATAATACTACCCAGTTCTTCTTCAATAAACGTGAATGGATGACTCTGCCAAAAATATTTTGTATCCAAAAAATGAATAAAAGCATGTCCGCCGGGGACCGATTTCCAATATTTGGGCTTTTGAACTTGGACTTTTAAAGTTTCATCAGCTATCAAGGTAATATCGGCTTGTGGGAAACCAAAAGCAAATAATCTTGCAAGTCTAACCGCCCTATCAAAACTCCAAACGGCGATACTTGGAAGAACTAACCAAACATACCCTCTGTATTGGACATGATACCACAACCCAACTGTCCAAAATATGGCCAAGACAATATGGGCAACTAAAAATACTTCATACCATTTCCTTCTGAAATAAAGCAAAGCCTGAAACATAATTATACCACCACATACAATGGCAACAACGGCCCATATAAAGTTAGTTTCTGACATAACCAAATTGTAGTTGTCACCAAATAGATAGGAAAATGCTGCAGCATGAATAACAAACAATGAGAACATAATTCTTGCAAGATGTCTATGATAACCAACAAAAGTACTGTAATTGAGACCAACTATCCATTGCAAAAAGTTATTTCTGCCAGCAAATAAGAAAATCAAAGGCATCAACATAATACCAACCACTGCCGTTCTATCTCCAAGAATCTTCAAATGGGCCAAGTACTGACTTTTATAGCGTACTTCATTCTCAATGGCCGGATAATTAATGGCATGGAGAACAATTACCAAGATATAAAAACCAAACACAATCATCGAATCAAACCTTGAAAGGATTAAATGAGAAACAATCTTGAATAATCGTTGTTCTTCTGCCTTTTTTCTTTTAAAAGTTGCTGGTGCCGAGATATACTTTCTCCATTTGTTAACGATAGGAGATGTCAACTTCTTGACAAAATTTGGAAATAAAACCTTTGTCCAATTAACTAATCCGATAACTAAAAGCATCAACAACCAATATCCCAAACATGCGGCACCATAGTATAAGGAGTTATCCAAATTGGCATAATACATATTGTAGGTTTGTTGGTAAAGCATAACAGCAGTTTGATTCAAAATAAACGGAGTTTCAAGGGGCAAAGATTTATTGAAGTTTTGAATCTGGTTCTTCGATTTAGCTTGTTGTAAATACAATTGAAGTGAATCATTAAACCAATTGTAGCTATCAAAATAAACATCACGGGTACCACAAAAAGTAACAAGCCCATTGACAGCAGAAGGTGATGGCCCAACAGTTTGGAGACAACCTGCAACTGTGGCTAAATAATTTTTATTGGTGCAAAGACATTGATAATCAGTTGCTTCGATACAGAACGAAACAGTGTCGGAAATTTGATTATTACAGCTGTAAAAAGGTTTGGAGCCCTTGTAAAGAGTGAATGGAGAACCTACTGAAGCAGCGACCAAGGACCCATTCAAGGAAGTAATGATAAAAACAATGATATATTGTAACAATTTCATATTGAGAAGCAAATGTTATGCGGTTGTGGAAATGTTGATAGGATAATCAGTGTTACTGCAAAAAAAAAATTGCAACAAAAAAAAATAGAATAGAAAATGCAAAAAGATTGAACAAGGGCCCTTAACTAACACTATTTATAGCTCTGAGAACTCATTGATTACTAACTTGAATGAATGAAAACCTTTGTGAGTATATGTTACACTTGAATAATAAACCGGTTATATTACTATGTCTCCATTAGTTCTCAAATGGTGGTTCATTTACGTTTGACCACAAACTTTGGCCGTAAAAAGTCGTGCTTAATATTCTAAGCCTCTTATTAGTTATAATATCTATTTGGAGAGAGCTGTGGCTTAGAATATCATCATGTGATACTAGCAAATAAAGAACAATGTAAAAATCTTGCAGACTGAAACGGTTGAACTAAATGGTGATATATCGAAGCTATTGTTTTACCTAATAGTCGAGCTAATTGACAATAAAAAAAAAACCTACTAACCAGAATAAATTGGAACCAGTTGTAGTAGAGAAAAATATACTATGATAGCATTTATTTGGTCGATTTATTAATAAATAAAGAAGGGGAAAGTACATATTACAAACCATCTACAAGAAAAAAGGAATCACCAATTATAATGTGACAAAACTTAATAATCTTTGCTCCTATCTGATTAAATGGACTTACTTTAGTTTTAACCGATAAGGACACTTTCCTAATTAAGGACAGAGTCCATTCGAACAATGCCCAGCGTAAAATCTCAAAATACACTTTTTTCTACTCAAAAGTTTAACTTCTGGTAAGAACGTTAATGGACCAATTAAAATGATGCCATTTATGATACTTGAAGGTTTGCAGCAAAAAATATAGAAGACACAATCAAGAGATATAATAATACAAACCTGTCCCAATTAAGGATTCTCTATCAGTGCCGTGCGCTAAAATTTAAACTCGTGTATTGCCGTATTTTTTTATTGTTGCACCGGTTTTTCCCTGCCTAATACAATACACATAGTACAAACTCTATACTGTCGACATTATTAGATGCCAACGCTTTTGCTAAATACTTTTTTTCTACACCTATAAGAAAACGGCAGACGTAAAAGTTAATTTGAAAACCAACTCTTTATTGTGAGCCACGCCCTCATAGGGAAAACAAAGAAAATCCAGATTTCCTCTTGACGTGTTAACACCAACTAAGCCCATATTTGTAGCTGCTCATAAAAATCCACTCTTTTCCTTTCATCATTGTTAATGTTTTGCAGAATCTGATAACGTATCTCATCGACCATAGCGGGATGTCCACATGAAACAAAAGCAACAGATCCATTTGACTCAGATATTTCTTGTTTTATAATATCCTCAAGACAAGGTCTACCATGTATGAATTTTGCATGTGAAATAGTTGAAAGACTTGAATCAGTGTCGTTTGCACTTTTCGATAAACTCTCAGAACTTTTTGTGAACTTATCATTATCATGGTCCCCTAAATCCTTTTGCGTAGCCTGTGTAACGTAAATTGTAACTTCAATATTCGTATTTTTAAGATTGGCAAGCTCATTGTGAAACCACAGTAGCATATTACACTTTCTGATAACCCAAATTAATTTCAATCTCCGTTTGCACCCTTCTTCTTTTGACAGCTGTTGTTTGTTTGCAATATCCACAATTTCAGAATATATACCCGGAATCCCGTTTCCACCGGCAATAAAAACACAAGTATCGGCGTAACGAGCTGGAGTAGATTCTCCATAGGGGCCCTCCACACCGACCCTAATTGGCATACATCTATCAGGAGTATTCATCAACATTTGATACAAAGCACGCGTAATTCCAGCTTTAATTTTGCAATAACAAACAATGTGACCATCACTTACCGTGGAATCAACAAAAGTAAAAGGATGACTTTGCCAAAAGTATGCAGGTTTCAAAAAATGAATAAACACATGACCGCCAGCAATAGATTTCCAGTATTTGGGCTTAGGGATAGTTACTCTCAAAACAACTTCTTCACTATAGTCATCAGTTAGCAACTTGACCTCAGCAACTGGGAACCCAAAATAGATTAGTCTTATAATTCTTACAAGTCTATCAAAGCACCACACAGCCACCGTAGGGTAAACAAACCAAACATAACCAAAATCAACAACATGGATCCAAGTTCCAGCCACAAACAACGCTGCCATAACAATGTGAATCAACAAAAAGGTTTCATACCAATTTCTTCTAAAATAAAGTAGCGCTTGAAACAAGATGATACCTCCACAAACGGTTGCAATAACACCCCAGATCAAATAGGTTTCTTTCATATCCTGGGCATAAGTCGCCTTCAATCTGATAGTGTAGCATACGGCATGTATGACTATCAACATGAACATAACTCTGGCAATATGGCGATGATACGTCATAAAGGTGTTATAGTTCCAACCAGTTATCCATTGCAAGAAATTGTTCCTCCCAGCAAAAAGGAAAACCAATGGCATCATAACTGTGGCCACAATACCCGTTCTATCAGCAACATATCTTATTTGAGCATCGTATTTGTTTAGTAGAAATGGATCTCCCTTGATAAATTCCATATTGATCAGATGAACTATGATCACCAAAATATAAAAACCGGCAATGACAATACTTTCAAACCGGGTGGGGATCAAAAAATCGAAAAACTTAAAGCATCTCTGCTCTTGACACTTTTTCTTGGTGAATGTTGCTGGTACAGAGATATACTTTCTCCAAATACTGATTGGCGTATAGGTCAATTTCTTTGTCAATTGTGGAAACAAGAATTTACTCCAATAAAATAAACTGCTAGCACACATAACCAAGAGCCAATATCCTAATAACGACGCACCATAGTAGACCGAATTGTCATAATTATTTAAATATTGCACATACGCAGCAGCATAAAGATCCAATTGTGCATTAGTGAATTTGAATGGGACCTTGAGAGGGACCGACTTATTAAAATTCTCGATTTCACTGGCATATTTACCATTGGCAATATAATTGGCAATTGCACTATCATACCAGTTGGAATCAACTTCAACATTCCCGTAATGAGCACAAAATGATACTAATTTTCGTTTTTGTTTGGTTGTATTCCTATGATTGTGACTCAAACAACCGGCATACGTGGCCAATGAGTTGGAATTTGAACATAAACAAGTATAATTCGACAGTTTACCACAAAACGTAATTGATTTTTTGATTTGTCTGTTGCAAGTGTAAAATCCTAGATAATCGTGATATCGTTCATAGGACATACTCATACCAGAAACATTGATAAGCGAAAACGACAACAATACCAAACAATAAAAGACTCTCATCCTTGTGTGTTATCTGTAGGTACGACTTTAGTAAAAGTAAAACTATCAAACAGAAAGGCATTCTGGATCAAAGGTAGAGAGAATTCTGGTGGTATTTATGTGACTGGCGATGAGGGATCCAATTAGTGACGCCTGTTTTACATTTGTCATCTTTAGTTGAACACATATTGCTCATGTTTTCGTTTATTGTAGACATTGTTCAAAATTCCATCTAAAATAGCAATAAGTAATTTGCTCTTTACACAAATGGGATTGAATGCATAAATTGGATCTTTATTTGTCGCATAGAAAGCCAAGGGTAGTTGAGATGAAAACATCCCCTAATTAATTTTTTGAAGCATTTTTGTGAAGCTTTGGTTGTGTCTGACATCAGTGGTAATTTACCAGTAACTAAGATTGACCAGCTGCTGTAGTTACTTTGAAGCAGAAGGATTCATTTGCTAGTTGATATTTTCTATTCGTATAATTCAGGAACACACAAAAGAAAGGAAAGGATTCCTGACACTAAAAAATAAACAGTGAATCTTCATTGGTGGGAAATCAGTATTTTATCACTAAATTCCTCGACTTATTTTTTCCAAACTCGCCGAGAAATTTTCCTTTTGTGGAAGATTGCCACTCAAGAACAGTTATGAGCAAATATTCCATAACCAATCTGGGTTGTAGAGCCACATACTATGTGAATTGAAAGTAGCCAAGAAAAACAAAAAAAAATACAAATTTGCTTCCTTGTTGTAAGTTTGGTAGTATCAAGCAACACTAGAATATCATGAATCAGATTGGCGGAGTACAATTTGGAAGTTATTGCCTCGAGACAACTGCAGCTTCAAAGTTCATTCGAAGGAAAGCAAAACTCCAATAGATTAGACAAAATATTAATATTGATATTGCAAAATGGTTGGACTGGTTTGAATGAACTCTCCCAAATGATTTTCTTTGGACTAATATGAGACTGAAAATTTTTATATATTTCAGACACTTAAATTAGCGTCCCGCTAATAAGTTGCGTAGTTAAAATTTCTACATAGAAAACCCTAAACCTATGTAAAGCATTGGTAAAATTTATGCTGCTTTATAAGTATGTTAATAAAAAGATGATTTCATAAATGTTGGTTTCAGGGGCTTGGGTAGGAGCACTTTCTTATCAGCCACTCTTCCTTCTAATTATTCGTATTTTGCTATTTTTTTTTGAGCTCGTGTGGGGTTCGGTCTCTGTTAGATCATCATCTCCTCCACACACTTAAATCTTTGAGAGATATCGGACAAGAAAAAAAAAATTCAATATATGTAAATAATAAACTTTTTTTGCAGGGCTACCTTGTTTATTATATTATTTTACAATCAGTGGAGCTATTGCCACTATGCTTATAGATAATAAGAAGCTCAATTTGTTGGAAACACAAACAACCAACACCGAGAAAGAATTGCAAGAAGTTGACGGTGAAGATGAGATCTCTTACGACACAGAGGATTTGCTGGCACCTCCTACACCATCAACCATTTATAATTGGAGAATTGTTATTATTGCAATAACAGCTTCATTTGCTGCAGTTATTGTGGGTTATGATGCTGGGTTTATTGGTGGAACAGTTTCCCTAGCCTCGTTCCAGGGTGAATTCAAAATGAACGAATTGTCCCCCTCACAGAAGACCGAGATCAGCTCCAACGTTGTGTCTGTTTTCCAGGCAGGGGCTTTTTTTGGGGCATTATTTTTTTACCCCATTGGGGAAATCTGGGGAAGAAAATTAGGTTTAATATTATCTGCGTTCTTGTTAGTTTTTGGTGCTGGTATTTCTCTTGAGGCTAAGCACTCAACAGGGTTGGCATCAATATATGCCGGAAGAGTAATCACTGGTTTGGGTGTTGGTGGGTGTTCTGGTATGGCTCCTATATACATCAGTGAATGTTCTCCAGCAAAAATAAGAGGCAAGCTAGTAGGCATGTGGGAGATGTCGTGGCAGATTGGTGGTATAGTTGGCTATTGGATTAATTATGGAGTTTTGCAAAATCTACCCCCAAGCAGAAAACAATGGTTAATTCCATTTGCAATTCAGTTGATTCCTTCAGGAGTTTTCTTTATTGGAACAATTTTCATTCCTGAATCGCCACGATTTTTGGTTTACAAAGGTCAAATTGAAAAAGCTAAGGTAAATTTATCACAATTGAGAAGTATCCCTACAGACCATCCATACTCAGTTTATGAAATGGAAAATATAATTAAAGATGTTGAAGACAAGAAGCTGAAGTTAGCAAACGACGGGTTTTTTGCACCTATTTTGAAACTCTTTCTTTCTAAAAAGTTGTTATACCGTTTGTTGTTGTCAACATCTTTGTTTCCTATGCAAAATGGAGCAGGTATCAACGCAATCACCTATTACAGTCCTGCTATTTTTGCATCATTTGGAATAACGGGACTGAAAGCTGGATTGTTGTCTACAGGTATTTTCGGGATATTGAAAGCTTTTGCGGCATTGGTTTGGATGTTTTGTATTGTCGACCGGCTAGGAAGAAGGACAGCATTAATATATTTCTCGTTTCCTTGTTCAATATGTATGTGGTATATTGGTGCCTACATAAAGATTGCCAAACCCGGTTTAAGAGTGGCAAATGGTGACACACACCAAGACGCCGGTGGAAAAGCAGCACAAGCAATGTTATATATTTGGACGATATTTTACGGCTCTAGTTGGAATGGTACACCCTGGGTTATCAACTCTGAAATATTCAGTCAAGAAGTGAGAACATTGACTCAGGCAATAAACTCAATGTCTAACTGGTTCTGGGCTTTTATAATGGGTCGGTTTTCAGGTGAAGCTGTTAAAGCCATTGGCTACAAATTCTATTTCATTTTTGCAACTTGCATGGCGGTGTTTCCAATTGTAATTTTCTTTTTATATCCAGAAACAAAAGGAGTGCCATTGGAAGCAGTTGATTATTTGTTTGAGGTTCCTGCTTGGAGAGCCAGACCTTATGCTATGGCAAAATACCAGAAAGAATACCAAAAACAGAATCTATCTACAAGCATACCCGAGGAACAATTGGAAAAACGTTTAGACTAGACCCCACATATGGTTTTGACACCTTTATCTTTTACTTTATTTTTATTTTGAATAGAGACTACGAGATCAGTGCTTAGATTTATTATTATTATTATTCTTTGTATTTATTATGTATATAAAACAACACATGAAATTGTTTTTTTTCTGTACTCCAAACTAATCGGCTGGCCCTTTTTTTTTTGCAACACACATGATCTTTATTTTGGTTGTTGTTTTAATGATTTAACAATGCCTCCGAAGAAAGGGTTAACCCAGGAAGAGAAATTGTCAGCACTCTTAAACTGGTTTCAATCAGATCATATGTTTTACACTCTAAAAGAAATAGAATCAAAAGCAAGCAAACAATGCAAAATACCACCCATGCAAATGAAAGAACTAGTGTTGGCCCTAGTTGAAGAAGGATTAGTAGAGCAAGATAGATGTGGAACCACAAACCTATACTGGAGTTTCCCATACTTACAACACAAAAAGCAGCAAGAAACCCACGATCGTTTGAACCGGACTATTGCTAATTTAGAAACGGAAAGAGATAGTTTAATTTGCCGATGCAAAGACGAAACTGGTGTACGTAATCAAACCCACGAGAGGGCCAGTAAAATCCGGTTTTGTGATCAGTCACTGGAACGGATAGACTCAATACAAAGTCAGTTGCAGTCGCTTAAAGATTCGGAATCTGTGGAGAATTTGGTAACGAGCCTTGCCTTCTTCAGTGATTCTATTGACGATATCATTTGTTATTTAAGTCGCCAAACAGGGCTTACAATGACAACTTTGAAGACAGAATTTGAACTTCCTTTAGAATTTGAAGAAATCCGTCCAGGAACCACAAAATAGCCTTTAGCATATGTCAGAGGGGTTTCTTAAATATTTTTTTTGACGGAGATTAAAAAAGAACATAGATTTAAAGATAATGGTTTGTTTTTGTAGCATCTCCGTACGAATTGACATATAAACTTTTGTTTGCTTACTATTTTCACAAGCTCATCAGATTCTCAACCCCACACACATGTCAATCACCAAAAAAAAAAAAAATACCACAATGGGGCAAAAAAATCAGCACTATATTTACACATGCTAAATATGAACGAAAAAATTCACAACAAAAATGATCTATTTAAAACTAAAAACGGACATGAATCTTGAAGATATGAACTGATTTTTTATTTTGTTTTTTGCCACTTCCTTGTCTATTATTTTACTCAGCTATTCACTCTTTATCATAAGAAGATTATAAGTTGTATTGTTTTATTTTTGATTGAAACAACGGGAGGCTATTATATATAAAGCGTTGTTGCTAAAGTTTTCTTTTCTTTTCCTTGTCTTTTATATTAGTTTTACCAGATTCCTTCCAAAAACTATTCATTACCGCAACTTTTAGAAGAACATACTTACAATGGATTCAATTTTCCCTTCCAAAGTTGAGTACAAACAAATTGATACTTTTATTGCTTTGTGTGACGGACTTATTTATGATACCACTGTTGACGAGATCAAAGATGTTATAGCTCCTGATTTCCCACAGGAAAAGCTTCAAGAATATGTCAAAACATTTACCAGACCATCGCAAACACCAGGGTTTAGAGAAGCTATTTACGACACCATCAATTCCAACACCACAAATGCGTCAAGATCATTCGGTATTTTATGTAACATTTTAGGATCAAGGATATTGGCACCTACATTGACCAACTCATTGACTCCCATTAAAGATATGACTTTGAAAGAACGTGAAACTTTATTGGCATCATGGCGTGACTCCCCCTTGGCAGCCAAGAGAAGATTATTTAGAGCAATATGTGCCCTTTCTGGTACAACAATTGTTAGATTGGCCAGTGAATTACATCTTAAAGCAATTCATTTCCCACAAAGAGATTTGCGTGAAACTGCTTACGAAGGTCAAGTCATAGATCCATTCAGGTACGATTTTATGGAGAAACCAAGCTTTGAAGGTGCAGAGATCTACTTGCCTGACATTGATGTTATTATCATTGGGTCTGGTGCTGGGTCTGGTGTTGTGGCACACACTTTGGCCAACGATGGTTATAAAACCTTGGTTTTAGAAAAAGGAAAGTATTTCAGCGCTTCTGAGCTTCAGTTTGATGACCATACTGGTGTCAAACAATTGTACCAAGGTGGTGGCGCAGTTGCTACTTTGAATCAACAAATGCTTATTCTTGCTGGATCAACTTTCGGAGGTGGTACCACAGTTAACTGGTCTGCCTGTATCAAAACCCCATTCAAGGTTCGAAAAGAATGGTATGACGATTTCGGAGTCGAGTTTGCTGCAACTGACTCTTATGATAAGGATCAAGACTATGTTTTCAAACAAATGAGCGCATCTACTGACGGAATCACGCATTCGTTAGCCAACGAAGTTATTATGGAAGGTGGTAAAAAGTTAGGTTATGCAAGCAAAGAAATCAACCAGAACAGTGGTGGACACCCACACCACCCTTGCGGATTTTGCCATTTGGGATGCAAGTATGGTATCAAACAAGGTTCCGTTGTCAATTGGTTTAGAGACGCAGCTGCCAATGGGTCTAAGTTTATGGAACAAGTCAGAGTGGTAAAAATTCTTAACAAAAATGGTATTGCATACGGTGTTTTGTGTCAGGATGTTGCTACTGGTGTAAACTTCACCATTACTGGTCCCAAAAAGTATGTTGTTTCTGCTGGTTCCTTGAATACTCCAACAGTATTGGCCAATTCTGGATTTAAGAACAAAAATATCGGTAGAAACTTGACGTTGCATCCAGTAACTACTGTTTTTGGTGATTTCGGGCGAGAAGTACAAGCTGACCATTTCCACAACTCTATTATGACAGCAGTATGTACTCAAGTTGATGATTTGGATGGCAGGGCCCACGGAGCAAAGATCGAGACCATTTTGAACGCCCCATTTTTGCAAGCTGCTTTCTTACCATGGAGAGGAAGCAATGAGTTCAGAAGAGATTTATTGCGTTACAACAATATGGTTGCCATGTTACTTATCACTCGTGATAGCACTAGTGGTACCGTCAAGGGCGATCCATACAGACCGGATGCATTATATGTCGATTACACTATCAACAAATTTGACCGTAATGCACTTTTGCAAGCTTTGTTGATTACTGCTGATATGTTGTATATCGAGGGTGCCAAGAGAATTCTCAGTCCACAATCATGGGTGCCAATATTTGAATCAAATGTTCCCAAAGACCAAAGAAGTATTGATGACAAGGATTATGTTGAATGGAGGAAAAAAGTTGCTGGTATTCCATTTGATCAGTATGGTGCTGCATACGGATCGGCTCATCAAATGTCATCCTGTCGTATGAGTGGTAAGGGTCCAGGCTACGGTGCTGTTGACACTAATGGTAAATTGTTTGAATGTTCTAATGTTTATGTAGCCGATGCCAGTGTGTTACCAACTGCATCTGGTGCAAACCCAATGATTTCAACAATGACAGTTGCCAGACACATTGGTTTGGGCTTGGCTAAAGATTTGAAAACCAAAGCAAAATTGTAGGTTCCAAACAAAACAAAACAAAAAAAAAACAAAATCGTTTGCAGAAGCTGGGCTTTTTTTTACGTTATATATATATGTATACATTACGTATATAAATTATAAAGAATGTTGTTATTTTGAAATAGAAAAGTAGAAGAAAAGTGCAAGTTGTTGATCCTGCCATTAAACATTTTTGAACCATGATGGATCCTGTTCAACTGGTTCTATTATTGGTGGGATCAATCAATTGAGCTCAAATTTACAAAAAGTAATTAATAATTGGTAGCGCTGATGTAGTTTGAAAATAGAAATAACGAAATGATTGTAACCCCTATTTTATCATAGAATGAAACTTCACAAATATACCAGAAGCTAGATTGCTGAAGTTTGCGATGCTAATTTATGGAGTTGTTTACCATGTTATCAGATTGACAACAGTTTTGTTGAGCTTTTTTCTAGTATCAAAAGACTATTATATTTGCAGAACCCCCTTTATAGGTTTTCCGTACAACAAATATGCCTTATAGAGAAAATAAAATAATAAATACAAATAGAGTGCCAACAAAAAACGGTTGTCAATGCCGACATAGATTGCCAATTGAAAGAAAACACTAGACCAACTTTATTATGAAACTCAAGGAAAATTAAGTTACCCAAAAAAAAAATCAGATGACCACCTCACTTTAAGTAAATCATTAGACTGTTTATTCTTATTCTTCCGAGTTCTATTAAACTCCATCCAGCCCACCATTGAGTGATATAACTAGGTCACTTTCAGAAGAACAAGGATTTAAAAAGGTTTATTTCTTTTTTTTATTTCTTTATTCGTTAATTTCCTCAGTTTTATTTTTTGCATAGTGAAGGACAATATCCTGATTTGTGTAATTTAATTTATAATCATAGTCTAGCCCCAGCCTTCTTTTTCCGTCGTCAGCACTAACAAAAATTCAAGGAGATTAGTGACCATTTTTTGCTATCTTTTTGTTTTCTATTCTCCTCTTTTTATCAGCTCTCCTTTTACTACTTATTCCGGAATCATGAAAGACTATTTAGCCATGTTTCAAGCCTATTCTCATCAAATATCTAAACTGAAATCACATTTCTTTCCTTCCTTCCTTCAAATTAACTTAATAAAGACTGTATATAGGTGGATAATTAATTTATTTTCTTTTTTCACAATCCAATCCCTGTGGTACACGACCTATCCTGAAAATACTTTGAATTTCTTTTTCCTTTGTTGTGCGGTTTTTTAGTTGCCAACTATAGTAAACAACAAAATAGGAGGAGGAATGTCGTGTACTGAACTTGGTGGTCTATTACCCATAACTATTGGTAAATGTCGTATTCACGTAAAAAGAGCAAAGTTTTTTTTTTTTTCTGTGAGTGACACAAACAGTTAATTCCATCCACGCCATCCACACGCCCTACCAACACTCACACACACAACACATATTATTCTCAAATTTGCACGCTGACCCAGTTTGTAAGACAGGGAGAAGAAAAAAGTTTTTTTTTCATCAACAAAGAAAACTATATATTCATTACAAAAATTTTTTTTTGTCCTTTTTTTTTTTAGGTTGTTCTTCAGTCCACTGACCCATCACCTATACCTCCTACCTCCTCCGACCCCAACCCACCCTTTTACAATGGATAAGGAGTATCAGGAGTACCAGATAAGTGACATGCCCTCCTTTATTGGATGGGCTTGCCACGGAATTCTTAAACAGAATAGGACAACGAGTGAGTTTTTATTGAACTCTACTCAGTCTTTGCTATTCTCTACACGTTTATCAATCCCAACTATACTTGCTGGTTTGGAGTACATAAATCAACGTTTCTCAAACAAAGAAATCTACCATTTGCAGGATCAAGAAATTTTTCAGATTTTGGTGGTTTCATTTTTGTTGTCAAACAAGATGAATGACGATGCTACGTTCACAAACAAGAGCTGGGAACAAGCAAGTGGTATCCCACTTTCCGTGCTCAACAGAGAAGAAAGAGAGTGGTTGAATGAAGTCAAGTTCAATTTGGCAGTCACCAAGTATGAAGCAAACATTTCCGTTTTGGATCAATGTTGGAAGACATGGGTCAACAAGTATGGCAGCTGTCATTCTGAACCACCAAGTTCTCCTACTTACTACACACCAGAAGTTGATGCCTATTACTATAGTAGCCACCATCATTCATACTCTTCTCCAATCAGCTACCTGCAGCATTCTTATTCAAACCCATATCCACAACATCAACAATGCAACTATCAATACCAATATCAACCACAGTACCAACCTACTTACCAACTGCACACTCAGTATTTAGTGCCACCACCACCACCACCTCCTCCATCCTATTATGATCCAGCAATTGTTAGTGTTAATTATGGAGGGTTTATTTACACCTGAGAATAATATTGGTCAGTCCAAGACATTGTGTTCATCCTTTAATTTTTAGAGTCAAGTTTTTTTTTGATTTTTTTGATTTTTTTTTTTAATCTTTGTTTATGGTTTGTCTTTCCGCTAATGCTTTTGCACTTGTGTATTCATTTGCTTAAGTCGTTGCTATTATTACTACTACTAGTACTACTCGATTATTATTATTATTATTATGTGTATATGTTTTTTTCGATTTTTTTTTCATATATTATAATTATTTAGTAATCTACTTAATTTTGAACTTGTTCTTTGAAATCATCATCTTCGTTTTCTTTTTCTTCTTCTTCCTCCTCTTCTTCGTCCTCTTCTGCAACTACTCCACGTTCCTTATCCAACTCCTCAGCTGCTTTAGTAAAGTCAATTACTTTACCCCTTGTTCTTCTGCCAGTAGTTATAATATTGGATTCATCAATTTCCAACAATTCATCTTCCTCTTCCTCCTCATCTTCTAGTTTCCCTTGTTCATAGTCATCATCTTCATCATCTTCATCATCATCGCCTTCTTCATTATTTTCGGTTTTAGCATTCTTTTCTTTGGCTTCTTCTTTTTCTAACTCTTTGTCCTCTTCATCGTAGTTTCTTCTTCTCCTCTTCTTTTTTTTGTCTGTTGATGGTTCAACAGCTCTTTTCTTGGATTCTTCTGAGTTGGTAAGAGATTCTTTTTCGGTATCTTGCTCCTCTTGTGGCTTAGATTCAATTGGGGGTTCTTCAATAGGTTTAGATTCGTCTGACATAATTTGTGGGCTGTAGCAATTTGATTTATGCACAGAGTAACTACTGAATTGCTGTCGATTTTTCATGAAAGTTGTTTTGGTTTCAATTCATAATACACAAGAAAAAATAAACTGAGTGAAAGTCGCAGCACCCATATACACGACCTTGTCAATAAGTAGTTGAATTGGGTCCATAAGGCAGTTGAGGGAATGGTTGTATAAAACCAGATTGATATTCACATAACATAGTATGTCGAAGAATAATGGTTTCAGTCAATAGATAATCTCTTAACAAATTGAGTCAAAATTAGTTTAATGAGAGACTTTTGAATCTGCAGTGTACAGATTCGTCACCAATCCATGTCAAGCCACACTTGAACACTCATACATTACTTTGCATAGACACCACAATATTGTTCATGTAAATAATAGTCAAAAACAGAATTAAAGAAATTATTTCAAATCAAATACAGTTCTTGAATGTTGTAGATAATAAGAAAAAATTATTTCAAATAGCCTGGCTTTAACTGCACTTGTTGTTCGACTAGGAATCCCGGATTACAAAATTTAAAACAAACAATTACCAGTAAATCAAATCAAAGGTCTTTGTTATAGGTGTGTTGTGTTTTGTTTTGTTTTGTTTTGATTTTTTTTTGAATTTTTGACGAAATGTTTAGCATTTATAGTCAACAATAGAACCGAAATGGCAACTATATGCTGATTCGGTTTGGTGTTCTGTATTTACACCCTGTTAACTTCGTTTTCCTTTCAAAACTTATTCGTATTATAACTCTAACAATCCAGTAGATTAACAAAGAAAACTCTAAATTGTATAGGGCTTAACAAAAAGAGCAATTTAGAGTAACCCAGCCCAGCTGAAGTGCCTAGATAACGACTATGACACTTTCGTGTAATCTTCCTTTAGTTTGTCCTAGATAACCCAAATAATTGAGGTCTGCATAATGTGTTCTTCTCAATAACTTACAACTGTTACATATTACAAACTATAACTTGATTACCGTAGTGTTCACTACATAAGACTTACAACACTTTTCGAAAGCATTGTTCTGTTTATTTGATTTGTCAAGACCATGTCAAAATGTGTGATGAATTGCAGGGATATTTAAGAGAGAGAGAGAAAAAGGGTAATTAGTAAGGTTAATCAAAACCTTGATTTGTTTTGATTTTGTACGCGATATGAGCTTATTTATTTTTTTCAGTTTTTAGTTGTTTTCGTTTAAATAGTGATTTGAAATTACTTTTCGTGAACACAACCGACTCTTCTTTCCCTGAGATCACTTCCTATTATATAATTACCCAGCCTTATTCCTGACTTTGATTTGTATTTAATATATTTCTCTTTATCCTCTCTTTTTTTTTATTTTTTTTAAAATAGTCGTCTTCATACTATGCCACCCATTCCTCTATATCTTAAAATAAATGGATTGCATACTGATGCAAATGATAATCCACCTCATATCACTGAAGTTTCAACTACAGAAATCAAGTTTAACGAAAATACATATGAGTTTGCAAAAATATTTGGGGGATCAACTACTGCTTACCCTGAATTAATCGACGATAAATCAAGTTCATGTGTCGTGTTGGTGGGACCCACAGGAAGTGGTAAAACAACTCTTTTGAAGCAATTGATAGCTGCAAAAGTGAAAAATTTTGAAACACAAGCATTTATTAGTTCATTCGAAATTACAAAGCTTAGAAAAATTAATGATTTGGTAGACTCGGCATCTGAATTTAAAAAACTTCAACTCAGCAGTTTGGAAAGCACCTTGAAAAGAGCCAAGTATACACCTGATGCCTTAAAATTGATTATGAGCAGAAGATCTACTCAGCCAACTGAACTGCATCCCAACTCATCACGTAGCTGTCTTGTGGTTACTTTCTATTACCAAAATACTAGAACCACATTTGTTGATCTGATGGCAACTACTACTTCAAATGCCTTTGCAAATTCAGAAAATGCATCAATTACCCAATTGATAGTCAACCACAAAAATGTTAGCAAAGCAGATGACTTGATATCCAACTTCATTTCCAAAAACCAGAAATTGAAAGTTGTGTTAAACTTGGACCCTTATGGAGACTCAGCTTTCATTGATTCGAGCTTGAAAGACGTTTCAGATTTTGTCAAAATCTTTGAACCACCAGCTAATTCTCCTGTAAACTCCTTGGCAAAAACAAACAATGACACTGTTACCAAGCAAGTTAGAAGAGTCCCCAGTTACACCAGACCTACTTTGTCTTCCAGTCGCCATAGTCCCAAAAACTTGTCGAAAAGATCAAGGATTAACAGTAACAGTCCTGATAAGATGACACTTAGCAAACGAGTTAGATTGAAAAACAGTCCCTTGAGTCAATCAGTTGATTCAAATCCTTTTATTGAAAAAAACTCGAAAATCTACTTGAAGAATTTAGCTCTGAGAACTTCAAGCACTGATACTCTTACCGATAGTGACTCTCATCACGATTGTTGTTTACAAATTGAAACCTTACAAAATGAAAAACGAGTATTACACAAAAAATACGTTGATTCAATTAAAGATTTGAAACAAGATTTTCTTGCATTTAAACAAGAAGCAGCTGGGATCATCAACGTGTTGAATGATTTAGATGCACAGCTTTCTGAACTCAAGCAGAAACAAATTGATTTAGAAAATACCAAAAATGACCAAATCAAGGAATTGGTTAGTGAACATGAATTGCAAATTGAGAAAATTTCAAAAGATTTGACTGAAAAATTCAAATTGGTGGAAACACAATTGCTTTCCAAACATGAATCGCATGTCCAGCAATTTACCAAAGAATTGATTGCTGAATCTGAATCCAAACAGCAAGTGGAAGAAGAGTTGGAGAATTTGAAAACCATCCATGCTAAAGATTCCGTCAGAATTTTGGAATTGGAAACCCAGTTAAGTGACGCAGCAAAAGAGAAAAGCGAATCTGATTATAAGCTTACTGACACGTCTGAAATTGTCAACGATTTGAAAAGTCAAATTGAAACTCTCAAAGCAAACTTGAACAAACTGGAAGAGGAACGGGAAATTCAAAATAAAAAACTTGACCAAGTATCAGAATTGAAGGAGTTGAAAGAATTGAAGGTAGAGGAATTGTCCAATAATCTACTGAAATTACAACAAGAATTACACCGTAAAGAAATTGAACTGAATGAGCAGTTGGAAAAATTACACGGAGTTTCTGCTGATAAGGAAAAACTGTTGCAACAATCAATTGAGCAATCCAAAATTTACATAAACTCATTGAAGGACCAAAATGCAAAGACCGATAGAAATTGGGAAATAAAATATGGAACTCTTGAACAAAACCAACAAAAATTAGTGGAAGAACATTTAGCAAATAGACAAAGGGATCAATTGGAGATTGAAAAATTAGTAAAGAGCAAAACTGAGCTCGAAGCCGATAACCAGGCATTAAAGAATCAGTTGACAGAGATTTCTAAACAGTTTTCAACCCTAGGTGTTGAATCTTCTGAGTTGAAAAAGCAGCTTGAGGAAACTCAAATCAAGTATGATCAAGCTGAAATCGTTCATCAAGAATTGAAAGCTCAAATTGAGAAATTACTCAAAGAGTCTGCTGGCAAAGATGGACAGCTTAAGGAATTGAATCAAAGTCACGAGAAGTTTGTTAATGAGTTGAAGAATGAACACGAAAAACAAGTAAAGGAAACTAAAGATCAGACTATCAAAGAAATGGAGGAAAAACATCAACAAGCAATCAAGGAGATTGAGGACTCGCACAATGAAAACATTAAAGAAATCAACAATGAACACGAAAACAAAGCAAAGTGTATAATTGACTCTTTAAATGAGGAAATTGAAGAATTGACTTCTCAACTTAAAAATGCCGAATCGGAAAAGAATACATTACAGTCATTAAAATTGGAGTACGAAAACGAAATTATTGCTTACAAATCCAAGATTGATCAATTGGAAAAAGAGTCAGCAGAAAACTTGAAAGATTATGAAGCCAAGTTGCAGTCGATGAAATTTGACTTGGAATCTGACCTAGCGATTGAAAAACAATTGAGAAAAGATGATGGACAAGATTTTGAAAATCAAATTGAAAAATTAAATCAACTAGTAACGGAAAAGGATTTACAATTGAGTGAAAAAGATGAAGAAATAGCTTCCATTAAAAAATACATGGAGGAGTTGGAAGATACGAAAGCAAAATTGGAAGAAAAGTCTACTACTCAAAATGGGATGAAACTGTTGGACAATAGTCTTACCAAAAAGCACGCCGCTGTTGTCGCTGAATTGAGCGGTAAGATTACTAACGGTGATGCTGACATTGATGGTGACAACGAACCTCTTGACGGAAATGAAGATGGTACTAATATGGCGATTACATCATCCATCAATAAAAGAAACGTTTTACAACCATTATTGAATAATACTACTTCGCCATTGAAAAAAGCCAATTCCAACAATTCAAAAAACGATGAATCTACATCTCCAAAGTTTGAAAGTCCTGATTTGGCTACAGTTGATTAAAAGTCTCTTAAACTTTCTTCTTGACTTTTTTTTTTATATAAAAATAATATACTTTCTTGTTTTTGTTCTTTATTGATATACCCCTCTGAACTTTTCTAATATATATGTATATGACATACTTACTTTCTTATTTTAAAACCATCATTCCAAACACTATACTGGTAAACTGTTTTTCATCTTCATGATCATAATTCGTAGAGTACTTGGGATCTCTTTAAACAGTTCTTCTGTCAGTCAAGTATCGGGCAATAGAACCAACACCAGTCACCTCAATTGTCTTCTCAAACCAATTCAATAACAATCCACCTTGCTTCTGACCATAAGGACTTGACATGTTATTATATAAATATTTGACCAAAACATCTTGTTGTTCACTACTCAACGATTTGACGAATCCAGTCAAATCATTCAAATTGTTATTATTACGAATTGAACACAACACTTCAAATACAGTCTTTGAATGTAATTCTTTTGTACTCAGGTCAGCCACATACGGAACATTGTCTAATGCCAAGCTCAATGCTTGTTGAAACTGTCCTGATGATAAATTAGATCGGATTTGATTGGCAACTTGTTGGACTTGTTCATTGGTAGTTGGAGGAATATCAGTTGGAAGCAAGTCTTCCTTTGTTAAATGGGCGTCTGGTTCTAATGCATCAATATCTATGCTTCTCCAATCTTCAGATACCATTGCTATTCTAGTATTATTATTGTTATCGTTGTTGCTTTATTCGTATCGTGAATTGCTAGTGTGAAATTAATACATTTTGTTCTAGACTATACTTTTTTTTTGGTGGTTTTTTTTTTGAAGTGTTGATTCTCGCTATTGTGCAATTTCAACCGAAGCCAAAGTCTCTTACTTTTTGTGTCTATATACATATACATGGGTGCTATTACTAGCTATTACATTCAAATAAATAAATATCGTGTTTCAGATTTCTCTTGATTCTATATCTCTTAAAATCCAGGTGGATTGTTAGACCCTTTTGGTAGTAATGCCATAAATTTGTAAATGCTACCCATTTGCTCGCCATCAGTAAGTCTTCTATATGCACCATATATCTTATCTTGTACTTCTGGGTCTTGTTGATTCTTTTTTAATAATTGGTCAATTCTATATCCTATTCCAATATTGTGCAACCAGTCACCTTGCTTGAGTGGGCCATAAATATCAACTATTCCTTCAGTCAATTGCTTCAAGGCTTGAAAGTCCACGTCGATTGATAAATCAACTTCACCAGGGTTCCAAAACGGAGAAACAAATTTGTGTTGATAGATTCCACGTAAGGAGTTCTCTGGAATCTCATTCTCAGTCCCATAATCTATTACTAATATTGCCCCTTTATCATTACTGTCACTCAACAACTTTGCCATTTTCATGATATATAGTTCTGCATCCGGACAAATTTCAATTCTTGTACCCACAGGTAAGTCTCGATATCTTTTACTGATTTGTGGGATCATTGAAGAGGGTGTTTCTTTTGGTGCAATCGTCAAATGGAATTCAGTATCTAACGAGTCGTCCGTCTCAAATTTATTAGCTCCCCTGGCACTGGCCGACTCTTCCAATTTGGGTTGAGTGTTGTTGACACTGGGTGTGTGCTCAACCACTAACTCTCTCCATCCCTTCTCTTCACGGATAAAACTTTTTATAGGTAAAGCATCAAAGAATTCATGAGCTACTATAAAGTTTGCCACATTCTTATCACCTTGCTGGATATCCTTCTCTGTATCTAACCAAATTATATCATTACCCCACTTTGTAGCTGATCTATTATATCCTTCTCCAGTGGTTTCCATTGGATCTTCGGGATTACATAATAATTTCCATTGTTCTTTACGTAATACATGCGATGCTTCAATTAATGCAATTTCAATTTTTGGTCGCTTTTGGTCACTGGGTAACAATTTTTCGACAAACTTATTGAATGTTTTCATGATGTCATGGATCAACGTACCTTTACCAGGACCAAATTCAATAAACCTAATTGATTCTGGATATTTTTGCTGCTGCCAAATACTGAAATACCAAATTCCAATCATCTCTCCAAACACAGAGGAAATCTCGGGAGACGTAATAAAATCACCTGTCCGCAAATTTAATGGGTCTCTGGTTGTATAATAACCAAACTCTGGATGTGTTAAACATTGTCTCATGTAGGTGCTCAATGGAATAGGACCAGTTAATTTGATTGTTTGGCGAAAGAAATCACTAAGGTTTTCAACTTTGACTGGTTTTGAATCTTGTGACGCTGGCTCAGGGAATTGAGAAAACTTTCCTAAATTCTCACGAACATTGTAATCTCCCTTAATTTGCCCTTCTAGTTTTGATATTTGCTCTTGAATTATCTTTTTGGCATCTTCGTACTCTTCTTTCGTGAACTTTCCAAAGTACAAATCATCGGTATGTGGAGGTGGAGACGATGAAGAATTGGCTTGAGGTTCCTTTTTAGTTTCCAGTATTCGCAAATGCGAGTTTGAAAATGCTCTTGTAATTGAAATATTTCTAAAAAGTTTTCTATAAGATTGCCGTGCTATCATTGCTGGTGGGAGATAGTATTACTTAACTTAAGTACAATGTGTTTCCCAGCCCGGGGATTTTTTTTTCTTCTTGATTTCCTCATCTTACAACGAATATGGGCCCCCACATTTACAATGAAACAACTGAAATGTCACAAATTTTTTGTTACTATATGCTAGTATATGTATCTTAAACATTTGATAAGTAAAAAGTGCTGTTATAATCGAAACCTACAAAAGAAAGACTAGGTAGCTACACCAAGAAATTTCTCACTTTGCCTTTGTTGGGGATGATGATCTTGAACG
>OKKB01000110.1_pt1 | contig 52214 bp, 23 predicted proteins | sample 1613931 | NCBI WGS metagenome assembly OKKB01 (sample SAMN04436893, study PRJEB24849) | human gut metagenome | biome: human gut; feature: NICU; material: stool | host: Homo sapiens | place: USA: Saint Louis, MO | collected 2012-02-08
AAATTGATATTTATGATTTTATCATTTGAAGTTTATTTAACATGGGCTAATGAAGAGAAATTATTGATTCATTCACAATTAATTAATTTAATTTTCAATCAATCAGTTGTATATCAATATTTATTTTTCATTATTAAATCAAGTCTAGAAAACCTTATATTGAATTTATCATTACAATTGATTCTAAGACTAGGATATAAATGGGGACAAGGTCCACAGAAAATAAATGGTAATATCAGGGATAAAGAATTATTTGGATATAAGACATCAGTCTTATTGGTAACAACGATGGTATCAGGGTCAATCAGATTATTTCCTATATTGATGTTTATTTGGCCATACGATAACATATCTATCACTAAACCATTAATAAATTTGATTGCCTTTATAAATATCGTGGAGGCACTACGGGTTGTCACGAGTTTGGGATACGTGGAACTAATACTCAGTTTGGCGTTTAGTATTGTTATCAGAAATATAGTGTCAAAACTGTTACTAGTACTAATTGTCAGACTCTTTTTGGATTTTAACTTTACTGAGGTGTATTACAATGAAATGTATCAATTATATTCACAGATTCAAACCTATATACGTTGGATTTAATAGTCCCATTCTGAACTGAAATATTGAGGTGGTTTCCGTACAGTTGTACCATCTCGATTAACTATCAATACATCTTCACCATCCAATGCAATCATTGGCCCGTCTAAATCATTAACTAGATTGGGGTATTCGTATTTAGTGTTCAATTCCCTTCTTTCGTCAAGAGTTTTATTATTGTTGTTTTCAATGATTTGCTCCAAATCAGTAGGGTTGATATTTTCATTGCTTTCAATTGCTCTCAAGGCAATGAATGTTGACAAGGGAATATATTGTTTATGGAAACTCCACCAAAAGTAAAGTGTCAAAAACGGCAATGGTGCCAAGAAAGTAGCACATGTGATTGCATCTTGTAATGCTAATGTGCCAACCATTGTGATTTGAAAAAGAAATAACCCTAATATGATTCTTCGGAAAATTATTGGCCAAACTTTGCCCGTTGAGTGTGGAGGATGAACACAAGCATAAAGCAATTGGTATTTGCTCACAAAATAACCAATAATAAAATATAGTAACCCTGCAGTTAATATCTTCGAAGACATTACCGAGTATACCAACGTAATAATAAATATCAATATTGGTTGTGGTAATTGTAGACCAAAATTGAAAACTGGCGGTTTGTACAAATTCAAGTAATCTCTTGGGGTCTTGCACCTAAATAATGAATTCACTAAAAAGCGAAGTAAGTTCCCCACCAATAATAATTTGAATGGGAATATACCCAATCCTTGTAGAATTATTAAGTCAACATAGAACATTGACAAATCTCTGAGTGATCTTGCTAAATCAAATGCAATTTTGGTCGTATCAACAAAAGAGGCGGTACCAAAAGTTGTGAAAACCAAAAATAAGTTCACAAATATATAGAAAAAGTTCTTGGATACCGATGACAACTCTTCATCACTATGAGATAAATAACCTTGCTTTTCAGAAATCCATACATAAAAAAACGGAATCACAATATTTAAAATTGTAAATAAATAAGTTGGCAATAATCCAGTAATCAAAGTTTCAGCCCATTTATGCGATTCAATAGCTTTCCCCAATGATGGCCATATTTTAGAAATGCTTTTAGTGTTTAAAAAACTAGCCATAAATCTGACTGGATAAACCAACAACAAACTCATTATACCAATAAATATCGTGACAGCAAGGATCTTTGTATTTCTGTCTTGTCTAGTTAATGACAAATTATCCCATCGGATATCATGAGGAGCAGGGGCCAAGTTGGTGATAAGATGATTGACTTTTGGATCCAACACTGCCTGTGCTAACATTTGTGCTTCAGCCACGGTTTTCATAGTGAGAAATGCAGTCGAAGTGGCGGGATATTCTCTAGTTCTGGCCCTGGTAATCTCTTTATCTATGACCTCCAATTTATCGGTGTAGTAGTTTATTGAATCCACTTTAGGTCCAAACAATCCGAACCAACCTTTCCGAAGACTTGGTCTTGTTCTCAGTTCATCATTCAACAAGCGATTCAAAGTGTCAGAAGAATCTCCTTCAACAGATTCTGACTCTTGATCTATTATTGAAGCTTGTGCAGAGTTCGAATTTTGAGATCCCCAATCTGGTGATTCTTCTGCATCATCATCAGTATACCTATTGGAAAAACGATACAGTTCGCCAACTTGGGGATGCAACGATATCAAATCGCTCTTATTGGTTATCCCATTTTTTTCAAAATATTCAACCCAACTTTCCTCTAATTTTCGAACTATTCTTCTCCTTCTTTTGAATAGTTTGTTTAGATTTTGCCACTCCTTGACAATCAACACAGAATCCACTTCACCAATATTCAAACGGTCAATGTGCCGTGCGAGTGCCACTTCATCTCGTAATGATCCTGGTATCCCTGATATTTTTACCGTTCTATCGGTGACTGAATTTTGCGATCCAAGATACTTCTGACGCATAGAAATAATCCTATTGGTTTGTTTGAATAGAAAGTAAACAGTAACAAATGTAAATACATAGGTGAAAATAGTGTATAACCAAAGAAATTGTTGATACTGTTCTCCATCGTTATTTTTACTTGCCACCAGAATTCCAGCTGACGCTATATGCTTAATTATTGTGGTACCATTATTATTACTTCCATCATCGTCATCGTTGTCACTATCATCGTCGGGATAATCTTCATCTACTCTCCCTGTAAACTTGTATCTGATAGGAGATATGATAATAATGGCAAATACTAAGCATATGCTTATTATTCGAATGCACATTTTAAAAAATTCCAAAAACACAACTGCATCTAATCCAGCATGTTCCAAAATTTCTTGCTCAGTAATTTTGTAAACTGTAGGAATCCAACCAAATAATGAATTTGAAGGCAATTTAGGTAAATTCCTTCTTGAGGTCGAATGTAAACTGAAATTCAAATGATTAAAGTTTGCCACATATATTTTGGGATATTTTAATCGTAAGATAGAAAATAGTAATAGGGCAGTGAGTCCCAATGTAGATGCAATTATTACTTGATATCGTGCTACACGAGCAGAATGTGGCCGATATATCACATCGTCGTGAGGGGATGTAAAATTATCATCATTTTGCTGTAGTATGATTTGCAAATTATTGATTATATTGTCTATCATATGTAATAAAAGTGGTTAACGTATTTGGGTTATTGTTGTTGGTTTCTATAATCAGTTAAATATCTTGTGATATTAAAAATTATGTGGGTGTGGTCAAAAACAAAAAAAAATAAAGTCTATACAAAAACAGATTAAGCTCAACCGAGAAAAGGAAACTGATAAATCTTATCGTGTACCTCTCGCACACTACTAATTATACCGTCAAAGACAATGTTTTTTTTTGTTGTTGTAGTTGTTGTCGTTACCATCATGTAAGGAGTCGCCAGTACTCTATGATGTCTATCATTAGGCGATGTACTTTTTATAATAGGGGGATAATTCATCTTGAGATGTAAACTTTCTTATGTGTTTTTTTACAAGCTGTATATAAGGCAATATAATCAGGTTGAATTAGGTATATTAATATAAGAAGCCCTATACGTGGATGTTAGTTTCCTTGTTTGTTAAATTGTATTAATGTAACCTCTAATTTAGTTAATAAATGGCACTAAGCCATAATTCTATATATAAGTTCGAATACAACAAGCACAGCATGCCTTTTCTTATTCAGTAAATGTAAAGTCCAATTGATGGTATTCTCCATAATCATAGCCAACAATGAGGATTAAACTAATCTAACATTTCGAATTTTTAGTCACTACTGGTACCTTGGTCTGCACCATAACTTGAATCATTTTCATTGGTCATATCCTCATCGGTAGGACTACTGTGTACGCTCTTAAGATTCTGAGACCGAAGCATTCTAATTAAACTATCCAACTTTTGATTCATTGAGTTATTCTGTTGCAGGGAATAGTCACTAGTTAACCTGTCAAGTCTTTGATTTGTTTCTCTTTTGAAATCCAGTAAATCCTCGCGAAGTGCATTAATCGAATGTGTAACTTGGGTTTGAGAAACGATCAATTGTTTTAGTAGAGACGCGGTGGTATTATCTTGCTGCGGTTGGGTTTGATATTGATGCTGCTGTGGGTTCTGATTCTGGTTCTGGTTCTGGTCCTGTCGATAAGCAAAATAAATCGTTCTGGTGTTAGTATTATTATTGTATTGAATGCTAGGAGAGATATTGTTACCAAAATTTTGCTTTGTGTCGTGGCTCAGTTGCTGTTGTTGTTGATGATGCAGAGTTGATGCCAGGCTTCCCATTGGAGTTGAACTATTTGAATGTCTCGGTTGGTGTTGACTGTTGTGTTGTAGATTGGGTGATTCAGAAGTAGACATATTAATTTCTGGTTGTTTGTAGATAATATGACTAGAAGCTGGGTTATTAGGATGCGGCTGTAACATTGTTTCTTCTGGATGCCCAATTTGATTTGACGTATTAATTAATTCTGGTTGTTCAAGAGAAGGTACATAGCCAGAAACAATATTCTTATTTGCACCAAGCAGCGAGTTCCCTGACGACGGAGCTAATTGATGTTGGCGAATTGTATTCGAAAAATCCATACTATTCTGGAATTGGTGGTGTATTGAGTGATCGAAGCCCTGTGACATCAAATATTGCGCTCTGTCCCGATTCAATTTGTGTTCATAAGTATTGGGACTTATTTGCGACATATCGGCAATAGCTAACGGGTTGTCTATTGGGGCTGTAGGATTTTGTTGAGCATATAAGCTATCAATTTGTGTATTAGCGGCAATATTGCTATTATTACTACTACCGCCTAATGAATATGGGCTGACTTCAGTGTGACTATTTTTGTACATGTACTCCAAGATATCGACCAAGAGTTTTTCATTTTCATTCAACACCACTTGATCTAGAAGTTGATTATCGTGTTTCAACCGGTTCTCCAAATTCTTTTTTAACATCTGAAAACGATGGTTTATTGTCCTGCTTTGCACTATATTAGAATGACATCGCTCATTAAATTCTTGTAACACTTTTTCCCATGTTTTGATGATGTTGCCTCTAGTGAAAATGTCCTCTTTGTATTTATGGATGAGCAAAAGTAAATGGGTCTCTGAATCGTAAGTAAACTGAAAGTTGCTTCGTTTATTAAATGACGCAGATCCAGTAGTAGAAGATGACGTTAGAGTGTGATCAATTTCTTCGTGCATTATATTCACATGGAACTAGTATTTTGCACCATAAACGGGGGGAAGACTAAAAATATGAAAATACTAGATTTCCTTTATCTGGAGATGGAAAAGCAAATAGTAAAATAAGAAATTTGGAGCAAGGTGAATGATTTTAACGACAACGATTTGCTAAACAAAATGAAACAGAAAAATTTTCTTGAAACAGATGTTTAAAGGAATACCGTCGTTATATATATTCCTCTGAAAAAAAAAAGCCATATGCATATATATATGTATGTGTGTTTAACGTTTCTGGAATGTGGTTTTGTGCTACTAAGAGTTCAATAAATGATATGCGGTTTGAACCGCATTGGATTAGACATGTTGGTCATAGTATTTATTTTTATTTTTGCTGAAAATAGTTGCATTATTCGATCATGACAAAAAAAAAAGGAGGAGGAATTGTGGGAGGAGGGGGCATTAATAACAATAGTTGTTAATATCGACCTTTTTATGAACAATCGTCATAAATTTATTTGAGGAATACTTGCTTTAGTAAAACGCATAATGCAAATGATAGTGGAGAATGGCGTTTGTTTTTGTATCTGTTTTTTATTCTTTTTGGTCTGACTTTCAATTCCGCCGAAAGACTGAAAAGTATTCACCAAGAATTGTAAATAATCAAAGCTAACGTAAACACGCCTGTCATTTCTCCATTCATGCACGGAAGACCCAATACAAAATCAAAACATGAACAAAGAGAGTAAGATTTATTAGCACCATATATTTTTATTTGACCGCTTGGTAAAACTACTGAATAGACAACTAAAAAAAAAACAAACGCAATTTGTCTTTCGTTAAATTGTATGTTCTTAAGCCCGTGTAAAAAGTTTAGTAAATAGATGACATCAGGATAAATCTATTTGTCGATGCATCTTATTATTCCTAATTTTTTTAGTTCACTTGTTTTTCTATTTTTTTCATTAAGCATTTTTCATTTTTCCGATCTTCACTTGTTTGCTAATCTTTTTGGATTTAAGAAATAAAGGAAACTAAAAATAAAAAATAGCAAACTTTCACTAAAAATCTTAAAACTTTCTCCTGTTCCTTCTTTCCCGAATCAGCTGAATGTTGAATTTGTAGTTGAATTTTGCTCTAATTTTTAGCAAAATAAAGTATAAAATTTTGTTTTATAAAACACATAATTAGATTGGATAATGCATAAGCGATAGTATGTATATATTTTTTACCAACATATGTATTTTGTATCTCGAATTAACCAAAAAAAAAACAATAGCATGGAGAGAAAAGACTAGGTGCTTATTGCGTCAATAGCGTTTTGACACAAACCAATTTGTTTATATCGCCAATTATAAAGGAGGTTATGAGCATTTTCAGATGCATGATGCGCAAACAAAGAAATAGGAAACACAAAATCAGGAACAATAATGCGATAGTTACAATTGGGCAATTCCCTTTATATTTTTAATATACAATTTATTTGTTTTCAATTGAGGATTAATGGTCAAACACTATCAACTACGCTAAACAAAAGCAACTTAAAAATTTTTCATTGTAAATCATAAAACTTTTAAAAAAAAAAGAAATTCAGAAGGTGTTGGGGGTGGGGGAATGGATTAATATAAAATAGATTTCTCCAGAAGTGCCGTAATTGAGACTAAAAGTTTACTTTAAGATTTGAACAAGAGTTTAGTAAACAAAATAAACATGGGCAAAGCAAAAAAGTGACAGTATTGTTGTGCTTGGTTTAAATCTTTTTTATTGTTTCACTATTCGGTTGTGGTTTTTTTAATAATTTGGGTCATAAGGTTTAGGTCAAACAATGGCATGATATTCATCAATCTTCCAATAAAAAAACCTTTTTTTCATCTCTTTTGTTTTCTTTGATATCCCTCCTAACCAAATAACAAAGAATACGATATTCGTAATAAACTGACTTTGTTGTTGCCCACGAGAGCCCACCACCAGCGTTTAAAAAAATCTTTCTGGTTTCGGAATTTTCGTGTTATTCATCATCGAACTATCTTTTATTCTTTCGTTTTATTCAAAAGATAAATAATAGTATAACTCCTCTAACAATTCTTTCGTAAGTCCCAATTGTGCATTATATATGTCAAGTAAATGCAAAGTTCCATTTGTGTCCTAAAGCTTATCAAATAAAGAAGAGAAATTATATTTCGTTTATCCTAGATTGCAGTATATACTGTTTGTTGATTTAATACTATAGAATTTGAAACAACAACTCTAGACTTGAGAAATCGTATACTTAGTAAGACATTTCCAAAATCAAAATGACTAATTTAGTACTAATCTATATTTCTTGATTCTTGTTTTTGTACTACTAGATTGGTTATTGGCCGGATATGCGGTACCTACCTGAAACCATGCAAACCAACGCCTTGAGGCAGGGAGAGTATGGTCTTGCTTTTATTTTTTCTATTTTTTTTTTTTTTGTGAGTGTGCTTTGTGTTAAAAATAGGTTTTTTATGAAGAAAACAATTATCTGCCAGATAATGGGAAATGTTTTCTGTTTTAGTACCAAATAAAACTTAGTGTTAAGCATAATGCACAATTCGGGTGTAAAACTCAAAGTTGTAAATAATCTTGTCACACAAGTGGCCAATAAAATATTTTGGTTGGTATCTCAATCTTAACGTCAAGTACATACATATTCATCACAGTAACTCACAATTCTATTTTCTATTATATATACTCGTATAAGGGGATTTACTTTATATAAAGCCAAAAACTTTTCCTATTGGAAAATGTAATTTGTATTTATTTACGTATTATTATTATTGTTGTTGTTGTTGTTACTGCTATTTCCAAGTATAATTCTCCTACATTCATTGCACAAAACAAGTATCTGATGAGAACAAACACTATAAGCGTCAACATATACGCCTATTGTTGTATTCAAAACATCCACTTTTGGCCGGGACCCGGTTGCTATGTCCTCAAGTGATCGTTCCAACGACTTCCGCAAAAATGGTTTCGATAGTGATACATCTTCAAATTCCATTTTTTCAAGGCCTTCTATAAGCCCCATTCCTAAAGGAGTAGGAAGAATATATTCATTTTTCCCCTTTTTCAATTTATTAATATAGTGCCTAGTCTCTATTTTGTTAATATGTTCAGCGATAGTAGCATCGGTTCCAATACCGTTGGCATCCATCAATGCAATTAGCTCGGGCTCGGTCATATGATTGGGTGGACTTGTTTTACCGTCTTTCAATATTCCACTCGACAACTTGACCTGTTCTCCCTCTGTAAATTTCGGTAGTTGTTTAGAGCTTTCCCATTTTTTGTAAGTATACACTTCCAAATAATTTTTTTCATGCACCATTAATCCACTTGCGGTGAAGAATTCATCTCCCCATTTTAAAGTCACCACGGTTTGCGTACCAACAGCATCTTTGGAGCAACAGGCAATAAAGCGTCGCACAACGTATTCATACACTTTCTTTTCATCGAGGGTGTTTAGGGTGTCCAAAGAAACATATTTGATAGGATGGATTGGAGGATGCGCCTTATCATCATGAGAACCACTTCGAGGAGTTTCGAAACCTTCGTTCAAAAGCTTTGTTGTATAGCTTCCCCATCGCGGATCTTGTTTGTGCACCTCTAGTAAGCTCTTGAAATCGGTTTCTTTGGCAAACCTGTCAGTTTCAGTTCTAGGATACGACAAATACCCTAGGTTATAAAGTCTTTCAGCAGCTGCCAACGCCGTCTTAGCAGACATCTTAAAAAATCTAGCACAATCTTTTTGTAACTCCACGGTTGTCAATGGGAATGGACGGAAATTTGGTTTCCGTTTTGATTCTATTTTTGATATGGTTCCAAATTCTCCACTTTTGCAGCATCGATCATAAAGCATAACCACATACATCTTGTCGAAAAAATGACCTCGAACCCAATTGAAAATTGTCTTTTTATTCTCTTTCCTAGTTTCAATCTCAATATACCAGAATGGTTCCGGTGTAAAACTCTTGACTCGTTTGTATCGATCAACAACAAACCCCAATGTCGGGAATTGACATGTACCATAAGAAGCTAGTTCATTCTTTTCAATTATCCCCTTTTGTCTCAATTGATCAGTCAACAAACGTGTAAAACTGGTACCCACTCGAAGATCGATTTCCATACGACAAGAAACTGCAGAAACTGCACTCATATCCAAATTCACGGGATTTTTTGCTGCTCGAATAATGTGATTTCGTTCAAGATGTGAAAACCTAGCTCGCCAAATATTGTTTAACCCAAGGTTCCTATTGTATTTTCTTGCAGCATTCATAATTTCAAATCCAATGTATTCTCCTTCTCTATCACAATCTGTCCAGATCATCAACTTATCAGCGTTTCTTGCCTCTTCTGCAATATTTTCATAAATAGATTTCTTGGTGATAATGGTCTCGATGTCTGCTTCAAATAATCGCCCGGGAACACAATTTCCCCACGAAAAGGCAGACCCAAAATCAAGTCCTGTGATATGCCCAGCCACCGAAGTCATGGTTACTTGACATGGCCCATCTTCAGAGTTGAAAGTGAAGGTGAAATCGTAGTTTTTGATGAATTTTTCTCGTGAGTTTCTTACTTTTTTTCGCCCTCCTCCCAAAATGTTTGCCACCTCTTTTGAAATCGATGGTTTTTCGGCAACACATAGTATTCTCATATTATTTTAGTCAAGAAAATGGGGAAATCGGAAACCCTAAAAGTGTTGATCAAGTTTTAATGGGGATTACTTCTTGTTTAAAGTTCCTTTTATTTTTTTTTTGTTTTCTACCTTATTTTTCGTGTTGTTTATTGTGTGTTGATACGCGCGCGCGTCTCCAAGTGTTTTGCAAGTTTGATGAGAACAAGTTTCAGCCAATCCATTGTCGGTACGGCTCGCAACATATTTCTTACTCAACAGCATATAGTGATCCTTACGTTATATAGACAAATTATGGGTTTTTTGATAGAGTAGACAACTACTATAAGAACCATTCTAAGCTCTGACGTAACTTCGAATTTTACTTTGTAAACTAGTTTGTTGTGTGCACTACCTTGGGCAGCATTTCCATATACTGGTGCTTTCCCATGAATAAGAATATAATAAGATGTATCTATTAGATAGCATATTCTATGCAATCCACTCCTAATAAAATTAAAGTCCCTAATTACTATTCTGGATGTTGTTGCTGAGTAAACTAAATGAAAATCCACCGAGGTAAGTTTTACATGATGTGGTAACGAAGAGAGAAAATCAGAGACAAAATATTTGGTGGATAAGAACCCACAGTTAAAAAAAAATATGCATCATTAGCTTCCCACCAGCTATTAGACTCATATTAAACTATTTGATTCCTTTCTTTTTCGTTTGCATAATGGCATCGTCTAATAATGGATTTGAGTCAATAAATCTAGCTTCCACTATTCTGGGACCTTATCAAGAAGAAGACACCCCTATCAAACGTTTACATTCTATCCCCGCTTCCACCTCCGAAGATGAAGATGAACTCGATCCCGAAGAGTTCATTTTAAATAAAGTAGATAAACCAGCTACAAAAGACTCACATGTGCTGTACAATAAATTTCTGGATAAGCATATAAGTGATGAACAACTATCACACTTACTCGACAATCATAAACCCAATCTAGTGACTACCACAACTTTAATTGATTCTATCAAAGAAAGTGAACTGTTATATAATACCATGGACAGTTTGATGATAAAGTCCATCAATTTTCCTGCAGCCATGTACCAGTCAAATGACAACAATTCACAATCACCAATCGAGTATTTATCTAACAGAGTAAAATTGCTCACACAAGAGTTATACGAAGATTCAGTCAAATATGGCAAGTTTCTACAGAGTGGTAATAATCATATATATCAATTACGAAGTAGGATTTTACAGACCTTTGATCAGTTGTCAGAGAGTCACTATTCTTTAAATGAACTATATAATAAAGACATGTCTTACGCAGAAACATTACACGGATCTTTCAAGAAATGGGATCAACAAAGAAATAAAGTATTGTCCAAAGTGAAGTCTATAAAAAGTGATACAAGCAAACATGGAGCCAAATTATTCACCTTATTAGATGAAGTTAATGATGTTGATGACGAGATCAAATTTTTGGAAGCAAAACTACAGCAGCTTCGATCTAAAAAAGAAATTTTAAATAAAGAAATTGAAGATACCAGCAGTGTTTTGGAAAGCAGAACAGCAAAATATGTTGACATATTTAAGGATTTGGAAAACAAAGGTAGGTCAGCAATTACTGATTTCCTTCAGTCCAATGGTGTTCCCGAAAAAGAAATTGATACAATTGTGAGATTCTCACCTGTTGATATTACGATTTCTAGCAACTATTCACTGAAAAAGGAACCAAAGAAAGAGATTCACATTACAAAAGAGTCAATTCCTCAAAATGAGTCGGCTAGTAAACCCGCAAATACTCCCAGTATAGGTATGCAACCGTTTATAATACCTGAAGCAGAAGCCAATACCAAAACACCGGATTTGCAATCAATGAACCACGATCATGGGCCTACTCCTTTTGAAAAAGGATATGCTATGGGGACACAAAATTCTACGGCGTTGAAAAACAAAATGAATCATATAATGAAAAAGTTTTTAGATTCTTTACCAACAACTCCACCATCAAATATCTCAACAATACCAGCCACTTCACGGATTAAAGTGGATGATTTATCAAATACAATCTCTAAAAGATTAGATTTGGATCCAATAATGGTTTTTTTGGAACACAAAGTTGCTGCATTACATGATTTGGCCATAAAATCATCTCAAAATGCTGCATTATTCCATGAATTTGGGAGAATATGGGAGAGCGTTACAAAACTAATGAATTCTCAGGAAGAAAAGTTGGAGAGTATTCTCAACGATGATTCGAATTCTAAATTAGTTACACGTATCTTGAATTCCACTTTAGAACAATTGAAATCCACCCTATCTGCATTGAAGAACAACCCTGTAACAAGTGGTAGCCCTCAAGATGAAGTCTTAATTTCATTAATAACAAGTGAGTATAATGCGATAGAACAGGCTGTGAAACTTGTATCGCCTGACCTTCGAACTATAGGAGAACTCAATTCTAGCGGAGGCTTACCCCCTTCGTCTTCAAAACCTACAAGTCAAGTGTACCCAGTTAGTACCAGTGACACCAAGCTGACTACAAAAATGGAATAATAAAAATAAAAATAATAATAGTAATAATTGTAAAAGTAGGTTGATTCCAACTTAATCTAATGTAAAAATATTTTATTACGATATATTGATAATATACGATGCAGGTTTGTTTTTAAGTGTATAAAACGGTTTATTTCTTTGCAAATGGGCGCTTTCTTGGTATAAACAAATTAGATGGCGGTTTGACCACACCTGAAGATGAAGGGGCGACTGTCTTTGTTGGCTTCTTTGCTGCATCTGTTGATTTAACTGAGGGGGCAGAGGAGTTAACAGATTTGTTTTGAGGAGTAGTAGAATCTTTAGGTGCACTTTTTCCAGCATCAACAGGTTTATTGGGCTTAACTGTTCCCGAAGATGTTGGTGCTGGTGTTGAAGTTGTTGATGGCTTTGAAATTGTACCAGAACGAGTGGGGCCATTTTTAGGATCGCCTTGAGGTTTTGGTTGGTTTATATATGGTTTTGGAGCATCGTCGGTTGTGTTTGACTTGGTATCCTTGTTACTTTGTTTAGCAGACAGTTGCAAATTGTTTGCCAGATAATCGGGTTTGTTATTTCCATTCGATGACTTCGATTTACTTGGTAAAACTCCAGCGTTAGTGGGACGATAGGTTGGCTTGGTCAAATTATTTCTTATCTTGTGTACATTTCTTTCAGATTCATTCGACACCTTCTGCTTTTTGGCAAATTTTGTTTGTTGTGGGGTAAACACATTTTCTTCCTTTCTCTTCAATCCTGAGTTAGGGTTAGAGGGATTTAAAAATCCAGGATAAGCTTGCGTAATACAATTTCTTTCACCAGCATCAGTTAATAACTTTTTCCACACTTCATTTCTAGATAAAGAATCTTTGTTACCTAATATCCAGAGAGTAGTTTTTGCACGAGTAAGAGCCACATTCATACGACGCACATCACTCAAAAACCCAACATTTCCTGTTGCACTGGCTCTAACACAAGACATAATTATAATCTCTTTTTCTTGACCTTGAAATCCATCAACTGTATTGAAATCGATTTCGTCCAAAATGGGTTTCCCGTATTTTCTAACAAAGACTTCTTTGATTTTTCGAATTTGTTCTTTATATGGTGAAATAATCCCTATTTTCCCACTAAATTTGTCTTGTGGTAATAATTGCATCAATTTATCAGTCAATTGCAAGGCAACTATTGCTTCGTCTGTGTTGAAAAGAGATCTCGTCAATTCATTTTTCTCGTGTTTACCCAAAATATCAAAAAACCTGTACGGTGTTAATGGCGGATCCTTATGCCATGGCCTTGTGTTCAATTCAAGCATACCATCGCCGTCTTTTAACTTGGAATTATAAAACTCAGAACTTGGGAATTTTGAAATCATAGGATGCATTCTGTATTGCACATCCAACATATAAACCGAGTCTGGGTGGTTCTTTTGCATTCTTACAAACAAACTTTGTTCGTAATTATAGGAAGCTGCAGCTTGTGATAACACTGTTGGTGGCAATTGGTTTGGATCCCCCACCATAATACACTTTTTGCAACCATATCTAAGAGGAATAATAGCCGACAATTCCAAACACTGACAGGCCTCATCAATAATTACTTGGTCAAATTGCACAGAAAGATTAGCGACCAAATCATGTGCTGATCCTGACAAAGTCGAACATAGAACTTGTGCTTCTGAAAGAATTCTGGCTTGTATGTTTCTTCTATTGATTTCTTTGGTTCTATTGGCTATAGAAGCTTTTTCTCTTTGCTCGTCTAATTTTTTTGCTAATTCACTTCTCTTCTTATTAATAGCACGAATTTTTTCTTCCAATTCAGTGATTTCTTTTTCTTCTAAACTTTCGGTCGCGAGTCTTTTCCGCAATTCATCTCTTTCATTAATACATTTGGTGTGTTCTAAACGAATATTTGGATCAATGACTACTTCAGTTTGTTTTGTCTGTAACTCTTTGTCGACCAATTCTTCCAAGGTCAAATCTCTTACTGATGAATTGATCGCATCACTTCTTCCTAAACGTACTACCTTAAGTGGCATATGTTCCCCTGAAGAGTTTCTAACACCGTCTCTTAATCTTAATACTAATTCATCGACGGCAGCATTACTTGGTGCACAAATCAAAATTTTGGCTTTGTCTGATGGAGTGGGACTAGAACCCGATCCAGATATATCAATCACTTTATTGTTTTTCTCTTGAGACAACGAGTACCCAACAATCCCCAAAATAGTTTTCGTTTTACCTGTACCAGGTGGACCTTGAATCAACGAAAACCCTTCACTTTTGAAAGTGCCCATAATTGCACGAGCTTGTGAATCATTTACATGGTAAATCTTACGCATCTTTTTAGCATCTTCCTCTTCGATCTCAATAGGCTTGTTTGGAGTTGCCAGAATGATGGAATCAGCCAAATCGTAATATTGCAACCCTTTCAAAGAAGAAAACTCTCTTTCAATTGTGACCATCTGCATAACTTTCATCCCAGTGACAACAGACTTTGGTGTCAACGCTCCCATCATGGGCCCACTGGGGTAAACTCTTAACACAACGTCACAATAATCTGAGTTGGTGTATTTGGTATCTTGGACTTTTGCCAAACAAGTCATGGTGCCATCTGCTTTGATGTAACGTCTTATATCTGATGCATGTTGAAGTGATTCGTCTTTCAATGCAAGCACAACCAAATCAGAATCCCCTATCTTCCTATCTTGCAATACTGTTTTTTCCATAGACGCAAAAACATCAAAGAATCCATCTACCAGTGTTCTGCTTCCAATCAATAACTCAAAAGGTTTCTCGTCTACAGTCAATTTTGCTGACTGCATTGCTTGCCAACATTCCAACATTAGCAAAGGCTCGGTCACCTGCACATAATCTTTAACATCCTTGTATGTATCCTTGATTTCTTGGTATATGGATTTATCCTTGCTAGGAAAATCACTTTTCGAATTGTAATTCCATCTAAGTACAGTCAAGTACAAAGGTTTCAAATTCACATTCAATCTCAACCGCATTCTTTCTTTGGCCATTTTGGCTTCATCTATTTGCTTTCTTCTTTTTTGAAGATTACTCCTATCAATAGTTTTCAAGTTCATATCCACTTCAGTGATTTTCGCAATTTTTTTGGCTTTACCTTCAACAAACAAGTCAGTCAAATCAGTATCCGATTCGTCTTCAGAAGACGACTCCGAGTCGGTTGTTTTCTTTTTCACTGCATGCAATGGCCTTCCAATAGCAACTGAGGGAGCCGGAGGTGGTGATTTCTTCGAATTAAAACCAGCTGGTCTAGGTGGTGCAGGGTTGAGGTGACTTTTTGGTGGTCCCGTAATTGAGGATCTTGATTGTTGTAACTTTTGACGAATCAGATCTAGGTTTTGGGTTCCCTTTACCTCTTTTGGAGCTGGAGCAACGGGTGCTTTATTTGTGAAAGAAACAAACCCTTCCAAAGTCTGTTGCTTTTTGTTAATCTTCTTTGCAAACTCCTCTGGTCGGAGTTCTTGAATTTCATCGTCTGCTGGTCTCAATTTCGGTTCAGCTTTAGCTCCAGCCCGAGCATACTTTTGTTCGCTCTCTTCACGCTCCATTGTTTCAACTAAGGCTTCATTCAATTCTCTGGCTTTTGTCATCAACATCATTCTTTGAGACTCTGACAACTTATTGTTGTGGCCTTTAACCTTTTTGGAATATTTCCATAGCTGTTCAACAATCTGATCTTGAACTTTAAAATCTTCTTCAGATGCCAAATCAAAACCTTTGATGACTAATTCAACACAGGAGTTTAAAAGAGAAAGATCCCCGAGTTTCAACCAAACAATTATATGTTGGAAAGCATTCATAAAGCTCCCAAAAAATTCATACAGCATATCCTTGTTAGTCTGTTCCTTGAGTGTATCTACGATAAACCTAAAGGAATCTAAAAGCAAATGACTCAAGTCTAGAGTATCTCTTGCAAACTCAAGCAACTCATCAAGGTGAAACTGGTTTGCCCACACAAAAGTCTCCTTAAACACCATAATTAAAAATGTCCAACAGTTTTTCCAAAACAAGACAACCTCGCCTTCACAATTGGCAGCTGAGGTTGATAACAGAGAGTCAACTGGATCTGCTAAAGCCTTGATTATATCCATTATAATTCTAATAGCCTTGGGAGTTGGTTCGTAGCATGCCAAACTGGTCAAATTAGCCAAATTGATGTTGATAGACACTAAAGACAGTTTCAAATTATTCGAGAAACATTCCTGGAAAGTTTCTAATCTACCACTGGCATTGTACACTTCATTCATAAAATCCAAAGCAGCTTGACTAATAAAAGGGGTGAAAATACAGCCCCATACAGACTCAGCACAATCAAAATCGTTGATAATTTGCTTAATATTTTCTGGATCACAAAGACTGAAACTTGAAAAAATCTGATTTTGTAAGTCGCATATGGTGTTCATACTCTTATTATGCTGTGTCTTGGCACTTTCCAAGTCCTTGTTTGCCTGGTTATATTTGATCTCGTTAAACTTGATTGCCATAGGCATTAGACGCAAACACTGTATTATCACTTTCACAAGACTAACATTGCTGTATAGTTTCAGTTTCAAAATGGAGCTCCAAAAGATGGGGAAGGTGTCAAACATATTTGGTATTTCACCTTTCAGCAACAAATATGAATTCTTTACCAAAATTAAGACATCATATATCAAGCATCTCCGAACTAAGTCCATAGCGTCAACATTTTGAGGTGAATTCATCGCACAACTAAGAATGGTGTTGGCTTCATATTCAAGGGCAGCCCTTACATCTCTAAAACTCATGATTTCGACAGACAACTTAGGATCCTTTGGGTTCATGTCAATTACAGTAGAGGGAAATAGACCTGCAAATATCTTTACACCGAATTCTTTCAAAGTATTAACTCTTTGTGACCTCAAATCATTAGTCGAACTTGCATAACCGTTCCCCTGTCTCAATAAATAAGCACCTATTTTCATCGATGCATTTTGCTTTTGTGAGCCACTTAACGAGTTGATGAACAAAAAAATCCAATCTGTAAAATCCTGGAATGAATAATCATTCATCGAACTTTTTTCTGAGGCGGATAAGATTAACTGTTTTGAAAATTCTGGGTTTCCAAGTATACCAGTTAACAATGTGGCAGGTGGGAATGGTGCAGTATGCCGATAAAGCTTACTTCCAAACCTGCTCAATAACTTAGTGAACACTTTCAATAAAATTGGTAAAGGTGCGGCTAGATTGGACATTAAACTATTACAAAGCACGTTAATTATGGAACTCAATTTCAAATTCATGTACTGACTCATAGCTCCAATATCTTTAGGGGTATTAAATCTAAGAATGAAAGCCTCATCATCCATGAAATCAAAAATTTTGTAGAATATCTCCCAAAACTTGATAGCTGTCCCATCATTGAAATATTTGGCATCCTGTATTCGATAAAGGTGAATTGAAAACTCCACAACCAAAGGCTCCTCTAACGACAGCTTGTTGTATCTGATCTTCTGTTGTCTCATTTCCTCCATCCACTGGCATGCCCAAAGTTTTTCTTCACCAGATCCTTCAAAAAGTAGATATACAAGACCTGCAAATAGAGTGCCAGGGGACGGCAATTTTCCACTGGCACATAAAACCTTTACTATATGTGCAAATTTCTCTTTGTTGTCTTTGTAGTATCTTAAAAGATCAGGGTTACTCATGAACCAATCTCGACAATGATGAAGTTGCTTCTGCACTTTTTCTATAGTCTCGAGACTATTGTAAACTAGATTTAAACATGGCTGCACCAACGCAGCTTCCCAAGTGGTGATTGCTTTTAGAAACTGGTTCACATTAACAATAGGTGTCTTTTTCATTGTGATGAAACCATTTCTCAAGTGAGTTTTTGCTATCGCAAAAGCCCTAAGGCAGTAGGGGCACGTCAGCAAAGATTTCCCTATGTAAACCTTCAACTCTTCAAGAACAGGATTGTTCGGGAATGAAAACAAAATTAAAGAATAACATGCTATTGGGTACATGTATGGGCGACAAAACCAATGTGGATCATTCTTGTATTTTCTCAAATATTCAATAGTTTGTTTTATGGCTGTTTCGTGGGTGGGACTATTACCTGGCTCTGAGAGGGATAGATTAATCAACTTTACTAGGTTGTCATACTCGGGTGGTTTTTGTGTTTCTACTCCCAGCTGTGGTGTTACTGGATGTGACATCGTCAAGTGCCTAGTCTGAAAAAGAAATGATGCCGCCTATATATGTATGATTAAAAAAAAAAAGATATTAACAATAATGTACAAATATATATGAGCTATTGGACTATGCTCTGTTTTCCTATTTTCAAATATCTTATTTATAACAACAAGCAGCTCTAAGATTAAATAAAAGATTGCAGAAGAAGAAAGTCGGTAGTAATGTTTGTTGTGCAGAAGGAGTGAATTATAAATTTTTTCTCTTTCCTCTCTTGATTTCAGAATTTTTAAAGCTCTTTCTGTTTGTTCTGTATTAAGGTAAAATGCACGACTAAAAAAAAACATTTTATATTTACGCGTTGCTCTCGATTACAACAATGTTAGATCAACACCAATTTTTTCAGCCGCAGTTATCCAATCTTCGTTCGTTTTCCAACACCGTTTCATGATTTGCAAACCCTTTCGGGCATTGATATTTCCCATTTGTCCCAAATTTTGGAACCTTTGTTCAAAAAACTGTTGCATTTCTGGACACAAAACCTCGCACCCTGCGGTGAATAAACAAAAGATACAGCATATGTCAGCGGGAGATCGTGACTCAATATGCAATTTAGCTAACTCCCCTATGCCATTTGCAAGATCTTGTACAAGGTTTGATTCTCTAGGGATCAAAAGAACTCGTCGATACAAGTGTATTAACCCAGCGTCACAAAATATTTTATTCGTAAATCGTAAAATATCATTCTCTCTAATAAGGGTAACTGTTTCTTGTGGCAAGTCGTCAGCATACAATTGTTGTCCATTTCCTGACTTTAACTCGATAATTTTTTCGTGACTTTGTAAGATGGACTCTTCGTCTTTCCTCTGCGTTTCTATTAGGGCCTCCTTAACTTCAAGAGCTTTGTAAACAATATCCAAAGGCAAGTTGGCAGCACTAGCCTTGGTTTTCCCCAAATGTGCATTTGTTTCTCGTACAAGGATGGTGATCTTGGTAAAGTGTGGAAGAAACTTTATATTGAATCCCATCAAATAATCAATGGTTTTCTTCGGATATTGAGTTTCATCTTCCATTTTATCAATTTCATGCAACATTGTCAAGGACTCCAACGGCTCGTATGTACTCAAATCATTGGAAGTTAGCAAATAATCGTGGGAATCGGTTGTTGAAGAAAGAGCCCCAATGACATCTGTGTACACAAACCATCTCATTAAAAAGAATGTCATATCACTTTCTGTACCTGCCTCTGGTCCCCTTTTATGAGGGGTGTTTGAACGTGCTTTTATGATTTGTCTTGCCCCGATATTATGAGCACGGTGGCGGCTAAAGTCTTTGGAGTTGAAAACTTCATAACAAGAAAGCAACAAGGCTGTGGCCAAGGCTTCATCTGAAGTTGCCTTGGATTCATCCTTCAATAACTGTAGTAGTTCTGTACAAGATCTTGATAACAATTGGTCAATCACGATATCGGGGGTATCGTCTGTGCCAATCAAAGAAGATCTCAATTTTGCTGAAAAGGCTAGCAATGTGTTTAAGATGGCAGGGTACTCCATGGCCATTTGAGTTAGTAAAATTTTATAAGGATTATCTTTGTAGATGCTAGATGGTGCGGGAACCAAGTTTTGTGAAGCCACAGTTACCCAAAAATGCATTAGATTGCGATAAAATGGAACATTAAGAAGTAATGTTGGTAAAGGTGTTAGCAGCGGCGGAATCGAGTCCCAAATATCTACCAGTGTGGGTGATTCATTTATCGAGCTATACAACAGTCGCATGGGGAAAGTATCACCTATCAAATTGCTTTGATCGTTTGGTAAATATTTATCAATTCGGGAAATATCTTCTGAATAATTGTTCAAAAATGACGTGGCCAGAGAATCTGAATCGCTGCCGTACTGAGTAACCCCCATGTACCTCTGTGGATTCTGGATGTATGTGCTAAAAATATCAGAGTTTTGCAATTGAAACTGTTGTCCACCAAAGTCTATTAATGCATTTGTTAAATTCTCAATACCATTGTTCAATTCTGGGATTATGTCGGTTAATGTCATATGGGTGTCTCTTTTCTTTATTTCCAGGTCAGCGATACTATCAATTTCTATGATTTTTCGTTTTCCGTTTCTGTGGGGTGCGGGTGGGTCAATGTGTGAAGAAACTGATTCAGAAGGTGACAGTGGAGATTTTATTGACTCTGTGTTAAATTCATGTAAAATAAACGTTAATCCGGTATCTCCTTTTGTATTGGAGTTGTTGGTAATTGATGTACTTAGTGATGTAGATGTCATAACGGGGAAATCATTCAACATTGGTTGAACCTCTTTTTTTACCGAAGGTAGTTGTTTTCTTTTATTGGCATCTTTAAAGGGCCGACCGCCCCAAGTCAATTTGAGTGAATAATCACATATTGCTTTGGTTTTAGAACAGTATGAACATGTAGGTTTGTTTTCATCACATTTAATCTTTGATCTTTTGCAAGTATGGCATCCGTTACGACTTCGACGGATTTTCTTCTTTTCCTCCATTTTTTTTTGGCAAATCAAACACTGTTTTATAATGTTATCACGAAAGTTAAGAAAGAAAGAAAGAGAGAAAGAAATAAAAAAGAATTTTCTTCAAGAAAACAAAAAGAATTATTGTAATTCTATATTGAAAGGGAAGGGAAGAGATATGAATTAATGAAAAAAATAGAATCTTAAAACCCAAATTTGATTAAGTTAGACAAGAAAATCAAAAATTAAAAAAAAATAGGCGCTAATCTACTCAGGAAATAAGAAAAAAACAAAAAACCAATAATCTTTTACAACGCACGTTTTATTATCTAGCCTCAAAATAGCCGGCCGGATTCTGCGTAGTTTCCGCCTATATGTTTCCTACCCTTAATTCCCCTTTTGATGTTCTGAGCTATGATTAGATAATAGTGTATGTGATTCGATAGCATAAATCAGAAACTTATATTGGCTTCTTATAGTATAATGAATAATACATATTTTGCGTATTAATGCCTTATAGTACATTACAGGTGCTAGCGGCATGGATTTGTGCTGGTGTTTTATTGTAGTAATTTAGAGGGTTAGGAAATTGAGTTTATTGAACAAATGTTTAGCAGTTTGGCTTCTTAAACCCGTCTTGATTGCTAAAAATAAAATTTCAGCTGGCTCTGACTATACATCTTGCTAAATGTATATTAAATTTCTAAATATCTAACAACCCACCAGTTTTTTGTTCTCTATTTTGTTGCACTGCCTTTTGACCATAGAAAATGAAAAGCAATTTTTCATATAATCTGAATAAATAACCAGCAGCAATCAATAGACCACCACCAATTGTAGCCAACTTAGCAATAAACTGAAAGAATGGAATTCTCTTCTCACGAATGACAAGCTTTATTGGTTCAAAATCATACAAGAAATATATTCCCGGGATCCCATCTGGCCTATGGGTAGATTGATCAACTTTGATAACATGCTGATTCTCAGTTAATGAGTATTGATTGGTGTCAATTTCTAATCCCAATTGCTCATACAAAGTAGGAACCACTTTTGCATAATACATATAGGTTTGCAATCTTTCTTCAGTAACCTTCCCCGTTGCATCTAAAGGATTATTCAAATAAGGATAGAATTCTCCAAATGAAAATTCTTGTATGACATGGGAAAAGTTGAGCGACTCAAATGGAACATGCAGTCTGTCTCTATATCCAAATCCCTTACCAGTAATTCTGAAATCTCCACGCACTTGATTTACTGGAATAGAACCAAAAATATGACAAGCGGGAGCTCCTTCGTTGACTCGGGCGCCCTCACTTCTAAATTCAGCTCTCAAACTCTCCTGCATGACTTCATCTAAATCTGGTGTTTCATGGAAATCATTAGGGTTGTTAATTTTGAATGAATCAGGAACGAAAAAATGGATCCCTTCAAAATTCAATGTTTCTCCTGCCAAATACGTGTCGTGAGTGATATCTTCAACATTGGTATGAATAAACTGGCAGGGCATAGCCACTATCATATCAACGTTGATAGTCAAAGCGGAACGGATTTGATCGTCGACTGTGAACTGACGATCAACGTATCCACCAATATATCCACCAATTTCTATCCATAGTATTAACAATCCACAAAAGTATGTCAACAAAGTAGAAAGTCCACCTCTCTGTGATCTCACTTGATGTTGTGGATCTACTTTCGGAAAGGCATCAAATGTTTTAACTTTTTGGGCAAACGAATCCATTGACTGACTGAAGTAGAAACAATTGGTTTTCCTGAGTTAGAGACGTTGTTATATTAACACGACACATTGTTTGACTTTTTTTTTTCGCGAGAATTAACATACTTTTCGATAGTGGACTGCATGTTAGAAGCTGGTTCTATTTTTCATTCCATTTCTCTTGTTCTTTTTTTTTTTCTGGTTCCACTGGCGGGGGATCTCGATTTGGGGGGTGGGGCAACAACTATTATCACAAATAGGGCCCCTTTCTCCTCCATTGATCAAAGCAGGACAATAGTTATTTTATTGGTATTTTACAGATACTATTTCAAATGAATTCAGAGAACCAACGCACCACTGACGATCTTGATGAGTTTTCCGATGATATAAGGGTGCAAGAATTGCAGTCATGTAAATATATCTATCCCGATTGTGAAATAGACCTTTCGTCTTTATCTGGCACGGTTAATATCAAAGTGAAAAGCGATAATGACATTACAATACGACTAATAGAAAGAACTTCCAAAGGAACCAGGATTATTGCGACTAATAAGATTTCCAACTTGCCACCGATTGTGTTAAACTTTCAGCTAAGTGCAGATTATCCCTTTGTGGCACCGCCTGAGATCAAAGTGACTTGTGTTTGGTTAGCCACCTCAAAAACTGATTTATTAACGAAGGACCTTTTTGATATTTGGAAAGAATATAGAGACCAAGTGCTTTTCAATTTAATAGATCATTTGCAGGATCAAGTCCAAAACCATTTGGACGTCTTGATACCTGCCCCATTTGACATTTTTGACATTGATGAGTATTACAAAGTTGTTGATTTCAATATTGATGCTGAAATAGAAGAGTTCAACTCACAAACATATACATGTGACATATGCCAGAAAACTTTAAAGGGTTTGCATTGTACGAAATTTGATTCCTGTGGGCACGTATTTTGCAATAACTGTCTAGCGGAATATTTCGAGTCTTGCATCGAATCTGGTGATATCGATAAGGTACATTGTCCTGACTTTGAGTGTACCAAAAAGTATGTTGACAAAAAGAAAAAGTTTATGGAATTAGAAACATGGGTGCATAATGATAAAAAGGTAAAAGACATGTTAAATCAATTATTGATACCGTCGATCCCCTTGGCTATGTTGACGAAAATTTTGAAAAGCCCAAGTTTAGTAGATCGATATTACAATTTGTTCAAAAAAAGTCAATATGAATGGATTGGTAATCTTTTACCCAATAGATTAGTGAAATGCCCAAGAGTTGGATGTGATGAGGTTATATTCAGAGAGGACATTGACGAAAAATTGGTTGTATGTCCTAAATGTAAGTATGCATTTTGTAATGATTGCAGGAAATCTTACCACGCAAGATTCAAGCTTTGTCTGAAAATCAATGAAAATAACAAGTATCTGGGTATTCCTATTGAGGATTTGGAAGCGTATCCATTGTTACCCCCAGATTCTTATGATAAAAAAATAATGAACGCAAAATATGGAAGGAAGAGAATTGATAGAGCAATCGAAGAGTATCAGATGGACCAGTTGTTCCAGCAGATGATGAGGGAAAGAAAAACTGTTGTGCAATGTCCTGGTTGTTCAGTTGCTACTGAGAAAAGTGAAGGTTGCAATAAAATGAAATGTAGTTTATGCAAAACAGACTTTTGTTTTAATTGTGGTTCTAAAATAGGAAACAACCACGATCATTTTGTTGATCCAAGTTCTCCATGCTACAAACTTTTATTTTTTGGCATGCCTGGTACTGAAGATATATACTAAATTGTACATACATATTAATAAGGAAGGAACAAGAAATATTGTTCAATACTTGCTGGGTTGTTTGTGAGGACGGCCATATCTGTAGCATTCTCGGTATAGCCTTCTTCTCCTAAACTCGTAAACAATATCCAGATAAACAATGCCTTCCATATTATCATATATCCAGCCTTGAGATTCATCATTTTTGACAATAAATAGATTCGGATTCAAAGATCTCTCACGAAGAAACTCTTTTGGTTTGGTATCTAAATTCCATTTATTGACAAGTCCAAAATCAAACTTCCAGTCATTCGGTGGATACACTTTGGATAAATGATCAACGCCAGGTGGGCGTTTCCCAGCAATTCTTGCTTTGTTATTTTTATCATATATAGTGGTGGAATAGCGATAAAATGTCCATGAATGCTTTAAAATACTCTTGATTTGTAACTCATAGATTTCAACAGTTCTAGCCTCTGGTGAATCATCCACAATGATATCGTTACGATCAAACTGTGTAACTGTATCATCGGCTTCTTCAATAATAATTTCTGGTACAGATTTTTCTTCCTTTTTGGCTTTTTCTATAGCTGCTCTGGCTTTTCTGGCCTTGCTGGCATCAACGAGAAATTTTTTACAGTTGGGATGGCATAAAATTGCCCCTGTCCATCCTCCTTGAATAAATATTAATCGCCATGGCACATACTTTCCAACAAATAGTATCCCAAATGTGGATAGTAAGACACCATAAAAAATAAAAGTGGATAATCTTTCGTCCTTGAACCCACCTGTTTCGTAATAAAACTTTTCTGCATTATTAATACCCTTTAAAATATCTGTCGTTAAATTCTGAAAATCTCTCAAATTAATCAATAAGGCAATTTGTGATTTTCTATGTTTGGCAACATCGTCTTTCTTTGGTGACTCGGAGTCAGTGGGCATCAGTGAGGAAACAGTAACTTCTGAAGTCTCCTCTGATATCGAATATGTAGATGAAGCCACCTCATCACTTGCTTGTAGATATTCTTCGTTGATCAAATCTTCCACTATACTTGTTTCTGGTGTTTCAAATAGGAAACTTAACAACGACTGGCCCCTTTTTTTAACTTTGATTAATTCCGGGTTTCTTTGTGGATGTCTGTGAACAAAGCCAGGGATCAAAACACCAAATAATACAAATAATAATGGATAAGCTAAAACTAAGTGGGGCCATAAACACACTGCAGTGTACAAAACTAATGCACTGATTGTTTTCGTCGGTTTCTTCCATGCAATAATATAAAGAACCTCATATTGTAAGGCAAAAAAGTTGGTCATTTTACCAGCCATCTGCTTTACATTGGACGTCAATATTCCGAAAGACAATCCTGGTCGTTTATTCCTTTCTGGATCATTTAATCGCTTTTCAAATATCTCTCTTTCGGGAATATCTTGTGGTAAAACTGATTTTAATAGTTTCTCAATCATTCTATCGGCAAAATGACCTGATTTACGTTTATTGCCGTCGCCATTATCGTCAGCTGAACTAGGAACTGACTCAATCTGTGAAATTTGTTCATCAGTCAAGTCAATTGAACCGCTGCGGCCACCGCGTCTGGAACTTAAATTGCTGGAACTGTACTTTTCAAGACTCATTTCTACTATTGTTGATGCTGTACTGATGGCAATTGCTCGTTTGCTACCTGGATTTGACTCTGCAATACTATTTCCTTTGACAACAGCTTTATTTAAAACGTCAATAGCAAAATCCTTATACGAATTCGACGATATTGAAGATGAAATAGAAGGTGATTGCTGTAACGAATCGCTGGATTGATCTGTAGTATCCATTTACAGATCTTTTTAATATTGTAGGTGTAGGATTGGTAGTTTATATAATAATTTTAATTGGAAAAAGGAAAAAGGAAAAAGAAAAATACTTATTATTATTATTATAACTTTAACCTTTACTTGTCGTTGTTGCCCTTAACTACTTTAATTATTATTCTTTGAATGTGAAAAAAAAGAGACCTAAAAAAAAAGAAAGGACTTAAAATCACATTTATCAAGAATCAATTGACCCGAAAACAGCAAAAGAATTATGCGGGGGCGAAAAAAACTGCACGTGATAGAAATACATCAGGAACTCTAGAATTTACTGCTTGATGAGAGTAGCTAGTCTGCCTCTTCGAATATGGGTTCTGGGTTGTGTATCTCAATGATTATTTTTCTACAGATAATATATACTAGATTGCATCATCATTATAAAACTTGAATGACAAAGTAAATACATATATGCCAAGTATAGTACCTCATAATCTCTTACAAAGATGGGAAGTTTTTGTCATTAACTTCTGGTTTAGCAGCACCTCTGGCACCACCTCTTTTAGCGCCACCTCTTGAACCACCTCTGGCACCACCTCTCTTACCACCTCTGAATCCACCTCTGGTAGTTTGAGGTTGTTCGTCACCAAAGTTAGCATCAATGTCTAAAAAGACCTTTTCCTTTTGGGCCTTGGATTTAGCTTTCTTGGTGTGAGTAGAAGCAAAGAAAACTTCTTGTTGCTTTTCGATCTTTTCTTCGGCGGTCCATTTTTGTTCAGCACCTTCGTTAGCTTGTCTGAGTTTCTTGGATCCTTCTAATTCTTGTTTCGACAATTCCAATTCAGCAAGGTATTCTTGCAATGATTTCTTTGGGATGGCGTTAGCAGATTCATCGTTTTCTTCAGCTTCAGCTTCCAATTCAGCTTCAGCATCTTCAGTACCTTCAACTTCACCTTCTAATTCTCTCTTGTCACTTTGGCCCCATCCTTGTTGCAATTTCTTTTTAGAATCGGTTTTACCGGTTCTTGAATGACGATCAAATGGTTTCTTGGAGTGTTTGGTAGCAGTGGATTGAGGTGGAGCAACATCTTTGTTGAAGTTCTTGTTTTTCAAAGCAGCTTCGTTACCAGTTGGTGACTTCTTCTTCTTAGCCTTGGCTGGGTCAGCTGAAGCTGGAGCAGCATCTGATTTCTTAGAAGAAGTGTTCTTCTTGACAACTTCTCTGGATGGAGCTGAAGGAGCAGCATCCTCTTCGACATCATTGCCTAATAAATCGTACAAGTTCTAGAAAATCAGTTTGTTAGTACTCTGACATAGTAGAAAATGTTCATAAAACGGAACTTTGTGCTGAAAGGGCTTCCTTCCTTGATGACAAGGGGGAAAAAAAAATAAAACTCATAGAAATAGCTTGATGTAATTGTCATCACACGATCCCTTATATAGTGAAAAAAAAAAAGATTTGATAATTTCAATCTTGAAATGGTAGTTTCCCAAGAATTCTATAATGACCCTTTAAAAAAAATGAAGTTATAAATTGACCCTTGGTGTCTTGTTTGTTGATCACTCAATTCATGTAAAATGGTTGTTTTGTAAGTTCTAACTTCATGGGCTATCTCTAATTTACAAATTTGGCAATTGGGGAAAAAATACACTTTCAATTGAATTACTTTCTTTCCGGAGTTCACTTTTAAAAGCTTCCCTTCCCATTCAATGCTCTCGTTCTGGGTAACTTCAATATACTCTATTCATGTTGAACATACTTTGTTTTGAAAAGACATTGTTTAGCTGGTGTTTTCTTTCCTTTCCTTACTTTCAAAGCTTAGAAGCAAAAAATTTTTCTTTTCAACAAAAGAAAATTTTTTTTTGGCCTTGAAATTTAGCAAATCTTTCTCCCAGACAAAATTTGAGGTTTCACCTCACACACACACACAATTCTCTCGCTTTCTTTCTTTCCACCCATTCATTCTTTTCGCCCTGAAAGATCTCTGTCATTTTTTTTTCCTTCTCCTTCTGTTGACCAAAAATAGAGCAAACCCATTTATGTGCAGGAGATTAATCAAATGCTGGGTAAATGATACACTTACAGTTGTTTTAACATAATTGATAAATTATTATTATACATTATTCCTACTTTCACCTTCTTTCCTTATTGTTGTCAGAAATACTAACAAACTCTTCACCTACTCTAGTTAAAAAAGCTTTTATTGCCAAACGCAACTCACTTGACATACTCTTTGAAAACAATTTCAAAGTCAAATGATACAATGCAGGACAGTGTTTTGTAAAGTCGTCATCATCTAATTCGACGTAACCCTCATAGATTTCAACTATTACTGGCTTCCATGTGGAAATATTTCGTTGTTGGTTAGTCTCATCGAGTTCTGAATACCTTTCGACAATTGTATTGCACAATGGTACAAGATAATCCAATAAACTTTGCTTGTTTGCTGGTGACGCCTTGTCATCATCACAATACATTCTGAATGTAATGTTTATAAACACAGCAGCAGAGGACGACTCTTGTTTCAACAAATTAGGTAACCTTTCAATCACACCCGCGTTCCATAATCTGACTCGCAAATCGTAATCATCGTTAAACTTCTTAGCGAAATTGTAGCTCTTGAACAATAATTTTGCCATCTTAAACAAATAATCATAAGGCACATTTTCATAGAAATCATCACTTTCAAAGAGTTCAGACAATGATTGTATCAATAACAACTGCAAAACACTCTTCACAACAATGGAAGACTTATCTTTTGATTTCTTTAATCTCTCTTCCGCGTCATCAATAATAGAGTTCTTGCTTTCTGTGTGTTCCACATCTTCTCCGCCAATATCACTTGAACTACCTTCACTATCTTTAACAGTTCTATTTCTGAGTGGGTCGGATGTAAACAATTCTTTGGCAGTTGTTAATTCAAACAAGTTGCTAAGAGCATCTGAAACCTTTCCCCAGTGTTCATTATTAAAGTTTTGGGCATTATCGATTAACAATGATATCAAACATTCACGTCCAATACGAGCAATTGTATCATTTTCTTGGCATATACAAGATATGATCAACTCGAGATAACCATCAAGAAAGCTGTTTAAGGCATCAAAATAATGAGTGAATAATGTCATCATGCTTTTCAAAGCTTGAATTAAAGTCGTGGATAGCCAAACTGATAATTGGTCATTAATATCATCAAGTCCAATTTCCCAATGATTACTCAATACATGAAAGATAGGAAATAACAAGTTTTCACAGATGATTTTCCAAAATTCAAAATCAAAATATTGTCCATATTTCATCAACACATCAAACAAATATGTCAAAGTTCGTGATCTGACCTCCAATTCTTCACCAGTCATGATAATATCATGGAAACCGTACAAAACTGGGAACCATAATTTTACTAGATGTTCATTTTTTTCAATGTCAGGAACAATTGGTTTAGTATCTTCACCAGTGTTGAGCACAGTGTATTGAGCAATTTCATGGATTAATCTGGATAAAACGTCTAACGATAATAAACTGACTCTTTGGAACTTTTCGTTTTTGGCCATAACCGTAAAACAAACCACCAAATCTGAAAATGAGTCTTGGAGTCTTACTTCTTCAACGTATTCTTTGTTTATCCAGTTGGCCATTTTATAAGCTTTCATCACAATTGACTCTTTGTTTTCCTTGGCTGCAGCTGTGCAAACCCCAAAAATTGTTTTCCAACCGGATTTGATTTTATCAGCTCTGGCCAAAATCATATTGTTGATGCATTCCAAAACCATATCTTTCACTTCAAGAGAATCATTGTGTAGTATGATATACTCAAAAGGCTTTAAAAATTCTTTCTGAAATTTAAAATGAGCCAATTCCTCAATTTCCAAAAACCTCATGGACAACTGACGCAAGGAATCCAAAGCAAAAAACAGAATAGCAGGATTGGTATGACAACCAACTGCATTAAAAGTTTCACCCATGGCTGCCCAAAGCTGAGACCATTCTAAACGGATTCTACTCATGTTGTAGTAACAAATATCCACAACTTTTTGTAACGAATAAGTTCTAGGGTTGGTGCTTTGACCAGAGGAATCAATTTCCTCTTGTGCCACTTCAGATAATGCTCTGACAAACTGGACGATACTTTCTCCAGACAAATTAGCACTGTTTGTAAACACTTTGTCAATAGCAACTTCCAACTCCGTCTTTGTTAATAAACTGGCAACTTCTGGAGATAATTGCTGATTATGGAACTTGCTTGCTGCTGTTTGAGATGGTGTTTGCGAAGAAGAAAATGATCTGAAAAAACTACCACTAGTTCGAGAAGTCTCCAAAGAGTTTCTCGTTACAAGTTTGGCAATTGTAACATCTGGAATTGAATCCTGATCCACACCTTGAGCAATTAATTGCAATCGTTCTAATTGCGATATAGATGTTAAAATTTGAATCCAGGCATCACGCCCCAAATGATCTCCTTCAGAAACTGCCAACTCCAACATTATGTAGATTGAATCAATGTTCTTTTGTTTCATTTCTTCGTAATTATGGAGATTCTGAAATTGAACCAAAGCACTAATAAAAGATGTTTTGGCATAATTCAAATCAAACATACATGCTATGCGAATGGATAACTTAATTCCTTCAAGACATGTTCGACTGACATCTTCTTCGTCATATTCTTTGAAAGGTGGAGTGAGTGCAGCTAATATCGACATCCACAATGTATCAAAAATGGATTTGACGTGCAACACATTACTTGCAGCATAGAAAACACCTTCCAGGTCATCTGATTTTGATTTTTTACCCAAGTTTCTCATCAACTTTTCGGTTTTGGTTGACATTTCTTTTGATGCATGAATGTATGCTTCACGTGTAACATCACGTCCACCGAAAAATCCTATTGATTGACCGGATGCAGGAATAGAAAGATCACCTGCCAATAATGCAGCATGTTGTTCTGATTGTAACTTAATCTCGTTGTTTTGAATTTCATCATAAATTTTTTCCAAAAATTCTCTGGGTAAATCTTCCCCATCATCAATTCCAGAATTATTCATTATAAAGCTGTCAATGGTCATTCTATTTTTGATTTGAGGAGAATGTAAATCAGTGTTCAACATAATAACCGAATATGACAAAATGTATGCGGCGTCAGCATTGGAGAAAACCTCGGGATTTCCCAAAACATATCTTTCAGCAAACTTTAACATAAATCTATCAATCTTCTGAGCTTCCCCGGGTAATCGGAAAGATTGTAAAAATCTTCTCATTGCGTCGACAAACCCTGTTTCTTCAAATTCCATTTCATCGACAAATGCATGCATAATAGCAATGTTCTTTTCATCACCTTCCCCGAGGTATTCTCCAATAGTAGCTTTATCTAATCCATCTGTTGTCAAAAGAAATTTGGCAATATCCTTTGGATCATCTGCAGCAATAAACCCATTATCAATAAAGTAGCGCAACCCCTTTTTGGCTTTCTGGTTAAATTGTCGTACACCTTCCAAAAATGCCTTCTTCCTTTGCTTTTGGTTTTCAAATTGCTGAGGATTATCACTATCAGTTAAGCTGTCTCCGTTGACAAATGAATGGTTTCTCGAAGCACTAATTGATGTATTTGTTGAGTCTGAACGGTTTCTGAGTGACGATAACGACTTGTTATTGTTATCAATAGTAAACTGTTTAGAGTTGGCATTGGTAAGACCCCTTTGTGCCCAAGAATATAACGAGCGTAAGAATGCTACAGCACATCCAATTGAAGTCATTTTTAATGCATACTCCAAGGGGAATTGACTATAGATCTCTGGCTCAGGTGGTCTTGAGGACATAGTTTTACTGGTGAGGTTTGAAATTTTATTGATGTCGTAAACAGATATTCCATTTCTTCTGTTTTCACGATAGGCATATTTTTGTTGTGGAGTGACCTCAACTCTTTGCAATGAAAGTTTGGTCAAATAATCAATAAGCTTTTCACAAATATTTGGCATGTTGCTGTCACAATCATAATTCAAATAAAATTCAATAATACATCTCGAATCATTGCATAATCGTTCAATTATCGACAATAAATAACGCTTTTGATGGGCACTTGAAGTTTTCATTTCGGCAACTGGGAAATATATTTCATCCCAGAAAACAGGTATTTCTCTTTTAAATTCTGCTCTCAAGTTTGAAATTATGAGCCAAAAAATCTCTAATGAAAGTTCAAAAACAGGAGCCAATGCTGAGGCGGCATTTTTGGAAAGTGCCAAATTGATGTATTGCCTTACTGCGTTTACCATTCGCACATGCTCGTTGGTATTTGAAGATAAAATTATAACATCATGACTCAAAAATATGTCGATGTGATCCTTCAAAATAGTATGAACTATGTGCAATGATAATAATTTTGATCTCACAGAATGTGACTTCATATCAATGGTGGCTGAATCTAATGACTTGATTGAAAGCTTGCACATTGCTCGAAATACCAAAAATGCATCTTTGACTGCTAAATCTTCATCTGTTTCGGTGGCAAAATTGGCTTCGTTTAAGCGATCATTGTCATTAATAACATCATTCAAGTTTTCCAAGCGTTTCAACGTAAGTTTCTCTTGGTTCTCTGTTTCATCGGATGCTTGGATTTCCAAATTATCATCTGAAGAAGATGACGTTAATCTAGGAGTACTGTTTCTTTTACTCTTATTCTTCACTGACTCTTCAACTCTTTGGAAAATTGTTCCAATGACCTGGGTCAAAATCCCTTGAGCGACAGCTTGATTTCTGGCTGTTAATGAAAAAATAAATACATTATAAATCTGTCTAACAGCTTGTAGCAAAGATGCGCCGTGGCATGGCATTAAAAGAATACTATGCATCAAAGCTCTCACAACTTGTACTTCCAATTCAGGATCCGTTCCCTCTCCTTCAAAACAAGCTGATATTACGCTCACTGAGTCGTCAGTTAGTTTAACCTGTTCCGAATAATCGTCAAACTGGGCATAATCAAATAATTTGGCAAACAAATCAATTGCTTTTGATTTCAAGTTTGTGCTTGATGTATCACAACATGCTTTTAGGGCGTTGAATATAATTTGAGGATTTTTCGATTCCGGGTCATTTAAAGAATCAAGGGCAGTCTGAATCAAATTCTTAAAGCTGTCATCTTTCTTGGCCTCTTTTGAAGTAAGAATTATGTCGAATGTTTTCTTGAAAATTTGAGCATTATCGACTGTTGCATTTGATGAAATTGACAAGATCGAACTCTGACGATTATGGTTAGCTCTTGGGGTACTCTGAACCGATACATCCTCAGCTGGAGTGATTACTGTGTCAGGGACTGATTCTGGTGAGTTAATACTTCTTGGTGTTCCCTCAATGTTGGCATTGAAGGCGTTGTCCGTCTCAGTATTAGGCTTATTATTCTCGGTGTTTTTAGGTGAATCTGTGTCATCCGAAGTAGGAACTGTATCTTCTACCACATATTCAATATTAGTTGTTTCCTGTACTACGTTTTCTGGTTGGTACAATTCCTCTTCTGTAGCTGGCTGTAAGGAATCATCGGATTTTTTATTTCCATTCAGAGTATTATCCGTGGTGGTGTTTTCTTTTTGTCCATTTTTCTCAATTGACTCAGACGGAGTCTCAATTTCCTGTGACTTCAGGGCTGTTTCTTCTTCTTGTTCAGACATTAATTGTATTTACCACCTGTTTTCAAAAAAAAAATGTAGAAATAACAACAACTAAATAAAAAAAAAAAATAATTGAACAATAAGAAATTACAATATACCATGCAAATCAATTTTTATTTGTTGTTCTTATTTTTTTTTCCTGTAGTGGTGGTGAACCAGTGAGCAAAAGTGAGTGTTGGGCTTTTTTTTTATGGTTGTAGGCTGTGAGCTGTGAGAGAACAAAATAATGAGATCAGTTTAAATCAACAGAAAAAAAAATTGTACAACCGGACATATAATTAAAAATCAAAAAAGTTTTTGATCAGATATACACGAATATTTCTAAACACTACTAATTTTAAAATTCACTTAAAGCAACAGCAGTAGCTTGGAAATCATCATGAGAAATTGAAATATTGACGTTTTTAACACCAGCTTTAGCAGCAGCTTTTTTGGCCTCACCATGCAAAATTACTTTAGGAGCACCATTAACGTCACGAGTGATTTCAATATCAATCAAGCTTGCTCCAGCACCTTTTGATTCAACACCCAAGGCTTTGAAAACAGCTTCCTTTGCTGACCAAGTTCCAGTGAATGAAGCTTGTGGGTGAGCAGTATTCAAACAGTATTCAACTTCATTACCAGTAAAGTTTCTTTCAATAAAGGTTTCATTGTCGATATTGATTGCTGACAACAATTCAACATCTACACCGACTCCCTTTGATGATTTGTTTAAAGAAGACAATGCCTTAGCAGTTTTTTGAGCAACTTCTCCAACATAAGATTGGCTCGATTGAATTGTTTTGTCACTGAATACCAACTTTTTCTTGTTTTCTTCAACACGAGCCAATGGATCCAAGTAAACTGGTTGTTCCAATTCGTCACTATATGGAGCTTTGTCTTTGGCAACAAACATAGTGTTTCTGGTGATTGCATTGTGCATGTAACGGTAGGTCTTTTTATTTCTAGCAGAGACCTTAGTAGCATATTCTTCATAAGTGGATCTATCCAAAACAGCAAATAAGTAATCTGGATGAACAACAACAGCCTGTGCACCTTTTTGACCGAAACCAAATGATGTAACAGAAACGGCCTTAATACCATCGGTTTGAATTGATCTTGATGGGTACAATACATATTCGTATTGTTCTAAAAGCTTATCAACATTATCCGCATTTCTGTTACCTGGAACAAGACCAGACTCAAGAATCTGAATGGCACCATTCAACATCCAAGCACCAGCTGCACCTTTTGGATGGCCTGTCAAGTATTTTTGGAAAACACCAAATACTGGATTACCTTCGGATCTACCCAAGTGTTTCATCATGTTGTTGATTGTGGCTGATTCATTCTTATCGTTAGCAACGGTGGAAGTACCATGGAAGGATGCAACACCAATATCATCGATGGTTAAGTTGAAGGCAGCCAATGCTCCTCTCAATGGAGCAATTCTTGGATCAGACTTGTAGAATGAATTACCCCATTGTTTCTTAGCATCAGAAACTTGTCTCTTTGATTCACGGTACACTTCTTCAGTTCTCTCTTTCAAGAACTCATGCATGGAAAATTCGTCACCAAATTCTTCTTTGGCCAACTCGGCTTCTTCTTGCAAGTAAGAAAGTTCTGTTTCTTCCCAAGATTTGATTTGTTCCAATCTTTTGTTCAATTGTCTCTTTCTGTACTCGATGTTCAAAAGTGGAGATGGGTACTTCAAGTTGCCATGATGTTCTCTGGCAGTGGTCAAAATACCTTTACCTGGTGCTGGAACAGATCTACCAATCTTATCAGTGGCAGTAGCAGTCATGGCCAATACAGCGTGGATTGGAACACCCATCTTAAGTGCCAAATCAGCCGTCATGATAACTTGAATACCAGAACCTTGAGCTTCCATGAAACCATTTCTGGTAGTAGTGGTTGGTCTTGACATTTCCTTTGGTGTTCTTCCGTGTTTGAACTCTTCAATAGAATTAGAAGTAGCATTCATATTGGCGAATTCATAAGACCCTTCTTCTTGGAAGTCATCGTAACCACCTACCAAAACTACTTTAGCTTTACCAGACAAAATTGTTTCAATACCAATGTCAACCGATTCAACAGCAGTGGCACAAGCACCGACTGGTGTCTTGATTGGACCAGAGGAAGACAACAACAACATATTGACCCAAGCAGACATAGTGTTGATAAATGATTCTTGCAAAATGTCATTTTGAACTGGTTTGTCAGCATATCTATCTTTGAACATTCCTCTCAAAGCAGAGACACCTCCCATACCGGAACCAGAACAGTTACCAACTTCAGACACATGAACGTATTTGTAGAATTCATATGGATCAGTAATACCAGCAGACAACAAGGCTTCAACAGTGGCAACCAACACGTACAAAGTGATTGGATCAACTTGACTAATAGTGTCTTCTGGGATACCATAGGTACGAGCGTCCCAACCAGTTGGAATTTGACCAGCAACTAATCTATCAAATCTCAAAGCTTTCGGAACGTACAATGTTGCACCTTTCAAGATTCTAACTGTGTATTCACCACTTTCTTCAATTTCAAAAATTTCACATTTTTCTCCGTGTTCGTGTTTGTATTGCTCAGCTGTTTCTTTAGAACATTCAAATGGTTCTAAATCGTGTTGAACAACAACTTCTTGAATCATTTGTTTTTTCTTTGGATCATAGCCATTGAACAATTCTGGCTCAATCAATCTAATACCGGAATGTTCTAAAATTTCTTCTTCATATTTGGATTTGATATCCTTTTCGTCAATTGGAGTTTGAGTCTTGGCATCAACCCATCCAGAGTATGGTTTCCCTTTCAAATTGCCATTATGATACTTGATGAAACCCATAATCCAAGCCATTTCAATGGCACCTTCCAATGAGAACTCACCATAGGCTTCCATTTCCCATCTGGTTCTAGAGTTACCCCATGGACCAACTTCAGCAAAACCTGTCACAACGACAACATTTTCCAAATCCAACATACCTTCCAATTCTGGAGCAATTTGTTTGATTTCATCATAAGATTTCAAAGTTGGGAAATCAAATTTCATGTTGGCTCTAGGTTCAACCATAACCTTGGAGTAGTTTGCATCGACATTGTCACCATTGACAACTTTTTGCTCGATAGCTGATTCAATAGAAACGGCTCTTCTAATGTCTGCAGTTTCCAACAAGTCGGTTCTTAATTTAGATGTGAAATCCTTCAAGTTATCAATGAATTGCAAACCACCATTCAAGTCAGCCATAACTGGTTCTTCTTGACATAATTGTACAATTTCTGGTGTCAATAAACCTAAAATATTGAAAGCCATTTCCTTTTGGGAGAAAGTTCTGACACCCAATTTTTCAATACCTTCAGCAATAATGTTATTGGCACTCATCAAACCTGTACCTCTAGTCCACCCAATTACGGCACCACAAACAGTCAACTTGGATCCCCAATCTTCAGAATACCATCTGTTGAATAAGGTTTCCAATGAGATTTTAGATTCAGAGTACAACCCGTCAAAACCAAAAGTTCCGTGATTTGGAGATAATGGCAAAATACATTGAGCAGGTCTAGTGTCAGTGGTCTTTTTAGATTTAACAGCACCTAACAATCTCAAAAGGTTGGTCAACATGATTCTGTGGGCAAATTCGGATTTAGAATCAATGTTGTCGAGACCATTACCATTTTCTGGAATAGCAGCAAATGGAATGATTGCATCCAAATCCCAACCTAAACCACCTTTCTTTGGCTCATCATAAATGTATTGAACCAATGCATCAACGTCTTGTTTAGAACCTTGGTTGAATGGAACAACAATTAAAGTAGACCCAGCAGCACCATATCTGGCATACATATTTTGATAATACTCGGTAACTTTCTTGGAAAATCTAGAGGTTGTGACAATAACTTTGGCACCACCACTGATTAAACCTTGCAAAATTTCGGCACCAATAGAGCCAGCACCAGCACCAGTAACTAAGACATACTTGTCTTTGAAAGTTAAACCATTAATGGCAGCTGATTCCAATCCATCCAAGTAAAGAGAAGATAATTTCTTATTGTATTCCCAACCGTCTTTGGTTTTTTTCTGAATGTGCAAAAATGGAATAGTTTGAGATGGAATAGTAGACGAGACAGGTTGAATGATAGAAGTCTTATCTGGTAAAGAAGCAATTTCATCATCTGAAGAAGGAGTACAAGGATCGTCTACTTCCTCTGTTGGGGTTGTTGGAACTGTAGCAGCTTGTAAAATATCTTTAGTCAATTGTTCAGTTTCGATTTCCTTGGAACTTTCAACCACCTTCAATAAATCTTCGTAAACTCTTTGCAATTCCAATTTGCTATCTTTGGAAGCTTGTTTGGAAATAGCCTTGTAAACTCTAGCTAAATCTTCTTGAATAGTTGGTTGACTAACTTTGGTCATAGCACCACCTTGGGCCATTTCATACACATATTGTTCAAATTTTCTAACTGAATCCTTTTGAGTTTCCTCATATTCAATGTTACCCTTAGCACTGACTTTAGTCTTTGGACCAGTAATTCTGGAAACATCTTTGTAAACTGGATCTTCAGTCAAAACTTGTTTACAGTTGTCAATCAATTGTTGACCCAATCTCTTGGCCAATTTATAAGTTTCACCTTTATATTCTGGACAATGGTCGATATGATATTGCATAAACTTGATTAAAGTTGGATTGGCTCTGTTCATGATTTGAATACATTGGTTGATGGTTTCTCTATCAACAGAAGTTAACTTGCCAAAAATAATGTCGAAATACATTGATAAAACGTCTTGACGGGCCCAATTCCAATAGGAGTCATAAGTTCTAGACTTTAATGCGGAGAAAGTTGGTTGGATACCCTTAGCATAGAATTCTCCGTGTTCTGCTTCCCACAAATCTAACTCTTTTTGTAAAACAGCAGAAGCTTCCTTTTCCTTGATAAAAGATTTGGCTCCCTTGTTTAAGTCGACTTGCAAGTATCTTGCTAAAACTTCTAATTGCTGCTTGGCTAATTTCTTGTTTTCAGCTGTTAAAGCATCTAAGGCAGCACTATCAACAACAGCACCACCACTATTTGCGGCGCCTGCACCGGAGGCTGCTCCTGATGACAAGGAGATCCCAGCACTTGATGCGTATTTTTGAGCAATTCCATCAAAGAAAGCTTTTGCATCGGCTTCAGAACCTAATCTATTAGCTGGTTCATTTGTTAAAGCCATCAACAAGACAGAATCTTGTCTACCAGCACCCAAACCAAATCTTGATTCCAAATACTTTCTAGCAGTAGTGATGGAAAATCCACCCGGCATCTTTGAGGACATTAATCTACCAATCAATGAAGTAGAAGTCTTTCCTAATTGACCGCTGAATGAATCTTGGAATTGTTCAGCTAATTCTTCCAATGGAGTGTCTTCCGGTTTTTCAGGAGTAGAGCCAAATTCCTTTCCCAAGTCACCAAGAATTTCATTTTGAACAGTGGATTTACCATTAACCAAATCCTTAATTGCCTTGGTCATTGGAACAGCATCTAAAGGTTTCTTTAATTTTTGTGCAACCAAAACATGGATTAACAAGTTAGCCTTGACTGGTTCATCTGGAATAGATTCAACTGGGCCAGCACTTGCAGGTGCTGGAGTAGGAGCAGCGGCAGCGGCAGCAGCAGGTGTTGGAGTGGCAGCGGCAGGAGCTGATGGGGTACTCTCTTCTTGCTTTGGTGTTTCCTTAGGAGCAAGATCTGCTGGATCTGGCTTGTAGTAAATCTCCTTAGCATCTTTGGAGTAACACAAGACTTGACGTTGCAAAGATAAAGCGGCATCATAGGATTCATATTTGGCTTTGATAGTTCTATTGGCCATACCAGCTAAAGTTGGTGAAGGACCAATTTCAATGATTCTTTCAGTATTGTGCTGTTTTAAAAAGACATCTTGAGTTTCAATCCATCTAACTGGAGAAGCAAATTGATATGCCAACAATTCAGTTAACAAAGTGTGGGATAATTCTTGTTCAATTTCTGGTTTCATTGTTAATTGGGGGAGAAATAAAAACAAGTTAGTTGAATAAACAGTGAAAGAATTGAAAAAAACTTGAAAAATATAAAAAAGAGAAAAGGAGAGCTATATCAATATATAAGTAAATAATTGGCACATAATTTTTAAGGACACCAACAATATGCCCTAAGCTGGATTGTTAATATTACCCAAAAAAAAAATAATAAATTAAAAATTAAACTCGTGTATAGATGAATTTCGCACAACAATAAACGGTTGAGAGAAAAATAACTGTAAAACTCCGAAACACCCTCAATTAGCTTACAAGAAATTCAAACATATTTACTACTAGAGTAATGAGATTGATCTTATTCAGCTGGTTTCCATTTGGTAATGCTTGACTTATTTGATGATTTTATTAGTTTATTCATTGCATAGCTAGAGTATAATTTTGAACCGAAAAACTGTTACTGTGCCTTCGTTCCCAACAAAACAATATACAGGCAACACAAAGTAGAAGAGAAAAAGACCAACAAAAAAAAGTGAGACTCGCCACAAGAGACAAAAGACTCAACACGTATTGTTGAGTTGTCGCTGTGTATATCTATGTCGTCCTTGCGACATTTTCAACGACAAAGAAACAAGACCAATTTGGAAAAAAAAAATGCAGAAAAAATTTTTCACTTCACTTTTAGATCAACTCTTTTTCTCATCAAAGACTACTACCATTACCAATAGACACTTCAAATACACGTACTTATATTCTTATGAACCATTGTAGCTAATCTAGTATCAGATATACTATTCCCAAAACTTAATGCCTTCTCGTCTACCCTGTTTATATTCGGTTATTTTCAGTTTAAAATGGTATAGGAGAACACTTTTGTTTTGGAAAATCAAAACCGATCATCTCCACCCTGAAACCGCCTTTCTCTCAAGAAAGACTATTCATGCGGTTTTGGGACTATTACAAATGATCTACAGTTATTATCTATTGACATTTTAAGTTCGTTATATTAATGTGTTTACTATTCTATCAAAGTAATGATAAAATCCATCACGGAAAATTATTGGTTCTGATTCATTGCATTCAAAAATATATGTGGTATCATTGCCTTGAAAGCGGAGCCATTTCAAGCGATCCAACTTTCTGTGGTACTCTAGAGTGAAATCAGTGTATTTTAATTGATTCTCGTCAATCATTGAGCATTCCCAAAATTCACTTGCAATCAAACAATTACGTCTCTCAGTTGCCTCAAGTACATTCAAGGAAAGAAACCGTAATTTTTTCGTTAATGACGAAAGAAGTTTGTAAATATCTTTTTCCAATACTGATAAATGAAGATAATCTAAATTGTTGAATTTAGGTAAAATCTTGTAACTGTGACTGTCGGGTTGATTGGAAATTTCCAACCTGGAAATGTCTTTGTTCAAAAAATTTAATATGTGGCTAACTTTCAACATTTCACATTGTTCTGGGATCGATAATTTCAAACTTTTGAGATGTAATTGGGAGAACATTTTTGCAAAAAATGGTTGATCTTCTATCGATAAGGACAAATCTTCAAGACGAGGGGCATCCAATTTGATTAAAAAATCTTTCTCGTTAGAACAATTTTCAATAGTCAACGACTTTAACAATGTTGTGTTGACAGAAATGTTGTTTAAATCAACATTTTTTATTGTGAGTTTCCGTAGTGGTAAATGAAAATCGGTAACAGTCAAGACAGCTTCATTGAGTAAAGGGTATGCATCCATATTGATATTGTCACACAAAATATTACCACTGACAGCTGTTAGCTCTAAATTGTATTGCAACAACTTCATGGAAACGGGGTAGGAGTGGTTCCAATGAAACTCTTTTAATCTATTCATCAATGGCAAGACTCTTTGCAAATACTCAACCACATGCAAATCAGGGATGTCTGGTAAATGCTCGACGTGGAATATTTTGATATACCCCCCATATTGAGGATTTTCTATTAGTGTCTTGAAGAAAAGTTTCAAACAATAGACTGACGAAATGTTTACTGCTCTGATGGAATAACTGTCAAGTTGGTAAACACCACGCAACTCTTGAAAATCATTTAATGATTTTGTATCTCTTTGAAACAACTTAGGACTTGAGTCAATAGAAATCACAGAGTACTGACGTAAGAGTGTCAAGTGTCGAAAGTATTTGTTGATTTGGGATATTTGTAATAATTCACGTTGATGCAAATTATCAAGCACAATCTCCATAATTTCGGGGGGTAGTTGGAAGAGCATATTCGTTTTGGTTTTCTTGTAACGCTTGGGGTAGATACATGGTTGTGATTTCAGATTCATTTTGACAGAAATTTATAGCTTTTATAGTTTCTCAAAAATGTAAAGGGTTTTCAAAAGACACGAATGGAGTTGTAGTTCCAGAGGAATGTCCTCCGTTTTTCGGTATACCTCGCTCGCTCCCCAATAGATTTAAAAAATTAAAAATACTCAAAACAAAAAATATAGCGCATTTTCGGCAAATCACACAAAAATGTGGCTCTGGTAGTGGTAAATCAAAAAAAAAATCGGATTTCCCAATAAAAGTCGTTTTTGGGACATACGGAAGAAACTTTTTTAGTAACAGTGTAACCAATTAAGATTTGCAGCACCAAAATTGCAACAATAAAGTATTGATTTCTTTAAATCATTCTTTGTTCACACTGAAGCACAAGCAAAAAAAATAAAAGCCCAACGCGGGGCTCGAACCCGCAACCTTTTGATGACTTTTATTGCTAAGAGTCAAATGCTCTACCGATTGAGCTAGCCAGGCTGCTTTTCGATGCTAAATTTCTCCAGCATTTTCATACTGGCTTTTATTGGCAGTATTTCAGGTCAAAAGCTGATTTTTTTTCAGTGTTTCATTTTTTTAGGTACGCTTTTGTAATTAATGTCGAGTCCACCAAAATGTGAAGTAGATGTTGGTTATATTTGTTTATAAAGTAAGTTCTAGTTGAGCTAGGTGGATTATTGGTAAGTTGAAAGAGTGTACTCTTCCATACTGATGTTGTCTATAATTTGAGTGAAATTTCGAACCAAATCTCTCCCAAAAAAATAAAATTTAGTCTCTGAAGCACAAATTGATACCATCATAAAAATACAAATCTCAATAAACCATCAATATAGCACTATTAATAGTACTGTTGTATCTTAAGAAAACCCGTTGTAGTTGTTATAAGGTCATATATTTCTAATTCACATTTCCCCGAAGATCATCGTAAGAGAATGATCCCATCTCAACCTATCAAATTTAGTTTTGTGTGAATTTCGTTTCGACAAGAAAAAGAAAAAAGCTTAAATATGATCTAATGCTTATTATAAGATGTGTAAACTCTCCTTTCATAGCTAATTCTTGGACGAAAATCACTAATGTGGTCAATGGAAAACTATCTACCCGATGCAACTAAATGGAGTAATTGTCGTCACTTGTATCATTGGAAACTAAAAATAAAAGACATTAAACAACACAGATTCAGAGGTATTCCTGATTAAACTTGCTCTACAAAGGTTGCGAATTCAACATTTTGTGAAGTGGCGAAGGGAGACAGGAATAGAAGTCAAATTTTAAAGCAAAAGAAGGTCTTTTCTTTCTTTACGAGTGGGCATTTCCAGAGTAGACTTGTGTAGAAAATGCCCGTGATTAAACCTACATTTGTGTCTCTGTGTGTTGTGGTTTTTTTTTCTTTTCCCTTATTTTAATTGGCTTTTGTATCAGGTAACAGATCTGTATCTGTCTACCGAAAAATCCACTAAAATTCAAGTGAGTTAAGATCTAGTGGTGGTGGTGAAGGGGAATGAGTTGACGAAAACGATGACCTTACATTTCTTAGAACAATTGGGACTGTATATAGTAAAGAAAACCATCTGGATACTGCATAAAAATCATAAATTTTACACTTTAACCAAATAAAATTACAGGTAGTGTACTTGAGTATTGTGTAATTTTTCAGTTTCAATTGTTGGTAATATAATATGAAATCACCTCTTCTCACTCCCATTCCTCCATACGATAATATTGCTTCATTTAAATTACAACTAATAACCATATATTTTCCAATATTCTTCAGTTATTTGTTGATTAATTTAAAGGATTTTTATTTCCAACTCTTTCCCCTGTTTCATCAAGCTAAAGGAGGAAACAACTGAAGCACCAAAGTCGAATTCCTACCACACAGAGGTTTGGCAATTTATTTTCCAAATTAGAGAAAGCGATCCTTAAAGAAGCGCAATAAAGAAAAGTGGAAGAAACCAGCTGATACTCATCTATCTTCACCAGACCAGTTCTTGCTTGATTTCATTTGATATCCAACTACATTTTAACATTGGCATTAGCTACATATAAAGAGATTCCTATTGTCTTTCTTTATTTCTAACAACTGCTTCTCCTAGATTAACTGTCCTAACTTCTTTTGTGGCGCATCAAGACTTGGTACTTTGAACCAATCGACATTACAACCACATAAGATCAAGTGACTAGCAATATTTCAGTGTATTTGTGGCGAAGAATAAGTTACACACCAATATCCAAATCTTGAATAAATCAATCTTATTCAAGAAATTTAGATTGACTGTCAAAATAAATCTCAGCCAATAAGTGTCGCATCCAAACACACATACAATCACCACTTGTTACACTTTTTTTTAGTAATTGTGTGAGAAATTGAAAGAGATTACCAAAAGGGCAAAAGAAAAAGAAAATAAACTACACCAGATAAAAAAAAGATATTTGGTTATTACTAATCTCGATTTACGTTCTATCGAAACCTTTATATATCACACCAAGGGATATTCACTAATAAGTGTAGTTAGTGCAAGAAATTAGTTTTACCAATACAATAAAAGCACAGATTTTTTTTTGCTACTTTTTTGTTCTATTATTGAAGGGGGGGCAAAGAAAATAATTTGTTACGAAGGGAAAAAAAAATTAACGATTATATATACTACTAAAGATAGCCATTACAGTCTTAGTTTTTTCTATTATTATTGTTATTATTTTACAACCGCCACCCTATCTAGTGGAGAAATTAATTCCAAGACAACAACGAATAGAACACAATGTTTAATACCAAGATATTCGAAAATACAGGCTCATCAGGGTCGACAACTGCAATGAATATTCCTGTTCAATCAGAACCGTCAAACACAAACAGTGCGCAACCACAACCAATAGATATTACATTCAACCACCGTCCATCAGTTTTCAATAACTCACGATTTAGACGTGACTCAGTGGCACATTCTCAGGGGATGGGTGGTATATCGTGGGGTTCTGTTACAATAGGTTCGTGGCTAAAGGATGAGGTGATGATGGCGAGTGGAGGAAACAACAATCATCTTAATCCACACTATCACCCGACTCAATCTCATAATAACCAATCTCTGTATCCGAACTATTCACAACAACAACAGCAACAACAACAACAAAGCCAACACCAACAAAATCTAATCAACCCAAGAAGAGGCTCATTTAGAACGTCTAATCATCCAAACTTATCGCCACATTTGCAAACTTCTTATCTACCCGAGTTAGAAGCCGATTATTGTAAGGACTATAACTGTTGTGGAGAGTTGTTACCAACATTGCATGATTTATTGAGACATTATGAGGAGGCACACATACTGGCATCACCGCCACCCGACCAGAACCATTTTATTCTAAACAGCCGTAACCGTAATAACTATAACAATGCACACAATGTAATGGAAACCGTATCAACCACCGATGTGTTTTTGAATAACAACCACAACAACCATCATGCCCCAACTATGCATCCCAGCGCGACCACCACCAATTACAATGGAAATAATAGTTTTGGTAACCAGCAAGCCCATCAGATACTTCAGCAACATGATCAACAACAACAGCAGCAACAACAACAACAACAGCAGCAGCAACAGAACCAAAACCAACTACACCACAACTCTGATAATTATCAACATCTGCTGCAACTGACTTCGCGACAATCAGGACAACAATTTGGACAGGGTAATAGTCATTTTGGGTCCCAACAACAATCACCATCTAGCGGCTCACAAGGAGGTGGAACACCAATGCAAACGGACGAGGATGATATGTATATTGACGACCCAGCACGTCACCTCTACGTTATGGAGAATGAGGAAAACAAGCCGTTCAAGTGCCCGGTCATCGGATGTGACAAGACATACAAGAACCAAAACGGATTGAAATACCACAGACAACACGGACACCAAGGACAGAATTTACGTGAGAACCCAGACGGTACGATTTCTATAATTGATCCTGATTCCAATTGCCCATATTTAGACAATGCGGCTTTGGAAAAGGATAAACCATATAGATGTGAGGTATGTGGTAAGAGATATAAGAATCTCAATGGATTGAAATACCATCGTGGGCATACCACTCATTAAAGAGAGAGTTTTTCCATACTTGTGTATGACGAGAGCGAGCTTTTTTTTTTTTTGCATTCATTATTTTGCATTATTTTGTATTTTATTTTGAATTGACTTTTATGTCAGTATAAAATTGGGGATTACCAAAGAACATTTGGTTTTTGATGTTATTTTGTTTTGTTACTTCTTGTGTAGTATTTATTATATTTTAGTATATATTTTTCTCTGTTGTTTTATTATATAGTTTAGATTCAGAAATGAACGATAGAATGAGTGCCGATGTTCTAAAAAACTACCGAATTGATGCCTACTTGGTCTTCTTCTTCAAGCGTCTAGTACATCGTTGTAACCATCTGATTGGCAAGAATAACTAGCTGGTGTAAATACCCACATCTCACGGAGAATAACAATATAATTTCTAACAAATCAGTAACAAAAAAAAAATCTAAATTATCCTCATTATCAAAGAAGTGCTTTCATATCAGATTTTCAAAGCTTAATAATCTTGATATTACTATATATAAATCTACTCATCTTTTTGTAAATAGTAATTTGTTTAACATTGGAGTATATTTTTTTCTTTGTCATGATGTTGGACTTTTCTTGTCGATAATGTATAAACTCGGTTGCAAAAAAAAAATAACAGAAATCAGAAACTTTTTAATTTACACCATTTTTCTATTATTCCAGATTCAATTCAAAGCTAATTTATTAATATTAATGGATAATATTTTTTATTAATACATAAATTGCTAGAAGATCTTCCATCAGAACCAACATAGCTTCATAATTTACCTTTTTGTTAATTCTTCTTAACTTCCCCGTTGCTTGGCAGAGTAGAATTGAATTTGTTTGCTTTTCTGGGTTTTCTTTGATATTATTCTTCAATTGTCCTTCTTTTTTTCTTATTTTACTTTCAGGTTATGGCAATATCAAGATCATTGATTACAGAAACAAGTAACCGTTTCATTCCTTCGTCGTCATCAACACTGGTTTACAAAACGAGGCACAAAAATGAATTACAACTGTCGTATCAGTCTCATGAAAATTTGGATAACAATATTCCACATGCAAATTTATCAATCCGAGACGATTCCTTGTTTACTCATTCAACTTCAAGCATTTCTTCCAATACTCACTTTCAATCTTCTTCAAGCTCCATAGGTTCGTCTTCTGCAATTAAACGTGTGACGCTCGGTAGTACCAAGCCATCAGATCTACATCAAAAGATTGTTGCCGAGGCATTGAATTTTGTTCTGAGCTCCAAAGTATTGAAATTTGATAATAAATCGAGATCTAAGAAAATACAGAACAGAATCGACGCAAAACTCGTTGAATCATTAACCATTGCTGAAAGAGAAGTTTCTGTTGATGCAGGCAAATCACGATCAACGTCATCTATTAAAACAATAATTGCGACTGATATTTTACAAGCACCTGGATTGCGAAACGATTACTATTCAAACCTAGTAAGTTGGTCATTCAAAACAAACCGTGTTGCGGTAGGGCTAGGCTCAAAAATATATCTTTGGGGAGTAGATAATAATGTAACGCAAATCAACCACTCTAATGAGGATTTGGTGACTGCAGTTTCTTGCTCAAAAGAGTATTGGATTTTGGTAGCCACAGCAGGAGGAAAAATCATCTTGATGGACCAACAAAGTAATTCTGTGGTTTCCGAATATACTAACAACGAAGGGAAATGTATATTTTGTTTTGCCTGGTTTGACAAATCAAACATGTTTATTGCTGGTGATGACTTTGGAGAAGTGTACATATTCAAGATTCACAAATTATTCAATGTTCAAATTGAATTGGTAAGAGTATTCAAATGCCATCAACAACAAATCTGCGGTATGTAGAGACTTGTCGCTAACACACCCCGACCCATTTTAAACATATCTTTACTAACGACTAATGATTTACTCATTATAAAATACAGGTCTTGCTTTGAATGGTAAAAATGACGAAATTGCTGTTGGAGCTAATGATAATTGTTGCACAATTTGGAGCATTAAGGATTTTAGTGCCCCTGTTTTGAAGTTCGTATTGCCTCACAACGCCGCTATAAAGGCCCTATGCTATTGTCCATGGACTGTATCCTTATTGGCGACAGGAGGCGGAAGCAAAGACAGAAAAATCAGATTTTGGCACACATCCAGTGGCACCTTGCTAAGTGAATACTACACTGACGGTCAAATCACATCACTTATTTGGTCACGATTCAGAAAAGAGATAGTTGCTACATTTGGGTTCGGTGGAACCAGCAAGTCCAACCTATTATGTGTTTACACATATCCTCAAATGCAGCCCATTTTAGAAGTTAACGCAGCGTGCAACTTGAGAATATTAAGCGCTACTTTACTGCCAGATTATTGTTCGGTGTGTGTGGCCACTAATGATTCCACCATTAGAATCTATCAGCTATGGGAAGGGTCATTAGAAATTTTGCCATCTGCAACTCAAAGAATCATGGGGGCGTTTGGTAGCGACATAATTGAACTCTTGGAAGGAATATCTAAAACCGGTGACGTGATTAGATAAGAAATGTTGGCTTAGCCTGGTGCAGTATATAGTGCTGTCTGTATAGTGAAATTGTGGACTAAGGTCAACGCCAGTGTTTAATAATCGGAATGTTGTAAATCTTTGCCTTGACAACAATTTACCTCTTAACACGCAAGAATTACCGCATTGGTTTTTTTCTATTTATTTCTTTTTCTTACATTTTGTCTAGTCCTTCCCGGAAAAAAAAAAATAACTCAACTTAAGTCAGCCCAATGGAAACTCTCTCCTATCCGTTCTTTTAGTCCCTATTTAATACCTGTCTAATTTCGGTTACTTTTTTTTTTCCTTATACGATCCAATATTTTCTTTTTCACTTACAAAATATAGTTCCAAATACTAGATACAATGTCTGCTGCATTAGTTAACCGTTCTTTAACTACAATCAGAACAGAGTTAGAGTTTTTAAAGGATTCGGATGTGATCACCGAAGGATTATACGAGAAATTACTCCAGTCATTACCAACAAAATACCAAAAAGATTCTGCACCATGGGATGTCGATAGAATCGCTGGAGGCTCTTCAGGTCCAGGAAAAGTACAAAACAAGTCAGCTGCCGATGTATTAGCAGATGACTTCTCAAAAACCAACATTTCTGCTCCACCTCCAGCATACCCACCAGCACAGCCTCCACGTAGTGCTGCACCAAAACCAGTTGGCTATTGTATTGCCACTTATGATTACAAGGCACAACAGGCTGGCGATTTAGATTTGTCAAAAGGTGATAAGTTGGCAGTTGTTGAACATTTATCAGAAGATTGGTGGAAAGGGTACAAGAGTGATTCAAGTCCTGAAAAAACTGGGGTATTCCCATCCAATTATGTTAAGATAATTTCTAAATTAGAATTTGAAGCAGATGAAAGAAAAGCAGCCCCACCAGCACCAGTACAATCACCATCGTATGAACAAAATGGATATTCTGCATATGGACCACCAGCAACTTATCCACCACAACAATTGCAACAACAACCATCTTATGGAGGATATGCGCAATACCCACCACCATCAACTAATTACTACCCACCTCAACAGTACCAACAACCACAGCAACCACAACAATCACAACAAGTGGTAGAGCAACAGCCTGAGCAGCAACACTCCCTGGGAAGTGAACATGTAAAGAAGTTTGGAAGCAAGTTGGGTAATGCTGCCATTTTCGGTGCTGGTGCGCTGATAGGTAGTAACATTGTCAATTCTATTTTTTAACGTGAATACGTTGAAGTTTTGAGGCTTGTTTTGTAGTTTGAATTTAATATACATATATATGGGAGTAATGTTGTATGGCCAAAAGGCATTTGAATTTCTTGGTGTACGATTATCTGAGATGAAATGAGTTTTTTACTAAGATACTCTCGTGGCTAGCTTACACCATCTTGCGGTTCTAATAGTACTTACACTTTTAATTTTTGATAGTCTAGCAGCTTACTATTCTATGACTGGTGACTAAAAAATTGGCAAATTCTAGAATGAAAAATAAACTAATAAAGTTACTCACATCATAAGCTGAAAGTGTTAAAGTTTGTTTAGACTCGTTGCGAACCATATCAGATTAGAGTGCTAAAACGAACCAATATTGAGCATTGTCTCAACTTATGGCGTTACATCTATAATCTATATATTCATATATAATATGACATACGCGGAGCCAAGAAAGAGAAACTCTTAAAAGATACTGACAATAACAAATCAACTGTTAAGTCCGATAAATTAGTAAGCATTGGACTTATGCTATTATTAATAATCAACGTTTCTTCTGTCTTTGATAGGTTTCCTCTAAATAAAAACTAGAAGGTTATCAAGACTCAGACAATCTACAAAACTAAAGCCGTTTAGGATAGATAAGCCACTTTCGTGGAAAGAAGAAAAATATGCAATATGATCATCAAAGGGATACCGGCTGCAAGATAAAACTTTCCCGATTCCACTTTGAAAGCTATAATTCAAGGATGTCAAACTTGCAATGGCTAAATGATGATTATTAAATTTTTTTCCCGGGATTATATCTACATCCGATTTAAATCAAGCACAGCCTAAATCTGTTATGCATGTATGTGCAAAAACTGATAATATACCTCTGTCGTAATCAAATCTCAATTTCTTTAGCTAAGCCAGATTAATATTCAACAAGTTGTAACGCATACTTTGCAATTATAAGAATCAATGACAGATAAGATCCTAAAAAGTGAACCACAGCTTTGTTGACAAGATGTGACCAGGTAATGATAGTTAACACACCTTTGTCTCCATATTCGTCATTTTTTGTTTGTTTGGTTTATAAAAATTATCCGTACTACCAGTTTTTTTTTAGCCGAAAACATTAATATCCCTGTTGAAATTTCCACTCTCAGCAATGCTATTAAAAGAAACACATGAAAAATGAAATCAATTCAAACACAAACAATAAGGCTGTATTAATTTTTACGTATTTTCTTTGTGTTATTCAATTCACGGAAATCGGATATTTTTTTTTGTTTTCAAAGCCTCTACTATGAATACTAGTAGTAAAAAATATCCGATGTATACCAAAATGATTGCAAATAATCGAATAAGAAAATGGTATATAAACTGGACAACATATCTGATAATATTTCAATTGATATAGTTTTATTTATTTATTTATTTATTCATTCAAATATATTTCACTAATTAACACATACAATAAAAACATATGAGTACTGCAAACACGTCTTTGTCGCAACAGCTAGACGAAAAGCCATGGGTGGATGCACTGGACAATTCATCAGTTCAAGAATATCAAGGTTTTGATGCTACTGCAAGTCACAACATCCAAGATTTAGCCAGAAAATTAACCCATGGTTCTACAAATGGTGATCACCATTCTACAAATGATTTAGCTAGATATTTGAGCCACATGTCTGACATACCTGGTGTTAGTCCATTCAACGGCAACATTAGTCATGAACAATTAGACCCAGATTCCGAAAATTTCAATGCCAAATACTGGGTGAAAAACTTGAAAAAATTATTTGAATCTGATTCTGATTATTATAAGCCATCGAAATTAGGGGTTGCCTATAGAAATTTAAGAGCTTACGGTATTGCTAATGATTCTGATTATCAACCAACTGTGACTAACGCACTTTGGAAATTTACTACTGAAGCAATCAATAAATTGAAGAAACCAGACGACTCAAAGTATTTTGATATTTTGAAATCAATGGATGCCATTATGAGACCAGGTAAACTTACTGTGGTTTTGGGGAGACCCGGTGCTGGTTGTTCCACATTGTTAAAGACCATTGCTGTTA
>OKKB01000111.1_pt1 | contig 52203 bp, 41 predicted proteins | sample 1613931 | NCBI WGS metagenome assembly OKKB01 (sample SAMN04436893, study PRJEB24849) | human gut metagenome | biome: human gut; feature: NICU; material: stool | host: Homo sapiens | place: USA: Saint Louis, MO | collected 2012-02-08
AAGAAGTCGCGCCGCCGCCGTCCGGCGAGCCGCAGCCGTGGCTCCGGCTGGCCGCCGCCGTGCTGCTCGCGCTGTTCGCCGCCGGCGCCGTCCGGCAATCCGTAGTCAATCGTCGTCCGATGGAAAATCGCTCATGAATGGTCTGGAAACCAGCCTCTACGAACTCACCCGCCTGTTCCTGCTGCCGGTGCTGCTGTTGATCCTCGCCGCGCTGGCCTACGCCTTCGTCGCCCTCGGCGGCTTCGCCATGGAAGCCTGGCAGCGCCGTCGCGGGCGCTACCGCTCGCGCCTGGCGGCCTGGCAGGCGCTGCATGGCGGCAACAGCGACGACCTCGAACTGTGGATCATGCAGCGCCTGGAATGGCTGCGGATCACCTCGCGCAGCGCGCCGATGCTCGGCCTGGTGGCGACCATGATCCCCATGGGACCGGCACTGCTGGCGCTGACCCGCAACGACGCCCAGGGGATCGGCGAGAACCTGGTGGTGGCGTTTTCCGCGGTGATCCTGGCCCTGGTCGCCGCCAGCATCACCTTCTTCATCCTTACCGTGCGTCGCCGCTGGCTGCTCCAGGAACTGCGCGCCGTCGAACGCGCGCGGGAGGCCGGCTGATGCGCTTCCTCGAACACGACGAGGCGGACGACCCGATCCTCTCGATGGTCAACCTGATCGACCTGTTCCTGGTGGTGATCGGCATCCTCCTGATCGTCATCGTGCAGAACCCGCTCAACCCGTTCAGCCAGGACAAGGTGGTGGTGGTCGAGAATCCCGGCGAGGCGGACATGCGCATGCTGGTCAAGGACGGCAAGGAGCTGAAGCGCTACCAGGCCAGCGGCGAGATCGGCGAAGGGCAGGGCAGCCGCGCCGGGGTGACCTACCGCTTGGCCGACGGACGGATGATCTACGTGCCGGAGAGCGGCGGGGAGGCCGGCAAGTAGCGACGCGTACGGCGGAGAGCTGGGACTTTTGCCCGGAGTTCCCGGATAATGGCCGGTTTCCGTTTCTCTTGGTGCTCGCCGTGGAAGTAAAGGTCAATTTTCTCGATAACCTTCGACTGGAAGCCAGGTTCGATGATTTCACGGTGATCGCCGACCAGCCGATCCGCTACAAGGGCGACGGCTCCGCGCCGGGGCCGTTCGACTACTTCCTGGCGTCGTCGGCGCTGTGTGCCGCCTACTTCGTCAAGCTGTACTGCCAGACGCGCAACATCCCCACCGACAACATACGCCTGTCGCAGAACAACATCGTCGACCCGGAGAACCGCTACCGGCAGATCTTCAAGATCCAGGTGGAACTGCCGGCCGACATCTCGGAGAAGGACCGCCAGGGCATCCTCCGCTCCATCGACCGCTGCACGGTGAAGAAGGTGGTGCAGACCGGGCCCGAGTTCGTCATCGAGGAGGTCGACAACCTCGATGCCGACGCCCAGGCGCTGCTGATGCCCGGCACCGATGCCGCCGGCTGCACGCGCATCCCGGGCAAGGACCTGCCGCTGGAGCAGACCATCGCCAACCTGTCGGCCATCCTCGCCGGCCTCGGCATGAAGATCGAGATCGCCTCCTGGCGCAACATCGTGCCCAACGTCTGGTCGCTGCACATCCGCGATGCGCAGTCGCCGATGTGCTTCACCAACGGCAAGGGCGCGAGCAAGGAAAGCGCGCTGGCCTCGGCGCTGGGCGAATTCATCGAGCGGCTGAACTGCAACTTCTTCTACAACGACCAGTACTGGGGAGAAGAGATCGCCAATGCGGCGTTCGTCCATTACCCGGACGAACGCTGGTTCAAGCCCGGCCGCGACGATGCGCTGCCGCTGGGACTGCTCGACGGCCATTGCCTGGCGATCTACGACCCCGACGGCGAGCTGCGCGGCTCGCACCTGTACGACACCAACTCGGGCAACGTGCAGCGCGGTATCTGCGCCTTGCCCTTCGTGCGCCAGTCCGACGGCCAGGTGGTGTATTTCCCCTCCAACCTGATCGAGAACCTCTACCTCAGCAACGGCATGAGCGCCGGCAATACCCTGGCCGAGGCGCAGGTGCAGTGCCTGTCGGAGATCTTCGAGCGTGCGGTCAAGCGGCAAATCCTCGAAGGCGAGCTGGCGCTGCCGGACGTGCCGCCGGAGGTGCTGGCCAAGTACCCGGGCATCCTCGCCGGGATCCGCGGCCTGGAAGAGCAGGGCTTCCCGGTACTGGTCAAGGACGCCTCGCTGGGCGGCGAATTCCCGGTGATGTGCGTGACCCTGATGAATCCGCGCACCGGCGGCGTGTTCGCTTCCTTCGGCGCTCACCCGAGCTTCGAGGTGGCCCTGGAGCGCAGCCTGACCGAACTGCTCCAGGGGCGCAGCTTCGAAGGCCTGAACGACCTGCCCCAGCCGACCTTCGAAAGCCATGCGCTGACCGAGCCGAACAACTTCGTCGAGCATTTCATCGATTCCAGCGGCGTGGTGTCCTGGCGCTTCTTCAGCGCCAAGGCCGATTTCCCGTTCGTCGAGTGGGACTTCACCCGGCAGGGCGAGGCTGCCAACGCCGAGGAAGCCGCGACCCTGTTCGGCATCCTCGAAGCCATGGGCAAGCAGGTCTACATGGCGGTGTACGAGAACCTCGGCGCTACGGCCTGCCGGATCCTGGTGCCGGGCTACTCGGAAATCTATCCGGTGGAAGACCTGATCTGGGACAACACCAACAAGGCCCTGGCGTTCCGCGAGGACATCCTCAACCTGCACCGCCTCGACGACGCCGCGCTCGGGGCGTTGCTGGAGCGCCTGGAAGACTGCGAGGTGGACGACTACACCGACATCACCACGCTGATCGGCGTCGAGTTCGACGACAACACGGTCTGGGGCCAACTGACCATCCTCGAGCTGAAAGTGCTCATCGGCCTCGCCCTGAAGCGCTTCGAAGACGCCAAGGAAGGCGTGGAGGCGTTCCTCCAGTACAACGACAACAGCGTCGAGCGCGGCCTGTTCTACCAGGCGCTGAACGTGGTGCTGGAGGTCGTCCTCGACGACGAGCTGGAGATCGCCGACTACGAGGCCAATTTCCGCCGCATGTTCGGCGACGCGCGGATGGATGCCGCGCTGGGCTCGGTGGACGGCAGCGTGCGCTTCTTCGGCCTGACGCCGACCAGCATGAAGCTGGAAGGGCTCGACCGGCACCTGCGGCTGATCGACAGCTACAAGAAGCTGCACGCGGCGCGAGCCAGGATGCAGCCCTTGGTCGACGGCGAGGCCGGCGCTGCCGCGGCTGGCGGTCTCAAGCCTCGGCGCATGGCGATCCGCAAGCGCAAGTGAGGAGGGCGCCGAGGTCAGGGCGCGAGGATGATCATGAGGGAAACTTGATTTCATCACGAAGAAATTGAGTTTGTCTCATGGCATGAGTCTCCCGAGAATCCCTCCATCGACCTTTCGACTGGAGGAACACCCATGGCCCTGGCCCACACTCTCGGCTTCCCACGCATCGGACGCGATCGCGAACTGAAAAAAGCCCAGGAAGCGTTCTGGAAGGGCGAGCTGGACGAGGCCGGCCTGCGGGCCGTCGGTCGGCAGCTGCGCGCTGCCCACTGGCAGGTACAGAAGGATGCCGGCATCCAGTTGCTGCCGGTCGGCGATTTCGCCTGGTATGACCAGGTGCTGACCCATTCGCTGACCTTCGGCGTGATCCCCGAGCGCTTCCGGGCGCACGGCGAGGCCGGGCCGACCCTGCATACCCTGTTCGGCATGGCCCGTGGCGTCAGCGACGACAGTTGTTGCGGCGGTGCCCATGCCCAGGAAATGACCAAGTGGTTCGACACCAACTATCACTACCTGGTCCCCGAGTTCAGCGCCGATCAGCAGTTCCAGCTGAGCTGGGAACAACTGTTCGAGGAGGTCGACGAGGCCAGGGCCCTCGGCCACCAGGTGAAGCCGGTGCTGATCGGTCCGCTGACCTACCTGTGGCTGGGCAAGGGCAAGGGCGCCGAGTTCGACAGGCTCGACCTGCTGGACCGCCTGCTGCCGCTCTACGGCCAGATCTTGCGCCGCCTCGCCGGCCAGGGCGTGGAGTGGGTGCAGATCGACGAGCCGATCCTGGTCCTCGACCTGCCGCAGGCATGGAAGAACGCCTTCGAGCGCGCCTACAACCTGCTACAGAGCGAACCGCTGAAGAAGCTGGTCGCCACCTACTTCGGCGGCCTGGAAGACAACCTGGGCCTGGCCGCCAACCTCCCGGTGGACGGCCTGCACATCGACCTGGTGCGAGCGCCGGAACAGTATCCGAGCATCCTCGACCGCCTGCCGGCCTACAAGGTCGTCTCGCTGGGCCTGGTCAACGGACGCAACGTCTGGCGCTGCGACCTGGAGAAAGCCCTGGAAGTGGTACGCCATGCCCGGGAGCGCCTGGGCGAGCGGCTGTGGGTCGCGCCGTCCTGCTCGCTGCTGCACAGCCCGGTGGACCTGGAGCGCGAAGACGGGCTGGACGCCGAGCTGAAGAGCTGGCTGGCCTTCGCCGTGCAGAAGTGCCGCGAAGTCGCGGTGCTGGCCCGTGCCGCCACTGAGCCGGAGGCCGCCGAGGTGCTTGCCGCCCTGGAAGAGAGCCGTGCGGTCCAGGCCAGCCGCGCTTCTTCGCCGCGAATCCACAAGCCGGCCGTGCAGGCGCGCCTGGCCGCGATCAAGGCCAGCGACGCCCAGCGCCGCTCGCCGTTCGCCGAACGCATCGCCAGGCAGCGCGCCGGACTCGACCTGCCGGCGTTCCCGACCACCACCATCGGCTCCTTCCCGCAGACCTCGTCGATCCGCCTGGCCCGCCAGTCGTTCAAGCAGGGCAAGCTGAGCGAGGCCGAGTACATCGAGGCGATGCACAGCGAGATCCGCCATGCGGTGCAGATCCAGGAGCAACTGGGGCTGGACGTGCTGGTGCACGGCGAGGCCGAGCGCAACGACATGGTCGAGTACTTCGCCGAGCAACTGGACGGCTACGTCTTCACCCGCTTCGGCTGGGTGCAGAGCTACGGCTCGCGCTGCGTGAAGCCGGCGGTGATCTATGGCGACCTGAGCCGTCCGCGGGCCATGACCGTGGAGTGGATCAGGTACGCCCAGAGCCTTACCGACAAGGTGATGAAGGGCATGCTGACCGGCCCGGTGACCATGCTGATGTGGTCCTTCCCGCGCGAGGACGTGTCTCGCGAGGTGCAGGCGCGCCAGTTGGCCCTGGCGATCCGCGACGAAGTGGTCGACCTGGAGGCCGCCGGCATCAGGATCGTGCAGATCGACGAGGCGGCTTTCCGCGAAGGCCTGCCGCTGCGCCGCAACGCCTGGCCGCACTATCTGGAGTGGGCCACCGAGGCCTTCCGCCTGTGCGCCTCCGGAGTCCGCGACGAAACCCAGATCCATACGCACATGTGCTACAGCGAGTTCAACGATGTGATCGAGTCCATCGCCGCCATGGACGCCGACGTGATCACCATCGAGACTTCGCGTTCGGACATGGAGCTGCTGGAGGCCTTCGAGCAGTTCGACTACCCGAACGAGATCGGTCCGGGCGTCTACGACATCCATTCGCCGCGCGTGCCGAGCCGGGAAGAGATCGTCGCGCTGCTGCGCAAGGCGGCCCGGCGGATACCCGCCGAGCGGCTCTGGGTCAACCCGGACTGCGGCCTGAAGACCCGCGCCTGGCCGGAAACCGAGGCAGCGCTGGTGAACATGGTCGCCGCCGCCCGCGAACTGCGTGGCGACCTCGCCCGCGGTTGACCGGCGGGCCTGGTGAGCGGAACGGGACGCCTGGCGTCCCGTTCCGCATTTGCACGTCGGTTCAGCGCGGAGCGTCCACCAGCGCCCGTAGCACATGGTCTTCCCAGACCCCGGCGATCTTCAGGTAGGCGCGGGCGTAGCCTTCCTTCTCGAAGCCGAGGCTTTCCAGCAGGCGCTCGCTGCGTGCGTTGCGCGGCAGGTGGCTGGCCATGATCCGGTGCAGGCCGAGCTGCTCGAAGCAATACCGGTTGGCTACCCGCAGGGCTCGTGCCATCAGGCCGCGGCCCTGCGCCGCAGCGGCCAGGGAAAAGCCCAGGTGGCAGGCCTGGAATACCCCGCGGACGATATTGGTGTAGCTGCAGCGCCCCAGCACCTCGCCGTCGTCGGGATCGAGCAACAGCAGGAGAAGCGCCTCGCCTTCGTCCATGCTCGCCACCTGTAGCAGGGTGCGGGCGCGGGCGTTGTCCACGGAAAAATACCCCGGGTCGCGCAGCGGCTCCCATGGCGCCAGGTGCTCGCGGTTGGCGTTCTCGTAGCGGCTGGTCCGGACGAAATCGTCGGGTTGCAGCGCGCGCAGGAGGAAGTCCGCGTCGCGATGCAGTATCGGCACCTGCCGCCGGTTGCCCGGCAAGACCCTCGGGTAGCCGGGCGGGAAGGGCGCCAGGGCAGATTTGAAGTCATTCATAGAACTTGCCCGCCAGCATCAGCTGCGCCGCGCGCCGCCAGGCATTCTCCGGCCTGGAATAGCCCGGCAGGCCGTCGTGGGAGTCCTCGCCCCAGGTCGCGGCGGCATCGAGGAAGCCACCGATGCTGCCGTTCTCCCAACCCAGCGGGCTGGGGCCGAACGGTTTCGGCGGGTTGGCGGCGGCGAGGCGGCGGTCTTCCTCCCAGTCCGCCGCCAGCGCGGCGAGGAAGTGCAGGAAACCCGCTTCGTCCTCGACCTGTTCGGCCAGCGCGTAGAGATCGATTGCCATGTGCTTCCTCCTGGAAGTGGGTTTCGGGATACGACGGCGCGAGGTCGGAGCGCGGTCAGTCCGGGCGCAGCGATCATAGCGCGGACCGGCGCTGGCATGGCTCGCAGCCTGGCTGATGCGCGGGCGCGGGGCGATTGTCTGGGCGTACCAATGCCTGCCTCAACCAGAGCGTCTCGGTAGTCGGGCTGGCCGGCCTGGCGATCCTGGCATCGCGCGCCCCGCTGGGTCCCGCCCGCTAGGGGACGGACGGCGATGCGGGCGCCGAGGAAAGTTGCCGGAGCCCGATCTACACTGGCGTTTAGCGGTAGGACGGCTATCTCCGGTTCTCCACTCCCTCGCGATGGACAGGCGCCATCAAGGAGTCGTGCGCGATGCTCTTCGGCAGAAAAAGCAGGGCGGTGGAAAGCGCCGCCAAGGATGAAGACCTGGCGTGGCGACTCGATGCCATCGGGCAGAACGTCGCCACCATCCGTTTCACTCCCGATGGCCAGATACTGTCCGCCAACCCGCTGTTCCTCGCGGTGGTCGGCTACTCGGCGGACGAGCTGGTCGGCAAGCACCATCGGATCTTCTGCGACGAGGACTTCCAGGCCTCCGCCGCCTACGTGCGCTTCTGGAAGGAACTGGCCAGCGGCACGCCCCAGCGCGGCGTGTTCAAGCGCCTGCGGCGCGATGGTACGCCGGTCTGGCTGGAGGCCACCTATTTCCCGGTGAAGAATGCCGAAGGGGCGGTCGTCGAGGTGCTGAAGATCGCCGCCGACGTGACCCGCAACCATTCCGAACTGCTCCTGCTCAACGCGATCAACGACGCCATACGCCAGTCCATGGCGGTCATCGAGTTCACCCCGGACGGCGAGATACTCGATGCCAACGAAAACTTCCTGCGTCTCTTCGGCTACAGCCTCAAGTCGCTCAAGGGCCAGCACCACCGCATGCTCTGCTTCGACGAGTTCTATCGGGAGAACCCGGATTTCTGGGCTCGGCTGCGGCACGGCGAATTCTCACGCGGGCATTTCGAGCGCCGCAGCGCCGCCGGCGAGCGGGTACATATCGAAGCCACCTACAACCCGGTCAAGGACAGTTCGGGGCGGATAATCAAGGTCATCAAGTTCGCCATCGACGTTACCGAGCAGGTCAATCGCAACGAGGAAGTACGGCGCGCCGCCGAGCTGTCGTTCTCCACCGCGGAAGAGACCGCGCAGATTTCCACCCGCGGCATCGACTCCCTCGACCAGTCCGTCGCCCTGTCGGCCAAGACCCTGTCGATGGTCAACACCGCCGTCGGCCTGATTTCCCAGCTCACCCACCAGACCAAGGACATCGAGAACATCGTCACCACCATCCAGAGCGTCGCCGAACAGACCAACCTGCTGGCCCTCAACGCCGCCATCGAGGCGGCTCGCGCCGGCGACATGGGGCGCGGCTTCGCGGTGGTCGCCGACGAGGTGCGGCAACTGGCGGCGCGCACCAGCGGCGCCACGGTGGAGATCAAGAACGTGGTCACCGAGAACGTCAAGCTGACCCAGCAGATCAACCACAACATGCAGACCATCGAGTCCAGCGCCCAGGAGAACAACAACCAGATCACCACCGTGGCCGGCATCATGCAGGAGATCAGCAAGGGCGCCGAGCACGTGGCGCGGGTGGTGTCGAGCCTGTTCAAGTGACCTCGGCGCAGGGCTCCGGCGGCCGATAGCGGCGCAGGCGTCGAGCATCCGCCCGCCTTTGTGGCATGGCCATGGCCGTCATTTACTTTGAACGTATCTTCGAGCCGTTCGGTCGGACCTGAAAAAGCGGCATCCGCCGCGCCGATGCACCGACCGTGAGGCTTGTACCATGACCAATCCGGAGCCGGCGGACCTGCCGATCAGCCTGCTGATCAATGGCCAGCGCCGAGAGCTGAGAGTACCCCCGTGGCTGACGCTGCTCGACCTGCTGCGCGAGCGGCTCGACCTGGTGGGCAGCAAGAAGGGCTGCGACCACGGCCAATGCGGCGCTTGCACGGTGTTGCGCAACGGTCGCCGGATCAACGCCTGCCTGACGCTGGCGGTGATGTGCGACGGCGATGCACTGACTACCATCGAAGGTCTGGCCGAGGGTGATCGCCTGCATCCCCTGCAACAGGCGTTCATCCGCCATGATGCCTTCCAGTGCGGCTACTGCACGCCCGGACAGATCTGTTCGGCCCTTGGCCTGGCGAGCGAGGGGCGGGCGCGCTCGCGGGCGGAGATCCGCGAGGGCATGAGCGGCAACCTGTGCCGCTGCGGCGCCTACGGCAATATCCTCGACGCTGTGGAAGACGCCTTGCCGCTGCTCGATCGCGACGGACAGGGAGGGCAGCGCGCATGACGCCCTTCGCCTATGCCAAGCCGGCCGACATCGAGCAGGCGCTGGGCCTCGCCGGCCCGGAGTCGCGCTACATCGCCGGTGGCACTAACCTGCTCGACCTGATGAAGGAAAACGTTGCCAGGCCCCGGCGACTCATCGACATCACCGGCCTCCCGCTGCGCGACATCCGCCGGACGCCCACCGGCGGCCTGCTGGTCGGAGCCCTGGTCAGCAACGCCGAACTGGCCTGGAATCCCGCCGTGGAGGCGGACTATCCCTTGCTAGCCCAGGCGATCCTCGCCGGCGCCTCGCCGCAGTTGCGCAACATGGCCAGCACAGGCGGCAACCTGTTGCAGCGTACCCGCTGCCAGTATTTCTACGACACCGGCACGCCATGCAACAAGCGCGAGCCGGGCAGCGGATGCCCCGCGCGCAGCGGGCTGAACCGCAACCATGCGATCCTCGGCGCCAGCGAACACTGCGTGGCGGTACATCCATCCGACCTGTGCGTGGCACTGGCGGCGCTGGAGGCTCAGGTACTGGTGCGCGGCCGCGCTGGCGAGCGGCGGGTCGCTTTCGCCGACTTCCATCGCCTGCCGGCAGACACGCCCGAGCGCGACAACTGCCTGGCCGTCGACGAACTGGTCACCGCCATCGAGCTGCCAGCACCGCGCTTCGCCCGGCATTGCCACTACCTGAAGGTGCGCGACCGGGCCTCCTACGCCTTCGCCCTGGTCTCGGTGGCGGCGGCCCTGGAACCGGACGGCGAGCGCATTGGCGAACTGCGCCTGGCGCTCGGCGGCGTGGCCCACAAGCCATGGCGCGTCGCAGAGCTGGAGGAACGTTTCAGGGGCCACCCGGCGAACCGGGACAGCTATGTCCGCTTCGCCGAAGCGCTGCTGCGTGACGCCAGGCCGCTGGCCCACAACGCCTTCAAGATCGGATTGGCGCGCAACGCCATCGTTCGCGCACTGGAAGAAGCCCACTCGGGAGGGATCGGCCAATGAGCAGCCTGCCACACAGCACCGGGCAAGCCCTGGATCGCGTCGACGGGCCAGCCAAGGTCACCGGCCAGGCTCGCTACGCCGCCGAATATCCTGCCGCCGACCTGCTCCACGGCAGCGTGGTCAGCAGCGACGTCGCCCGCGGCCGGGTGCGCGGCATCGACTGTGCGGCGGCCCTGGCGGTACCCGGGGTGGTCGCGGTACTGCATCACCTGAACCGGCCGCCGATGGCGGGCGACGACGAGCCCTACAAGGACGCCGATGCCGCCGAAGGCGAACCCTTCCGCCCGCTGTTCGACGACCGCGTCCTGTACAGCGGCCAGCCCCTTGCCCTGGTCCTGGCACGGAGCCTGGAACTGGCCCGCTACGCGGGCTCGCTGCTGCGCATCGACATCGAGCCCGAGCCGCACCAGACCGACCTGCTGGCCGCCCTCGACCAGGCCCATGAGGCTCCCGCCGAACTGCCCGCCGAGCGCGGCGATTTCTACACCGCCTACCGCGCCGCGCCGATTCGGGTCGAGGCCAGCTACAGCACGCCGATCGAGCACCACAATCCCATGGAACCGCACGCGTCCACGGTCATCGTCCAGCCCGACGGCAGCCTGCTGGTGCACGACAAGACCCAGGGGACGCAGAACAGCCAGGCCTACCTGCAAAAGGTCTTCGGCCTGCCCGCCGACAAGGTAAGGGTCTGTGCCGCCTACGTCGGCGGCGCCTTCGGCTCCGGCCTGCGTCCGCAATACCAGTTGGCCCTGGCGGTGATGGCGGCGCTGCAACTGCGGCGGTCGGTGCGCGTAGTGCTGACCCGCCAGCAGATGTTCACCTTCGGCTACCGGCCGCGCACCCTGCAGCGCCTTCAACTGGGCGCCGATGCCGAGGGGCGCCTCCTTGCGCTGGGCCACCAGGCGACAGCGCAGACCTCGCGCTTCGAAGACTTCACCGAGCACGTGGTGGAGTGGAGCGGCATGCTCTATCGCTGCGAGAACCTTTCCCTGGCCTACCGTCTGGTGCCGCTGGACGTCTATACCCCGCTGGACATGCGCGCCCCCGGCGCGGCGCTGGGGCTGATCGGGCTGGAATGCGCGATGGACGAACTGGCGGTGCGGCTCGGCATGGACCCCATCGCGCTGCGCCGGTTCAACTTCGCCGAGCGCAACGGCAACGAGGACAAGCCGTACTCCAGCAAGGCGCTGCTGGCCTGCTACGAGGAGGGCGCCCGGCGCTTCGGTTGGCAGGCCCGCGACCCACGGCCACGGAGCATGAGCGAAGGGCGCCAGTTGCTCGGCTGGGGCATGGCCGGCGGCGTCTGGGAGGCCATGCAGAGCAAGGCCAGCGCGAGGGCGCGGCTGGAGGCGGACGGCCTGCTGCGGGTGGCCAGCGCGACCACGGATATCGGCACCGGCACCTACACGGTGATGACCCAGATCGCCGCCGACGCCGCTGGCATGGCGCCGGAAGAGGTGCGCTTCCAGCTTGGCGACAGTGCGTTGCCCAAGGCTCCATTGCAGGGCGGCTCGTTCACCGTCTCGTCGGTCGGTTCCGCCGTCCGCCTGGCCTGCCTGCGCCTGCGCCAGGCCCTGGTCGCCCATGCCAGGGCCCGCCATCCGGAGCTGGCCGGCACCGCCGAAGAACGCTTCCGCATATGCCGTGGCCATCTGGAAGCGGGCGATACGCGATACGCCCTGGCCGACCTGCTGCAAGGGCTGCCGGAAGACGCGTTGCAGGTGGAGGTGGAAGCTGAACCCTCGGCGCGGCGCAAAGGCTACGCCACCGCGACCCATTCGGCGGTATTCGTCGAGGTGCGGATCGACGAAGCCCTCGGTACCCTGCGTGTGAGCCGGGTGGTCAGCGCGGTCGCGGCGGGGCGGGTGATCAACCCGAAGACCGCTCGCAGCCAGATACTCGGCGGGGTGGTCTGGGGCCTGGGCATGGCCTTGCAGGAGGAAACCCAGGTCGACCATGCGCTGGGCCGCTGCATGAACCACAACCTCGCCGAGTACCACATCCCGGTTAACGCCGATATTGGCGATATCGAGGTGATCTTCGTTGACGAACCCGACGATATCGTTAACGAACTGGGCTCCAAGGGCGTCGGCGAAATAGGCATCGTCGGCGTCGCCGCCGCAGTGGCGAATGCCGTGTACCACGCCACCGGCCGCCGCCTGCGCGACTTCCCGCTGACCGTCGACAAGTTGCTCGGCTGAGCCCGGCAGCCTGCGCAAGCGGCTTGGCGGCCACCTGCCGGGTCGCCGGGCTGGACTCTCCCCCAAGGGAAGATCGCAGGCCCCGCTCGCCACCCGCAACGGAGTCGAACACGACATGCCGCCGACAGCCTCGGTGGCGCCCTCGCCGAGCGCTACCGCGATGCCGGTCCAGGCGCACTTGTTGCATCGCGGCCACGCCGAAGCGGACCTGCCCGGCGCCCATTGGGCCATCGCCTGGGCCGAGCGTCCGGCCTGTGGTTGCAAGCGTTCGAGGGCAACCTGGCGGGCGCGAGGACCGTGTGGGTTGGAAGACCGGCGTTCCGCGTAGCGAGCGGTTTTCGCCTGGAAGCACGGTTGCGGGAAAAGTTCCGCTGGAAACCCTCCGACTTGCAGAACACGAGGCACCCCGCATTCCTTGGCACTGCGCTTGATCGCGGCGAAAAGACCCACGGAAAATCACCGGGTCGTTCAGTCTTTGCCAAAGGAAATCAGTATGAAGAACGCAATGGCCCTGACCCTGGCCGGCCTGCTGGCCGCTCCTTCCCTCGGCTTCGCCGCCGCGCCGGACGCAGTGATGGTCTTCGCCCGCCAGGGCGACAAGGGCAGCGTATCCGTCGGCGACAAGCACTTCCGCACCCAGGCCTTCAAGGTCCGCCTGGTGAATGCGGCGAAGAGCGAGATCAGCCTGAAGAACAGCTGCCTGGTGGCGCAGTCCGCCGCCGGCCAGTCCTTCAGGCTGGATACCGTGGACGAGGAACTCACCGCCGAGACCCTCAAGCCGGGGGCCACCGTCGAAGGCGAGGCGATCTTCGCCTCCGAGGACGACGCGGTGTACGGCGCATCGCTGGTCAGGCTGAGCGACCGGTGCAAGTAGGCGGGTAGCCGTTGCGCAGCGAAAGCCGCAGGGCAGCCTCGGCGGCTTTCGGGTGCGAGGAAACAGCTTTCGAAGGTTTCGGCGCGAATCTGAAATCATTCAGGGCGCGTTTCCGGTGCTTCTGGTTGCCTGGGCTGGGGGCCGAATTCCAGATTCCAGATGCCCGGGGCTAGGGGAGGGTAGACATCGCTCCAGGCTGCGCCCGAGCGAGGCGCTCGACCCACAAGGCACGCCCGGCCCTCTCTCCTGCGTGGGGGAGAGGGTTGGGGTGAGGGCCAGCAGCACAATACCCGCCAACACCTGATTCCAAAAAACGAATCCGCACCACTCAAGCTGCAGCTATTGCGGTTAGCAGTGGGGGGAGGTTGTGGTTCTGCGGGTGGCAATAGGTGTGCCGTTCAGGTATGGGGAAGGGCTATGGCTTAGGGAGGGAAGGGCTGTATACGGCCAGAAGCTGTCACTCACCAAAGGATACTTCTGTCACTAACTATCGGGGGCCTGCACTCAGGAGCACGCTGGCGAACCGTCACACCAGATACGCCCAACTATGACATCCTTAAGGATGTGTTGGACGATGATGTGGATGTGGCCGTGTCCTACCGTATGCAAGTCGGCCACGGCTTAAGGTGTGACTGAGATCTGTCCTGGTTAGACGAACCATGATCACTGACTAGGCGGCTATGATGCTTCCGGGACTCTCTAAACACGGAACGGCCAAATAGCCTTTGGCGCCGTTACAGTTTCGCACCAAGCGACCTCGTACAACACAGGGCCGACCCTCGACGATCCTTCGCTCCCGGCCACGGTCTACGCCCGCCTGATCGAAGGCGAGGGCGGCACGCACGACCTGATCTGGTCGCGCAGCAAGCCCCATGCGGCGTAACCGCCGCTGCACTCCGCCCACACGCGGCGGGGCTCAGTGTTCATCTAGCCGTCTGCCGTTTGGGTTAGCGCCATGCGTAAGTCTTGTTCTTACGCCATCTGACCACTCCAATGCCTCGGGCAATCGCGTGTGCGCAGCCCAGTGTCATTGCATATTCATGGAACAGCCTTTGATTGAAAAATATCTCTTCAAAATCCTGGGTTCCGTCCGGGTTTTCTATAACAATGGCGGCGTGGGAAATGTCGTTGCATTTGTCTTGCCCAATTTCTTCGGTAACGATAAGCATGTACCTGTTGGGCAATATTCCTACCCCATCTATATCTTTTGCTTCGTTTAGAAGTTCGGATATTTTCTCTTGAAAGACATGGGTTGCATAATGGTGCGTTGTCAATCGCCGATTCCCTCCTGACTCCTCATTCCACTTGAGCCAAGCATCCCAAGTTACAGGAATTGAGATAAATACCTGTCTGTTTGTTGCTTGCTTGGCAGCATCTGCTCTTTTCAGCTTCCAGTCCTCATAGTTTTTCCGAAGCCATTGTGCATTTGGCAGGTTTTCACGAAATGTTGTCCATTGCCCAAGCGACAGATCGCCAAAAACCAGTCCCACCGGAGGAGATGTCGTTATTCCCGTGCTATTCAATCTTGGGCGGCCATGCCGGAAGAAATCTGATTTCCCTCCAATCGGCGGTGCCGGTTTCACGTAGGTGATGTTATCAATGTCGAATTGTGTATCTACCACCGGCCCCTTTATCTCCTGCTTTCCGGGAAATTTTTGCATGAGAGCAGTCATGCTCCTTGTGGCAAGATCGTTCCAGGCACGGTGCAAGTCATCGAACTCTGGAAAATCCTTATCCAGGTTTATGGGGACGTATTCAAAGGGCCACAGGAAAAAGCTGTCGAAGGAATCGCTGTGGAAGTAGCAGCCCGAAACAATGATCCCATCAATCTCATTGGTGTCATTCCGCACTCGGTGAGCTATTAGCGTGAGCAATGCATCGTGATCGAGCGCGGTGTAGCCGTTGTTGACAAACCAAATAATTGAAGTCGTCGTTCCTTCATGTTCAAGCCTGGACTGCTTGAGTTGTTTTTTGGCTTTGCTGATTGCCGTTTTGATTGGACCTTCTAGAATCCGATCATAATTTCTCTGCTCAGGCGGCGGCAAAGAGCCACGATCCAGAACGACAACCGGTCTGTCGGCGTTAAAAGGGCGGAACAACGCAGCAAGTTTGGCTTGTCTCTCTGGCTTTGCTAAGCCCTCATCATCCAGCGCCTTTAACTCTATAACGCAGTTGCCCAGCACATAGTCAGCCCCAATTTGCTCTCGGCGATCAGCATCCGGATGTGCCCGTTTTCCCCTGGCATCTTCAACAACCTGGTCAATGTCAGACTCTGAAATCGGCCGCAGCCTGAAATGATCCATAACTGGATTTGGCATTGTGTCTTTTCCCCGGTGCTGCCCACGATCCTTCTTTTAGCAAATTATTGCTGCGTACGCCCTTGGATGGCGCGCAGCGCATCCCCGGTGTGCAGCCTGGCGCGCGCCTGCTGCTGCACGCTGAGGGAGAGAACCCGGTGCGCGCCGTGCTGGCACGCATTGACGCCATCGAGGCGCTGGGCATCGCGCCTGTCGGCGTCTCGCCCGCGTACTGGCGCACGCTCGCTAACCGGCTCGCGGCACGCTTACCGCTCGCGTTGTGAAAACAGGTGATCAGCGATCGCATCCGCCAATCTGATCTGAGCGGCAACGACCTGGGGCTGGCGCAGGCTGAGGACGTGTCGGTCATGGGCGATGCCAGTGCCCTGGGCATCCTGCTCAACAACCTGACGGCCAAAAGGGGCCAAAAGGACGGCCAAAAGGGGACGGATTTATTTTTCCTATTCTAAACTTGACCGGTCAGGCAGAATTAGAGTGCAATAAATAAATCTTTCCCCTTTTACACAGAGGTCTGATCAGGGCGTTGTGGTAAGTCTTGGTGCTTTCGCTACCTACCACAATGCTGCGCCCCTGGTTGGAAGAAGTGATCTCAACGCGTCGGCGCGAATTTCGATCGGCGGCAAGCTTTAGTGGCTGCCTAGCTTTACCTGCCTCACGGGTGCTCCTGCGCAGACAGGTGCAGAGGAGGGGCGGCGCTAACTCCGACCACTTCGCAGCTGGCGTTACTGGAACAGCCCTGGATTTCGATCAATTGTTTCTTTCAATGCGTCCTCGGTTGTAAGTCCCACTCTGACCATTTCCGCGAAGTCCTCCAAAGCAAACAGCGCGCTTTCGTTTTCCAGAGCTGTTTTCATGAAGGCTGCGGCTAACGCGTGAAGATTTATTTCGCCCCCACTCTTTTCGCCTAGGCGATCAAACAACGCCTGCGCATCTGTCCCTTTAGTGTATTCGTCCAGCCCAAAGAGTGAGTAGAACATCATTCCCAATGAGCCCGTTATGTGGGGTTCTGGCCGGGTCCATTCGTTTCGAAGCTCGGTACCTTGATCGGCGTTTTCCAGTTGCTTACGAATCTTATTAGGAATAGTGGCGGCGGCTGTCTCGCGGTTGTAGTAGCTACGGCTAGCAAGGGCTGCTGCATCTCGAGTGACCTTCCACATGATGAACCACATCTGCGCGACGCTGTATTTGCGCATCCCATGGCGCACGGTGGCTTTGATCTTGTCTACATCTGCAGCGCAGAGGATGTGGTTGTGCACGTCGCATTGATATTCGAAGTAGCACATCACGTCTGTGACGGCATGGTCCAGCCAGAGTTCGGTCAGCGCTACGGAATCTGAGAACTCTCGCTCAAACAGCATGTTGAGCGCTGCCTGACTTCCTCCTAGGTCAGCATCCGGAGGAAGAAAGTAACGAGCTGAAGCTTTGGAGAACCAGAGCTTCTCGTCTTGGATCCAGTAGGTCCCCGGTTTAGCTGCTGCAGGGTCGTCTTGCAGGATGTTTTGCTTGTAGAGGCGATCAATGAGGCCGCCTGTTCCCTGAGGAGTCATCGCTTCACAGTCGTCCAGCGAAAAGGTCCCTTGCGTAAGCAGAGGGCCGACCAGTGCATGGATTGCTTGCAGGATGAGTACAGTGTCGTCAGGTAGCGCAGAGTAGGAAATGGTCGCTTCCCGTGCACGGGAGATGTAAGGGGCGAGCTTAGCATCCAACTCAGCGCGTTGCTGAGCTTCCTCCTTTTGCCTCTCCTCGTCCTGAATTTTTTGACATTCCTCGCACGGTTGATTGGAGCGTTGAATTACCTTCTTGGCCTCGGTCCGGCCACCTATCTGGATTTGCCCATCGCACTTGGGACAGGTCTGATTTTCGTCATAAGCCGTGCAGATCTGCCGGACAAATTTAGCGACCATGCTGGCCTGGGTAATTTCTCGGAAAGGGAGGAGATCGGCTACGCGTTCCAGGTACGCGCCTTCCTCGTCCATGGCCCAATACCGCTTCGCCAACTCAATCTCTTGACTGTCTGTAGTTTCAAATTCCAACCTAACTGCCATGTAGCGACCTGCATCATCAAAGAGTTCAACGACTTGGAGAAATCCGTTTTGCCTCGCTCAAGCTCCAAGAAAGGCAGCTGAACCACTGAGACAATCGAGATCAGCTTCTGCGAGTTCAGCCGCAGTTTGAGCCATTCTAGTGACTGCGGCACGGCAGGTGTTTACGCTGCCAATAATATAGGGGGAAATCCCGTGATATTAAGCGCGTGCGGTGCTCATTTACCTTGCGGCTCTGGGCGACACCACCCGCGACCCTGGCCAAAGGTACAGTCAATCGTGATGGGGCCTGGAACCCCTGCCGCAAAGTCGACGCCAACCTCAGGCCGCTTTTGGCCGTTTTCTGACAGTCCAAATTGGCGAAATCAATACCAAGGGAGACGCCATACACAGCTACCTTCCACCTTCCCAACCCCTCACCCATTCCTCCCCAACCTATACCCACTGACCGCCTCGTAAACCGCCTTCCGCAACCGGTTGATCCCGCCGATCGGCCGATGCTCCGGCAGTGCGTGCCAGGGGTTGAACGAGAGGTTGTCACAGAACAGGTTCTGTTCCCGGCTATCAAAATCCTGAGCTGGCACAATGATGTCGGCTATGGTAGCGAAGGGCGCGTCCGACTCCTTCCATTCGACGCTGGTGTCTTCGATGGGCATGTACTTGCCCGGGTCCTGGCGCTGCACTTGGAAGGCGTAGCAGGCGGGGGCGCGGTCGATGGAGAGTTGCTGGTACAGGGCGGCGCGGAGGAAGTTGGGCAGGTCCTGGTTCTGCTTCGGCAGCTCGTAGGCCGGGCACTTCTCCGGGGCGGGGACGACGCGGAACTTGATGTTGTGTTCGCCCAGCTTGTACGGCGAGATGCCGTTGTAGCCGGCGTGCAGCGGGCTGTCCGGGGCGGGGGCGAGGGTGCGCAGGGCGATCAGCAGGTGGCGCAGTTCCCAGCTGGCGGGGTTCCAGTTGGGGAAGAAGGCCAGGGCTTTCTTGCCGTCGGCCTGGGCGGCGAAGTTCTGCCGGTATTCGGCGATGTCGCGGATGAAGAACACCGGCTGGTTGAACATGACGAAGTCCTGCTCGCCGTCATGGCCGCGGCCGGGCAGGAGTTTTTCGCCGGGCACGTCGAGCAGCTTGATGGCCATGCCGCGCGCGTCGTTCTTGCTGTCGAACTGCGGGTAGGCGTTGCCGTTGGAGAAGCGCACCCAGGCGTTCCAGCTTTTGCCCGCTTCGGCGAACACGCCGCGACGCAGGGTCGGGTCGAGGTCGGCGCGTACCTTGAATTCGGCCTTCACGCAGCCGTGGGCCTTGGCGTGGGCATCGCGCAGGACGCGGGTGTTGTCGCGGTGCTGTTCGACCACGCGGATGGCGTCCTGGATGATCGCCTGGGTGATGCGGGCTTCGTCCGGGGCGATCTGCTCTTCCGCGGACACCGGGCCGGAGAATTTCCAGGCGTAGTAGAGGCTGCCGATGGCCCAGCCGCCGAGGCCGACGGCCAGCAGCAGGAGGAGCAGGCGGCCGAGCCATTTGCCGAGGAACAGCCAGGCGTGGGTGAGGAGTGCGCGCATGGAGTGGGTGTCCTTGGTGGTGTGCGTTGGCTGTGGGCTTTTATTCTTCTTGGGCGGGGAGTGCGCCACGATTGCTTCTCCCCGTCCTCTGGCTAGGCGTCCCCCCTGAAGGGAGAGGGGCTGCTAGGGGTGGAGAGGGGCGGCGGCGCCATGCCTCGCGCTTCTCCATTTCCCAGGTTCAGCGTTGCGCGGTCCGTTGCTCCGGCGCCGGGCATTTCGGGCCGGGCGTCCAGGGTGGGGTCTGGGCCGGGACCAGGCGGCGCTCGAATTCGGGGTTGCCGAGCACCTTCAGGTATTCCACCAGCGCCCAGCGTTCTTCCGGGCTGAGGGCGCGGCCGATCACGCCGTTCTGCCGGCAGCCGTCGCGGAATTCGTGGCCGCTGTTGCGGTTGCCGGTGAGACGGGTGTCGAGGAGGAAGCCGCCGGGGAATTTCTCGGTGCGGAATCCAACGAATTTCGGATCGAATTCGAAGGTGCCGACGTAGAACTGCGGCGAGCGTTCGGCGGCCGGGGAGAGCAGTTGGAACAGGTTGGGCACCGAGCCGTTGTGCAGGAACGGCGGGGTCGCCCAGACGCCGTCCAGCGGGCGGGCCTTGTAGGCGCGCAGTTCCTGTACGCCGATCGGCAGGTCGAAGCCGTTCATGGTCTTCTGCTGTTCCGGCGGGATGCCGGCGTCCCGGTAGGCGTGCTGCTCGACGAGGGCGGTGATGTAGGCCAGGCCCTTGGCCGAGGACAGTTGCGAGAGGTCGAGTTGCTGCGGATCGGCGCCGATCAGCTGGACGTTCATCCGCGCCAGTTCGTCGACGCTCCAGCCGAGCTTGCGCAGGTCGTAGCGGTGGTCGGCGATGTTGTCGGCGGTGGTCGGGTCGGTGCCGATCACCTCGGTCGGCACCATGTGCATGCGCCACTCGGGATTGCGTCCGGGGGCGGCGTATTCCGCCGGTTGCACCTTGGGCGCATGGCAGAAGGCGCAGTTGGCTTCGAATAGGGCGCGGCCCTGGGAGGCGCGTTGCAGGTCGATGCGGCCGAAGAGGTCTTCCGGCCAGGTCGGTGGTTTCAGTTGTTGCAGGGTTTCTTCCAGGGCGTGCAGGTCGTGCAGGCGTACGCTGGAGGCGTAGCGCTGCTCGCCCTGCAGCGGCTGGCCGTGCTCGTCGAAGATCTGCAGGCGCGCGCCGACGCCGAGGGCCTCGCCGATATTGCGCGCCATCGGCTGCATGGCCGAGCCGTTCCATTGCACCCAGTCGAATTTCCAGATGTCCCAGACCTGCGGATAGCTCACCGGGGCGTTGGCGACGCGGTAGTTGCCCGGGTCGATGGCATCGCCGAAGACGCTGTTGGCGATGCGCCCGAAGGCGTCGGTGCGGCCGGGGCCTTCCTCGGTGGGGTAGAGGTGGCGGCGGGTGTCGTTCCAGGCGGTGCGCAGGAGGGTGTCGAGTACGGCCTTGAAGTCGGCGCGCAGTTGCGACTTGTCCTGTTCGTAGCGTTCGCCGAGGACTTTCCTGGCGAAGCGGTTGAACTTGAACGGGTTGTAGTAGGTGGCGGCCATGCTCGCGCCGAGCGCCTGGCCGAAGGCGCCGCCGCGCAGGGTCGGCACGGTGGCGGCGATGGAGTGCATGGCGGCGCCGCCGTCGATGCGCAGCGACTTGCCCTGGTAGCGCAGTTCGCCGGTGTGGCAGGCGGCGCAGGTGATGTCCAGGTAGCGGGTGCCGGTCTTCTCGTCGCGGTGCTGGCTGAAGCCCACCGGCAGGTTGCCGGGGTTGAGGTCGCTGGCCTTCTGCTGCGGATCGACGAGGAAGCCGAAGCGGGCGAGGTATTCGGGGGCGGCGAAGGGTTCTTCGGAGAAGGGCAGTTCGAGGGCGGTGAACCAGTCGTAGTGCAGGCCCTTCACCAGGGTGCCCTGGGGCGTGTAGTAGAAGCGCTGGCGGGCCTCGTCCTGCCATTGCGGCAGGTAGCGTACCTCGCTCGGCGCCTGGTAGTGGGGGAGGTTGGGATTGGCGACGTAGTAGACCACCACCCCGACGACCGCCAGCACGATCACGCCGACAACCAGCAGAGCCTTTTTCACGGTGCGCATCAGGAACGTCCTTGTAGGCCTTTTTTGGGCACCGTTATGCCAAGGCGTTGGCATATTGGCAAGCTGCTATCAGCTTTTTTGACAAGGTTTTCTTGACAGCGAACGGGTGAAACGTTTGCGCAGGCCTCGCCTGGCGATGTTGGCGACGAAAGCTCGGTATTTCACCGGAGAAAGGCGGGACGCCGGAGCGTCTTGGAATGGCAGGGCGAGGCGCCAGCGGCCTGCCGGTCAGAGACCGGAGAAGGCCAGCCAGGCGATGATTGCGGCGTAGAGCATCCAGGTGGGATCGGTACGGCGGTCGAGCAGGGCTTTCATTTCTTCGCCTCCGCGCTCCAGAAGCCCTGGGCGTTGCGGAAGGGCTGGCGGGCCAGTTGTTCCAGGCGGGTGATGCCGTCGGCGCGCATGGCATTGATCAGGGCCGAGAAGGATTTGGCGGAGTAGCTCATGGTGTCGTCTCCAGTTCCGTTCTGGTTATTCGGGGATCTGGCGACTATGTAAACATCGGCGTTGGCGAATGAAAAATGGATAGTCTCACTAGCCACTATCGATGGAATTGATTGATAGGTGAGAACATCTCCCCGCCGCAGGGCGGGGCGATGCGGATCATTCCGGGTTGAACAGGATCACCGCCGCGCGCAGCTTGCTGCGGCCGAAGCGGCTCATCTTGTCGAACTCGGCGTGGCTTACCGGGATGTGTTGGCAATCCAGCGGCTGGCGGTGCTGGCTGTGGTCGACGTCGGGATCGTGGAGGTAGACGAAGTCCTCGTCGTAGTGGGTGACCAGCACCCAGTGCGGGGCCTTGGAGCGGGTCAGGCGGTAGCTGCTGATCAGCACCAGCGGCTGGCCGCCCCTGGCCAGCTGGCGTGGGATGTCGAGCCTGGCCGAGCGTTTCTGCTCGACGCCCGAGGCGTCCAGTTCCTCGCAGAAGTCCTCGTGGACCAGGCGCATCACCGCCTTCTTGTCTTCGTTGCGTACGCCGTCGAGGAACAGCGGGCCGCCGGCGGACAGTACCAGCTTGACCCGGAAGCCGCGCCGCCAGGCGGCCAGCGCCAGGCCCTGGGGGCTACAGCCGCCGTGCCCGGCGGTCATGTAGATGGTGGTCGCCTCGCGCCACAGGCGCAGTTCCTCGCGGCGGGTCAACTGGCGCTCCGGTTGCAGCGCGCCCATGGCCATCAGCAGGCAGGCCGGGCCGCAGGTGAAATCGGTGGTCTGCCGGTAGAAGGGCACGTGGCGGCGCTGTTCGTGGCCGGGGTTGCGGATGCGTTTCTCGAAGCGCAGCGCTTCGCTGTGGTCCTCGTAGTAGTCGCGCACGGTGGCGAAGGGACGGTAGCCGTTGCGCTCGTAGAGGGCGATGGCGCCACGGTTGTCCGGGCGCACTTCCAGGCGCATGTAGGCGCGGTCGTTGTCCCGCGCGGCCTGCTCGGCGGCTTCCAGCAGCTTCTGGCCGAGGCCGATGCCGCGGGCGCGCGGGTCGATGGCGATGGAGTAGAGGCGGGCCAGCGAGGTGCCTTCGTGGAACAGCACCAGGGCGTAGCCGAGCACGCCGCCGTCGCCCTCGGCTACCGTCAGGCTGGCGTGGGCGCGGGTGAGCATCCACTGGAAGTTGCGGCGGGACAGGCGATCGTAGTCGAAGCAGCGGTTTTCCAGCTCGACCAGGGCGGACAGGTCGTCCACACCGGCCGGGCGGAGGGTCAGGTTCATAGCGGTCTCCACGGCCGCGGGCGGGAACTTCCGCGCGGGCGTGCTGTAATGGGTGCTGTACGCTTCGGTTTGCTGGCAGGCGCCATAGAGCGGTTTCGCAAGGGATTCCCGCCGAGTATTGGCCGGGATGCGTGCGCCGGCAAGCCGGTTCCGAATGCGCCGTGGTTTCGCTGTCACCCCGGGAGGTGTCGTGAGCAAGCTGTTCATCATCGTGGAACGCAAGGAAGACTGGACGTCCTATTACCCCAGCGAGGATGTGGTCACCGCCCAGGAATACCTGGAACTGCCCATCGACGACGACACTGGCAAGCGGGTCCAGGTGATCAACCTGTGCCGGCACTACAAGTACCTGCGCCATGGCTACTACTGCTCGCTGCTCGCCGAGGCGCGCGGGCACAAGGTGATCCCCTCGGTGCGGACCATCAGCGAGCTGGCCAGGAAGTCGCTGTACAGCCTGGTCCTGGAAGATCTGGATCGCACCCTGGACAAGGCCCTGGCCGCGCACCCCTACGGCAGCACCGATGGTTTCACCCTGACCCTGTATTTCGGCCGTACCGATATCGAGCCGCTGCAGGACCTGGCGCGACAACTGTTCGAGGCGTTTCCCTGCCCGTTGCTGCTGGTGGAGTTCAAGCGCAACCGCACCTGGCACATCGAGGGCATCAAGCCCGGCGCCATCCACAAGCTGCGCGAGGACCAGGAAGACCTCTTCGCCAACGCCCTGGACAGCTTCAGCCGGCAGATCTGGCGCAAGCCGCGTTCGCGCAAGCCGTTCCGCTACGATCTGGCGATCCTCCACGACCCCGGCGAGGCGTTCCCGCCTTCCGACGCCAAGGCGCTGAAGAACTTCGTGCGGGTCGGCCGCAGCCTCGGCATCGACGTCGACCTGATCGAGCGCAAGGACTATTCGCGGATCGCCGAGTACGACGCGCTGTTCATCCGCGAGACCACCAATGTCGCCGACCACACCTACCGTTTCGCCAAGAAGGCCGAGAGCGAAGGGTTGGTGGTGATGGACGACCCGGTGTCGATCCTGCGCTGCACCAACAAGGTGTACCTGGCCGACCTGCTGCGCAGCCACAAGCTGGGCATGCCGGCCACGGAGATTCTCTACAAGGAGAACCCGCAGGAACTGGAGAAGGTCGGCGAGCGCCTGGGCTTCCCGCTGGTGCTGAAGATTCCCGACGGCAGCTTCTCGCGCGGGGTGATCAAGGTGGAGGACCAGGAGCAGTTGCTGGCAGCCAGCGCCGAGCTTTTCGAGCGCTCGGTGCTGATCCTTGCCCAGGAGTTCTTCTATACCGAGTACGACTGGCGTATCGGCGTGCTCAACCGCAAGCCGATCTTCGCCTGCCAGTACTTCATGTCCAAGGGCCACTGGCAGATCTACGACCACAGCCCGGACGCCGAGGAGGTCAGCGGCGATTTCCGCACCATGCCCGTGCACGAGGCGCCGCGCAAGGTGGTGGAGCTGGCGGTGAAGACCGCCAACCTGATCGGCGACGGCCTCTACGGGGTGGACCTGAAGCAGGCCGGCGACAAGGTGGTGGTGATCGAGGTGAACGACAACCCGAACATCGACTGCGGGGTGGAGGATGTCTACCTCGGCGACGACCTCTACAAGCTGGTCCTGGAGGAGTTCGTCCGGCGCCTGGAAGTCAAGCGTCGCGGCTACGACTGATAAGACGATTTCGGCATTGGCGATATAAACAAAGATTCACTTTCGCGCGTCAAAAAATTGCTAGATTTTCCTTTCAGAGCGCCAACATGCCGTTTTTATGACGGTTCAAAGAATTGGCGCCGCAAAGGAGCACACATGTTAGATGCATCGAACCTCCGCCGTCTGCTGGTGGTGGACCCGTGCGACGATTGCCGGCGCCTGTTGCCGGGCCTTCGCGAGGCGGGTTGGGCAGTGGACAGCTGCGCGCTGGAAACGGCGCGCGAACGCGCTTGCGACGTCGGCCTGCTGCGCCTGCGGCCGTTCCACCTGGAGCGGCCGGAAACGGTGAAGGACCTGATCAGCCGCAGCGGCACCGAGTGGATCGCCGTGCTCAGCCCGGACACCTTGCCGCTGAATGGTGTCGGCGATTTCGTCTGCGAATGGTTCTTCGACTTCCATACCTTGCCGTTCGACATGGCGCGGGTGCAGGTGACCCTCGGCCGCGCCTTTGGCATGGCCCGCCTGCGCGGGCGCGGCACGGTGCCCGGCGATGCCGAGGGCGAGCACGAACTGCTCGGCGAGAGCCTGGCCGTACGCGACCTGCGCCGGCTGCTGGCGAAGCTGGCGCCGACCGACTCGCCGGTACTGATCCGTGGCGAGAGCGGCACCGGCAAGGAACTGGTCGCGCGTACCCTGCACCGGCAGTCGCGGCGCGCGGACAAGCCGTTCGTCGCGATCAACTGCGGGGCGATTCCCGAGCACCTGATCCAGTCCGAGCTGTTCGGCCACGAGAAGGGCGCCTTCACCGGCGCGCACCAGCGCAAGGTCGGGCGGATCGAGGCGGCCGACGGCGGCACCCTGTTCCTCGACGAGATCGGCGACCTGCCGCTGGAGTTGCAGGCCAACCTGTTGCGCTTTCTCCAGGAACAGCAGATCGAGCGGGTCGGCGGTAGCCGGCCGGTCGAGGTGGACGTGCGGGTGCTGGCGGCGACCCATGTCGACCTGGAGGCGGCGATCGATGCCGGGACGTTCCGCGAGGACCTCTACTACCGGCTCAACGTCCTGCAGGTCGGCACCGCGCCGTTGCGCGAACGGAGCGAGGACCTGCCGCTGCTGGCCCAGCATTTCTCCCGGCTCTACAGCCTGGAGACCGGCCGCCGCCCGCGCCGCTTCAGCGAGGACGCGCTGGCGGCGATGGCGATGCACGCCTGGCCGGGCAATGTCCGCGAACTGGCCAACCGGGTACGTCGCGGGTTGGTCCTGGCAGAGGGAAAGCAGATCGAGGCCCAGGACCTCGGCCTGGAATGCGCGCGCGGCGACGGCCCGCCGTTGTCCAGCCTGGAGGTCTACAAGCTCTGCGCCGAGCGCCAGGCGATGTGTGATGCGCTGGCCCGTTACGGCGACAACCTCAGCGTGGCCGCGCGGATGCTCGGGGTGTCGCGGCCGACCTTCTACCGCCTGTTGCACAAGCACCGGTTGCGCTGAGTGGGCGGCGGGAGATCTGCCGGCCAGGTAAAATATCCTGCGTTTCCCAGCCGTAGCGAACTAGAATCCAACCGATCCCGACCGGTTCGCGACAGTTACTCGTGGCGATTGACAGAATCTGTCAGATCGACGCATATTCACCTAACGCAAACGTTTGCGTCTGGATAATCTCCTGGAAAAGCCTCAATACAACGATAAGAAAAGCTGGAGGATACACCATGAAGCGGGTCGCTTCCCGGCGCCTGTTGGCTGCCGTTGTGCTGACTGCCTGTTCCTCGTTCCTGCCCCTGTCCGCCGTCCACGCGGAAACTCCCGAGAAGCCCAGGATCGCGCTGGTGATGAAGTCGCTGGCGAACGAGTTCTTCCTGACCATGGAGGACGGCGCCAAGGCCTACCAGAAGGAGCATGCCGACCGGTTCGAACTGGTTTCCAACGGCATCAAGGACGAGACCGATACCTCCAGCCAGATCCGCATCGTCGAGCAGATGATCGTTTCCGGGGTCGACGCACTGGTGATCGCGCCGGCCGATTCCAAGGCGCTGGTGCCGGTGGTGAAGAAAGCGCTGGACGCCGGCATCGTGGTGGTCAACATCGACAACCGCTTCGACCCGCAGGTGCTGCAGGCGAAGAAGATCGGCGTGCCCTTCGTCGGGCCCGACAACCGCAAGGGTGCGCGGCTGGTCGGCGAGTACCTGGCGAAGCGACTGAAGGCCGGCGACGAGGTCGGCATCATCGAAGGGGTCTCCACGACCACCAATGCCCAGCAGCGCACCGCCGGCTTCAGGGATGCGATGGACGCGGCGGGGATGAAGATCGTCTCCTTGCAGTCGGGCAACTGGGAAATCGAGAAGGGCAACGCGGTGGCTTCGGCGATGCTCAACGAGCATCCGGACCTCAAGGCGCTGCTCGCCGGCAACGACAGCATGGCCCTCGGCGCGGTATCGGCGGTGCGCGCGGCGGGCCGCGCCGGGCAGGTGAAGGTGGTCGGCTACGACAATATCCAGGCGATCAAGCCGATGCTCAAGGATGGCCGGGTGCTGGCCACTGCCGACCAGTTCGCCGCGAAGCAGGCGGTGTTCGGTATCCAGACCGCGCTCAAGCTGCTCGCCGGGCAAACCCCGGAACATGAGAAGGACGGCGTGGTCGAGACGCCTGTCGAGTTGGTGACTGCGCCCTGAGCCGTCCGATGGAGCCTTCCCATGTCTAGCGACGCATTGCCGCTGCTGAGCATCCGCGGGGTCGGCAAGACCTACGCGCAGCCGGTGCTGGCGGAGATCGACCTGCAACTGTTCGGCGGCGAGGTGCTGGCCCTGACCGGCGAGAACGGTGCCGGCAAGAGCACCTTGTCGAAGATCGTCGGCGGCCTGGAACGTCCCGGCGCCGGCAGCCTGGAGCTCCTCGGCCGGCCTTACGCCCCCGCTAGCCGCCGCGAGGCCGAGGCGCTGGGCGTGCGCATGGTGATGCAGGAACTGAACCTGCTGCCGACCCTGTCGGTGGCGGAGAACCTGTTCCTCCACGACCTGCCCCGGCGCGCCGGCTGGATCGACCGTCGGCGCCTGCGCGCGGCGGCCCGCGAGGCGATGGCCCAGGTCGGCCTGGAGGCGATCGATCCCGACACGCTGGTCGGCGACCTCGGCATCGGCCACCAGCAGATGGTCGAGATCGCCCGCAACCTGATCGGCGACTGCCGCTTGCTGATCCTCGACGAACCCACGGCGATGCTTACCGCGCGCGAGGTGGACATGCTCTTCGAGCAGGTCGAGCGGCTGCGCGAACGCGGCGTGGCGATCGTCTACATCTCCCATCGCCTGGAAGAGCTGGCGCGGATTTCGCAGCGCATCGCGGTGTTGCGCGATGGCCGCCTGGTCTGCGTCGAGCCGATCGAGCGCTACGACGCCGACCAACTGGTGACCCTGATGGTCGGCCGCGAACTGGGCGAGCGCTTCGACCTGGGCCCACGGCAGACCGGTGCGCCGCTGCTGCGGGTGGAGCGGCTGAGCCGGCGCGGCAAGGTGCATGAGGTGTCGTTCGAGGTGCGCGCGGGGGAGATCTTCGGCATTTCCGGACTGATCGGCTCCGGGCGCACCGAATTGTTGCGCCTGATCTACGGCGCCGACCGCGCCGACGGTGGGCAGGTCCTGCTCGGCGATCCGCCGCAGCGCCTGAGCCTGCGTTCGCCGGCCGACTCGGTGCGCCAGGGGGTGGCGCTGATCACCGAGGACCGCAAGGGCGAGGGCCTGCTGCTGGACCAGTCGATCAGCGCCAACCTGGCCCTGGGCAACCTGCCGGCGCTGGCGCGCCACGGGGTGATCGACCGGCGCCGCGAGGAAGCCCTGGCGCGGCGCCAGGTGGAGGCGCTGCGGGTGCGCTGCGCGGACACCGCGCAGGCGGTGGGCGAACTGTCCGGCGGCAACCAGCAGAAGGTGGTGATCGGCCGCTGGCTGGAGCGCGACTGCCAGGTGCTGCTGTTCGACGAGCCGACCCGTGGCATCGACGTCGGCGCCAAGTTCGACATCTATGCCTTGCTCGCCGAACTGACCCGCCGGGGCAAGGCGCTGGTGGTGGTGTCCAGCGACCTGCGCGAGCTGATGCTGATCTGCGATCGCATCGGCGTGCTCTCGGCGGGACGTATGGTGGACACCTTCGAGCGCGACGCCTGGACCCAGGACGCGCTGCTGGCGGCGGCCTTCGCCGGTTACAAGAAACGCGACGCGCTGCTGGCGACGTCGTGAACACGCAACGCAAGGAACCAGAAATGAGCGACCCGACGTCTTCCGCTACCGCCGCCGCAGCGCCAACCCTGCGACGCGGCAACTATTTCGGCCTGGGCACCTACCTCGGCCTGGCCGGCGCGCTGCTGGCGATGATCGCGCTGTTCTCGGCGCTGAGCAGCCACTTCCTCAGCTATGGCACCTTCCTCGCCATCGCCAACCAGATCCCCGACCTGGTGGTGCTGGCGGTGGGCATGACCTTCATCCTGATCGTCGGCGGCATCGATCTCTCGGTAGGTTCGGTGCTGGCCCTGGCGGCCTCGGCGGTAAGCCTGGCGACGCTCGGCTGGGGCTGGGGCGTGCTGCCGGCGGCGATGCTCGGGATGGCCTGCGCGACCCTGGCCGGCTGCGTCACCGGTTCGATCACGGTGGCCTGGCGGATTCCCTCGTTCATCGTGTCCCTCGGGGTGCTGGAGATGGCCCGTGGGCTGGCCTACCAGATGACCGACTCGCGCACGGCCTATATCGGCGACGCCTATGCCTGGCTGTCCAATCCGCTGGCGTTCGGCATCTCGCCGGCCTTCGTGATCGCCCTGCTGGTGATGTTCGCCGCCCAGGCGGTGCTCACCCGCACGGTGTTTGGCCGCTACCTGATCGGCATCGGCACCAACGAAGAAGCGGTGCGATTGGCCGGTGTGAACCCGAAACCCTATAAGATTGCAGTATTCGCCCTGATGGGGCTGCTCGCCGGGTTGGCCGCGCTGTTCCAGATCTCGCGTCTGGAAGCGGCCGACCCCAACGCCGGGGTCGGCCTGGAACTCCAGGTCATCGCCGCGGTGGTGATCGGCGGCACCAGCCTGATGGGCGGGCGAGGTTCGGTGGTCAGCACCTTCTTCGGCGTGCTGATCATTTCCGTATTGGCGGCGGGGCTGGCGCAGATCGGTGCGTCGGAGCCGACCAAACGAATCATTACCGGGGCGGTGATCGTGGTAGCGGTGGTGCTGGATACCTACCGCAGCCATCGCGCCCGCAGACAGGGCTGAACGATGGCGACAATGAAGGACGTGGCGGCGATGGCGGGGGTTTCCTTCACCACCGTATCGCATGTGGTGAACAGGACGCGGCCGGTCAGCGACGCGGTGCGCAAGAAGGTCGAGGACGCCATCGCGCAGCTGCACTACGTGCCCAGCGCGGTGGCGCGCTCGCTGAAGGTGCGCACCACCTCGATCATCGGCCTGCTGGTGCCGAACAGCACCAACCCGTATTTCGCCGAGCTGTCGCGGGGCATCGAGGATTGCTGCGAGCGCAACGGCTACTGCGTGATCCTCTGCAACTCCGACGACAACCCGCAGAAGCAGGCCAACTACCTGCGCGTGCTCCAGGAGAAACGCATCGACGGCCTGGTCCTGGCGTCCGCCGGCGGCGACGGCGCGCTGGCCAAGGGGCTGGCGAACATGCGCACGCCGACCGTGATCGTCGACCGCGAGGTGGAAGGCGTGGAAGCCGACCGGGTGCAGATCGACCATGAGATGGGCGCCTACCTGGCGACCCGCCACCTGCTCGAGCTGGGCCATCGCGACATCGCCTGCATCGGCGGGCCGCTGTCGACCAAGGTTTCGACGCTGCGGGTCGAGGGCTACCGGCGGGCGATGGCCAAGGCCGGCCTGGAGGTGCGCCCGCAGTGGCTGCTGGAAAGCGAGTTCAGCAGCCCCGGCGGCTACCACGCGGCGCTCGGCCTGCTGGGCGGCGAGGGCGAGCGACCGACGGCGATCGTCGCCGGCAACGACATGATCGGCATCGGCGTGCTGCGCGCCGCGGCCGAGCTGAATATCAGGGTGCCGCACGAACTGTCGGTGATCGGCTTCGACGATATCGAGCTGAGCCGCTTCGTGTTTCCCGCCTTGACCACCGTGGGCCAGTCGATCCGCCTGCTCGGCGAGATCGCCGCGCAACTGCTGCTGCAACGCATCGCCGAGCGCGAGGAGCCGATGCAGCGGCGGGTGGTGGCGCCGGCGCTGGTCCTGCGCGAATCCACCGCGCCGCCGCTGGTGCGGGTCTGAACCGGGCGCCGGGGGCGCCCTCGCTAGAGAGAGGCTGGAACAAGGACGCAACGATGCAAGCGAAAGTACTGGTGGTGGGCAGCCTGAACATGGACCTGGTGGTGCGCGCGCCGCGCCTGCCACGGGGCGGCGAGACCCTCGCCGGGCAGTCCTTCACCACCATTCCCGGCGGCAAGGGCGCCAACCAGGCGGTCGCCGCGGCGCGTCTCGGCGCTGGGGTGGCGATGATCGGCTGCCTTGGCGACGATGCCTACGGCGACCAGCTGTACCGCGCGCTGCAGGCCGAGGGCATCGACTGCCAGGGCGTCGAGCGGGTGGCCGGGGAGTCCAGCGGGGTGGCGCTGATCGTGGTCGACGACAGCAGCCAGAACGCCATCGTCATCGTCGCCGGCGGCAACGGCCACCTGTCGCCGGCCGTGCTGGCGCGCCACGAACACTTGCTGGAGCAGGCGCAGGTGGTGGTCTGCCAGCTGGAAAGCCCGCTGGAGACGGTTGGCCATGTGCTGCGCCGGGCCCATGCGCTGGGCAAGACGGTGATCCTCAACCCGGCGCCGGCCACCCGCGACGTGCCGGCGGACTGGCTGCCACTGGTGGACTACCTGGTCCCCAACGAGACCGAAAGCGAACTGCTCTGCCGCCTGCCGGTGGACTCCCTGGAGAGCGCCGGGCGTGCCGCCGAGCGCCTGCGCGAAATGGGCGCCGGCAGGGTGATCGTCACCCTCGGCGCCCAGGGCGCCCTGCTGGTGGGCGAGGGGCGGGTCGAGCATTTCCCGGTGGCGCGGGTCAAGGCGCTGGATACCACGGCGGCCGGCGACACCTTCGTCGGTGGCTTCGCCGCGGCCCTTGCGCGCGGCCTCGACGAGGCGGCGGCGATCCGTTTCGGCCAGGCCGCCGCGGCGATCTCGGTGACCCGCCTCGGCGCGCAGACCTCGATCCCCTCGCGCGAGGAAGTCGAGCGGGCGCTCGCTGGCGAGGCTTGAGAGGGACGGTGCCGTTGCTACCGGCGGATAACGCCTGCGGCGTTATCCGCCCTGCGCAGCTAGGCGAGGATCGCTCCCAGGCTCACGCATCCCTTCGAGGGGTAAGGCATGCCCAGGCTCGAACGGTGGCCCCTCAGAAGTAGTAGGGGAATTTCACGCCGAAGGTGAAGTCCGGCGCGTCCGGAGTGATGCCGATGGACAGGCTGGGCACGATGCTGAACCTGTTGCTCACCGCATAGGTCATGCCCAGGCCGAAGTAGCCGGCGTTGGCGTCGCTGCCGCTGACGGTCTGCCAGCTTTGGCCGTCCTGCTTGACCTTGCTCTTCTGGCTGATCAGTTCGGAGAAGGAGAACGACATGCTCATCTTCTCGTTCAGCGCGAAGGCCACGCCGACGCCGAGTTGGAACCAGTTGCCGAGCTTGACCTTGCCGCCGGTCTTCACGCCTTGCTGCGGGTTGATGTCGTCGAACGACTCTTCGAAGTTGTAGGTATACGACAGGCTGCCGAACAGCACCGCCGGGTCCACCGTCTTCACCAGCGAGATGCCCGGGGTGATCGACCAGACGCCGTTGCCGGTGGGCAGGTCGTCGGGCACGTTGAGGTTGTTGTTGCCCGGTACCTGCTTCAGCTTGATGCCGTAGGGATCCTTGCCGGTGGGCGCCTTGACCCGCAGGCTGACCACCGCGTCCGGGGTGCTCTCGCTTTCGTCGAGGAACTTGTAGGCGACGCCGAAGCTGACGTCGCCCAGGCGTGGGTCGCCGGTCACCGATTTCTCGGTGATCTGCGAGGTCGAGCCGCCGGCGCCGGCGGACTGGTAGGTCGATTCGCGATAGACCACCGGGGCGTTGATATCCACCTGCCAGCGCTGGTTCCAGTTGTAGCGGCCGGTCAGGTCGAGGGTCCAGATGTCGGCATCGATCTGGTCCACGCCGATGTTGCCGAGGAAGATCGAGTCCAGCGCCAGGAAGCCGTTGAGGAACAACTGGCGGGTGTCGTAGTGGCTGTAGGTGAGGCCGGTCTCCAGGCTGAAGGTGCCGCCGCCGAAGAAGCCGCTGGCGTCCTGGTAGATGTTTTCCACGCTGGGCGCGGGCGCGCCATCGTCCTTGAGGCTGGCGCCGTAGGTGCCGGCGACCGCGTTGGCGTCGTTGCGCGCCTGCGCCGGCGGCTGGATCGACTTGACCAGGCGTTGCGGCTGCGGCGCCTGGGGTTGCGCCTCGACCTGGCGCACGCGCTGTTCGAGGACCATCAGGGCGTTCTGCTGGGCCTCGTAGCGTTGGCGCAGCTCCAGGAGTTCCTTCTTCAGCGCCTCGACCTCGGACTCCGTCGCGGCCTGCGCCAGGAACGGGGAAACCAGGGTGGTGGCGCAGAGGACAGCTCGCAGCGAGAGTGTCTGGGTCATGTTTGCCGTTCCGTTTTTATGGCCTTCCGATAGCACAGTGATTTCAGACTAGATCAACTTTCAGTAGCCGCTGGGGCGCAGCGCGCGCAATTGCTCCCAGGCGCAATTCAGTGCCGGATCGGCGCCCGGCCGGTCCTTGAGCATCACCTCGAGCGCCGCCAGGTTCTGCACCAGGTTGCGGTTTCCGCTGAGCGCCACGCTCTGCACCAGGCCGCCGGCGCCGAGGCTTTGCAGGCTGGCGCCCTGGCCGCTGGCCTGGATCGCCAGTTGCAGGGCGCCGCCGTTCGGCGTGACCTTGACCGTGCCGGCCTCGCCGCTGAGGGCGAGCGCACCTTCCAGCGGCGTGCCGCCCGGCAGTGGCGGCGGCGCGTCGCCGTGGCGGACCTCGATGCTGACGCCATTGCTGGCGCTGTTGTGGTCGCCGGCGGTGCGGATGCTCTGGCTGACCCCTTGGGTCTGTGCCAGTCCGGCGCCGCCGAGGACCTGGCCGTTGCCGGCGGCGGGTGGTGGGGCGTCGCCTGGCCGATCGACCAGGGTGACGTTGAGGACCGGGCGCGCCAGGTTCTGCCGCACCTGCAGGTCGACGCGCGCGCCGAGGACCTGGCCGCTGGCGTTCTGCCAGGTGCTGCTCATGGTCACCCCGAAGCTGACGATCCGCCCCGGCAGCACGTAGCGCCCGCGCAACTGGGAAAGCTCCTGGTCGCTCAGTTCGGCGGGGGCGAAGAGGTCGCTGGCGGGGGCGGGCAGCGCAGCGCCCAGGCAGCAGGCGAGGACGAAGCAGTGGTGCGTGTACATGGCGTGCTCCCGGAGCATCCGGCTCCTGCGATCAGAAGAAATCGCTCTGGATGAAGCCGAATTCCATCAGTTCGGCGTCCCTGACCGGTTTGAAGCGGTCCAGGCGATTGCGCGCGGTCAGCGGCTCGGGCGGCGTCAGCAGCGGATTGCCGCGGTCGTATCCCTGGCCGATCACGGCGAAGACGATGCCGTTCCAGCCCTTGGCGAACTCTGTCAGCGCGTAGCGTTTGTGCCCCAGCGCCGGGTCACCCACGTACACGTACTCGCCCTGGGTGCGTTGCAGGACGACGAAGTGCTTGTAGCCGCGGATTTCCATCAGCACGATGGCGGGTATCTTCAGTTGTTCCAGTTGCGCCGCCTCGATGCGGTAGCCGCGCGCGCGCATGCCCATGGATTCGACGTAGCGCTTCATGTCGAGCATGGAGAAGCCCTGGGTGCGGACGATCTCCGGGTCGGCGTGGGCGAGCATGCCCTGGATCACCGCCTGCTCGTCGAGCGGGGCGCCGTAGGCCTTCTCCAGGATGGTCGCGAGGGCCGCGGCGCCGCAGCTGAAATCGGTCTTCTGCTCGACCAGGTCGGCGAAGCGCCGCTCGCGGATGCTCTGCACCTGCTTGTAGACCAGGCCGCCGCCGGGCAGGGCGGGAAAGCCGAGGGTCGCCGCCTGGGCGGTGAGGTCGACGAGCAGCAGCAGGGAAAGGATGAGCGTGCGCATGGCCGGTTCCTGTGTCGGATGGAAAAGGGTTCCGGCTGGCGCCGGAACCCCTGGGCCAGGATCAGAAGCCAAGGCTCTCGCCACCGGCCGGGCAGCTGCTGCAACCGGCGGCGATGGACAGGGAGTTGCTCTGCTGGTTGCCGCCACCGGCGGCGATGTTCACCCCGACGTTGCCCGAGACGTTCTGCAACGAGTTGCTCAGGCTGGCGTTGTTGGTGACCGGGGTCTTGAAGCCGACGATCGCCGGGATGAAGCCGGACACCGTGCCTTTCAGGTCGACGTCGCCCTTTTCCTTGAAGGCGAACGCGCCGCCGTCGTGGTTCAGGTCCTTGGCGCCCTGGGCCTGGCTGTCCACGTCGATGTGGCCGGTATTGCTGCCGCCCGGATGGGTCTGGCCTTCCCAGGTGTCGAGGTAGACGTCGCCGATCTGGTCGGAGGTGCCCTTGTAGCTGCCGTCGGCGTTCAGCTTCAGCGACACGTAGGTGCCGCCATAGGCGTAGTTGGCGCTGTTGACGGTGGTGTTGCCGGTGGAGGTCTGCGACGCGGCGCTACCGGCAGTGCTGTACTGGCCGTTGGAGACGGCGGCGGCCAGGTCGTTCTTCTGCTGGTTGAAGTTGCCGGCGGCGACGTTCACGCCCAGGTTGCCCGAGACGTTGTTGGCCGAGTTGCTCAGCGATGCGGTGTTGGGGTTGGAGTAGTTGTTCAGCGTATTGCCGTAGCCGCTCTGCAGCACGCTGGTGCTGGCGGTCGCGGTGCCGAACACGAAGCTGGCGTCGGCGCTGGCCAGCGCGGCGGCGTTGGCCTGCTGGTTGTTGTCGCCGGCGGCGACGTTGACCCCGACGTTGCCCGAGGCATCCTTGATCGAGCCGCTCACCGAGGCATTGTTCAGCGTGCCGAAGTTGCTGACCTTGTTGTTGTAGTTCTGCTGCGTATCCACCACCAGGGCCGTGGCTCCGCCCTTGTTGTTCGACTGCGGGTTGGGTTTCGGCGGGTGCCAGCCACCTTCGTTTCCGGCGTAGGCCGATACCGACAGCACTGCAGCCATTGCCAGGGCCAGCGGGGTCAGGACCATAGTCGCTTTCATGGCGTTTCTCCTTGCATTTCTGTGCTTAGTGTTGGGCTTGTGTTGGCTTGGCAGAGTCATTCCATGACCCTGACGCTGAGGGTGTTCATCGACTGATTGCCCACCCCAGCGCTCTGGTTCACCTGCACCACGCCGCTGCTCCCGGCGAAGGCGCGATCGTCCGTCGAGACGCTGCGTCCCCCCGGGACCGGAGTGGCCGAACCGGAGACTTTGGTCAGCGCCACGCTTTGCGCGAGAACGCTGTCATCCAGGCTTTCCGGGCCGTTGCTGAGACTCAGCCGGAAGGCGTTGATCTGTTGGTTGCCGAGGCCGGCGCCCTGGTTGACGCCGAGGATGCCGCTGCCGCGCAGCGCCGCCCCCGAGATGCTGGCGCTGGCCGCGATCGGCTGGCTGGCGTCGAGTTGCAGATGCTGGCGCTGGTCGCTGCCGACGAGGGCCGCGGAGCCTACCGCGACGACACGAACGTTGCTCTGTTGCTGGGCGTCGCCGGCGGCCTGGTTGAGGGCGAAGTTGCCACGGTAGGTGCCGCTGTCATCGATGCTGGCGCGATTGCGTGAGGCCAGCGGGTCGGCCTGGAGCGACGCGATACAGGCGAAGGCGAGGAGGAGGGCGGACAGGCGCTTCATTGACCACCCCCGAGCATCTGCAGCGGTGCCAGGCCCTGCTTGAGGCTGCCGTTGATCTGCCCGGCGAGGCCTGCGCCGGCGCCGCCTCCCGCGCCGTGGGTGGTGCCGAGGTTGCCGACGGCCTGGACCGTCGCCGGGTTCGCCGGCTGGCTGGCGAAACCCGGCAGGGCGCCACCGGGGAGAATCATGCTGCGAATCCCGGAACCGCTGGTCACGATGGCGAAGTCGGCATCGCCCAGTTCGCGGCTCACGGTATTGCCGCTGGCCGCCCCGTTGGCGAGGGCGTTGACCTCGGCGGAGACGTTGGTGTCGACGACGGTGGGATGTGGGTCGGGCACCATGCTCGGACGGTAGGCGACCCGTGGCTGGACCTGGCGCTGGACGACGATCGTACCGTCCGCCGCATGCGCGGGGAGGCTCACCGGCACGGAGCCGACGATGACCAGCAGCGCTGGAACGACGATGCGTAGCGAACTCCCCGACATGATGGCGCTTCCTTCGTTGGCGCTGAGCCCTAATCAGCGTTGGCAGGGAGCGAGCATGGGGCGTGCCGGTTTTGCGTTTTCCTTGTCCATCAAGGGCTTGGAGGTGAGCGCCGGGGGAATCTGGCGGACAGTGTTGCATCCGTGCAACAGCAGGCCCGCCGACCATGGGGTCAAGCCTGCCGGGGAAGCGCCCGGAGCTGTTTCAGCGCCGAGACAGCTTTCCGCGGCGCCGTCGCGAAACGCTCTGCGCCAAGGGCCGGACTGTGCTGGCGGTGTATCGCTGGCGTGACAGGGCCGGCCCGTCAGCCGTCCCGGAGCAGTCCTTGCACTGCGGCGAAAGCCTGGCGCCGGCGCTCGGCCCAGTCGCCGGCGATGGCGCGGTAGGGCTGCCGATGGCGCTCCAGCCAGGCATGGCATTCGCGATGGAATGCCTGGCGCTGCGCCAGTTCCGGCTGGCAGCGCTGGCCGTCGGCGCTCCAGGCCACGCCTTCCGGCGAGAGCAGCAGGTGCAGGTCGTAGCGCCGCCGCAGCAGGGCGGGTTCGAGCCAGTCCGGGCAGGCGCCGAAGAGAATCCGGCTCCAGAGGATGTTGCTCAGCAGGTGGGTATCGAGGATCAGCAGCGCCGGCCGTTCCGCGCGAGCGGCGTCCTCCCAGGCCAGTTGCCCGCGGGCGATGGCGGGGATGTCGGCGTAGCAGGTGTCGCGGCGCTGTTCGTCGATGAAGTGGCGGACGTACTCGCCGACCACCCGGCCGCCGAAGCGGGCCTGGAGCTGCTCCGCAAGCCAGCTCTTGCCGCTGGATTCGGGCCCGGTGAGTACCAGCACCTTCATGCGGCGACGCCCTCGCGCAATGCCGGGTCGCGGCGCCAGGTCCGCCAGCCGTGGATCGCCAGCAGGGTGAAGAGGGCGTAGAGGGCGGCGGTCAGGTACAGCGCCTTGCTGGCGAAGAGCGCCACGAACAGCACGTCTACGGCGATCCACAGGGCCCAGCATTCCAGGCGCTTCTGCGCCATCCAGCATTGCGCCACCAGGCTGAAGGCGGTCAATCCGGCGTCCCACCAGGGACTGGCGGCATCGGTGTGGTTGGCCATCAGGTAACCGAGCGCGACGCTGCCGACCAGGCCCGCACCGAGCCCGTAGAGGCGCTGCGCGGCGTTCAGGCGGCTCACCGAGCGGCCGTCGTGGTCCTGCCCGCCGCGGGTCCACTGCCACCAGCCATAGAGCTGTAGCGCCGCGTAGACCATTTGCAGGAGCATGTCCGAATAAAGCTTCACCTCGAAGAATATCCAGGCGTAGAGCGCCACCATCACCAGGCCGATAGGCCAGCACCAGGGATTCTGGCGGACGGTCAGGTAGACGGCGATGGCGCCGAGCGAAGCGGCGAAGAGTTCAAGGGGTGACACGGAAGGCCCTCATGCGACGAGGACGCATTGTAGCGAATGTATCCGGCGCTTCGCGAAGACCAGGGCGGAGGGGACGGGCGCGGACAGATTTGTTCAGACGCCGGCTGGCAAGAATTCCAAGATTCCTGGCCGGCCGCTCTGGTAGCATGCCCGCCGGTTTCGACTTCGGCAGTGGGGGAACTGGTCGGGTTCTTCGGAGTCGTAAGGCCTTCATAAAAGACGGCGAGTGTATCGCCGAGAACAACGAAAGCTCGTTCGGGACAGTAGTAGAAGGGGGAGAAACATGGAGTGGTGGACTGCTTTCCAGGCGTTCATCCTGGGCGTCGTGGAGGGGCTGACCGAGTTCCTGCCGATTTCCAGCACCGGGCACCAGATCATCGTCGCCGACCTCATCGGCTTCGGCGGCGAACGCGCCAAGGCGTTCAACATCATCATCCAACTGGCGGCGATCCTCGCTGTCGTCTGGGAATTTCGGGGAAAGATCTTTCAAGTCGTCCGTGACCTGCCGAGCCAGCGCCAGGCCCAGCGTTTCACCGCCAACCTGCTGATCGCGTTCTTCCCGGCGGTAGTCCTCGGCGTCCTGTTCGCCGACCTGATCCACGAGTGGCTGTTCAATCCGATCACCGTCGCCCTGGCGCTGGTGGTGGGCGGGGTGGTCATGCTCTGGGCCGAGCGCCGGAAGCATGTGATCCGCGCCGAACACGTCGACGACATGAACTGGAAGGACGCCCTGAAGATCGGCTGTGCCCAGTGCCTGGCGATGATCCCCGGCACCTCGCGGTCCGGCGCGACCATCATCGGCGGCCTGCTGTTCGGCCTTTCGCGCAAGGCGGCCACCGAGTTCTCGTTCTTCCTGGCGATGCCGACCATGGTCGGCGCGGCGGTCTATTCCGGATACGTGTACCGCGACCTGTTCCGCCCCGAGGACCTGCCGGTGTTCGCCGTCGGCTTCGTCACCTCGTTCGTCTTCGCCATGCTGGCGGTGCGTGCCTTGCTGAAGTTCATCGGCAACCACAGCTACGCGGCTTTCGCCTGGTATCGGATCGCCTTCGGCCTGCTGATCCTGGCGACCTGGCAATTCCACCTGATCGACTGGAGCACCGCCGGCGAGGTGTGAGGCCCGGGAACAGGCAAGAGGCGCGGCGCGAGCCGCGCCTTTTTTCGTCTGGCCGCCGCGGGTGGCTAGAATGCAGCGCGAAACGGGTAGCGAGCGAGTGGATGTGGATATGGAAAAGCCGGGCATGATCAGCCGCTGGTATGACGACAAGGGCTTCGGCTTCATCCTGCCGAAGACCGGCGGGGAAGAAGTCTTCCTGCATATCTCCGCGTTCCGCGGCGACCGCCGTCCCCGCCAGGGCGACCAGGTGTGGTTTCTCGCCAGCCAGGACGCCCAGGGCCGCCTGCGCGCCGAGAGGGCGCGGCTGGACGCGCTGACCATCGATCCGCCAACTGTCCGCCGTGGCGCCCAGGCGCCGGTGACGCGGGCCCAGGCGCGGCCGGCGCCGACTCCGCCGAGCGCGTTGCAGCGCCCGTTGGCGAAGCTGCTGGTCCTGCTGATCCTCTGCGTGCTGCCGGCCGCTGGCGCCTGGCGGATGTACCTGGACGGACAGGCCCTCTGGCCGCTGCTGGCCTATCCGCTGGCCAGCCTGCTCGCATTCGCCCTCTACTGGCGGGACAAGCGCAGCGCCGCACGCGGCGACTGGCGTACCCCGGAGGTCCGCCTGCACCTGTTCGAGCTGCTCGGCGGCTGGCCTGGCGCGCTGGTCGCGCAGCAGGTATTCCGCCACAAGACCCGCAAGCTCTCGTTCCAACTGGTGTTCTGGGGCATCGTCCTGCTGCACCAGCTGTTCTGGCTCGACAGCCTGCTCGGCGGGCGCCTGTCCGCCGCGCTGTTGCAGCGGATCGGCTGAACGGCGCGGCTCACTCGCGGGCGCGGCGGTAGGCCGGGCCGGTCTCGCCCGAGGGGCGTTGCAGGGCTTCCACGAGAAAGTCGATCAAAGCACGGATCGCCGGAATCTGGCTGCTGCGCGGCAGGTAGGCGGCCTGCATGGTGCTTTTCGGCAAGGTCCACTGCGGCAGGATGCGCACCAGGCTGCCATCGGCCAGTTCCCTGTCGCAGTAGCCTTCGGGCAGCAAGGTGACGCCGAGGCCGGCCACGGCGGCTTTCTTGCGCAGGACGAAGTCGTCGACGCCCAGGCGCGGTTCGCGTTCCAACTGGTAGCGGCTGCCATCCGGCCCGATCAGGGTCGCGTGGACCTTGCGGTCGTTATGAATAGCGCCGAGGAAGGGCAGGTCTTCGAGGTCTTCCGGATGTTCCAGGCGACGCCCGGCGATCAGCGACGGGGCGGCGAGGATCTGCGTGGTCGCCGGAGCCAGGCGCCGGCAGACCAGCGCAGGGTCCTCGTCGCCGAGTTCGCGCACGCGCAGTGCCACGTCCACCCCCTCGTTGAGCAGGTCGACCCGGCGGTTGGTCAGGAGGATTTCCAGCTGGACCTGCGGGTGTCGTTCGAGAAACCGCGGCAACAGGTCGGCCAGGTTGCTCGAAGCCATGGCCACCGGTGCGGAAAGGCGCAGCCGGCCACGCGGCTCGACGCTCAGCTCGGCGATCACCTGTTCGGCCATCTCCGCTTCCAGCAGCAGGTTGCGGCAGTGCTGCAGGTAGCGTTCGCCGACCTCCGTGAGCGCCAGCTTGCGTGTCGTGCGGTGCAGCAGGCGCACCTGAAGGCGCTCCTCCAGCTCGGCGATGCGCCGCGACAGGCGCGACTTGGGAATCCCCGTCTCGCGTCCGGCCGCGGCGAAGCCGCCGCATTCCACCACCTTGGCGAAGTAGTAGAGGTCGTTGAGGTCGTGGGGCATGCAGGCGCTCCGCTGGGGGGAAAAACAGATTGTCCTATGTGTGGGACGAATAGTCATGTTTCTACCGACTAATCGTCGATTGGCCTTGCCGGTAGGATGCAAACCACTCGATCGCCACACTGCGATCCCCCACTTTCAGGAGCGAGACATGAAACTTTTGCATATCGATTCCAGCATCCTCGGCGACGCCTCCGCTTCCCGCCAACTGAGCGCCGAGCTGGTCCAGGCCTGGCGGCAGAACGAAGACGGGCTTGACGTCACCTACCGCGACCTGGCCGCCGACGCGGTGGCGCATTTCTCCGCCCTGACCCTGGCCGCCGGCAGCACCCCGGCGGAGCTGCGCGATGCCGCGCTGAAGCATGAAGTCGCGGTGGGTGAAGAAGTGCTGGAAGAGTTCCTCGCCGCCGACGTCGTGGTAATCGGCGCGCCGATGTACAACTTCACCATCTCCAGCCAGCTCAAGGCCTGGATCGATCGCATCGCGGTCGTCGGCAAGACCTTCCGCTACACCGAGAACGGCCCGGTTGGCCTGGCCGGCGACAAGAAAGTGGTGATCGTCTCCACCGCCGGTGGCGTGCATGCCGGCCAGCCGACCGGCGCGGCCCACGAAGGCTACCTGCGCACCGTGCTGGGTTTCTTCGGCATCACCGATATCGAAGTGGTTCGCGCCGAAGGCCTGGCCTATGGCGAGGAGCCCCGCGCCCAGGCCATCGCCGCCGCCCGCCGGCAGATCGCCGGGCAGTTCGCCGCGGCCTGATCCCCGCGTCATCGGAAAACCCCGCTTCGGCGGGGTTTTCGCGTTGTGCGCAGCGGCGCGCTGCGTGTAGATTGGCCGGACAATTACAAGCACAAGGAACCGGCCTGTGAGCGCGTGTTACTGCCGCAACTGCGGCGCCCGAGCGACCCGTCTCGTCGAGAACGGCATCTGCGAAGCCTGCAAGCGGCGCTCGGACATCAATCCGAAGAACGTCCTGATCGCTGCCGCCCTGATCGTCTACATCGGGGTGAACGTGGCTGCCTACATCAAGGACCACCCGCCCCGCGAGCTGACCGCCGAACAGCGCGAGAAGATCGCCGAGGGCCAGCGCCTGGCGACCCGCGCGGCGATGATGGCCGGCTACGTCGACTGAGTCGCGCTCCCCATAGGCCCTGCGCGTCCATGCCGGAATGAAAAAGCCCCGCGGATGCGGGGCTTTTGCGTTGCGCGACGGGGACTCAGACGATCACGCCCTGGCTGCGCAGGTAGTCGTCATAGCTGCCGCTGAAGTCGGTCACGCCGTTCTCGCCCAGCTCGATGATGCGGGTAGCCAGTGAGGAAACGAATTCGCGGTCGTGGCTGACGAAGATCAGCGTGCCCGGATAGTTGTCCAGCGCCAGGTTCAGCGCCTCGATGGACTCCATGTCCAGGTGGTTGGTCGGCTCGTCCATCACCAGCACGTTGGGGCGCTTGAGGATCAGCCGGCCGAACAGCATGCGGCCCTGCTCGCCGCCGGAGATCACTTTCACCGACTTCTTGATCTCGTCGTTGGAGAACAGCATGCGGCCGAGGGTGCCGCGCACCAGTTGTTCGCCGCCCTGGGTCCACTGGGCCATCCAGTCGAACAGGCTCATGTCGTCGGCGAAGTCGTCGGCATGGTCCTGGGCGAAATAGCCGACGTCGGCGCTGTCGGTCCATTTCACCTCGCCGCCGTCCACCGGCAGGTCGCCGACCAGGCAGCGCAACAGGGTGGTCTTGCCGATGCCGTTGGGGCCGATGATGGCGACGCGCTCGCCGGCCTCGACCTGCAGGCTCAGGCCCTTGAACAGCGGCTTGCCGTCATAGCCCTTGCTGATGTTTTCCACGGTCACCGCCTGGCGGTGCAGCTTCTTGTATTGCTCGAAGCGGATGAACGGGCTGACCCGGCTGGACGGCTTGACCTCTTCCAACTGGATCTTGTCGATCTGCCGGGCGCGGCTGGTGGCCTGCTTGGCCTTGGAGGCGTTGGCCGAGAAGCGGCTGACGAAGGATTGCAGCTCGGCGATCTGCGCCTTCTTCTTGGCGTTGTCCGACAGCAGGCGCTCGCGGGCCTGTTCGGCGGCGGTCATGTACTCGTCGTAGTTGCCCGGGAACAGGCGCAGCTCGCCGTAGTCCAGGTCGGCCATGTGGGTGCAGACGCTGTTCAGGAAGTGGCGATCGTGGGAAATGATGATCATGGTGCTGTTGCGCGCGGTGAGCACGCCTTCCAGCCAGCGGATGGTGTTGATGTCCAGGTGGTTGGTCGGTTCGTCGAGCAGCAGCACGTCCGGGTCCGAGAACAGCGCCTGGGCCAGCAGTACGCGCAGCTTCCAGCCGGGAGCGACGGCGCTCATCGGGCCGAAGTGCTGCTCCAGCGGGATGCCCAGGCCGAGCAGCAGCTCGCCGGCGCGGGACTCGGCGGTGTAGCCGTCGAACTCGGCGAACTGGACTTCCAGCTCGGCCACCGCCATGCCATCTGCCTCGCTCATTTCCGGCAGGGAGTAGATGCGGTCGCGTTCGGCCTTCACCGCCCAGAGTTCCTCGTGGCCCATGATCACCGTATCGATGACGCTGAAGTCCTCGTAGGCGAACTGGTCCTGGCGCAGCTTGCCCAGGCGCACGTTGGGTTCCAGCATGACCTGGCCGGCGCTCGGCTCCAGGTCGTTGCCGAGGATCTTCATGAAGGTCGACTTGCCGCAACCGTTGGCGCCGATCAGGCCGTAGCGGTTGCCGTTGCCGAACTTGACGGAAACGTTCTCGAACAGCGGCTTGGCGCCGAACTGCATGGTGATATTCGCGGTGGAGATCAACTTCTTTACCTATAGAGGACTTACGCACGCCTGGACCATGGCGATACCGGTCTGCTACCGGTCTCGGCTTTCCGCTGCGCTCCATCTGGAGCATGGGGCGATCCTGCGGGCATTCGTGGAGTGCCGCAGCCAGCGTCATGACGTGGCTGTAGCGCGATGAAGGCGGGGTGTGATGCCTGGCATTCGGCGAATTGTCTCACAGGTGCGCCTGCCGTTGCATGACAGCGTACGCCGAAGCGGTTTTTCCCGCTGCCCGGCAGGTGGTAGAGTCCCGTCTTCCGCTCATCCGCAAAGGACTCCCCGATGAAGCCCGCTGTTCTCCCCGCGTTGTTGGTTCTGTCGCTGCTGGGCGGTTGCGGGGATTCATCGTCGGACGGAAAGGCCGCTTCCGGGCCGCTGGCGTTGCACTGCGGAGACTTCGGCAAACTCGAGGTGATCGACGGTTTCGCCAGTCTAAAGCTGCCCGACGGCAGCAGCGTCCAGTCGCTGGGCGGCGATGTCCGCAGCCTCGCCGATGGCCAGGCGCTGAGCGCGATTTCCTATAGCGACGGTTCGGTCCTGTACCGCCAGGCGGGCGACACGCCCGGCTATCTGTACACGCCGGCCAAAGGCCAGCGGCAGGCCTGCGAGACGCGCTGAACGATCCCGCCGGAGGGAATGCCCATGCCCGGTGCCGCCGATATTGTCCGTCATCACGACAGCGACCCGCTGGAAAATCCCTGGGTCGACGGCCAGCCGCCAAGCGCGGCGAGCAACGGGTGGCGGACTACAACCGGTGCAAGGAGCCGCTGATCCGCGCCATCTACGCGCGGGTTTTCGCGGCCGCCGGGTTGATCTGAGCCACGCAGGCGCAGGCCGGCTGTCGCATCGCTCGTCGAGCCGCTAGAATCCCGCTCCCCATTCCCCGCAAGGCCCGCCAGCATGCCGCATCTCGTCATCGAAGCCACTGCCAACCTCCGCCTCGAAACGTCCCCCGGCGAACTGCTGGAGCAGGCCAATGCCGCGCTGTTCGCTTCCGGGCAATTCGGCGAGGCGGACATCAAGTCGCGCTTCGTCACCCTGGAGGCCTACCGGCAGGGAACCGCGGCGGCCGAGCGCGCCTACCTGCATGCCTGCCTGTCGATCCTCGACGGGCGCGACGCGGCGACCCGCCAGGCACTGGGCGAGTCGCTCTGCGAGGTGCTCGCCGGAGCGGTGGCGGGCGGCGGCGAGGAGGGCGTGCAGGTCAGCGTCGAAGTGCGCGAGATGGAGCGCGCCAGCTACGCCAAGCGCGTCGTCGCCCGGCAGCGCTGAGAGACTGGCGCGCGCCTGGCTCAGATCCAGGCGTTCAGCGTCGCGCGGGCCTGCGTCGGGTCCTCTTGCCGTCCCGGCGCCTGGCCGTTCTGCATGGCGATCATCTCGCGCATGCGTTCGCCGATGCCTTTCTCCACCTGTTCGCGTTTCTCCGGCGGCATCGCGTCCAGTTCCTCCTCGGTTAGGCCGAGGCTCTTCAGGACCTGCTCGCGCATCCGCTCGGCGGGCGATTTCTGCATGTACTCCTTGAACTCGTCATAGGCCGACTTGCCTTCGCTGGCGCCGGCAGGGGCATTCGCCTGGTTCTGCTTCAGTGTCAGGTTCAGCTTCGCAAAACCCTCGTCCATGGCCTGGCGGGCGGACTCCGCGGCGGGATCGACGGCCTCGTTGCGCAATGGCGTGCCAAGGGCGGGGCGCGGTTTCAGCAGATCGCCGTTGCCGATCTCGGTGTTGGCTTGCCGCTGGTTGTTCAGGTAACGCGCAGACCAGCCGGAAAGGCTGGCGGGACCTATGCTGTTCATGACCTGCTTCCATGGAAATGAATGACCGCCGCTCCGTCGCAAGGGCCGTGCCAGGTCGCCGAACCCCGCGCCAGAGGGCTCGGCGCATGGCGCAGGGCGGGGCGGAGGCAAGCGCTTGCCGCGAACGGCAACGGCGTTCCGCGGTTAGAATGTCCGACTTGTGCAGCAGGTTGCGAAGAGAGCCATGACCGACACTCCCGACGATCGAACCGGAGATGCCTCCGGTCTGTCGAAGCGCCAGGCATTCCATCGGCAGCACCGGCAACGGGCGGAGGAAGAGGCGCGGCGCCTGCTCGACGCCCGCGCCGAACAGGGCGGCCGCTGGCTGGACTGGGTCGCGGGCCAGCTCTACCTCCTGCGTCCGCCGGAATACGCGGCCATGGTGCGTCGCGAACTGCAGCGCCTGAGCGGCGACTGAAGCTGGCGAATTTGTCAGCGCGGATTGCAGTTTCGCCAGGAAACCCATGCCACTGGTAAGGTGGCGATCCCAGAAGATCAGAGGAGGCGGTATGCCTTTGAAGCAGTTTTCCAGTGCACTCGTTCTCGCGGCCCTGCTCGCCGGTTGCAGCAGCAACGGCGACGGCCCGTCCACCGAAGGCGCCAGCGTAGCCACCGGCAGCGCCAGCGCGCCCGCGGCCACCCCGGCAGCGGACGGCCGTTGCGACGCCAATGCGGTGCAGGCCTATGTCGGCAAGCAGGCTTCCGCGGCCATCGTCGAGGAGGCCCGCCGCGCCGCCGGAGCGGAAGTCGCCCGGGCGCTGCGCCCGCACGATGCGGTGACCATGGACTACAACCCGCGCCGGCTGAACATCGATGTCGACGACACGCTGGTGATCAAGCGCCTGTCCTGCGGCTGACCGCCCAGCCCCGAATACGAAGAAGCCCCGCATCGCGGGGCTTTCTCTTGGCCGTTCGACGAGGCCTCAGATGGCGGTACTGCGTAGGGCGGCGTTGGACTGGCTGACGGCGGTTTGCGGTTTTTCCTCGAGAATTGCCTGACGCTTGGCCTGGTATTCCTCGAACGACAGGCTGCGCCGGGCCAGGTCCTCCAGCGCCAGTTGCCTGACCTCGTCGCTGCTGTACGGGCGAGAGGGGTTGTAGTCGCTGGCGCAGCCGGCGAGGGCGAGGGAGAACAACAGTACGCTGATGAGTGCCTTGGCCATGACCGGCTCCTGGATTCGCTTTCCTGGGGGAATGGTCGAAAGGCTAACAACCGCGCCGCTGCGCTAGAAATCATCCTGCTCGATAGTGCTTATTCGTTCGGCTGAACGCGGGAAGAAGCGCTGCCGGCGGCGCCAGCCGGGCCGTGGGGTGGACGACGCGATTGGCGCCGCCCGCCGGCATGTCCCGCGCTCGGCCGGGAGAACAAGCGGCAGGCCGCTGGGGCCTGCTCAGGCGGCGACTTGCGCAGGCTTGCCCAGCAGGCGGTCGACCAGGCTGCAGGCGGCGAGAGTGGCGACCGAGGGGATCAACCAGGCCAGGCCCTGTTCGGCCAGCGGCAGGTGCAGCAGCCATTGCGGGAAGTCCTGGCCCAGGCCCGCCGCCTTCAGGGCATCGAGCACGCCGAACGCCAGGGAAACCAGCATCACCGGGGCGAGGATGCGCGTCGCCGAATGCCAGAGGCCGATGCAGAAGCTCAGCGCCACCAGCACGATGCACGGCGGATAGATCGCGGTGAGCACCGGGATCGAGACCTGGATCAGCTTGGTCAGGCCGAGGTTGGAAACGATGAAGGAGAACCCTGCCAGGATGATCACCAGGCTGCGGTAGGACAGCGGCAGGCGCTGGCAGAAGTACTCGGCGCAGGCGCAGGTCAGGCCGACCGCGGTGACCAGGCAGGCCAGCGCGATAAGTCCCGCCAGGAACGAGCTGCCGAGGCTGCCGAAGGTATGTTGCACGTAGGCATGCAGGACCGCCGCGCCGTTGCTGGCGTCGGCGGCGATGGCATGGCTGCCGGCGCCGAGCCGGAACAGGCTGACGTAGACCAGCACTAGGCCGACACCGGCGATCAGCCCGGCGACGATGGCATAGCGGGTGATCAGCCGCGGCGACTGCACGCCGCGGGAACGGATGGCGTTGACGATGACGATGCCGAAGACCAGCGCGGCGAGGGTGTCCATGGTCAGGTAGCCGTTGACGAAACCCTGGGAGAACGCGGCCTGGGTGTACTCCGGCTGGGCCGTGCCGATCGGGCCGGCGGGCCAGAGGAAGGCGGCGACGCCGAGAATCGCCAGGGCGAGGATCTTCAGCGGGGCGAGGAAGCGTCCGACGGTGTCCAGCAGGCGACCGGGGTAGAGGGAGATGGCCAGGGCGAGGAGGAAGTACGCCAGGCTGTAGACGAACAGCGCCGTGCCGCTCTCGCCGAGCAGCGGCACCACGCCGACCTCGAAGGACACCGTGGCGGTGCGCGGAATGGCGAACAGCGGGCCGACCGCCAGGTAGCAGACCGCCGCCAGCAGGCCGCCGGCATACCTGCCGATCGGATGGCTGAGGGCGTCGACCGAACCGCCGACCTTGGCCAGGGCGATCACGGTGATCACCGGCAGCCCCACCGCGGTGATCAGGAAGCCCAGCGCCGCCAGCCACACATGGGGGCCGGACTGCAAGCCGACGATGGGCGGGAAGATGATGTTGCCGGCCCCGACGAACAGGGCAAAGGTCATAAAACCAAGCGCCAGGATGTCCCGGCCTTTCAAAGCGTTCATGCTGGAGAGGTACCGCGCTGCTCGAGGAAATTCACAGAAGGGTTTCCCGGGGGGTAGGGGAAACGGCACTCATCTGGATGGGACGAGCAGGGGAGGCGGCCGCCGTCCTTGTGGGAACCGGGCCGTAAGCTTGGCATGCTAACGAAAATGCCGGGGTCGCGGGATAGACATTGGTCTGGCTGTCCTTTTGTTGAAAAACGACGTCGCAATCAGAACAGTCCGTAGGCACCGGCGCCGGAGCGCTCCGCATTCCTTGCCGCTTGCTGTCTTTCGCCTGCGTCGGCGGCGCCATACGGGGGGTATGCCGGCGAACCCGGAAAACGCCCGGAAAGCTTCCCGCGAACTTTTTGAAATCCGGCTGAAAGCCCCGGAATACAAGGGCTGCGGCGCTTCCGAAGGGTTACGTTTTCTGTAGGTATTCTTCACGAAAGATTGACGGATTGCCGAGCAGACTGCCGCCGTCGTCGAGTGCTGCCAGGGGCAACGCTGCGCACGGCAACCCGGAAGTCAGTGAAGATCCGTGCCCATGTCGAAAGCCCGCGCCGTCCGTCCCGAACTGCTGACCCTGCTGGTCAGCCTCGCCTTCCTGCTGTTCTACAACCTGCCGCTGTGGCAACGCCTGCTGGCGATCACCCCGGCGGGCTGGCAGGGCCTCGGCATGATGCTGGCAGTCGGCCTGATGATCGCCGCGATCTTCAACCTGGCGCTGACCCTGCTGGCGTTCCGCTGGCTGCTCAAGCCGGCGCTGACCCTGCTGATCCTGGCGGCCGCCGGTACCACCTACTTCATGACCCAGTACGGCGTGCTGATGGACGTCGGCATGCTGCGCAACGTCATGCAGACCAACCCGGCCGAGGTCGCCGACCTGCTTTCGCCGAAGCTCGCCGTCTACCTGGCGTTGCTTGGCGCGCTGCCGGTCTGGCTGCTGTGGCGCACGCCGGTGCGCTACCGGCCGTGGCCACGCGAGCTGCTGAGCAAGCTGCTGGTGGCGCTCGCCTGCCTGGCCCTGCTTGCCGGGGTGGCGCTGGCCAATTACCAGGGGCTGTCCTCGCTGTTCCGCAACAACAAGGAACTGCGCCTGCAGGTCACCCCGAGCAACCTGGTCGGCGCCGCCATCGGCTACGCCAAGGGCCAGGCCCAGGCCGCCAGCCAGCCGCTGCGGCCGATCGCCGTCGATGCCCGGCGCGCCGCCCTGTGGCAGGGCCATGCGCGCAAGTCGCTGACCGTGCTGGTGGTGGGCGAGAGCGCGCGGGCACAGAACTTCGGCCTCAACGGCTACGCTCGCGAGACCAACCCGCGGCTGAAGGCCGAGGAGGGCCTGATCAACTTCTCCAACGTGCACTCCTGCGGTACCGAGACCGCGGTGTCGGTGCCCTGCATGTTCTCCAACCTGGGCCGCGCGGACTACAGCGACGCTCGCGCGCGCACCCAGGAAGGCCTTCTCGATGTGTTGCAGCGCGCAGGCCTGCGGGTCCTGTGGCGGGACAACCAGTCCGGCTGCAAGGGCACCTGCGACCGCGTCGCCTTCCAGGACCTGAGCGAGAGCAAGGATCCGGCCCTGTGCGCCGGCGGCGAGTGCCATGACGAGATCCTCCTGCGCGACTTGCAGGCCTTCATCGACGGGCTGCAACAGGACACCGTGCTGGTCCTGCACCAGATGGGCAGCCACGGCCCGGCCTACTTCAAGCGCTATCCCAGGGAGTACGAGAAGTTCACCCCGGTCTGCGCCAGCAACGACTTCAGCGCCTGCTCGCGGGACAGCATCATCAACGGCTACGACAACACCCTGCTGTACACCGACCACGTGCTGGCCAGCCTGATCGACCTGCTGCGCAAGAACGAAGAGCGCATCGATACCGGCATGCTCTACCTCTCCGACCATGGCGAGTCGCTCGGCGAGTACAACCTCTACCTGCATGGCACGCCTTACCTGCTGGCGCCGGACCAGCAGAAGCACGTCGGCATGCTGGCCTGGTTCTCGCCCGGCTACCAGAGCGCCTTCGGCCTCGACAGTGGCTGCCTGCGCCAGCGCAGCAACGAGGAGCTGTCCCAGGACAACCTGTTCCACTCGATGCTCGGCCTGCTGGAAGTGCGCACCGGCGCCTACGATCCCGGCCTCGACCTGTTCGCCCCGTGCCGTGCGCCGGAGGTCCTGCAGGCGCTCAAGGCCGACGGCGGACGGGCGCTGTACTCCGAGGAAGCGTCTGGCCAGGAGCCGCCGGCTTCCTGATACGACCCGGCGAAAGGACTATTTCCTTCGCCTCGCGGAAGGGTAAGGTTCAGCCTCGGAACCCGCGAGGACGCCCATGGATCGCCACGCCCAACACCACCCCAGGAGCCGCGCCTGCGTGCTGCCCAACGGCCTGCGCCTGCACCTGGCGCATGATCCGGCGGCATCGCGCGCCGCTGCCTGGCTGCGGGTGGCGGCGGGCAGCCACGACGAGCCGAGCGCGCATCCCGGCCTGGCCCACTTCCTCGAGCACCTGTCGTTTCTCGGCGGCGCGGCGTTTCCCGGCGACGAGCGCCTGATGCCGTGGTTGCAGGTGCGCGGCGGCCAGGTCAACGCCAGCACCCGGGGCAGGACCACCGACTATTTCTTCGAGGTGACGGCGGAGCACCTTGGCGCCGGTCTGGCACGGCTGATCGACATGCTCGCCCGCCCCTTGCTGGACATCGATGCGCAACGGCGCGAGCGCGAAGTACTCGAGGCCGAATACCTGGCGCGCTCGGCCGACGAGCAGACCCTGATCGACGCGGCGCTGGCCCTCGGCCTGCCCGCCGGACACCCCCTGCGGCGTTTCGCTGCCGGGCGCCGCGACAGCCTGGCCCTGGAGAACGATGCGTTCCAGCGGGCCCTGCGCGAATTCCATGCCGCCCACTATCACGCCGGCAATTGCCAGCTATGGCTGCAAGGGCCGCAGGCACTGGACGAGCTGGAGAGGCTGGCGCAGCGTGCCTGCGCCGACCTGCCGGGGCGCGCGCCAGGCGCGAATCCGCCGCCGCCGCCGTTGCTGCCCTTCGCCGGCGAAGCGCTGGCGCTGCGCCTGCCGGGACCGCCGCGGCTGGTGCTGGGCTTTGCCCTCGACGCTTTGCGGGAGGCCGACGAACAGACCCTGCAGGCGTTCGCCGAATTGCTCGGCGATCGCTCGCCGGGCGGGTTGCTGGCGGCACTCGGCGAACAGGGCCTGGGCGAATCGGCGGCGCTGCGGGTGGTTCACCGGGATGCGCGGCAGGCGCTCCTGGCGTTGACCTTCGAACTGTTCGACGGCAGCGCGGCGGCGGCGCTGGAGGCGGCCTTTTTCGACTGGCTGGGCGACCTGCGCGACGATGCCGCCAGCCTGCTGGCGGCGCGCCGGCCGTTGCTGGCGGAGCCCACTGCACCGCTGGAGCGACTACGCCAGCGCGTTCTTGGCCTGCCAGCGGAGATTCGCCCGGCCTGCCTGGACGCGCTGCGCGCCGACCGTTGCCTGCGGCTGCACCTGGACAGCGAACTCGACGGTGCCGAAGCGCGCTGGTCGGCGGGCTTCCGCCTGAGTGTGGCGCCGGTTGCCGCAGCGCCGCCGCTGGCCGCGCCGCGGCATGCCTGGCGCTTCGAACTGCCGTTGCCGCCCAGTGCCGCCGCCGAGGGCGCGCTGTTCCTGCGCTGGCGCTTTCCCGGTGTGCCCGCACGGTCACGCTTTCTGGCGCTGCGCCAGGCGTTGCGTCCGCTGTGCGGCCAGGCACGCCTGGGGGGTGTGGAGATGGGCCTGGAGGCGCTCGGCGAGGACTGGTCGCTGAGCCTGCTCGGTCCGCGCGATCGCCTCGAGGCCGCCGTGCGCCCGGCCCTGGCCCG